>ERZ857982.84-NODE-84-length-166421-cov-24.090776_pt1 | contig 166421 bp, 107 predicted proteins | sample MGYA00519955_ERZ857982 | MGnify/ENA primary metagenome ERZ857982 (study PRJEB31778, sample SAMEA3449416) | human gut metagenome | biome: human gut; feature: human-associated habitat; material: faeces | place: United Kingdom | collected 2010/2012 ... | reverse complement strand
TCAGAACGAACATCTGAACGTAGAAGATGCACTGACACAATCGGAAGCATTTCTTGTTAAGTACAAAAACGCAATCATCGGCGGTGTTGTAGCCGTGATTATCATCGTAGCAGGTTTTATCATGTACAAGAACCTCTATGCTGAGCCACGTGAAGAAAAGGCACAGGCTGCTCTTTTCAAAGGACAGGAATACTTTGAACAAGATGCTTATGAACAAGCACTGAACGGTGATAGTATTGGTTATGTAGGTTTCCTCAAAGTTGCCGACGAATATAGCGGAACTAAAGCCGCTAATCTGGCAAAAGCATATGCAGGAATCTGCTACGCACAACTGGGTAAATATGACGAAGCAGTGAAGATGCTCGACAGCTTCAACGGAGGCGACCAGATGGTAGCTCCCGCTATCCTCGGCGCAACAGGAAACTGCTACGCACAACTGGGTCAGCTGGACAAAGCCGCTTCTACCCTGCTGTCTGCAGCAGACAAAGCTGACAATAACTCATTAAGCCCTATCTTCTTGATGCAAGCCGGTGAAATCCTGGTGAAACAAGGAAAGTATGATGATGCCGTTAATGCGTATACTAAGATCAAGGACAAATACTTCCAGTCTTATCAGGCTATGGATATCGACAAGTACATCGAACAGGCTAAATTGATGAAGAAATAATATACCTTATTATATATAATAGAAGGTTAGGCACGGATTACACGGATTTCACGGTTTTTAGTACGCACAATATGTACTAATGCAATTATGCGAAGCTACCGTGAAATCCGTGTAATCCGTGCCTTTTTAAAATCATGTATTTATAACCCACTTTAATTACTACAATTATGGCAACAGCATACCATAACTTATCCGAATACGATTTCAACTCTGTCCCGAACGCTGAAAACATGAAATTCGGCATCGTCGTATCCGAATGGAATTTCAATATTACCGGAGCCTTATTGAACGGCGCAGTCAATACATTAAAAAAACATGGAGTAAAAGACGAAAATATTCTGGTGAAAACTGTACCGGGAAGTTTCGAACTAACTTTCGGCGCCAATCAAATGATGGAAAATTGCGATGTGGATGCAATTATTGCAATCGGTTGCGTAATTAAAGGAGATACTCCACATTTTGATTATGTTTGTATGGGAGCGACTCAAGGAATTACCGAATTAAACGCAACTGGCGACATACCAGTCATTTACGGATTAATTACTACCAATACAATGGAGCAAGCAGAGGATCGCGCCGGTGGCAAACTGGGTAACAAAGGAGATGAATGTGCAATTTCTGCAATAAAAATGATCGATTTTGTTTGGAGTTTAAATAAATAGTTGTATCTTTGCACCGCAATTGAGAAACAAACCTCCTCAAAAGCAAAAAAGGGCAAATACCAGAGTGGCCAAATGGGGCAGACTGTAAATCTGCTGTCTTTCGACTTCGGTGGTTCGAATCCATCTTTGCCCACAAAAATTGCGGAAGTAGCTCAGTTGATAGAGCATTAGCCTTCCAAGCTGAGGGTCGCGGGTTTGAGCCCCGTCTTCCGCTCTTCAAAGAGAATCTGAGAAATTAGATTCTCTTTTTTTGTATTACTTTAAACCTCTAAGAACATGAAAGATTCTCCAACGCAATCAAGCGTACTGCAATTGGCACACCCCCCTATCCCAATTGTCCGCATCGGAATTATAGGATTGGGGAATCGAGGGCTACTTACCCTGCAACGTTATCTGCAAATAGAAGGAACTGAAATCAAAGCTCTCTGCGAAATCAGAGAAGGCAACTTGAACAAAGCCCAACTCATACTAAAAGAAGCAAAGCATCCAGAAGCCATGGGATATACCGGACCGGACGGATGGCGAAGGATGTGTGAATGCAACGATCTGGATTTAGTCTTTGTCTGTACCGACTGGCTCACTCACACCCAAATGGCAACCTATGCAATGGAATGCGGCAAACATGTAGCTATCGAAGTTCCTGCCGCCATGAATGTAGCCGAATGCTGGCAACTGGTCGATACAGCAGAAAAGACAAGACGCCACTGTATCATGCTGGAAAATTGCTGTTATGACCCTTTTGCCCTGACTACTCTCGAAATGGCACGTCAAGGTGTACTCGGAGAAATCATGCATGTAGAAGGAGCATATATTCACGATCTCCGTTCCATGTATTTTGCCGAAGAGAGCGAAGGCGGTTACCACAATCACTGGGGAAAAAGATACAGTATCGAACATACAGGCAATCCCTACCCCACCCACGGACTAGGGCCTGCCTGTCAAATCCTCGACATCCACCGCAATGACAGGATGGAATATCTCGTATCCATGTCCACCCATCAGGCCGGCATGAGCGAGTATGCGCGGAAAAGATTCGGAGAGAACTCACCGGAAGCCCGTCAGAAGTATAAGCTGGGAGATGTCAACACCACGCTTATCCATACCGCCAAAGGAAAAACGATCATGCTTCAGTATAATGTTTCGACTCCCCGCCCTTATAGTCGCCTGCAAACAGTATGCGGCACACTCGGCTTTGCACAAAAATATCCGGTACCATGCATTGCCCTGGATTCTCATGGAGATACTCCGCTTGAAGGCGAAGCACTTGAACAAGTATTAACTCTCTATAAACACCCTTTTAGCGCCACCATCGGCGAGGAAGCACATCGTAAAGGATTACCGAACGAAATGAACTATGTAATGGATTATCGGTTAATATATTGCCTGCGCAACGGACTTCCCCTTGACATGGACGTTTATGATGCAGCCGAATGGTCGTGTATCACCGAATTAAGCGAGAAGTCGGTATTGAACGGAAGTATTCCTGTAGAAATACCGGATTTCACCAGAGGTGTCTGGGAAAAACACAAACATTAGATTTTACCTATTTACCCCAATTAAACTATAAAAACACATGAGAACATTCCTATCATTAAAGACATGCTTACTATCTGCACTTTTACTTTGTGTAAACAGCATTTCGGCAAGCAAAGTTATTTCCGTATCCGATTTCGGTTTGAAACCCGACAGCCGTATCAACGCAGTGCCATTTATACAAAAGGCAATCGATGCTTGCAAGCAACATCCAGGTTCCACACTTGTCTTTCCAAAAGGAAGATATGATTTCTGGGCACAACATGCTATCGAAAAAGATTATCACGAAACGAACACCTACGATGTTAATCCCAAAATTCTCGCCGTGCTATTGGAGCAGATCAATGATCTGACGATTGACGGTAATGGTTCTGAGTTTATTATGCATGGACGGATGCAGCCATTCACTCTGGATCATTGCCGGAACATTACCTTAAAGAACTTCTCCGTCGATTGGGAAATCCCATTAACTGCGCAAGGTATTGTCACTCAATCTACCTCCGGATACCTTGAGATCGAAATCGACTCCCACCAATATCCTTATATCATAGAAAACAAACGACTGACTTTTGTCGGTGAAGGATGGAAAAGCAGTCTTTGGGCGATCATGCAGTTTGATCCCGACACCCATCTCGTCCTGCCAAATACAGGTGACAACTTAGGCTGGCGCTCATACGATGCAACAGAAGTAAAACCTGGATTAATACGCTTATCCGATCCTAAAAAGGAGGCTGATAAATTCTTCCCTGCGCCGGGTACGGTCCTTGTGTTACGACACAGCACCAGAGACCACGCCGGTATCTTCATTTACCACAGCATGGACACAAAACTAGAAAACGTAAAACTATTCCATACCTGCGGACTGGGAATTCTGTCACAGTATAGCAAGAATATATCTTTCAATGATGTACATATCATCCCTAACACTTCCAAGAAACGTGTGCTGAGCGGACATGACGACGGTTTCCACTTCATGGGATGCAGCGGATTACTCAAGATTGAGAACTGCAGTTGGGCAGGATTGATGGACGACCCTATTAACATCCATGGAACATGTTCCCGTATTATGGAAGTTCTTTCTCCTACCCGCATCAAATGCAAATTCATGCAGGACATGAGTGAAGGGATGGAATGGGGACGTCCGGACGAAACAATCGGATTTATAGAGCATAAAACCATGCATACCGTAGCTACTGGTAAAATGAATAAATTTGAAGCACTAAATAAAGCTGAATTTATCATCGAATTATCAGTACCACTTCCAGCCGGAGTGGAAGCCGGATATGTAATAGAGAATCTGACCTGCACACCTGATGCAGAAATACGCAACTGCCATTTCGGAAGTTGCCGGGCACGTGGTCTGCTTGTATCTACTCCCGGCAAGGTTATTATTGAGAACAATGTATTCGAATCCAGCGGCTCTGCCATTCTGATTGCCGGAGACGCAAATGCATGGTACGAGTCAGGAGCTGTCAGAGACGTGCTGATACGTAACAATGATTTCCGTTATCCTTGCAATTCTTCGATTTATCAGTTCTGTGAAGCCGTGATCAGCATTGATCCGGAAATTCCGACACCGGAACAGAAGTACCCCTATCATCGCAATATCCGCATTATGGATAATACCTTCCACCTATTTGATTATCCGATTCTCTTCGCACGGTCGGTAGACGGACTCACCTTCTCCTCCAATACACTCATACGTGATACGACTTACCAGCCTTATCACTATCGTAAAGAAGGTATTACGCTGGAAGCATGTAAATCTGTGGTTATTTCAAACAATAAGATTGAAGGGGATGTATTAGGACGTACTGTTAAAATTGAAAATATGAAACCTTCGGATGTCAAGATTAGCAAGAACCCTTTCTTTAAACCGAAAAAATAAAAAACACCATATAGGCAATTAAACGTATTCAGGCTCAAGCATGAGCATGAATACGTTTGAGTCTTTATCCCATAAATACAACAAATAAAGGAAGGTTCTCTTTGATGAACTTCAATGCTAAGGTAATCTGCCGTTCTATTGCTTTTTCACTGACTGCACAACGTTCCGCGATTTCCCGATTAGATAGATGCTCTTCGCGGCTCATTCTAAAGATCTGCTGCCGTCTGGCCGGAAGTTGCGAAATCAATTTATCAATATAGTTCTTCAAATCAGCAGCATCCAATTCCTCTTCTATATCATAAGAATTTTCAAGTCCTTTCAGAACTGTCATTTTAAAATTCAGCTCATTAAAATGTCTACGCGAATAATTGAATATAATATTACGGGTAATCATAAAAAGCAACCCATCAAAATTCTTGGTAATATCAAGAAACTCTTTGGACTCCCAAACTTTCACAAAAACATCCTGAACTACTTCTGAAATCACGGAAGATGAAGTGACATAAAGTCGTGCAAAGTTATAAACCTTCAGCCAATAAAGGTCATACAGCAAAGAAAATGCAGCCGCATCTCCCGCTTTTACCTTTTCCAGAATTATTGTCTCCTCCATCTCTTTTCAATTGTGTTACAAAAATAAAGAAATAACCATTAACCACAACATTTTTTTTGATTTTTATTTATAATAAAGTTACCTTTTTTCCTTTAATAATGTCTTCAAAATCTATTCTAATTATTAATTTCAACTAAGTTCTGTTAGAACTAAGATAAAAAAATGACTTTTCGAAAAAAAAACTTCTTTTTGGTTAGTGATTAATTTGTTGAATATTAGCTTATTATGATTTTAATGATAGTTTTGCTATTTTTTTTATCGAAGGGATGTGGGGGTAGACTTAACTCAAGTGTATTTATAATATACGAGTAATAATAAATAGAATAATAACAAAGTAAGATAGGATGGATAAAGATACAAAGATGAGTTTGATTAAAGATTTGCTGGCAGGACGGCTGACTAAAAAGCAGCGAAGAAGCTATGCTGACCTGGAATCAGTGGATAGAGAACTTAAAATACAATGGAATGAATCAGAAAATAAAGCTATAGATTTTAAAATAAAAGAACAGATATGGGAAAGAGTAAAAGCAAGATGTGTAGATAGGAAAAGAAACAAAGTTCTAACAGAACTAAGATGGTATTTTGCCGTAGCTTCACTCGCTCTTTTACTAACAATAGGAGGATTTTGGATGAATTCAGTCAGAGATAATATTAACGACGAATTTATAATGGTGATAGCACAACAAAACCAAATGCACGTTTTACCGGACAGTACAAAAGTATGGATGGAATCAGGTAGTTCCATTAAATACACAAAAGCCTTTAACAAAAAAAGAGAAGTATGGCTAGAAGGCAACTCATTTTTTGAGGTATATAAACATGAAGGCAGTTTCTTCCAAGTACATATTAATAAAGCTTTTATAGAAGTAAAGGGAACCTGTTTTCAAATCAAGCAAACTAATGCTGAAAAAAATGAAATCACGCTGTTTCATGGTAAAATAGAATTTAATGTAGAATCTACAGGAGAGAAAATTATCATGTCTCCATCGCAAAAGGTAATGTATAATCCAAACAATGCACAAACATTAGTTGAGAATGTAATGGATATCAATTGGAAGGACGGAAGATACAACTTCAAAGAAACCCCATTACCCCAGCTCATTTCAATTGTAAATCAAATATACCAATCAAATATAATTCTAGAAGGAAAGTTTACTAAACAATCTTCATTCACAGGTAGCATCCGTTATGATGAAACATTGGATGACGTAATAGAGAAGCTTTGTTTCAGCCTTAACCTTACATACAAAAAACAGAATAGTAAAATAGTAATATATAATTAACCATATTTCTAATAATTAACCCAATATTTAACCTCACAACAAGTTAAATCATGAAAAAAAATCACAGTTGTTACCGGAGGCGATATCTGAAGCATATCGCACTCGTTTTGCTCTTTTACCCCTTGTCCGCTCTTGGAGCTCAGGGACACATATCTATCAAGGGGCAATCAATCACTATTATGCAAGCTATCCAGCTTATAGAAAAAAACAGCGACTACACGTTCTTCTACAATGCAGCAGATCTCGAAGACAAACAACGGAAAGACATTAATTGCAATGGTCCTATTGACGAGATTCTGGATGAAGTTTTCAAAGACAGCGGTATTAGCTATATCGTAAAAAACAAAGAGGTTATTCTTAACGTACAAAAAACGAATAACACCCAACAAAAGAAAAAACGTACTGTAACCGGTACTATTATAGACGCAGTGGACGATAGCCCCATCATTGGAGCTAACATCACGATTAAAGGTGACAAGAACACCGGTACAATCTCGGATATTGATGGTAATTTTAGTCTTTCCATACCCGACAATAAGACGATCCTTGTCGTAACTTACATCGGATATAAAACTCGTGAAGTTCCTGTAGAAGATCTAGGGAATATCAAAATTGTACTGGAAGGAGACGATCATACCTTGAATGAAGTTGTCGTAGTCGGTTCCGGTACCCAAAAGAAGGTCAGCGTAACAGGAGCTATCACAAGTATAAAAGGTGCCAGCCTCAAACTGCCGTCATCTACCCTGTCCAACTCATTTGCCGGAAAGTTGGCGGGTGTCATCGCAAAAACAAACTCCGGAGAGCCTGGCTCCGGTGCCGAATTTTACATTCGCGGTATCGGTACTTTTGGTGGACGAGCAACTCCTCTGATTTTATTGGATGATGTAGAAATATCATCCGGTGACCTTAATTATGTGCCAGCCGAGAATATTGAAAGCTTCTCTATCCTTAAAGATGCATCTGCCACCGCTATCTATGGTTCACGCGGAGCTAACGGTGTAATGATCGTCACAACTAAAGGAGGAGAATACAACAGTAAAACATCCATCAACGTTACAGCGGAAAACTCTTTCAACTACTTAGACAAGTTCCCGGAATTTGTAGACGGAGCTACTTACATGGATATGTATAATAAAGCTTCATTAGCCAGAAACTCTTCCGCTACACCCAAATACAGTGCTACAGACATGGAACGCACGGCATCCGGAGTCAACCCATACCTATACCCCGATGTAAACTGGCAAGACGTATTGTTCAAAAACATGAGTATGCGCCAACGTGCCAACGTCAACATTTCCGGTGGTGGTTCTAAAGTTAAATATTACATGAGTTTGGATGTCAGCCATGATTCAGGCTTGCTGAACACAGGGAAAGCATATTCATGGAACAACAATATTAATATAATGAACTATACCTTCCAGAATAATATTGCTTATAAACTGACGCCGACGACAACAATCAAAATGAATATGAACGCTCAGATCCGTCAGAAAAAAAGCCCGAATGTATCAAGCAAGGATTTGTTCAAACAGATTCTGACTACTACCCCCATAGAATTTCCGGTTACTTATCCAAGTCAGGACGGGCGTATCATGTACGGCAATAACATCATCTCAGGAAGTACCTTATACACGAACCCTTATGCCAGGATGATGACATCCTTTGCCGAAACGAACGAAAATACACTTAACACAGTTATCAAGATAGACCAGGATTTGGATTTTATCACTAAAGGGCTTAAAATTAATGCTTTTGTAAATTTCAAAACCTGGTCAAGTTCTTACTTTGATCGTAGCATTGCCCCTTATTATTATCGCATAAAAAGCGGAAGCTACGATGAAACCGACCTGGAAAATACGAATTATGAATTGGAACTGCTAAATTCGAATGGCAGCGATTATATCAGTCAGTCGGCTATCGGAAAGTCTTCCGACCAAACATTTGAATTACAGTTCAACCTAAACTACGCCCGTCAATTCGGTCTGCATAATGTAGGTGCCATGTTACTCTACAAACAACGCGAATACAGAAGCGACGTGTTACCCAACCGTAATCAAGGCCTTTCCGGACGTCTTACTTATGATTACGGACAACGCTATCTGTTTGAGTTTAACTTCGGTTACAACGGGACCGAACGTCTGGCCAAAGAAGACCGTTTCGGATTCTTCCCTGCCGTCTCTTTAGGATGGGTAATAAGCAATGAAGCTTTCTTCGAACCAATGAAAAATGTAGTGGACAATCTCAAGGTCAGAGGTTCCTACGGTCTTGTAGGTAGCGATGACCTGGCAACAGCCGGCGGAAGTTATTACCTGTATATAGACAAGATTACAAACAACGACCTGTCTTATCTGAAATGGACTTCCGGACAAAATATGGACTACCAATTAGGAGGTCCTCAGATGGCATACTACGCCATGTCCGGTTTGGGATGGGAAAAAGTAAAGAAGCTCGATATAGGTATTGATTTTACATTGTTCCGCAACTGGACATTTACCTTCGATTATTTCTACGACAAGCGTTATGACATCTTCATGAACCGTGAAGCATGGCCGCAATCGCTGGCTTATCATATTGCCAAACCTTGGAGTAATATTGGTAAAATGGATAATAAGGGAGTAGAATTCAGTATTAATTATGCCAATAACTTCTCCAGAGATTTGTCTGTCAGTCTACAAGCCAACTTCACCTACAACAAAAATAAAATGGTCTATGTGGATGAACCGAAATATCCGACAATATGGAAGTCAGAAACCGGAAAACCTTATTCACGTATTACCGGCTACATAGCAGAAGGCTTATTCAAGTCACAAGAAGAAATAGATAACAGCCCTGCCCAGAATTTGGGTTCTACACCCAAGGTCGGAGATATTAAATATCGTGACCTTAACGGTGATGGTATCATTGATTCGGATGACCAGACGATGATCTCCAAATATGGAAGTACTCCACGCTTACAATACGGATTTGGCGGAACTGTCAACTACAAAAAGTTTGATTTTGGTGTCTTCTTCAGTGGCTCTGCTCTGCGTTCTATCATGACAAACGGTATTGACCCTTTCCAAGAAGGAATAGCCGTCGGTAACAGAAATGTATTAAAATACATAGCCGATAATTACTGGTCGGAAGAAAAACAGAATTGGGATGCCAAATATCCTCGTCTGGGATTACTTGCAACAGACGTTGCCAACAATACAGTGAACAGTAGTTACTGGTTGAGAAATGGTTCTTTCCTCCGATTGAAGAATGTAGAAGTAGGATATAAGATACCTTACGGACGTATTTTCGTCAGCGCAGCCAATCTATTCACCTTTAGTCCGTTTGACCTTTGGGATCCTGAACTGTCTTCTTGGAACAGTTATCCTATGCAAAAGACTGTCAATGTCGGAATTCAACTTCAATTCTAATTTATTATGAGAAAAAATATGAAACTAACACGCATCTTTCAAAATATAAGTATAGCAGTTATTATCACTGCATTGGGCTTAACCTCATGTGATTATCTAGACGTCGTTCCACCCGAACAACCCAATATCGATGACGCAATGTCAAGCCCCACCCGGGCTTTAGGATTCCTTTATTCCTGTTATGGAGGTGTCGGTACAGACTTGCCCAGTGCGTATCTGGGGGAAATAAACTCTACAACAGACGAATATGTATTGCCTTATTCATGGAACACAGATGGTTATTGGGGGGCCTATGCATTTAACACTGCATCATCCACTAACCAAGACTGGCTGTGGGGAACTACTTACCAATATATAGGACAATGTTATCTGTTTTTGCAAAAGTTGGAAAATGCGGGAAGCGACATCGCATCTGATGCAGAAAAGGAACAATGGAGAGCCGAATGCCAATTCCTGGTAGCTTATTACCACTTCGCTACTTTAAGAAGATATGGTCCCATCCCAATTACAGACTCGTACATTCCGATGGATACCCCAACGTCAGAGTATAATGGACGTTTTCACTTTGACTATTGTGTAGACTGGATTGCGAACCAGCTGGATGAAGCCGCCAAAGTACTTCCTGCCAACCGCACCGTTACCAATGAATGGGGACGCGCTACATCTACTATAGCCAAAGCTGTAAAAGCACGTTTGTTACTTTATGCCGCATCTCCTTTATGGAACGGAAGTTTCCCCTACCCTAACTGGCAGAATGAGAATTTCGAGACTCCGGGTTACGGTAAAGCTTTGGTAAGCAATACTTATGACAAGAGCAAATGGGAAAGAGCACTTGCCGCATGTCAGGAAGCACTTACATTAGCTACAACTTCCGGTGACCGTGAACTTTACGATGACGACGAATATTACTCCCGACAATCCCTGAACTTACCTTTTGTTCCCGGAGTAGCAGATGTGGAAGATAATAAAGAATTCCTGAAAAACGTAATGAAGATGCGCTATGCCGTAAGTACACGTGAATCTGAAGGAAACAAAGAAATTATCTGGGGATTATCCAACCAGTTTGATTTTTATTCCCGTTATCCGCTTCGTATTCTGAAGAAATCGGATGGAACATGGCATGCTGGTTATAGTGGTGTATCTCCTACATTATATACGTTCGAACATTTCTATACAGCTAACGGGAAACTACCTGAAAAAGACCTCGACTTTACTCCTTCCTCTGAATGGTTTGAGTCAGCCGGTATCTCTTCACGTGAAGATATTATCAAACTGAATGTGGGTCGTGAACCTCGTTTCTATGCATGGATGGCTTTTGACGGTGGTGACTACGGAACTAAATTTGCGGCCGGTTCTCCCCTGAAACTGGAAATGAGGAATTCGGAAATGCACGGTTACAATCCGTCTCTATTCAATCGTGACCATAGTGTCACAGGGTTCCTGACACAAAAGTTTGTTGATCCGGTAACTGAATTCTATACAGCCGGCGGTTCTACAAGCGGAACAAGCGCACCTACTATCTTATTCCGCCTGGCCGAACTCTACCTAAACGTAGCAGAATGCCATGCAGCATTAGGAAATACGCAGGAAGCCATTGATGCACTAAATCCTGTTCGTGAACGTGCCGGAATCCCTAAATTAACATTGGCTGATGTCACAAATAATATGACAATAAAAGACTGGGTACACAATGAACGTTTTGTTGAATTATGGAACGAAGGTCACCGCTTCTTCGATGTCCGCCGTTGGGCAGAAGGAGCCAAGTACTTTGGAGCAAACAAACGGGAAGGATTGAATGCAGAAGTTCAAAGTCCCACATTCGAAGAATTTAATAAACGAACTACAGTTGATGCACCTTATGTGTGGGAAAACCGCATGTACCTGAATCCGGTATTCTACAACGAAGTATACAAAAATCCGCAAATGGTACAAGCACCCGGATATTAATTATTTTTTATTCATTCATAACAATATAGAATATATATGAAACATATATCAATAGCATTGTGTTTGTGCGGGATGATTCTGATGAATACTTCCTGCGACAATTATGACGATACCTATCCGCAGGAATATGAGAAAATACTATCACTGCAGACCACCGGTGAGCAAGCCGTAGATCTTTATAAAACAGGAGAGGCTACTAACTATTCAATAACGGTCATTAAATCCGGAAGTCAACCCACATTGACAGCTTCTGCCCATATCGGTGCAATGGATGCAGTCAATTTTGAGAAGTATATCTCCGAGAGAGGTTTGGACTATGTGGCAATGCCTGCCAATTGTTATTCGTTCAACATGGAAGAACTCGATTATTCTTCTGCTGAAACCTATAAGATCATCAATTTACAGTTGAATACCAACGAGATAGAAATCTTTGAGCAGACTCTTGAAGAGGGACAAACGTGTGTCCTTCCAATCATGCTGACCAGTACATCCGATTCCATCCTGGCGGATAAAAACACATTAGTTCTGAAACCGGAGATTATTACTCCCTCTCTTTCAGTCACTGAATCCAGTTCAGGAACCGTGACTAAATATCTGCCCCAAAGTGGAGGCACCATTGCTCTTGATTTAGGATTGCAAGTCGAAAACCAATGGAATTTCACCTGTAAAGTAGCAATTGATGAAACTACTACTACCTTAGAAGGAGCAACGTTGGTTTCGGATATCATCTCATTTGAGCCTGGAAACACATCTTCTGTTCAAGTTAATATCCCTAAGTTTACGAAGACCTCCGGAAATGTGGGTATAAAGATTCTGGAAATTAATGGAAAAGACGGTTTCGAATTCGACACGAATCCATTTATACTGGTTGCATCTGTTGAAAAATACAGTCTGACAGCGGACATGCTTTCCAGTAATGCAATAGAACCGTCAGAAGGTTCCTTAGCTAATTTATTGGATGGAGATATAGGTACCTACTTCCACAGCGCGTGGAGTGTATCAATTGCCGACAAGCATTATGTTCAAGTAAAATTGCCCGTATCAACTAAGACATTCCGTTTCACCTATACAAACAGATCAAATAACGGAAATGCCGCTTTGGCATGGTTCAATTTATATACAGGAACGAATGAGAACAATTTACAACTTTACAAGCGTTTTGCGTGGGATGAAGATGGTCTCCCGTCAGGTGCTGCAGGAGTTTATGTTTCTCCCGACGTTTCAATAGACAATGCTGCCAACACCTTACGCTTTGAATGTGAAAGCAACTGGACCAGTGGTTCCTTCTTTGTATGGAGCGAATTTAGTCTGTTCATACTGTCCGAATAATAAATGAGAGACAAAGGGTGAGTCAGACTTTTGATTCACCCTTTTATACCTCATCTATCTTAAAAACTAATACAGCAAAAAAATGACAATAAAAAGATTCATTACTAACCTGTTAGCCCTTTTTACTCTATTCACAGTTTCACTGGCATGCAAGGATACCGAAAAATCGATTATAAATAGCTCCTTCAGTATCAGTGAAGAATATCTGATACAAAATCTGGATAAATCAAGTACGTCTGTCCAGATTCCAATTAACACATCTATGGAGTTAGCTCAATGGAGTGTCTCTTATGAAGCAAACTGGCTACAATGCTCAAAACAAAAGACAGCAGCAGAAGGAACTTTCCTGAGAATTACAGTGAATGAAAATACAGGCGAAACCAAAAGAACAGCCAACATAAAAGTAACATCAACTACTGCTACCTATACTATCACCGTTAATCAATATGCCAAAGGCGAAGTAATTGTTGAGGGTGACATCAAGGTTACACCAACCGGAGGCAAAGCGAGTGAGCATCAGGAGGGACAGGATATTGAAAATACATATGATGGCAAATTTTCAACTGATGGAGCTGCCCCTTTCCACACTCCGTGGGGACAATCCGCCAAATTCCCTGTCACGCTGGAATACTATTTTAAAGGAGATACGGAAATAGACTACTTAATTTATTATACACGATCCGGTAATGGAAACTTCGGAAAGGTCAAAGTATATACAACAACCAATCCTGACCGATCAGATTATACATTACAGGGAGAATATGACTTTAAAGAGCAGAATGCTCCTTCCAAAGTTTCATTTTCAGAAGGCATAAAAGCGACCGGAATCAAATTCGAAGTATTAAGCGGTCTGGGTGATTTTGTAAGCTGTGATGAAATGGAATTTTACAAAACAAATACGGATAAAACACTGGATAAACAACTTCTTACCGTATTCACCGATATAACTTGTACGGAAATAAAGAACAACGTCACCAACGAACAGATACAAGCTCTGCCAGACTATTTCGTCAGAATAGCAGAAGCGGTTCGTGACAATACATACGACAAATGGGAAAAAGAATTTCGCATTCGCAGCTATGAACCATACAGTAATATTGCTGAATGGGCGGATAAATTAATGACTAAGAAATATAGTGATCTCGACAATCCGACTGGTATATCCGTCAAGGCAGGAGACGATATCATCGTATTGGTTGGTGACACATACGGACAGAATATTTCAATGCAGTGTATTTGGGAAACAGGAACAGAATACAAGCAAACAGCTTCTTCAGGCGATGTCTATATGCTAAATCCCGGAGTCAACAAACTGACTATGAAAGGAGAAGGACAATTGTTTGTCATGTACAACACCGAACTGACTTCAAATACAGCAAAACCCATCAAAATTCACATACCACTCGGAAGTGGCACAGTGAACGGTTTCTTCGACCTGAAAGAACATAAGACAGACGAAAAATACGCTGAATTATTGAAAAAATCAACACACAAATACTTCTGCATACGCGGTGAAAAGATCATGTTCTATTTCCACCGCAACAAATTATTGGAATATGTACCCAACAACATCCTCTCAGCTATCCATCTATGGGATAACATTGTCGGCTGGCAACAAGAATTAATGGGAATTGACGATGTACGCCCATCACAAGTCAACAACCATTTATTTGCCATCTCACCGGAAGGAAGTTATATGTGGGCTTCTGACTATCAAATCGGATTTGTCTATACCTACTTAGGCAATATCTTGTTGGAAGATAATGTAATGGCAGCGGAAGATAACGCGTGGGGACCAGCTCATGAAATTGGCCATGTTCATCAGGCAGCTATTAACTGGGCCAGTTCTACCGAATCATCTAATAATCTGTTCTCTAATTTCATTATCTATAAATTAGGAAAATACAAATCGCGTGGTAACGGGTTAGGAAGCGTTGCAACCGCCCGTTATGCCAACGGGCAGGCTTGGTATAATATGGGAGACGCAACCCACCAGAACGAAGACACAGAAACGCATATGAGAATGAACTGGCAATTATGGATTTACTATCATCGATGCGAATATAAAACTGATTTCTGGCAGACACTTTTCAAACTGATGCGTGAAGTGAATATGACCGAAGGTGAAGATCCCGGGAAAAAGCAACTTGAATTTGCCAAAATGGCAAGTAAAGCCGCCAATCAGAACCTGACAGACTTTTTCGAGATGTGGGGATTCTTCGAACCTGTCAATACGACTATCGAACAGTATGGAACATACAAATACTATGTAAGTGATGCGATGATTTGGGAAGCAAAAGAATACATGGCACAATTCCCCGCCCCGAAACACGCTTTCCAATACATCGAAGATAGAAAGAAAAGTGAGTTTCCACAGAACGACTACCGCTATTCGGCAGTTGGAGATGTCGGATATTACACTCAATTCAAAGAAAATCAGAAGATAACCAAAGCTATCAAGGCAGAGCTGGCAGGACGCAAGGTCTCCATCCAAAACGGAGATGAAGCTGTGGCTTTTGAACTCAGAGAGAATGATGAAAATGGAAAATTACTTTATTTTTCTACCTTCACGACTTTTGAGATTCCTTCATCTATATTGATGGTGAATGCCAAATTATATGCCGTACAAGCTGACGGAAAACGTATTCTATTATAATAATAATTTAACTTAACACACATTACAGATGTAAAAACGGCATCGCTCACTGTTCGGGCGATGCCGAAAATATCATTATAACATAGCGAATAGTGCGACTCTTTTTCTACCAAAAATATAGACGGGCAATGAAAATATCTACAATAATTACACTGGATTGATTAATTAATTAGTATTTTTGACACCGAAATGAAAAACCAATTAATAACCCCCAATTAAAAATTAAAAGAAAGATGAAGAAACTACTACTTAGCACACTCGTCGGTCTTGCATTGTTGACCTGCCAGACCAGTTTTGCTCAAAAGACAAAAGGAAAATTCTCTCCTATAAAAGTAGAAACTCCGGCCCGTCCGGCAAATCAGCAAGATGTAATCCAACTCGTTACTCCTAAACTTGAAACGGTCCGTGTAGGCTTTATCGGATTGGGAATGCGCGGTCCCGGTGCAGTTGAACGCTGGACACATATTCCGGGAACTCAGATTGTAGCTTTATGCGATCTTCTCCCCGAACGTGTTGAAAATGCTCAAAAGATACTGGAGAAAGCCGGTCTGCCGAAAGCAGCTTCCTACACAGGAGACGAGAAAGCATGGAAAAAGCTCTGCGAACGTGACGATATCGACGTGGTATACATAGCTACAGACTGGAAACACCATGCAGACATGGGTGTATACGCTATGGAACATGGCAAACATGTAGCCATCGAAGTACCTGCCGCTATGACACTGGATGAAATCTGGAAGCTAATCAACACTTCCGAAAAGACTCGCAAACACTGTATGCAACTGGAAAACTGCGTATATGACTTCTTTGAACTGACTTCACTCAATATGGCACAACAAGGTGTATTCGGTGAGGTACTTCACGTAGAAGGTGCTTATATACACAATCTGGAAGACTTCTGGCCGTATTACTGGAACAACTGGCGTATGGACTACAATCAGAAACATCGTGGTGATGTATATGCAACTCATGGTATGGGCCCGGCTTGCCAGGTACTCAATATTCACCGTGGCGACCGTATGAAAACTCTCGTAGCTATGGACACCAAAGCTGTGAACGGTCCGGCATACATTAAAAAGTCTACCGGAAAAGAAGTAAAAGACTTCCAGAACGGAGACCAGACCACAACCCTCATCCGTACGGAGAACGGCAAAACAATGCTGATACAGCACAATGTAATGACTCCCCGTCCTTACAGCCGTATGTACCAGGTAGTTGGAGCTGATGGCTATGCCAGCAAATATCCGATTGAGGAATACTGTCTGAGACCTACACAAGTAGACTCTAATGATGTGCCGAATCACGAAAAGCTGAACGCACACGGTTCTGTATCTGAAGATGTAAAAAAAGCATTGATGGCTAAATACAAAGATCCTATTCACAAAGAACTGGAAGAAACTGCCAAGAAAGTAGGTGGACACGGCGGTATGGATTATATCATGGACTATCGTCTGGTATACTGTCTGCGCAATGGTTTGCCACTGGACATGGACGTTTACGACCTCGCAGAATGGTGTTGTATGGCCGAACTGACCAGACTCTCCATCGAAAACGGTTCTGCTCCGGTAGAAGTTCCTGATTTCACCCGTGGCGGATGGAACAAAGTGCAAGGTTACAGACATGCTTTTGCCGAATAAGCCATTATACCTTATTAATATATAAACTTACGGATAGCCAGACTGGGAAAAAGTCAGGTTATCCGTAAGTTCATGTTCGGCACTTTACTGATTATTATAATCACCTATATGAAAGCAGATATTTTAAAACCCTCTAGACAGACTATCCTTCGGGAAGCCAAAGATTATGTGATGATCGCCGTAGGTATGATACTTTATGGCATCGGATGGACCGTTTTCCTACTCCCCAACGACATTACGACGGGCGGAGTGCCGGGTATTGCATCTATTGTATATTGGGCAACGGGATTCCCGGTACAGTATACATATTTCAGCATTAACTTTTTCTTATTGTTGCTTGCGCTTAAGTTATTGGGATTAAAGTTCTGTATTAAAACTATTTTTGGAGTATTCACCCTGACTTTCTTCCTGTCCGTTATCCAGCAACTGGCATCAGGCGTTTCCCTTCTTCGCGACCAGCCTTTCATGGCATGCGTCATCGGAGCATCGTTCTGTGGCGGCGGTATCGGAGTTGCGTTCTGCGCCAACGGAAGCACCGGCGGTACGGACGTCATTGCCGCTATCATCAACAAATACCGGGACATAACCTTGGGAAGAGTCATACTGATCTGCGATATGATCATCATTACCTCCAGTTATTTCGTTCTGAAGGACTGGGAGAAGGTGGTATACGGATTTGCAACACTTTACATTTGCAGTTTCGTCCTCGATCAGGTAGTGAACAGCGCACGTCAGTCTGTCCAGTTCTTTATCATATCCAATAAATATGAGGAGATAGGACGACACATCAACGAATACCCTCACCGTGGAGTGACGATCATCAATGCAACCGGCTTCTACACAGGCAGAGAAGTGAAAATGATGTTTGTGCTTGCCAAAAAACGGGAGTCTACCATCATCTTCCGACTGATTAAAGATATTGACCCCAACGCATTTGTATCGCAAAGTGCCGTTATCGGAGTTTATGGGGAAGGCTTCGACCATATCAAAGTTAAATAAAAAAAGAAACAAGATTGAAAAACATGAAATACAGATCATATCACCTATTACTGGCAGGAATATTCTCTCTGTTAACAACAGGCGCTATGGCCGAAAAAACATCCGACAAGCCTTACTGGCAGGATGTGCAAGTTGTATCGGTCAATAAAGAATATCCGCGTACTTCCTTCATGACGTACGATAACCGGACTGATGCACTTACCGGGAAGTTTGAAAAAAGCAACTATTATCAGTTGCTGAACGGTACATGGAAGTTCTTCTTCGCAGACAGCTACAAAGACCTTCCCGCCAATATCACCGCCCCTTCCGTAAGCACGGACTCCTGGAATGATATCAAAGTTCCGGGCAACTGGGAAGTACAAGGGTATGGAGTGGCTATCTACACCAACCACGGTTATGAATTCAAGCCCCGTAACCCGCAGCCTCCCACCCTTCCGGAAGCCAATCCCGTGGGAGTCTACCGTCGGGACATCGATATTCCCGCTGATTGGAAAGAACGGGATATCTACCTCCACCTCGCCGGAGCGAAATCAGGTGTATATGTATACATCAACGGACAGGAAGTAGGATACAGCGAAGATTCCAAGAACCCTGCAGAATTCCTGATCAACAAATACGTGAAACCGGGTAAGAATGTACTTACACTGAAAATCTTCCGTTGGAGCACAGGTTCTTATCTGGAATGTCAGGACTTCTGGCGTATCAGCGGTATCGAACGGGATGTTTATCTGTATTCACAGCCCAAAGCCGCCCTGAAAGATTTCCGCATCACATCGACACTGGATGACAGTTACAAGAACGGAGTATTCGCCTTGAACGTCGACCTGCGCAATCATCGTCCGGCTGCAACCAATCTGACGCTGGCATATGAACTGCTCGATGCTCAAGGAAAAGTAGTTGCTACTGAAGAGAAGACAACTTATGTCCCTGTCAACGAGACACGTACCCTTTCTTTTGACAAGAATCTGACTGATGTACACACATGGACATCGGAACACCCGAACCTTTACAAGTTGTTGATGACTGTCAAAGAAGAGGGTAAAATCAATGAGATTATTCCTTTCAACGTAGGATTCCGCCGCATCGAGATCAAACCAATCGATCAGAAAGCCGCTAACGGAAAACCTTATGTATGCCTGTTCATCAACGGACAACCGCTGAAACTGAAAGGAGTCAATATCCACGAACATAATCCGGAAACCGGACATTACGTCACCGAAGAACTGATGCGTCGTGACTTCGAACTGATGAAACAGCATAATCTGAACAGCGTACGTCTCTGCCATTATCCGCAGGACCGCCGTTTCTATGAACTTTGCGACGAATACGGACTTTACGTGTACGATGAAGCCAATATCGAAAGCCACGGTATGTACTATGATCTACGTAAAGGCGGCTCATTAGGCAACAATCCCGAATGGCTGAAACCACACATGGATCGCACGATCAATATGTTCGAACGCAACAAGAACTACCCCAGCGTCACTTTCTGGTCGTTAGGAAATGAAGCCGGAAACGGATACAACTTCTACCAGACTTATCTTTGGTTGAAAGAAGCCGACAAGAACATCATGCAACGTCCCGTCAACTATGAACGTGCACAATGGGAATGGAACACCGATATGTACGTACCTCAGTATCCGGGTGCCGGCTGGCTGGAAGATATCGGCAAGAACGGCAGCGACCGTCCTATTGTCCCGTCAGAATATGCACACGCAATGGGCAACTCTACCGGAAATCTCTGGGGACAATGGCAGGCTATCTATAAATATCCGAACCTTCAGGGAGGATATATCTGGGACTGGGTAGATCAGGGTCTGCTCCAGAAAGACAAGAACGGAAGAGAATACTGGGCTTACGGAGGTGACTTCGGAGTAAATGCACCCAGCGACGGTAATTTCCTTTGCAACGGTCTTGTCAACCCCGACCGTGGTCCGCATCCGGCAATGGCAGAAGTGAAATACGTGCATCAGAATGTCGGCTTCGATGCGATTGACGCAGCATCGGGCAAGTTCAACATCACGAACCGTTTCTACTTCACCAATCTGAAAAAGTATCAGATACATTACAGCGTACTGGCCAACGGAAAAACCGTCAAAAGCGGAAAGGTATCACTGGACATCGCTCCGCAGACTTCAAAAGAATTCACCGTACCGGTAAGTGGTCTGAAAGCCCGTCCGGGAACAGAATATTTCGTTAACTTCAGCGTGATAGCCGTAGAACCGGAACCGCTGATTCCCGCCGGATACGAGATTGCATATGACCAGTTCCGTCTGCCCGTCGAAGCCGAAAGGAATACGTACAAAGCCAACGGCCCCGCATTGCAAACTCAAACACAAGGAGACGAACTGACTGTTTCTTCTTCAAAAGTAAATTTTGTATTCAACAAGAAGAGCGGTCTGGTTACCTCATACAAAGTGGATGGAACCGAATACTTCAAAGACGGATTCGGCATCCAGCCCAACTTCTGGCGGGCACCTAATGACAATGATTACGGAAACGGTGCTCCCAAACGCCTCCACGTATGGAAAAAGTCCAGCAAAGACTTCCACGTGACAGACACGAAGGTAAGCACAGAAGACAAAGCCGTCCTGTTGCAGGTAACTTATCTGCTGGCAGCCGGCAATCTGTATGTTGTCACCTATAAGATATACCCAAGCGGAATCGTTCATGTAAATGCCAAATTTACTTCTACCGATATGCAGGCTGCCGAAACAGAAGTCTCCGAAGCTACCCGCATGGCTACCTTCACTCCCGGAAGTGATGCAGCCCGCAAAGCCGCTTCCAAGCTGGAAGTCCCCCGCATCGGTGTACGTTTCCGTCTGCCGGCGCAGATGAACAATGTACAGTATTTCGGGCGTGGTCCGGAAGAAAACTACATCGACCGCAATCACGGAACCATGGTAGGCGTCTATCAGACAACCGCCGATAAGATGTACTTCAACTACGTACGTCCTCAGGAGAACGGACATCACACGGATACTCGCTGGCTCAACCTGTCTCCCGATAAAGGAAACGGCCTTGTCATCGTTGCCGACAGCCTGATCGGTTTCAACGCACTGCGCAATTCCGTCGAGGACTTCGACTCGGAAGAAGCGCTGCCCCACCCTTACCAATGGAATAACTTCAGCCCGGAAGAAGCTGCCAACCACGACGAGAAGGCCGCCCGCAATGTATTGCGCCGGATGCATCACGTCAATGACATCACTCCGAGAGACTTCGTCGAAGTTTGTGTCGACATGAAGCAACAGGGAGTAGGCGGTTATGACAGTTGGGGAGCACGTCCCGAACCTTTCCACCAGATTCCTGCCAACCGCGAATACAACTGGGGGTTCACTCTGGTACCGGTTCGTTCCGGCAGTCAGGCTACTGAAGCCGCCAAATATGATTATCGATAACCTTAGTATAAATTTTAAAGAAAAGACCCATGAAAGATTTATCAAGTATTGTAGCCAAGTTCAACACCCAAGGTACTATCACAGAGATTAAGCCTTTGGGAACAGGACTTATCAACGACACATACAAAGTTAACACACAAGAAGCAGACGCCCCCGACTACGTTCTGCAACGCATCAACCATGCCATCTTCCAGAATGTAGAAATGCTTCAATCCAATATTGCCGCAGTCACCGGACATATTCGCAAGAAACTGACCGAAGCCGGAGAAGCTGACATCGACCGCAAGGTTCTCTCTTTCCTCGCCACTGAAGAAGGAAAAACTTACTGGTTCGACGGAGAAAGCTACTGGCGTGTCATGGTATTTATTCCGCGTGCCAAAACGTACGAGACTGTCAATCCGGAATATTCCAATTATGCAGGAGAGGCTTTCGGAAACTTTCAGGCTATGCTTGCCGACATTCCGGAAACACTGGGAGAAACCATCCCCGACTTCCATAACATGGAATTTCGTCTCAAACAGCTACGTGATGCAGTCGCTGCCAATGCTGCCGGACGAGTAGCCGAAGTACAGTATTATCTGGACGAGATAGAAAAGCGTGCGGACGAAATGTGCAAGGCAGAACGCCTGTTCCGCGAAGGAAAACTTCCGAAACGAGTATGCCATTGCGATACGAAAGTAAACAACATGATGTTCGATGAAGACGGAAAAGTGCTTTGCGTCATTGATCTCGATACGGTAATGCCGAGTTTCATCTTCTCCGACTACGGTGATTTCCTCCGTACAGGTGCCAATACCGGCGACGAAGATGACAAAGACCTGGATCGTGTGAACTTCAACATGGAGATATTCAAGGCATTCACCAAAGGATATCTGAAAGGTGCCAAATCGTTCCTCACTCCCATTGAAATAGAGAACCTGCCTTATGCTGCCGCTTTATTCCCCTATATGCAGTGCGTACGGTTCCTTGCCGATTATATCAACGGAGATACTTACTACAAAATCAAATATCCCGAACATAATCTGGTGCGCACCAAGGCACAGTTCAAACTACTTCAAAGCGTAGAAGAACATACACCGGAGATGGTGGCATTCATCAATGAGTGCTTGGCTAATGGATAATTAGTGGAAATGGGGCGGAGCTGTTTATTTGGTAAACGCTCCATTCTTCCACTGATAAACAATAGGACGGCGGAGAAACGGTTTAAGTTTTTCTGCCGTTTCTTTTGACATATAGTCGGGAGTGGACAGAGTGACAGCCAGTTCTGTGTTTTCCTTGTTCATATCCACTTTCATCAATAAGATGTCTGCCGAACGGGAGGCTTCATCAAATTCATATATGGAAGCGGAGTCAGGAGTTATCAGAAAATCACTCATGACCGGGAGGGTAATGAATGAATGGTCAGTCAGCGGTTTCCAGTCTGTGGTATAGAAGCGGATGCTGCTGTCACAAGCCGGAGCACATGCCGTAGCTACCGTACAAATCACATTCGTGGTATCATTCAAAGCCAATACTTTCATCTGCCAACTGGTTTCCGGAGTCATCTGCATCCGGATATAGTCCTTACTCAAGTCGGTCATTTCCGACTTCTGCCCGAAGCGGTTTTCCACCTGTGCTTTCATTTTACTGCTCAGAAAGTCGATGCAGTCTTCACGGTTCACCTTCGTAAGCAAGGGACAAAGTGAATCCGGCACGTTGATAAAAAGAGTCTTTGCTTCCTGCGCATGTGAAGAGACAAAAGTAAACAAGCCGATGATGAAAAATGCGATGGTATGAGTGATTTTATTTGATTTCATATTGTACTTTTTATTTAGACCCCAAATATAAGAATATCATTCCGATTAACACGAGGATAAGGTCAATCGCTTTGCTTTTTAAATTCTTTTCACGGAAGAAGAGTGCTCCGAAAATGAAAGATACGATCACGCTTCCCCGACGAACCATTGAAACGATGGAGATCATAGAGTCATCGTAGCTCAGTGCATAAAAGTAGACAAAGTCCGCCGCCGAAAGGAATACGGAAATCAGAATGATGGTCCAGTCCCAGCGGAAAGGAGTGGTCGTCTTCCGTTTGGGCCACCAGAGCAGGAAGATAATGGTTCCCATGATAAAGAACTGGTAGACATTATACCACGATTGCACCAGCATCGGATTCAGCTGTTTCATCAGAAACTTGTCATACAATCCGCTGACAGCTCCCATAACTGCTGCCAGTATAATAAAGAGAATCCATTTGTTATGCTTGAAATCGATCCCTTCTTTCTTCCCCGAACGGCTCAACATAAAGAAGGAAGCCACTGCCAGCATCACTCCGATCCATTGGTAGAGATTCAGACGCTCGCCAAACACCAGCATTGCTCCTACAAGCACCATCACCGGACGGGTAGCATTGATAGGCCCCACAATGGTAATAGGCAAGTGTTTCATCCCGAAGTAACCGAATATCCACGATGACAGAACGATAAACGACTTGATGATAATATATTTATGCTGCTCCCATCCTGCAACGGGAACATTAAAGATGGTTCCCCCAAGGAGATCAGGCTCGAATGCCGATACCAAAATGAACGGCAGAAAAATTAGACTGGAGAAAAGCGTATTCAAAAACAATACAGGCAACACCGCATTATCTTTCAATGACTGTTTCTTGAATACATCATAAAATCCCAGCAAGGTAGCCGAGAGAAAAGCTAATAATAACCACATGTTGAAATAAGTAATAGGTAATAAGTAATATTGAGCTGACTGGGAAGTCGGCAGTATCTAACACTCCCCTCCTTCGGGAAGGAGTGTAGATAGTACTGACTTTTTAGTTTCCTCCGAGAAAATATCTTCCGGATATTCTACGTTGACAAGGAAGAGCGCATTTCCCGGAGCGGAAGTTCCCGCTTTGCAACGATCCTGTTGTTCTATCACTTTACGGAACCCTTCCACGGTCAGTTTGCCACGTCCTACCTCGAGCAATGTTCCTACGATGGCACGTACCATATTACGGAGAAAGCGGTCGGCACGGATAGTAAATACCCAGGTGGTATCCTCGCCTTCCATCTTCGTCCATTCGGCATGGGAGATGTGGCAGATGTTTGTTTTTACATCTGTATGCAGTTTGCTGAAACTTGTAAAATCGATGTATTCGAACAGGGTTCGTGCAGCCTCGTTCATACGGTCATAATCCAATGAACCATAGACACGGCAGCGGTACTGGCGGTTGAAAGGATATTTGGCGGTAGTCACATAGTACTTATACGTCCGGGCAGTCGCGTCAAAACGGGCGTGTGCATCCGGTTTCACCTGACGGACACGATAGACAGAAATATCGGGAGGCAACAGACGGTTCAGCTTGTCGGCAACGGTCACCGTATCGAGCACGTCTTCATGATCAAAATGCGCCACCATGAGCGAGGCATGCACCCCCGCGTCCGTCCGTCCGGCACCTATCACTTCCACATCACGACGCAGAAAAGTAGACAAAGCCTTCATCAAGCATTCCTGCACACTACTCCCGTTGGGTTGTATCTGCCAACCGTGATAGTTGGTTCCATCATAAGCCAAATAAATAAAATACCTTTGCACGCCGATTCCTCATTTTAGGGTTTTCGACTGCAAAAGTAGTCATTTTTTTCATTCATACGTAGAAGGAGTCGTACCAAATGCATCCACAAAATGTTTGCGGAAAGTCGGAATGTCATTATACCCCACCATTTCAGCAACTTCCTGCACTGCATATTGTTTCGTTTTCAACAGCACTCCCGCACGGCGCATACGTACCCCTCTGATCAGTTCTATAATGGTATAGTCTGTACTTTGCTTCACTTTGCGGTAGAGGGTAGGCTGACTCATATTCATTTCCGCTGCCAGTTTCTTCACGCTAAAGTCCGCCTCGCAAATATTTTCTTCCACAATTTTGATAACGGCTGTGATAAACGGATCTTCCGTCTTCACTTCCTCACCCGCCTGTTCCGGTTCGCTTACGACAATCGTATCCGTTCCCGGCAATTTGAACAACTTCGTGTACATCTGCTTCAACGTCTGACGACCATTAATCAGACTGCTGACTTTCGCCTTCAGAATACCTGGAGTAAACGGCTTCAGTACATAATCATCCGCACCCAGCTGCAGTCCGTGAATAATATCGTCGTCTTCCACCTTTGCCGTCAACATGATAAAAGGAATACTGCACGTTTCCGGATTCTCCTTCACCTCTCGGCAACATTCGAAACCGTCTTTCACCGGCATCATGACATCGCAGATGATCAAGTCCGGCATCTCTTTCATTGCCGTATCGACTCCCTCCTGCCCGTTGGTTGCCATCAACAAGTTATATTCATTGCCGAAGAGCACTTTCAGATACAGGCGGATATCCTTATGATCTTCTACAATCAATATCGTCTTTTTAGCTCCGCCCGCTACAGGAGATGCTACTTCTTCGGCAGGCAATGTCTCCGCAAAAAGTGGCAGTTGCTGATCCTGTTGCACGGCAGCATCCTCTACTGCCAAATCCTGTTTCTGTGTTTCTGCCGATTCGGGTTCCGGCTCTGCTACTTCCGTCAGTTCTTCCGGATCGGTAAACTGAATATTCGGATTGTTTTCAAAGACATCTCTGTCTGCAGGAAGATTGACCGTGACCTTCGTCCCCTTTCCTTCGGTACTTTCAAGAGTAATCGTTCCGTAATGGGCTTCGACCATCTGCTGCATGATGGTGAATCCCATTTGCGCAACCGACATATCATGTTCCGATCCTTTATTCTCGCTCATCAACTGCTCAGCGGTTCTTACCTTTTCTTTTCCGTCATCTTCTACTATCAGGCAGACATAGTGCATATTGTCATTTACGACCTCACAAACAGATAAAGAAACCGTTCCCGCATAATGCGTATGAGTGAAAGCGTTCGTCAGCAGATTATGAATGACGAACTCTATTTTCTTTTTGTCCACATAAAATTCCATCTCCTTCTTGATTCTCTTCTCGCAATGGAAATCAATGGCATACACCTTCAACAAGTCCCGGACACCAAAAAGAGAGCTGTCAATCATTTTATCCACCGAATACGGAGCAACTTCCAGTTTTGATTCCATATTGCCTTGTCCGTATACTGCCAGCAACTGGTCGCAGGCATCCACCATACGGAGTGAGTTCCGGTACGCCACCTGCAGAGAAAGCTGAGAAGTTTGAGCGTCATCCTTCTGCAATTCCTTCAGCGGAGCGATGATGAGTGACAACGGCGTACGCAATTCCTGCACAAAGAGCATCAGCAACCGGTTCCTCATCGCTTCTATCTCTTTCTTTTGTTCCTGTTTCAGCTTTTCGAGATTCAGATTCTCCTTCAGTATCATCTCACGGTCACGATGAATCTGTTTGCGATGATCCTTCTTTCTGAAATAAGAATAGAAGAAATAAGATAATCCGCCAAGTAACAGAACATACATGATATACGCCCATATAGTCTGATACCATTTGCCCTTCACCACCAAAGGGATCTCTATTACATCTCCTTCTTTACCATCCGGGAAGACCAGTTTTGCCTGCAAGGTATATTTTCCGGCAGCCAATCCGTTGAACCACAGTCCTTCTGCAAGCGGTATCATCTTCCACTCCTTATCCGCAGGAAGCAGACGGTAGGCAATCTTGCGTTGCGCCAGTCCGTAACGCAAATCGGAAAAGAACAAATGAAAGTCGTTGTTATCGGAAGCAAACACCAGCTTCTCCTGCTTTTCCGGAGAAACAGACAGAATCATCTGCCCGTTCCGCTTCTCTCCTGCCAGCACCGTTTCGCCGCCTACTTCCACATCGGTCAGCATCAAGCACTTTTTGCTGCTATCCCCTTTGGTAGCGGAAGGATCAAAGAAAATCAGCCCCCATGAATTCGCCCATAACAACCGCCCGTCATTCAAACGACAGACCGCACTGCAGTTTCCCACCGACAGATAACTATAGAAAGCCTCCTGTCCATTTCTGATGGTCATCACTCCGACATTGTTTCCTGCCCATGTGTTTCCGATATGGTCGTCGACCATGCAACTGACATGTCCGTCCGTCAATCCACTCTGCAGTGTATAGACAGATTCTATCTTATCCTTCTCTCTTCCGTCGATGCGGACAACGACGTTCAGATAGGCTGCATAAATCTGATTATAGTTATTCACATACAGGGTTCGCACTCCGGCTTCTTCCAGCCCGTTCTCCTTTTCATAGTTTCCTTCCACCCGTATCTGGTCACCGTTCGTTTCAAGTCTTTTCAGTCCTTTATCCGTACCTACCCATACATTGCCTTCCTTATCTTCAGTGATGGCAAATACATTCTTGATTTCACCGGGCAGCTGTATACTTTTGCATCCGTGAGTTTTAGGGTCTACCTGTACCAGTCCATTCGAAGTACCTACCCACAAACGATTCCACGAATCCAGACAGAAACAATGGATAACAGCCTGCATCCTCCCGCCTTCGTTGTTTTTCAACTGGAAAGATTCCACATCTTCCGTAAGCGGATTGACAAAGATGATCTCTCCTAAATTGTTGCCCAGCCAGATGTTTCCATCTTTACCTTTATATATATGATAACGTCCGGAAAGACCGGATACTTTTGTCCACGGCTCAAAATGTGTATCCATCGAAAATGACGGAGTATCACTTCTCATGATTCCCCCGTCGGTCACCGTCAGCCAGATATATCCTTTTGCATCTTCGACCATGCCATCCACTCTGGATTTGAAATTCTGCCGCACCCGGCTGTACATACTGTCGCTGATATCAAACTTTACCACTCCGCCGCCAAAGGTGCCTACCCAGAGAATCTGCTGTTTATCATCCCATAGCAGACTGGTCATCTTATTTTCAATTCTTGAATGAAATGCTCTTTCACCCTGTGTCAGCAGTGTCAATGTAAACGGGCTCTCACACAAATTCTGATTCTCAAAACGCAATTTGTATAATCCGTCCCATGTCGTCAGATAAAACGTCTGCTTATCTTTCATCACCATATCCGTAACATACGAGTTGGAGAAATCCGACTGATCACTCCCTTCAAGAGAGACTACACGTTCCTTATGCGATTTAAGGTCATAGCATACGATGTCATTCCATAATCTGCAAATCCATAAATATCCCTGTCGCAAAAAGAGTCTGTTCACCACATCATATTCTCTGATCACAGAACTTCTTTTGGTTACGAGATCATAATGTATCACCTTTTCGCGGTCAACGGCAAAATACAGATTTGTTTTTCCATCCGTGCAAAGATTAGTAATCTTTCCTTTTATCAAAGGTTCGGGATTCAATATACAATAGACGAAATCATCTTTTCCTTCTTTCTTGCGGATAGGGCGTGATTCAAACAATCCCTGTGAAGTAGCCAGATAGAGATTTCCGTCATTCCAGCAGAAATCCTGAATCTCTTTAAGTTTCAGCGGCCTGTCAAAACGTACAGGCAAAAACTTTTCTATTTCTTTGTCAAAACAGGTAATTCCCCCTTGGTAAAGTGAAGCATAAAACAAACCGTCGGAACCTTCCTTCAGCATTTTTACAGCCTGATGCAAAGGGGTGGAAAGGGAGTCAACGCTCATAATGAGCGGATAATCACGAAATCTGAAGCCATCATAGCGGGAGATTCCCTTGTCGGTAGAGAACCACATAAATCCTTCGCTTCCATAACAAACATGATAAATAGTATTATTTCCGACTCCGTTTTTAATTATTTGCGGTTCCAGGTCCCAGTGGGTATCTATAGAGTATGCCGGGAGAAAACCCGTCAATAGTAACAACAGAAAGAAGAACTTCCTCATATCTTAATTGTATTTTGTTTATGTGTATTGGCTGATAAAGATAGATAATTAAATCATTAGCAAATCGGATAACAAATATTTTTTAGCAATAATTCACAATAAAGTAAAAGCCCGCTGATTCGTAAAAGAATCGGCGGGCCTCCCATTGTTTGTTTCTAAATCGTCTAAATGACCAAAGCTATACTATTGTTTGCTGTCTGGTTCCTCTTTTAGCTTGATGGAATCTCCATGCACGGCGCATAGAGTCCTTTTATATAAGTTGTATATATTGTAACGTAATACCTAAAATCAATAAATTCCTGTTGTATTAATTAGCTGCTTTGGAAAGAGTGAAGCTATAAGTTCCCTTATTATCCTTAAAGTTGTAGTTACCTTTAAAGCTTACGGGTACTTTTACCAGACAATCACCCTGGTCGCTTACACGGAAATAAAGATAAGAAGTTGAGCTGAATACACTGTTTCTTTCAGCAGTAGTAGATAAGGAAGCTCCGTAACCCTGCCAGTTGAACAGGTCAGTTGAGGAAGAGTATGTAGTACCTATATAAAATACTCCGCCGTTATTATCAATATTAAAGTTGATGGAAACACACAATGCGAATTGTTCTACGAAAGCACCGCTTCTGGTACGGGCTTGATATTCTGCAAGCATCTTCACTTCTTTTCTGTCACCACTTTCGTAGTATCCTTCCAAAGTTTCCGATTCACAGTTACGGATGGTATTACCGTTCTGACGAAGTGCTTCAAGCACACTTGCCATTTCTTCTGCAGTCACAGAGGGTACATCGCCTACTTTAGAGTCGACAGTTGCAGATTGTATACCATATAAAGATATCATGGATTCAAAGTTTGAAGAGTTGTATTCAAAACTATCACTTTCAGCATTAGAACATGCTACAAAAGTTAATGCCAATACACATGCGAAAAAGAATTTAATTGATTTCATATTAGTTCCTCCTAAATTTTATTTGTTTTTTTAATTTGTTTGCGAACTATTGTTTGTTATTTCGTCCGCTTCTTACACTTCATATTGTTTATCTGTTCATGTTCCTTAGGAGGGAATCTTTTAAACTTAAGTTGTCTTATTTGTCTTTCCTTGTTTGTTTGTACACTGCAAACATAGGTGTTTTAATCAATAGAAAAAACTTTTTAGAAGGGAAAATGAATGAATTACCACTCTTTAACAAACGAAATACAGCTTATTCAAGCACTTGAATAAGATATGCAAGTATTAAAACACCACTCATACGCATATCGTTCAATACGAGCAGTAAAAATACCACCTATCACCAATGAATTATACACCACCTATAAAAAGAATGATATACCACCCTACTTATTAATTTCCATTGAAAGGAAAGAGAAGAAAGATGAATCCACCAATTAACGTCTATTCAGATAACCGCTACTTTTGTAGCATCAACAAACAAAACCCATCATGCGATGAAAAAGAAAAGAATCTTATTTTTGTTCGTTACCTTGTTTGCTTCTACCTTATTATATAGTCAGGTAGTCGGAGTGAAAACCAATCTCGTAATGGACGCGATGAAAATTATCAATCTCGGAGCCGAAGTCGGTCTGAGTAAGAAGTTAACGCTGGACTTGTATGCCAACTATAATCCGTGGAAATACAAAGATCAGAAGATGATGAAGATGCTCGCCATCCAGCCGGAACTCCGCTACTGGTTCTGCGACAAGTTCAATGGACACTTTGTGGGATTCCATGTGCATGGAGGCGTCTATCAGGCTGCCGCCATCAATATGCCCTGGGGCATCTGGCCGGAACTGGAAGACCACCGCTTCAAAGGCAACTTCTTTGGTGCAGGTATTTCCTACGGTTATCAATGGATTCTTGCCAAGCACTGGAATCTGGAAGGGAATATCGGTGTAGGTTACGCACGTGTCAAGTATGAGCAGTTCGAATGCAAGACGTGCGGTGAGAAGGTTAGCGAAGGACATAAGAACTATTTAGGTCCCACGAAGGCTGCTATCAGTTTAATCTATTTATTCTAAAACAAAACAAATATGAAAAAGATATTATACATACTCTTCTGCCTGCTGCCTGTATTGGGCGGGAAAGCGCAGACACTCTATAGAGATCAGGTGCGTATAGAGAAAGAATCTATCACACGCAATGAAGATAACAATGTGCTGAGCATCGATATGGATATCGTGATGCAGGAAAATCTGAAGCTCTCCTCCAATCATGTCGCCACCCTCACTCCGTTCCTTGAATCGAATGGTCGCACTAAGATATTACCGTCCATCGTAGTTTACGGTCGCAAACGGGAAGTAGTGAACCAACGCAATAACATCACTCCGGTTTCGGAGAATACTTACAGCGTAATCCGCCGTAAACACAATAAGGAACAGATTATCAACTACCACCAGCAATTCCAGTTCGAAGCCTGGATGCGTGATGCGGAAATGAAACTGAATATTGATGTATGCGGCTGCTGTGACCTGAAAGAGGAGACCAGCGGTGAATTAATCACCCGTTTGAACATTTCACCACTGGTGATACAGCCGTCTATTTCTTATATAACACCACAGGCAGAAGCCGTCAAGCACCGTGCCATAGAAGGAAGTGCCTTCCTTGACTTCCCGGTGAATCAAATTATCATCCGACCGGAGTACCGTCGCAACACAGTAGAACTGGCTAAGATACGTGCAACGATTGACAGTGTACGCAATGATGACAAGACCACCCTCAGCAGCATAAGAATTCACGGTTACGCATCACCGGAAGGAAGTTACACCAACAATACCCGACTGGCAAAAGGTCGTACACAAGCATTGGTAGATTACGTGACCAGTTATTACAAGTTCGACAATAAACTGATCACTTCAGAGTATACTTCTGAAGACTGGGAAGGATTCCGCAAGTTTATCGCAGTCTCTTCATTGGAGAAGAAGGACGAGATACTGAAACTGATGGATGACTCGACACTGGACATAGACAAGAAAGAACGTCAGATTGCTCAATTGGCAGGTCCGCAAACTTATAAATATATATTGGAAGAATGTTATCCGGCTTTGCGTCATTCTGACTATACCGTCAACTATACCGTACGCGGATTCAATCTGGAAGAAACCAAAGAGATTATCAAAACACGTCCGCAACTGTTGAGCCTGCAGGAAATCTACCGTATTGCGGAAAGTTGCCAGCCGGGAAGCGAAGAGTTCAACCATTCATTCCAGGTAGCAGCCACCATGTTCCCGGATGATCCCATTGCCAATCTGAATGCAGGAGCCATGGAAATACAGAAAGGTGGAGACCTGACAACAGCAAAGAAACATCTTGCCAAAGCTGATCAGAAAGCAGCGGAAACGCTGAATAACCTGGGAGTCATCGCACTGTTGGAAGGTGACTACGATGCGGCAGAGAAATATTTCAATGCAGCAAAAGCCGGTGGCCTTGCCACTCAGGCTGACACCAATATGAAGCAACTAAAAAGCATCAGAAATTACCCCAAAGAATAATAACAAACAATTTTACCCCAAAACACAGACGCACTACCTGAGAAGGCAGTGCGTTTTTTTTATTATAATCATCATATCATCGGCTTAACAATCTCCATTTTTAAGCCTAGTGCATCAATGATACGAAAGAAAAGTCCGACTCCCGGCTCAATCGCTCCTTTCTCAATTCTAGATATATAGGACTTGTTGGTACCTACCTTTTCTGCCAATTCAGCTTGTGTCATTCTTTCTTGTTTCCGTGCATCACTGATCAATTGCCCCACACAATAAGAATATGCCTCTTTACGAAATTCCTCTCTTTCGGGGGTACCTACCTTGCCGTACAATTTGTCTAATACAGCATCCATACTTCCAACGTCAGGGTTTACTTGCATAATATTCATTTTTAAGTGCAATTTTTAATTCTTTTATTTATGGCATTTAACACCCACCAACATAAATATTCATGGAATGTCTTTTTTATTTTCAAGCGTTTCAGCCCTTCCAGCCATCCGCCACAACCGCCTGCCAGCAGGCGAAAGCGGCTGAAAGCCGCCCCCGAAAAAGCAGCCTTTCAGCCTTCAGTCCTTTCAGCCGGAAAATCACCGGAGCGTCGGCTGATCTCTGGATGTCCCGTAGAATCCGGGAACAGGGACATAGATCGGCTGATTACGCAATCCGATATTCTGCAACTTTCCTTCCTGGCAAATCCTCCGGATATGAATCATAGCCGTAGAACGTACCATGCCGCACAAAGACTGAAAATCTCTGCGCTGCATCATCTGATGCGTACTGAAATACTCCTTCAGTAATATATCAATCTCTACTTCCGAAAGTTTGGACGAATGAAAATTCTTCTTCAGTTGCTTTACCTTGATTAATCCGATAGAGTTTTTCAGTTTCTGATCCGAACGAAAGCGGATAGCCTTCAGTTTGATTTTCATATTCCGTCGTGGAGTGTCGGCGGCTATCTCTTCCGTAGCAGTCAGCGTGGGATAAAAATAGCCGATGCCGTCCAAATGCACCTGCCGTCCTTCTCCCAACTCCTCTCCCATCACCTGCGAAAGAGCATCCAGTACAGCAGTCACATCGACTTCATTCAGCGTACAACGGGATTGAATCTTACTCCTCATTTCGTCCGTATCTACCTGACCATTGTAAGCAATGCGGGGATGGAATCTTTTTTTCTTCGGTTGATCCGGTGATACCGGGTTCTCATACCAGTCAAATAATATAGCCATAGCTTCCTCTTTTATTAAATAAGTACTTCTAATCTGTTATTCCTACGGAAACTTCCGATGAAAGAAGCTTCATTTTCATCGGCTAATGTGCTATGGCTGCCCGGCTAATGGAGATTAGCCGATTGACTAATGAAGGATAGCTGATCAGCTAATCTGCATTAGCCTCTGATGTTTGCGCCTTCAAAGATACAACAGAAAGGCAGGAAAACCTAATGATTCCTACGTTATTTCATAAACGGAAGTATTTAAAGGAATCTATCGAAAACACTTGCAAATCGCTATCCCGGCATTGTAACTTTGATGCACGAAACTTAAAAAAAAGAACAAATATGATGGAAAAAGTAACCCAAATGATCGCCATGCTGATAAAGGCATGGAAAAAAGAGAGCGTATCACAGATTGACACACCTCCCGTTCCCGCAACGCCCGAACCGAAGCAGCAGTCCCCCAACAACTCCGCCTGCCTGACGGAACGGGTCAACACCTTTCTGCAAACTCACTATGACTTCCGCTACAACCGCCTGACGGAAGAAACAGAATTTCGCCCATTAAGCGGAACAAAGACCGAATTTCGTCCCATCGGAAAACGTGAACTGAACACACTCTGCATGGAAGCTCATGCAGAAGGCATTTCCTGCTGGGATAAAGATGTGAGCCGTTATATTTATTCCACACAGATCGGAGAGTATCATCCCTTCCGGCTTTATATGGACGAACTTCCTCCCTGGGACGGCATCGATCGGTTGACTCCGCTTGCCCGACGTGTATCCGCACTACCTCTATGGGTTAAGGGATTCCACACATGGATGCTGGGACTGGCTGCCCAATGGGAAGGAAAGACGGGCGTCCATGCCAACAGCCTGGCTCCCATCCTGATCAGTGCCGAACAGGGACGGATGAAATCGACTTTCTGCAAATCGCTGATGCCCAAAGTACTGCAACGTTACTATATGGACAATCTCAAACTGACATCAGAAGGACAGGCAGAACGTCTTCTGTCAGAGATGGGGCTGATCAATCTGGATGAATTCGACAAATATGCAGAGAGTAAAATGCCGCTTCTGAAGAATTTAATGCAAATGTCGAGTCTCCATGTCTGCAAAGCGTATCAGCGTAACTTCCGGGACTTGCCGCGTATCGCTTCTTTCATCGGAACTTCCAACCGCTCCGATCTGATGAGTGATCCGACAGGCAGCCGCCGCTTCTTCTGCGTAGAAGTAGAAAAGCCGATAAATTGTGAGGGAATCGAGCATGAACAGATCTTCGCCCAGCTGAAAGCGGAACTTGCCGACGGATGTCCGTATTGGTTCGACAAAGAAACGGAACATGAAATACAACAGAATAATGCACCCTTTTACCGTACTTGCCCTGCCGAAGAGGTATTTCTCAGCTGTTTCCGCACCACAGCCTCAGTAGAAGAGAAATATCTGCGACTTTCTGCCGCCGATATTTATAAAGAACTGAAGAAACGGAATGCTGCCGCTCTGCGAGGTTTCAATCCGAACCATTTTGCGCAAGTACTGATAAAAATGGGGGTAGAACGGAAGCATACGGAATATGGGAATGTATATTTGGTGGTAAGACGATGATTGAATTTGGTAACACAGCTGAAAGCACTGAAAGCGGTATTCCTTGTTTTTAGGGTAGTGCTTTCAGCCGGAATGCCGATGAACAAAGAGTTTCATGATAAAACTGAACAATCTGAACCCTAATCGGTGCCATAATTCTCAGTGTGATGCAAAGCAGTAGTAAATCATTCAAATCGAGATGAACGAAACACAATTTCACTAACTTCCCACACATTAGTTGCAAATTCTATTCGCTCTATCTAAAATAGTTGAAGAAAATAATAAAATAATAACAGCGGTAAATAGAAAAAATAGGCGGCAAAACGTTCATTTAGCCCAAAAATCATTCAATAAACGATCAATTCACCCACCCCAAAAGCCCATTTAAAAGATTGAAAAATTCACCTTAAAAATTGAAAAAAACACCAATTAACGATTTCGCATTTCTCCCATACCTTTGCAATGTCGATAAGGAACAAAAGTTTCTTGCGAAACAAACAAAAGAACAAAACAATAAAATCAGTATATAAACAATTAAAGAAACATTGCCTATTAGAAACAAACAAAATCATTCCTCTCGGAAGTTACTTCTTTTTCCTTATATAATATAAGGGCTTCCCATTAAAAAGAAAATGATGTTTTTAACAAAACAAACGACCCTCATCCTTTAGATGACTCTCCTCAAAAGAAGAAAAAAAACAATTAGCACAGTATGCATTATATATAGTGTGCAAACTAAAAAAGAAAATTATAGCATCACACATTAAAATCAAAACAAAAATGAAAGTAAAAAATTTATTATTAGCAGGTTTGGCAGTAGCAGCCATGACAGCTTGTAGCAACAATGACATTGACGAAATCGTTGATAACGGAATTCAGACACCAACTGAAGAAGCGAGCATGAGACTTTATTTCAATTTCGCCAACCAAACAACAAGAGCCAATGGTGATACAACTGGTGACAAGCAAGACGGTAACGATTTAGAATGGACAGTTGATGGAGCAAATATTACAGTACTACTCCAATATCCAAATGACGCTAAGAACATAGTAATTAAAAACTTAAGTCCTGTTTCAGATAAAGAAAAAACATATGCAACAGAGGAATTTAAAGTTAATGCAGGATCTGGTGTTAAAGTATACGCATTTATTAACCCTGAAAATTTAGAAATTGGTGCAACTACCAATCCTACAACTTTAACTCTTACCACTGCGCAAACATTACCTTCTGAACCGGATGGTTTAGCTTATCTTGTAAATGGAGTTGCCAAAGATAAAAAATTCATGATGAGTGGTAGCACAAGTCTGAATATACAGGCAGGAGCAGATGGAACGGTAAATATAGCTAAAATTAATGTAGACCGTGTAGCAGCTAAATTAGATGAAGGCACAAAATTTGACACTTCAATTTCTATTGCTAATGATGGTATAAAATATAAGAACAAAGACAATGGAGAGGCAAATGTTAGCATTAAATTATTAGCTTACTCATACTCTAACTTGACCAACAATACTTATGCACTAAATGGGATTAAAGAAGCCAGTTTTAATGCGAAAGATATTTATTTACAACCGTATTTCTCACAAGGTTCATATCCGACTGACGGCAACGACAAGAAGGATTACAGATGGATTGCAAAAGACGAACTAAACAAAATCACCTACTGTTTAGACAATTACGGAAACAATAACCCGACCAGAGTTCATTACAAAGGTCAAGTCTGCATTGATGGTAAAGAAATCAGCAGTAACTTTTATATTAGAGCGTTGCTCAATCTCACCAATAATGTAGAGTATTATTTCTTTAATAATTTGGATGAAATGAAGGCATACTATAAAGATGAAACAATCAATAGTATTACTGAGGAGACTACTCGTGAAGAACTAAGCAAATTAGGTATTAAAAAATACAATTCGGGGATCTGTTATTACGAAGCTGACATTAAGACAACCCTAGAGAGTCAAACAACAGTATCAATCATGCGTAATAACTGGTACAAATTAACAGTAAAAAATATCAAGGAGATTGGCTATCCTACTCCTGCAAAAGATCCTGAAGATAAAGATACCAAATTAGTAGTTGAAACTACAATCAATCCTTGGACTATTCAAATAAATGACTTCGATCTCTAATCTCTAAATAATACATCGGGAGAGGCTTTCTCCTCTCCCGATAATATTTTTTCTTCTCTACAGAAACAGAGCATTATATACAAACAAAACATACGCTCCACAAAAGCATAAAAAAGAAATGATGAAACAAATATTAACTACCATACAAGAAAAGACAAACAAAATATTGTTACTTGCAATATTGGCTGGTGCAATCACATCTTGTGATTCAGTATTGAATTACAATGAAGATTGTGACATCGAATATTGTGTCAAGTTCAAGTATGACTACAATATGGAAGAAAAAGACGTATTTGCCGAACAGGTAAGAACCGTCACTCTTTATGCTTTTGATGATAACAACAACCTTGTTTACCAAAAGACCGATGAAGGTGAACCATTGAGTGAAGGAGACTACGCAATGAATGTGATTGGAATAGACCCTTCTCAATACCGCTTAGTAGTATGGGCTGGGTTAAATGACGAATCATTTGCAGTTCCTTTGTTATATCCGAATCAAGCAAAGATTGATGAACTGACTGTAAAAACATTACGCAAACAAGCTCCCCGAAGCACCTCCGAAGATGAAAAGGATCAATATATAGTAGACAACAGTCTATATTCACTTTGGCACGGTGAAGTAAAAAAAGGACCGACCACCCGCAGTGGAAGGCAGCAAATCACCAATGTGTCATTAGTGAAAAACACCAATACTATCCATGTTATTGTCGCACAAGTCAATCAATCCAATGGACCAATAACAAAAGCATTGACAGAAGAAACTTTCCAATGTGCAATATACGATGATAACGGATATATGAACTATGACAACTCATTGCTCGAAGACAATTTATTAACATATAAACCATACAATACCAAAGCCGAAGTTGTAACAACAAGAGCTTTTAGTGCAGAAAACGAACCTGCCAAAGAATATAACGGCATCACCTGTGATGTAAGTGTAGCAAGACTTATGAAGGGACAAACTCCTGAATTAACGATCAAGAATTCTCAAACACAAGAAGTCTTATTCCACAGTGACGACCTGATAAAATACTTCGAAGAAGTAGATGCGGAAAAATATAAAGATCGAAATTATTCTCTCCAAGAATACTTGGACCGTGAAGATGAATATACCATAAAGATTTTTGTAGACGAAAAGCTTGCACTCATCAAAACTGTAATTGATGTAAATGACTGGATCATCCAAATTAATGATATTGAACTTTAATACAAAAAAAGAATGAAATACTCTAAATTGACATATTATTTGCTGGCTATCCTCTGTATGATGGCAACGTCGTGTGTCACGGACGGAGTCATGGATGAGTGTCCAGATAGTAGCAAGAACCAACAAATAGTAAAAGATGCACGAGTAAGTCTCGTACTGAATTTTGCTATTAATAGTTCCGTAACAAGAGCTGGAGAAACGGACGGAGACCATACTGACGGAGAAATAAAAGAACGAAAAATAAAAGATGTACATATATATGCGTTCCAAAATAACCAATTCAAAGAAGAAGTAAAGTATGTATCAATATTTGGAACAGACGGAGAGATAACACGCACTATACAAGGTAGATTGCTTGAAAGTTATGATGCCAATATTGCCGTTAAACTTGTTGTAATTGTAAATGGCGGAAACAAGAAGGTGATAACCTCAAGTAACCCAATTATTAATAGTAATACAACGCCAAAAGCACTATATGATCAATTAGTATTCAATTACAATGCGAATGATGATTGGAGTACTTATATCCCCATGACAGGAATATGTGAAATACAGCCACTCCAAGAAGGGGATTATAATACTGCAAAATTAGAATTAACGCGTGCCGTTGCAAAAGTTAACGTAACAGTAAATGAAGGCAAAGGTTTAGATAATTTCAGAATTACTGAAATCAGATTATGCAACTATAATACATCAGGCTATTGTGCCTCTAATGATCTGAGTAAACCGTATATTCCGACTAATGTTCAGCAATCCACAACACCAATATCTTCCGGTGCCATCACAGATGCAGAAATGAATGCTTATGAGAACCATTTATATCTTCCGGAACATAAGAATGTAGGTGTAACGGGTAAAAAAGCTTATTTAGAAATCGATGCAATGGTTAAAGGAGAAAGCAAAACTTATACATTAGCATTTGCTCAAAATGGAAATCCTCATGATGTCTTACGTAACTATATATACGTTTTCAATATCAGAAGTGTGAAAATGGATATTGATGTTACATCAACATTAGAGTACGAAGTGAAAGCATGGAATGAAGAAACAGTTGATATCCCGTCATTCAATTAATACAAGGAGGAAAATCAGATGAAAAAGCAAAACAACATATTAGCAGTAATAAAGAATATAATATATCTGGTATTTGCATGTATAGCTCTTAATGCCTGCACGGACGAAGAAATTTATAAGTCAGCAACTGTAAAAGAAGGGATTCCAGTAACAATAGATTTTGGTCTATCAATCACAGGTATGGACAAAGTAACCACCCGTGCACTTCCAACAACAGAAGAAAGTAGAATAAATGACCTCTATGTATTAGTATTTGATATGAGTGGAAAGTTGAAGACTCGCAAATTCTACCCTACAAGCGAAATAAACAGTAATTTGGAAAATAAAGAAAGCGGAACTCTCAAATTAGATACTTATAGCGGTCAGAGTCGTATTTATGCAATAGCCAATGCAGAAACCAACGAATTAACATCCATACTCAAAGAACTGGAGGAAGTAAATAGCATTGATGATTTGTCCAAAGTAATCATTAGCATGAAAGAAGCAAATGTACAGCGTACACAAGGTAGCTTAGTTATGAGCGGTACATTCAATATGACAACTCCCGAGAATAGTCAAGAAGAAGGATATTGCGTGATCGATGAAGAAGGAAAAATATCCAATGGAAAAATACAACTTTCGCGCCTTGATTCTCATATAACTTTCAAAATAAAAGTTGGAGATAAAGTGACATCTTTTACTCCCACTAGTTGGCAAGTAAAATATGTACCGTTAAAATCAAATGTTATTGAACAGCCACAGGTAAATAGCTTTGTCCAAGAAAGTGATTACGGAATGAGTATAGTGAATACTAAATTCGGAACAAGCGAAGATAAAAAATATCGTACTTTTGATTTTTATATGTTGGAAAATATTAAAAATTCAAAGTCCTATCAGGAGGCAGATGGTACTGAAAGTTCTATTGCCTCTAATGTAGATGGTCTTTCACTAGATGAAAAATCAATAGAGTATGCTAAGCGTGAAGCCGAAATAAAAGATAACAATAAAAACACTGGTGAATATAAATATTCGGATAAATATGCGGCTTATGTAGAAATTAAAGCTGAAATGGAAATAGAAAATAACCATTCCATAGATGGCAAACGTGTAGCTACCGTAAAATACAGAATACACTTAGGAGGTGGTATAGATAACCCAAGTATCTTCACAAGTAAACGAAACACCAAATACACATACATTTTAACTATCAATGATGTAAATGATATTATAGTAGAAGTAGAAACTGGTGAAGAAAAACGCCCTGGCGCTGAAGGTGATGTAGTTGATGCAGAAGCTGAAGTACGCACTTTAGACGCACACTACAACAGCTTTGTAATGGGATTTAGCTATAATAATGTTGTAGATGCTAAAGGGAATAAAGGCTTAAAATTTGTGGTAAAGACTCCATTTGGGCAAGTAACTGAGAAAAGTACTCCCGATGTAGGAGACGGTGCAAAGCAAGATTACCATTGGATTCATTTCAAATCTCATGGAGTCGATAATAATAAAAACAAATTGGAAGAATATAAAGGTGAGAGAATTGACTTGTTTGCACTCGCTGATAACGTAATTAATCGTTTCAAGATGGACGGAAGCAAGAACAAAGATCAGCTATATTACTATACTGTATTCATAGATGAATATTACTATAAAGAAGCTCCTAAAGGTGTTGCCTGGAAAGGTGATCCTAAAACTTATTGGCGATACTTTGCAAATGCAGACAACCGTTATGTTATGCTGGTTTATGCTCCGAAATATAGTCTAGATGGTAATAGTAGTTATGCCAAAGCACAATATATGATTACACAGCGCTCTATACAAACATATTATAGTACCGAATCTGAAATGGCATTGGGTATGGAACACGTCAATGAAACGGGAGCAGCTGCTTGGGGAAGTCCAAATATCACTACATCCTCAACAAACGGCTTGTGGAATACTTGGGAGTATCTGAAAAAAAATAAATCATGGGGAGAATACGTGAATCTTGGAATGCCAAATACGGAAAATACTTTTCAAACCAAAAGTGATGCAATTGCTTTAGCCCGTTGTTTATCACGAAATCGTGATGAAGATGGAGACGGTCAAATCTCATTGGATGAAATGAAATGGTATGTACCAACCAGCGAGCAATTAATGGGAATGTATTTAGGAGCAAACAGTTTACCATCTCCTCTATATGATGCCAACAATGTATCATTTGTATATGCTGATAGAGCAAACTATCATTATGCGACTAGTGATAAAAAACGTATATGGTCCGAAGAAGGAGCTTCTGTTGGCGATTATTATGTTGGTAATGCCGATGCTCCGCAAAGCTTTAGATGCGTTCGTAACTTAGGAATTGATAAAGCTAAAAATGATAAATTAGAAAAAACAGAGTACCCTAAACAGGCATTTGAATATATCGCAGAAGGCACACGTGTAAGTGTGTATAATAATACACTCCAAGGAGATGAAATCATCACAGCTAAAAACATATTTAAGATGTCACGATTAACCGACTTAAATACACGTCATACACGATATACTAAGGGAGAGATTGCTATCCATGACAATTTTGATGAAGGAAATGCACCCTATAAAGCATTTCAAATGTCCGAGAATTTCCATACAGATACCAGAAAAGGTGGTCAAAAAGTATATGAAGGAAATACATTTTTTACTTTAACAAGTTGGGAGGCCACTGTACGTTCATATTGGTATAACAAACATAGTGGTAAACGGCACGATGGATCGCTCTACTATCCTTTAACTACAGATGGAGACCTCAGCTTCTGCAAAAACTATAGTGAAAAAAACGACAAGAGCGATAAAGGACTTTGGAGAACTCCTAATCAAAGAGAGATGATGTTAATGTACATTCAAGATAAAAGTTATTCACATAACACATTGTCACGAACTAAATGGAGATACGAAGCAGTAAAAGGTGTAACACGTTTCTTTTGTGCCAATGAGAATCTGTATTTATCAAATCCAGCTGATCAAACAGCATCATTTAGATTACGTTGTGTTCGTGATGTAGACATAGTTAAATAAGAATTAAACCTATAAAAACAGATATTATGACCCAAAAAGACATCCTCCAACTAGAATCATCAGATATGCGACAAGCCTATCTGTTTGAAGAGAACGGACGCTGGTATGCTTACGAGCATTCAGCCAACCGGATCGAGAAATTTGTGAAGGGCTTTGTAGACTTCAAACACAAAGTGCAAGATGTCTGCGGTAGGATAAAAGTAGAAATCGACCTCAGTATATTGGAAAAGTGCTCCATCACGCTGTGCGAAGATTCACTGCTTGTACTTGATTGCCCTGCAGCATAAAAAACTGTAGAAGAGTATAAGCTTCATAACTTATAGTAAGAAATTACACAATATATTGTTTGTTTTGTTTGTGTTCCTCAATCCACTCAGAAGCAGCTTGTGAAAGTAGCGCTGAGTGGGTGGGGATTTTTTGTGCACAAGTTAAACAGGTTTGCTATCTATGTATTACATAAAATGTGTAACGTAAAATATGTAATAGCCAAAATACTTCTGCGACCAGAAAAAACAGAAGAATGATTTCTGCTTTGCAAAATGAGCGTAACCTGGTGCTGATAGCATCCCGCAAATAGAAATTATTTATTTTTTGACTAATAATCTTTGTTTATCTCTTATAAACCTGTATATTTGGAGTATTATAACTGATACATTTATATTAATACAGAATTACTATGAGTCATACCATCTTCCTAATCATCGCCCTCGTCACTACAGGAATTTTTCTTATTCAATTTGTATTATCCATTTTCTTCGGAGACATAGATGCAGATGTGGACGTGGATGCTGATATCAGCAGCGTAGTATCTTTCAAAGGTCTCACCCACTTCGGGATCGGATTCGGATGGTATATGTACCTCGTAGGAAATGCCGATATAGCAAGTTATGCAATCGGAATTCTGGTAGGTCTGTTCTTTGTCTTTGCCGTATGGTTTCTTTATAAGAAAGCCTATCAACTGCAGCAAGTGAACCGGTCTGAAGAGACCGATCAGCTGGTAGGACGGGAATGCACCATCTACTTCAAGCAAAGTGATAACAAATATACCGTACAGACAAACCGGGACGGCGCCATGCGCGAAGTGGACGTGATCTCCGAAACCGGAAAAGCATATCAGACCGGAGACAGAACAATCATCAGCAGCTACAAAGACGGAACTTTATACATTAAATAACTATTCAAATACACAATTTTATGACACAAGAAATGCTAATCATGGCTGCTATACTAGTGGCGGTCATTCTGCTTACTTTTATCGGTATCCTGTCGCGTTACCGTAAATGTAAGAGTGACGAAGTCCTCGTAGTATATGGTAAAACAGGGGGAGAAAAGAAATCAGCCAAGTTATATCACGGTGGAGCCGCTTTCGTATGGCCGATCATTCAGGGCTACGAATTCCTTTCTATGAAACCACTGCAGATAGACTGTAAACTGACAGGCGCCCTATCTGCCCAAAATATCCGTGTGGACGTACCCACTACCATCACCGTAGCTATCAGCACAGACCCGGAAGTGATGCAAAACGCTGCTGAACGTATGCTGGGTCTGACAATGGATGACAAACAGAACCTGATTACGGATGTAGTATACGGTCAGATGCGTCTGGTGATTGCGGACATGACTATCGAAGAGCTGAACTCCGACCGCGATAAATTCTTGTCGAAAGTAAAAGACAACATCGACACGGAACTTCGCAAGTTCGGTTTATATCTGATGAACATCAACATCAGTGATATCCGCGACGCTGCCAACTACATCGTCAACCTGGGTAAGGAAGCTGAAAGCAAGGCTCTGAACGAAGCACAAGCCAACATCGAAGAACAGGAAAAGCTGGGTGCTATCAAAATTGCCAATCAGATAAAGGAACGTGAAACAAAGGTTGCGGAAACCCGCAAAGACCAGGATATCGCCATCGCCGAAACCAAGAAGCAACAGGAAATCTCTGTAGCGAATGCGGATAAGGAGAGAATCTCTCAGGTAGCCTTTGCCAACGCAGAAAAAGAATCGCAAGTGGCCAAAGCGGAAGCGGAAAAGAATATCCGCATCGAGCAGGCAAACACCGAAAAGGAAAGCCGTGTTGCCGAACTGAACTCCGACATGGAAATCAAACAGGCAGAAGCTGCTAAGAAAGCGGCTATCGGACGAAATGACGCACAAAAGGAAGTGGCCTTATCAAATGCCGAATTAGCCGTCACACAGGCAAATGCCGACAAGCAAGCCGGTGAAGCCGCTGCAAAATCGGAAGCTGCCGTACAAACTGCCCGGGAAATCGCCCAAAAAGAAGTGGAAGAAGCAAAAGCAAAGAAAGTAGAATCTTCACTGAAAGCTGAAAAGATCGTTCCGGCAGAGATCGCAAGGCAGGAGGCTATCCTTCAGGCAAATGCCATCGCCGAAAAGATTACCCGCGAAGCGGAAGCACGTGCGAAAGCGACTTTGGCACAAGCGGAAGCGGAAGCAAAAGCAATCCAACTGAAACTGGAAGCGGAAGCAGAAGGTAAGAAGAGGTCATTGCTCGCAGAAGCAGAAGGTTTCGAGGCTATGGTCAGAGCAGCAGAATCGAACCCTGCCATCGCCATCCAATACAAGATGGTAGACCAATGGAAGGAAATTGCCGGAGAACAAGTGAAGGCTTTCGAACACATGAACCTGGGCAATATCACCGTATTCGACGGAGGAAACGGAGGTACAAGCAATTTCCTCAGTTCACTGGTGAAAACAGTAGCCCCAAGTCTCGGTGTACTGGATAAACTGCCTATCGGCGAAACGGTAAAGGGCATCATCAACCCGGAAAGCAAAACGGAAGAGAAACCTGCCGGAAAGCCGGAGGAGAAAAAAGAAGAGAAGAAGAAATAACCAATAAATTATTTCATAGAGATTGCCTGCCTTCATTTCGAAGGTAGGCAATTTTTTATATCTTTGCGAACAAAATATTAAAAATGAACAACCATAAACTTCGCCTTCTGCCTTTATTTATATTGATTACGGGGCTTGTCACTCTTACTGCCGGCTGCAAAAAGAAAGATATGTCTCTCAAACTGAACGAGCCTCGCAACATCCGTGGTGTAGTCAGTTACAAACGTTCTTTCCCGGATTTGAATGATAAACATCTCGCCGTGGCCCAAGCTGTCGGCATCTGCCCGCCGGAAGACAGGGACGCCGCCGAAAAGATGAAAGAACAGCTTATCCATATCACCGACAATCAATTTTATACGGTAGATTCTCTGACGCATTCTATCCCCTATCTGGTCCCCCGCGCCAGTGAATTGCTCGACACCATCGGCTCCAATTTTCTTGATTCACTGACAGCAAAAGGGTTGAACCCGAATCAGATCATCGTCACTTCCGTACTACGTTCGCAGAGTGACGTGAAGCGTCTCCGCCGTCGGAATGGAAATGCTTCCGCAAACTCCGCCCATTGCTATGGCGCAACCTTTGACGTCAGCTGGAAACGATTCAAAAAAGTGGAAGACGAAGACGGACGCCCTCTGCAGGATGTCAATGCCGATACCTTGAAACTCGTTCTGTCTGAAGTGTTGAGAGACTTGCGCCAAGCCGATAAATGCTACATAAAATATGAATTAAAACAGGGATGTTTCCACATCACTGCACGATGAGTATAAATTGCAATAAAATTCACCCGTAAACAGCCGAAGAATCCAAAACGTTTCACTAAATTTGCAGAAATTTTTCTTTAATACGATTCAATGATAGAGAAACTGATTGTTCTTGAGGATATTGACCCGGTTATTTTTTACGGCGTAAACAACGCCAATATACAGTTAATTAAAGCTTTATATCCGAAGCTACGCATCGTTGCCCGCGGCAATGTCATCAAAGTGCTGGGCGATGAGGAGGAAATGTGTGCCTTCGAAGAAAATATCACCAAACTCGAAAAATACTGTGCCGAATATAATTCGCTGAAAGAGGAAGTCATCATCGACATTATAAAAGGGAATGCTCCGCAAGCGGAACAGACCGGAAATGTGATTGTTTTCAGCGTTACCGGCAAGCCCATCATCCCACGAAGCGAGAACCAGCTGAAACTGGTGGAAGGCTTTGCCAAAAACGATATGGTATTCGCCATCGGTCCCGCCGGTTCGGGAAAGACATATACTGCCATAGCCCTCGCCGTCCGTGCGCTGAAAAACAAAGAGATCAAAAAGATTATCCTCAGCCGCCCCGCTGTAGAAGCCGGAGAAAAACTCGGTTTCCTGCCCGGCGATATGAAAGATAAGATCGATCCGTATCTGCAACCATTATATGATGCTCTGCAGGACATGATCCCCGCTGCCAAGTTAAAGGAATACATGGAATTGAACATTATTCAGATTGCTCCGTTAGCATTTATGCGCGGACGTACGCTGAATGACGCAGTCGTAATCCTCGACGAAGCGCAGAATACCACCACACAACAAATCAAAATGTTCCTCACCCGTATGGGTATGAATACCAAAATGATCGTTACGGGAGATATGACTCAGATTGACCTCCCCGCCTCACAAACTTCGGGACTGGTGCAAGCACTCCGCATCCTGAAAGGGGTAAAGGGAATCAGCTTTGTAGAATTGAACAAAAAAGATATTGTACGCCATAAACTGGTGGAACGCATCGTAGATGCTTACGAAAAATTCGACAAGGAGGCGAAAGCCGAAAGGGAGAAACGAAAGAATGAACAACAGGTTATCAACGGTGAACGACCGGTGAAACAGGTCAACAACTAATCGTTTCTGTGATTTGTAACTTGTAATTTGTAATTATAATAAAACAATGAAAGCATTAACAAAAACAGATTTCAACTTTCCGGGACAAAAAAGCGTGTACCACGGAAAAGTGCGCGATGTGTACAACATCAACGGCGAAAAACTCGTCATGGTAGCAACCGACCGTATTTCGGCCTTTGACGTAGTACTACCTGAAGGTATTCCTTACAAAGGACAAATGCTGAACCAGATTGCAGCTAAATTCCTCGATGCCACTACTGACATCTGTCCGAACTGGAAAATGGCTACACCGGACCCGATGGTTACTGTCGGAGTTTTGTGCGAAGGCTTTCCGGTAGAAATGATTGTACGTGGCTATCTGTGCGGTAGCGCATGGCGTACTTACAAAAGCGGCGTACGCGAAATCTGCGGTGTAAAACTGCCGGATGGTATGCGCGAGAACGAGAAATTCCCGGAACCGATCGTTACCCCGACAACGAAAGCGGAAATGGGACTGCACGACGAAGATATCTCTAAGGAAGAAATCCTGAAACAAGGACTTGCTACTCCCGAAGAATATGAAGTCCTTGAGAAATATACACTGGCTCTCTTCAAACGTGGAACTGAAATCGCTGCTGAACGCGGTCTGATCCTCGTTGATACAAAATATGAATTCGGTAAGCACAACGGTACTATCTATCTGATGGACGAAATTCATACACCGGATTCAAGCCGTTATTTCTACTCTGACGGCTATCAGGAACGCTTCGAAAAAGGCGAACCTCAAAAACAGCTTTCTAAGGAATTCGTTCGTGAATGGCTGATGGAAAATGGTTTCCAAGGCAAGGATGGTCAGAAAGTACCTGAAATGACTCCGGCTATCGTACAGAGCATCAGCGATCGTTACATCGAATTGTTCGAGAATATCACTGGTGAGAAATTTGTGAAAGAAGATACCAGCAACATCGCTGAACGTATCGAAAAGAACGTAATGAATTTCTTGAGCAAATAAGCATGGATTACCCACAACAACATATCAAGCCTTACAACGAAGACGGTAAGAAAACCGAGCAGGTGGAACGCATGTTCGATAACATTGCGCATGCTTACGACAAACTGAATCATACCTTATCTTTAGGTATAGACCGCAGCTGGCGCCGTAAAGCCATTGCCTGGCTCCGCCCCTTCCGCCCACAGCACATCATGGATGTTGCCACCGGAACGGGAGACTTTGCCATCCTCGCTTGCCGTGAACTGAAACCCGACGAACTGATCGGGACGGATATCTCGGAAGGCATGATGAACGTGGGTCGTGAAAAAGTAAAGAAGGAAGGACTCTCGGACAAAATTTCTTTTGCCCGGGAGGACTGCACTTCTCTCTCCTTTGCCGACAATAGATTTGACGCTATCACCGTAGCATTCGGTATCCGCAATTTTGAAGACCTGGACAAAGGTCTCTCCGAAATGTGCCGTGTACTGAAACCGGGCGGACATCTGGTTATCCTGGAACTGACTACTCCGGATCGCTTCCCCATGAAGCAACTGTTCGCCATCTACTCGAAAGTAGTTATCCCATTGCTTGGCAAACTCCTCTCCAAAGACAACAGTGCCTACCATTATCTGCCGGACACTATCAAAGTATTTCCCCAAGGGGAAGTCATGAAAGGAGTCATATCGAAAGCCGGATTCGGCGAAGTTCATTTCCGACGGTTGACATTTGGTATCTGCACACTTTATACGGCGACAAAATAATGAAGAATGATGAATAATTAATTTAATCCTTTCGTGTCATGGAAAAATACGGTTTAATCGGCTACCCCTTGCGACATTCGTTTTCAATCGGCTACTTTAACGAAAAGTTTAGATCCGAAGGCATCAATGCGGAATATGTGAATTTCGAGATTCCCAACATCAATGACTTTATGGAAGTTATTGAAGAGAATCCCAACTTGTGCGGGCTCAATGTCACCATCCCCTACAAAGAGCAAGTGATTCCTTTTCTGAACGAACTCGATCGGGATACAGCTAAAATTGGTGCTGTAAACGTCATTAAGATTATCCGCCAACCGAAAGGAAAAGTGAAACTGGTCGGCTACAATTCCGACATCATCGGTTTTACACAATCTATTCAGCCGCTGCTACAACCTCAGCACAAAAAAGCACTGATCCTCGGCACCGGAGGTGCTTCCAAAGCTGTTTATCACGGACTCAAGAATCTGGGTCTCGAAAGCGTATTTGTATCGCGGACGCACAAAACCGACGATATGCTGACTTACGAGGAACTGACTCCGGAAATCATGGAGGAATACACCGTAATTGTCAACTGTACTCCGGTAGGAATGTACCCCAAAGTAGATTTCTGCCCCAACATTCCTTACGAACTGCTCACTCCAAACCATTTGCTCTACGATTTGTTATATAATCCAAACGTCACTCTTTTCATGAAAAAGGGAGAAGCACAAGGTGCTGTTACGAAAAACGGTTTGGAAATGCTACTTTTACAGGCATTTGCCGCTTGGGAAATATGGCACCGATAAGATAAAGGTGCTGACAGCCGTTTTCTGATAGAGTTAAGAATAAGGGCGTGATATTTTAATTGAGGGGATTTATTATGAAGAAAAGAGCAGTCTACAGCATTATTATTATCATGCTGGTATTTACCAGTTGCACAATCGGCGGGAGTTTCTATATGTTGAATTTCTCCTTGACGCCGAATGCCAAAATATTGTCTAAAGACGCCGATTCATATCCCTATATGTACAGAAACTATCCTTTCCTGCGCCCGTGGGTGGATAGCCTGAAACAAGTGAATGCACTGAAAGATACATTCATTATCAATCCGCAAGGCATACAGCTACACGCCTTTTACATCGCCGCACCTGCTCCAACCAGTAAAACGGCTGTAATCGTTCATGGATACACCGATAATGCTATCCGTATGTTTATGATCGGCTATCTGTATAATCGTGATCTGGGATATAATATCCTGCTTCCCGACTTGCAACATCAGGGAGAGAGCGAAGGACGAGCCATCCAAATGGGATGGAAAGACAGAATTGATGTTTTGCAATGGATGAACATTGCAAATGAAATCTTTGGAGACAGTACTCAAATGGTAGTACATGGTATCTCAATGGGAGGTGCCACCACAATGATGGTATCCGGCGAAAAACAGAAACCTTTTGTGAAATGTTTTGTAGAGGATTGCGGCTACACCAGTGTATGGGATGAATTTTCGCACGAACTCAAATCTTCCTTCCACCTGCCTGCTTTCCCGTTAATGTACACTACAAGCTGGTTATGCGAGAAAAAATACGGATGGAACTTCAAAGAAGCTTCCTCGCTAAAGCAGGTAGAGAAATGTGAGCTGCCCATGCTGTTTATTCATGGAGACAAAGATACATATGTCCCCACATGGATGGTTTATCCGCTCTATGAAGCAAAGCCGGAACCCAAAGAACTCTGGATCGTACCGGGAGCAGCCCATGCCCTCTCGTACAAAGAGAATAAACAGGAATACACCGACAAAGTACGGGATTTCGTCGGGCGGTATATTCATTAAACCTATTATAACAAGGAGTTTTGGAATCATAACAGAAAAAGTTTCTATATTTGCAAATGTAAAATGATTGTTATGAAATCAATATTGACGCTTATACTTGCTACTTTTCTACTGATTCCACTGCAAGCCCAAGAAAAGGTATATACGGTAGACAACTTGCCAAAAGTACATCTGCAAAATAAAATGCAGTATGTATGCAATCCGGCAGGGATACTTTCGCAAGCTGCTTGTGACACAATAGACACTATGCTCCACGCTCTGGAACAACAGACGGGGATTGAAACGGTAGTTGCCATAGTTCCTTCGATTGGTGATATGGAGTGTTTTGATTTTTGCCATCAGCTGCTCAATCAATGGGGAGTAGGCAAGAAAGGAAAAGATAACGGACTCGTTATCCTGTTAGTCACCGACCAACGCTGCATCCAGTTTTACACCGGATACGGTTTGGAAGGGGTACTTCCCGATGCAATATGCAAACGTATCCAGACTAAGTACATGATTCCATATCTGAAAGACGGCAACTGGAATGAAGGAATGGTAGCCGGAATCCGGGCGACTTGCCAGCGACTTGACGGATCAATGGAAAATGAATCGCTTTCTGAATCGAATAATGAATCGATGGATTTCATTTTCGCTGTTATCCTGTTCGCTGTAATCGGTGTAGGGATAGCGTTCTTTGCCGCAAGAAATCAGAGCCGTTGCCCCAAATGCGGGAAACATGCCCTGCAAAGAACCGGAAGCAGACTTGTATCACGTGTCAATGGGGTAAAGACGGAAGATGTCACCTATACTTGCAAGAACTGCGGAAATACAATCATACGTCGTCAGCAAAGCTACGATAGCGACTATCACAACAGAGGGGGTGGCGGAGGCGGTCCGTTCATCGGCGGATTCGGAGGCAGTGGCGGAGGCTTTAGCGGAGGCAGCTTCGGTGGAGGAATGGGAGGCGGCGGTGGAGCCGGTTCACGATTCTGATCCCTACAGATAATATTAAATAATCAAATACTCATCAAAAAGTAAGAAACATGAAAAAGTCAATTATCATCATTTTAGCCGTTGTGGCTATCCTTGTCATATGGGTAGTCAGTGTATATAACGGTCTTGTCACCATGGATGAGAATGTTAGCGGACAATGGGCCAATGTAGAAACCCAATACCAACGTCGCGCAGACCTGATACCCAATCTTGTAAACACCGTAAAGGGATATGCTTCTCATGAAAAAGAGACATTGGAAGGAGTGGTAGAAGCACGTAGCAAAGCCACACAGATCAAAGTGGATGCCGAAGGTCTGACTCCGGAAAAGCTGGCAGAATATCAAAAAGCACAGGGTGCTGTAACGTCTGCACTTGGCAAATTATTGGCTATCACAGAGAATTATCCTGACTTGAAAGCCAATCAGAATTTCCTTGAATTACAGGCACAGCTGGAAGGTACCGAAAACCGTATCAATGTAGCCCGTAAAAACTTCAATGATGCGGCACAATCGTACAACACCAATATCCGCCGTTTCCCGAAAAACATATTTGCAGGGATGTTCGGATTCGACAAGAAAGCATACTTTGAAGCGGAAGAAGGAAGCGAAAAAGCTCCGAAAGTAGAGTTCTAAAGGATGATTTCTTAAAGAACTTCCAAGCTAAAATCGGAATCGCCGTTACCTGATTTATTCAGATAACGGCGATTCCAGCTCTTAACCACCACGAAAGGACTTCCATAAAAGAGCGTTAAAAAGGAACTTTTGCTCCTGTCTCTTTAACGGTTTAACTAGTCTCTTTCCACTATCAATCAGCATAATGATTAAAATAATACGAACCATTAATTAACACTTTTATGTTTTATTCTTCTTCCGGACGAAGCTTGATAAACAAATAGTTGGCTGTACGAAAAAAAAGCAGTACTTTTGCAGCCGTATACAAAAAATAATTCTTTAACTCATGAGTAATCAACGATACATGATGCGGGGCGTAAGCGCATCAAAAGAAGATGTGCACAACGCCATCAAGAACATCGACAAAGGAATTTTCCCAAAAGCATTCTGCAAAATTATTCCCGATATACTGGGTGGGGACCCGGAATATTGCAACATCATGCACGCCGACGGCGCCGGAACCAAATCTTCCCTTGCTTATATGTACTGGAAAGAAACAGGCGATTTGTCTGTGTGGAAAGGTATTGCACAGGACGCATTGATTATGAATATCGACGACCTTCTTTGTGTAGGCGCTGTAGACAATATCCTCGTTTCTTCAACTATCGGACGCAATAAACTGTTGATTCCCGGCGAAGTAATCTCCGCTATCATCAACGGAACAGACGAATTGCTGGCTGAACTCCGTGAAATGGGTGTAGGTGTATATGCTACCGGTGGCGAGACTGCTGATGTCGGCGACTTGGTTCGTACTATTATCGTAGACTCTACCGTAACCTGCCGCATGAAACGCTCGGACGTTATTAACAATGCCAATATCCGTCCGGGAGATGTCATTGTAGGCCTTGCTTCTTACGGACAGGCTACCTATGAAAAAGAATATAACGGAGGTATGGGCAGCAACGGTCTGACAAGTGCCCGCCACGACGTTTTCGGCAAATACCTCGCAGAGAAATATCCGGAAAGCTATGATGCCGCCGTACCTGAAGAACTGGTTTACTCCGGAGGATTAAAACTGACAGATACTGTAGAGGATTCTCCAATTGACGCAGGTAAACTGGTACTCTCTCCTACCCGCACCTATGCTCCGGTAGTGAAAAAGCTACTTGACACCTTACGTCCGGAAATCCACGGTATGGTTCATTGCTCCGGTGGTGCGCAAACCAAAGTGCTGCATTTCGTAGAAAATGTCCGTGTAGTAAAAGACAATCTTTTCCCTGTTCCTCCTCTGTTCAAGACTATTCAGGAACAAAGCGGTACAGACTGGGCGGAAATGTACAAGGTATTCAATATGGGACACCGTCTTGAAGTTTACCTGTCACCGGAACATGCAGAAGAAGTGATCGCTATTTCCGAATCATTCGGCATTCCTGCACAGATAGTAGGACGTATCGAAGCGTGTGACCAGACTGAATTAATCATTAAAAGCGAGTTCGGAGAATTCAGATACTAAAGAATGGCAGATAACAGTACCATATTAGAAAAACTAGACGGACTTGTAGCCCGTTTTGAAGAAATATCTACCCTCATCACCGACCCGGCAGTAATTGCCGACCAGAAACGTTATGTCAAACTGACCAAAGAATACAAGGATCTGGATGACTTGATGAAAGCCCGCAAAGAATATATCCAACTGTTAGGCAACATCGAGGAAGCCAAAAACATCCTTTCGAATGAGTCGGACGCTGACATGCGTGAAATGGCAAAAGAGGAGATGGACAACAGTCAGGAACGTCTTCCGGCATTAGAAGAAGAAATCAAACTAATGCTCGTTCCTGCCGATCCGCAAGACAGCAAGAACGCCATCCTCGAAATCCGTGGTGGTGCAGGAGGAGACGAAGCCGCAATCTTTGCCGGCGACCTTTTCCGTATGTATGCCAAGTTCTGTGAAACCAAAGGCTGGAAAATGGAAGTATCCAATGCAAATGAAGGAACAGCCGGAGGATACAAAGAAATTGTTTGCAGCGTCACAGGAGATAATGTCTACGGAATATTGAAATATGAATCGGGTGTACACCGCGTACAACGTGTTCCTGCCACAGAGACACAAGGACGTGTGCATACTTCCGCCGCTTCGGTGGCCGTACTCCCCGAAGCCGAAGAATTTGACGTAGTCATCAATGAAGGAGAAATCAAATGGGATACCTTCCGAAGTGGCGGTGCAGGCGGACAGAACGTTAATAAGGTAGAATCCGGTGTACGCTTGCGTTATATCTGGAAGAACCCGAATACAGGCGTTGCAGAAGAAATCCTGATTGAATGTACAGAAACCCGTGACCAACCGAAGAACAAGGAACGCGCCCTGGCACGACTCCGTACCTTTATCTACGACAAGGAACATCAGAAGTACATAGACGACATAGCTTCCAAACGTAAGACAATGGTATCTACCGGCGACCGCTCGGCTAAAATCCGGACATACAACTACCCTCAAGGACGTATCACCGATCATCGTATCAACTATACCATCTATAATCTTGCCGCTTTTATGGACGGAGATATTCAAGATTGTATCGATCACCTGATCGTGGCAGAAAATGCGGAACGCCTGAAAGAAAGTGAACTCTAAAAATTATAGTATAGACATGAATAAACAACAGCTATTTGAAAACATAAAACGCAAGAAATCATTCCTTTGCGTAGGGCTTGATACCGACATCAAGAAGATTCCCGAACACCTGTTGAAAGAAGAAGATCCGATCTTCGCATTCAACAAAGCGATTATCGACGCAACAGCCGATCTGTGTATCGCTTACAAACCTAATCTCGCTTTTTACGAAAGTATGGGCGTGAAGGGCTGGATCGCATTTGAGAAAACAGTAAAATACATCAAGGAAAACTATCCCGACCAGTTTATTATTGCCGACGCCAAACGTGGCGACATCGGAAACACTTCTGCCATGTATGCCCGTACTTTCTTCGAAGAGCTGGAGATAGATTCCGTCACTGTAGCTCCTTATATGGGTGAAGACAGCGTAACTCCGTTCCTTACTTACGAAGGCAAATGGGTGATCTTACTGGCACTGACTTCTAATAAAGGTTCCCACGACTTCCAGTTGACAGAAGATGCAAACGGCGAACGTCTTTTCGAAAAAGTACTACGCAAATCGCAGGAATGGGCAAATGACGAACGTATGATGTACGTAGTCGGCGCTACTCAAGGACGTGCTTTTGAAGATATTCGTAAGATTGTTCCCAACCACTTCCTGCTCGTTCCCGGTGTCGGAGCGCAAGGCGGTTCGCTCGAAGAAGTTTGCAAATATGGAATGAACAGTACCTGTGGCCTGATTGTTAACTCTTCCCGTGGAATCATCTACGTTGATAAAACAGAAAAGTTTGCCGAAGCTGCAAGGCTTGCCGCCCAAGAAGTACAGGTGCAAATGGCAGAGCAACTGAAAGCGATTCTTTAAAGAGAAGGAATGCCTTACGAAAGAAAGATAATCAACGATCCGGTATTCGGATTCATTAATATCCCAAAGGGGTTACTGTACGATATTGTACGGCATCCCCTTTTGCAGCGTCTTACCCGCATCAAGCAAGTAGGACTCTCGTCAGTAGTATACCCCGGCGCACAACATACTCGTTTCCAGCACTCACTAGGTGCGTTCTATCTGATGAGCGAAGCTATCACCCAACTGACCTCCAAAGGTAACTTTATATTTGACAGCGAAGCTGAAGCCGTACAAGCGGCTATCTTACTGCATGACATCGGACATGGTCCTTTTTCGCATGTGCTTGAAGATACGATTGTACAAGGAGTTTCTCACGAAGAAATCTCCCTTATGCTGATGGAACGAATGAATAAAGAAATGAACGGGCAACTTAGTCTTGCCATACAGATCTTTAAGGACGAATATCCGAAACGGTTTCTGCATCAGCTCGTCAGTGGTCAATTGGATATGGACCGCCTCGATTATCTTCGTCGTGACAGTTTCTATACCGGTGTTACAGAAGGGAATATCGGTTCTGCCCGCATCATCAAGATGCTTGATGTGGCCGACGACCGTCTCGTAATTGAATCCAAAGGTATCTACTCTATCGAAAATTTCCTGACAGCACGTCGCCTCATGTATTGGCAGGTATATTTGCACAAGACATCGGTAGCCTATGAACGAATGCTTATCAGCACGTTGCTTCGTGCCAAAGAACTAGCATCACAGGGAGTAGAACTGTTTGCTTCGCCGGCCTTACATTTCTTTCTATATAATGACATTAATCATACGGAGTTCCATAACAATCCCGATTGTCTGGAAAATTTCATCCAATTGGATGACAATGATATCTGGACTGCCTTGAAAGTATGGAGCAACCATCCGGATAAAGTTCTTTCCACACTTAGTCTGGGCATGATTAACCGAAATATCTTTAAAGTGGAAAATTCTGCCGAACCTATTGGTGAGGACAGAATAAAAGAGTTAACTTTGCAAATCAGCCAGCAACTAGGCATAACCCTTTCCGAAGCGAACTATTTTGTCTCTACCCCCAGCATCGAAAAGAATATGTACGACCCGGCAGATGACAGTATTGATATTATCTACAAAGACGGCACTATCAAAAATATTGCCGAAGCATCGGACATGCTGAACATCTCATTATTGTCCAAAAAGGTAAAGAAATACTATCTCTGCTATCAGAGATTACACAGATAAGTATAAAATATTCATTCAATAACACGGAAATCTGAAAAAAAAATCCGTTATTTGTGAACTAATTTAATTTAAAATAAAGACATGGAGTTCTCGGCTAAGCAAATTGCAGCATTTATCCAAGGGGAAATCATTGGAGACGAAAACGCTACGGTACACACATTCGCTAAAATTGAAGAGGGAATGCCCGGAGCTATTTCTTTCCTGTCGAACCCTAAATATACGCCTTATATCTACGAGACACAATCAAGCATTGTATTAGTTAATAAAGATTTTGTCCCTGAACATGAGATTCGGGCTACTCTGATCAAAGTAGACAATGCTTATGAAAGCCTGGCGAAGCTGCTTAACCTCTATGAAATGAGTAAACCAAAGAAGCAAGGTATCGATTCACTGGCTTATATTGCCCCCAGCGCCAAAATTGGCGAGAACGTATACATCGGTGCCTTTGCCTATATCGGCGAAAACGCCGTTATCGGAGATAATACTCAAATTTACCCGCATACTTTCGTTGGAGACGGTGTGAAGATAGGCAACGGTTGTCTTCTTTACTCAAATGTAAATGTTTATCATGACTGCCGTGTCGGTAATGAATGTATCCTTCACTCAGGTGCAGTGATCGGAGCCGATGGATTCGGTTTTGCTCCCACTCCGAACGGATACGATAAGATTCCACAAATCGGAATTGTGATCTTGGAAGACAAAGTAGATATAGGTGCCAATACCTGTGTAGACCGTGCTACAATGGGAGCTACCATCATACATAGTGGCGCTAAAATAGATAATCTTGTGCAGATTGCGCACAACGATGAAATTGGCTCACACACAGTTATGGCGGCTCAAGTCGGCATAGCAGGCTCTGCCAAAATCGGAGAATGGTGTATGTTTGGCGGTCAGGTAGGTATTGCCGGACATATCACAATCGGCGACCGGGTAAATCTGGGAGCACAATCAGGTATACCAAGCAGCATCAAAGCAGACAGCGTACTGATCGGGACTCCTCCTATGGAACCGAAAGCTTACTTCAAGGCTGCTGTTGTGACTAAGAATTTGCCGGATATGCAAAAAGAAATACGCAATCTGCGTAAAGAAGTAGAAGAATTAAAACAACTATTAAATAAGTAAATAAGTAACCAATGCTGAAACAAAAAACGCTGAAAGATAGCTTTTCACTGAGCGGGAAAGGTCTTCACACTGGACTTGATCTCACTGTAACTTTTAATCCTGCCCCGGACAATCATGGATATAAAATCCAGCGTATTGACCTGGAAGGACAACCAACTATCGATGCAGTAGCCGACAATGTGACGGAAACAACCCGTGGCACAGTATTGTCAAAGAATGGAGTCAAAGTAAGTACCGTAGAGCATGGTATGGCAGCCCTTTATGCATTGGGCATTGATAACTGCCTTATCCAGGTTAATGGTCCGGAATTTCCGATTTTGGACGGTAGTGCACAATATTATGTACAAGAAATAGAACGTGTAGGAACAGAAGAACAAAGTGCTGTCAAGGATTTTTATATCATCAAATCTAAAATTGAATTCCGGGACGAATCAACTGGTTCTTCTATCATCGTGCTACCGGACGAGAATTTTAGTCTGAATGTACTCGTTTCCTACGATTCAACCATTATCCCGAATCAGTTTGCAACACTTGAAGATATGCACAATTTCAAAGACGAAGTGGCTGCCAGCCGTACTTTCGTCTTTGTTCGTGAAATAGAGCCGCTTCTCTCCGCCGGCCTCATCAAAGGTGGTGACCTCGACAACGCAATCGTTATTTACGAACGCAAAATGTCACAGGAAAGCTATGACAAACTGGCTGATGTAATGGGTGTTCCTCACATGGATGCGGATCAGTTGGGGTACATCAATCACAAACCACTGGTTTGGCCGAATGAGTGTGCCCGTCACAAACTGCTGGACGTTATCGGTGATCTTGCATTGATTGGTAAACCGATTAAAGGTCGCATCATTGCTACCCGCCCCGGTCACACCATCAACAATAAGTTTGCGCGTCAGATGCGGAAAGAAATTCGCCTGCATGAAATACAGGCACCGACATACGACTGTAACCGCGAACCGGTGATGGACGTAAATCGTATCCGTGAGCTATTACCACACCGTTATCCTTTCCAATTGGTAGACAAGGTAATTGAGATGGGTGCCAGCTATATCGTAGGTATCAAAAATATCACAGCAAACGAACCTTTCTTCCAGGGACATTTCCCACAGGAACCAGTGATGCCGGGCGTACTTCAAATAGAAGCAATGGCTCAGGTAGGCGGTTTGCTCGTTCTTAATTCTGTTGACGAACCGGAACGTTATTCTACCTATTTCATGAAGATAGATGGCGTAAAGTTCCGCCAGAAAGTAGTACCGGGAGATACACTGCTTTTCCGTGTAGAATTATTAGCCCCGATCCGTCGTGGCATCTCCACAATGAAAGGTTATGCATTCGTTGGCGAAAAAGTCGTTTGCGAAGCAGAATTCATGGCACAAATAGTAAAAAATAAATAAAACCAAAAACATGGTAAGTCCTCTAGCGTATATTCATCCCGAAGCTAAAATCGGAGAAAATGTAGAAATTGCGCCTTTTGTATTTATTGATAAAAACGTAGTTATTGGCGATAACAACAAGATTATGGCTAATGTGAACATCCTGTATGGTTCACGCATTGGTAATGGAAATACGATCTTTCCGGGTGCTGTTATCGGAGCAGTTCCACAGGACCTCAAGTTTCGTGGAGAAGAATCAACTGCTGAGATCGGAGACAATAATCTGATTCGTGAGAATGTTACAGTCAACCGTGGTACGGCAGCTAAAGGGCGTACCATTGTAGGAAGCAACAACTTATTAATGGAAGGGGTGCATGTAGCACACGATGCACTGATCGGTAACGGATGTATTATCGGCAACTCTACCAAGATGGCAGGTGAAATCGTTATTGACGACAATGCTATTATCAGTGCCAATGTATTAATGCATCAGTTCTGCCATGTAGGCAGCCATGTAATGATTCAGGGCGGATGCCGCTTCAGTAAAGATATCCCTCCTTATATCATTGCAGGACGTGAGCCCATAGCTTTCAGCGGTATCAACATTATCGGCCTTCGTCGCCGTGGTTTTGCCAATGAAGTAATCGAAAGTATTCATAACGCTTACCGTATCATTTACCAAAGCGGTCTGAATACAACAGATGCATTGAAGAAAATTGAAGATGAAGTTGAGAAGAGTCCGGAGATTGACTACATCATCAATTTCATCCGTAATTCAGAACGTGGTATTATTAAATAAACAGTTCAAAATAGTCATATTATGATATACAGATTTACTATCATATCTGATGAAGTTGACGATTTTGTCAGAGAAATACAAATTGATCCGGAAGCTACATTTCTTGACTTCCATGAAGCAATACTGAAATCAGTAGGGTACACAAACGACCAGATGACCTCCTTCTTTATCTGCGATGATGATTGGGAAAAAGAAAAAGAAGTCACTTTGGAAGAAATGGACGACAATCCGGAAATGGATAGTTGGATAATGAAAGAGACTACTATCAGCGAACTGGTAGAAGATGAAAAGCAAAAATTGTTGTATGTATTCGACTACATGACAGAGCGTTGCTTCTTCATCGAATTGTCTGAAATCATCACCGGAAAAGATATGAATGGTGCCAAATGTACCAAGAAATCGGGTGATGCTCCGCCACAAACTGTAGATTTTGAAGAAATGGCTGCTGCAAGCGGTTCACTCGACTTGGACGAAAATTTCTATGGTGATCAGGACTTTGATATGGAAGATTTTGATCAGGAAGGCTTCGACATAGGTGGTAACGCGGGTGGCTCTTATGAAGAAGAGAAGTTTTAAGTATTAAGTATCAAGTATTAGGTATTAATTGCTATGCAGTGACAAGCAGTTAATACCTAATATTTTTATCCCCTGGCACTTTAATACTTAACACCTAATACTTAATACTTAAAATCCATGCCCACTCTCATTGTTTTAATCGGACCTACAGGAGTAGGAAAAACAGAATTAAGCCTGCGACTGGCAGAGAACTTTCACACCAGCATTGTCTCTGCTGATTCGAGACAACTTTATGCTGAATTAAAAATAGGAACAGCGGCTCCTACCCCGGATCAATTAAAACGCGTGCCTCACTATTTGGTAGGTACTCTTCATCTTACCGATTATTACAGCGCCGCTCAATATGAGCAGGAAGCGATGGAAATCCTCCATCAATTATTCACAGAACATGAGGTAGTAGTACTTACGGGTGGATCAATGATGTATGTAGATGCCATCTGCAAGGGGATTGACGACATCCCTACCGTTGATGCTGAAACACGTCAGGTGATGCTGCAAAAGTATGAGGAAGAGGGATTGGAACAACTTTGTGCAGAGCTCCGTTTATTAGATCCGGACTACTATCGCATCGTAGACCTGAAAAACCCAAAACGGGTGATTCATGCATTGGAAATCTGTTACATGACCGGAAAGACATATACTTCTTTTCGCACCCAACAGAAAAAGGAACGCCCTTTCCGCATTCTTAAGATCGGATTAACCCGTGACAGAGAAGAACTGTATGACCGCATTAATCGTCGTGTAGACCAAATGATGGAGGAAGGATTACTGGACGAAGTACGTTCCGTACTCTCCTACCGGCATCTAAACTCTCTTAATACCGTAGGTTACAAAGAACTGTTCAAATATCTGGACGGAGAATGGGAACTCCCTTTCGCTATCGAAAAGATCAAGCAAAATTCACGCATTTATTCACGCAAACAGATGACATGGTTCAAAAGGGATGAAGAAATACGCTGGTTTCATCCGGAACAAGAAACGGAGATACTTGAGTACCTCCGTCTACAAAATCTGACTCATTTGCCCAGTTTGGATACCTTCTGATAAACTTCCCGATAGACATTATTGCCCAACCGGAACAGAAGCGTCATTTTCTTTCCGTCAATCCGGTAAGATATAGGAACGATAGCATTTGCCGATCTGCCATGTTCATTACGCAGTTTCTCGCAGTAAAGGCCTTTTGCAATGATGCTGTACTCCCCCGAACGGGTAATTTTGTACGGGCAAAATACATCGTCCGAACTGCGGCTGCCTGAACTCACGTCTACAGCATTTTTGATATACGCATCCACATTGAAATAATTGCCTTCTTTATCAAGTACCTTATATCTGACCACTTGCGAAGAGCCTTCACTCTGAACAAGTTTCCAGATTCCTTTTAAGTTTTGACTCATACAAAATGCAGGCACAAGAAAAAGAAATGAAACAGCTAGTAAAATCTTACAAAATTGTCTTTTCATAATAATAAAATTTTAAGTTTAACAAATAGTTAATAATAGTGTATATCGCTTTTATTCCATATTTTTATTTCAACAGGATATAACTGCCCATTTTTAATCAAATAAAGTATCCTCTCATTTATCTTTCAAAACTACTTTAAGCATAGGTTTTACTTTCACTTCAGCAACAGACTTATTGACATCAGCAATCCGAAGTATCCCATTTTTAGGCGCTTTCAATTTAAAACGACCATCTTCATCAGCTACAGTATAATCATTTGTTCCCTTTACTAACACAGTAGCCGCAATCGTTTTTCCTTCTTCATCAGTCACAACTCCAGTTACAGAAATCCAATCAGAACGATATTTATCGGTTTCCAATCTTACAATCTTTGTTCCATCCATTTCATTTACAGACACCGATCTTATATTTTTGGTAGACATACCTTTCAATTTAGACTTCTTAATCTTTTCATCGTCTATACAATAAATAATTTCTCCTTCTACATCTTTTGCCATGCTTTCTGCCAATTCCAAAGCATCTGCATAAGGCTTTTTCGGATTAGCTTTATTAAACTCATATTCCGCATCTGTAAACAAAGTGATAATCAGCACCCCATTTTTCCCTCTTTCCCCATAAATATCCGTAGCTGATTTATCTTTCAATATAGTAAAGTTTTTGATACGATCAGGAGCAAGTTTGGAGATAGCATCTTCTTCCAATGCTTCTTTACCGTCAATAATAACCAAAGGCTTTTTTTTAGCTTGAGCAACATGCCATTCCTCATCATGAGATCCCCCCATATAAAAGTGTGATTTTTTAGGTGATTCGCTCTCAGTCCTTACCTTTGCAGGTTTTGGAAATTTTTGTTTATTCTGATATTCTTCTTCCGTCAACAAATCAACTAAAACTACTCCATCTTTCCCCCTCTCTCCATAAACCTCTACAGCTGCTTTGTCTTTCATTACAGATATACTTTTAATACGTTCCGGAGAGACACTGGATAAAGCTTCTTCGCCAACGGCTTCTTTGCCATCTATATAAACTAACGGCTTCTTACCACTTACTGAATGAAACGTTACACCCCAATTCTTACTTCCACGATTGAGAGCATCTAATCTCGTTTTTGAAATAGCATCAATCTTGTACTTATTCTGCAATATTTGTTCTGCGGTTGAATGTAACTGAATAACCATAGCCCCGTTTTTCGCTTTATCTCCATAAATATCTGTAGCCTCTTTTCCATCTAATATAGAAATACTTTCAATACGACTTGGATCTAAAGCATCTACCACAGTACGAGAAGATTCTTTACCATCAATGATCACCAATACATCTTTATCTCGCAAATCCACCGTAGATATCCCCCAAATATGGGTACCCATAAGTTTCGATTTATCTACAGATGTATTCATTCCCGGCTTTATTTTTGCTTGAGTTTTGGTTATTTTAAAATGATTATCTTCATCCGGCAGTAGTTTAGTAGCCAACACCCCATTCTTTCCTTTTTCTCCATAAATAGATATTGTTCCCTTCTCCTTCAATATTGAATCACCCGTGACTACCAACTTTTTCAGTGAATCTCCAAAAGTAATATTCGACACATCTTTGGTGATTTCTTCCACTTTTGCTTCTACAATTGCAGCCAAATCATTAACTTTGACGGCAGAAATCTCTTCAACTCTTTCAGAGATTTCGGGACGGGCAAAAGCGGTTACTGCAATAGCTGCCAACGGAAGTACATACAAGTACTTCAAACGTGCCCAAGGATTCGATTTTTCTTTTAACATCATAGTGATACGTTTTTTAAGTTTACTGTGATTAAAGCTGTTGGCCATAGAGTAGAGCCTTGTGCCAACGGCTTTTTTTATTAATAATAACTGATAATCTTTTGCATCAATACCTTCATTAATAACTGTTTCATCGGCTTCATATTCATGAATATTCTGTAATTCCTGTTTCAGCAGCCATATGCCGGGGTTGAACCATTGAAAAAAGATACAGATATCAGCTACCAACAAATCGATGGAATGACGATTCTGAATATGTGCCATTTCATGAATCAGAATCTCGCGTCCATCCTCTTCCAAATCTTTCCGGGAAATAACGATATATCTCATCCAACTGAAAGGAGCGACCTCCCGTTCCAGAACAATCAGTCTGACTCCTCCTTCAAGCCTTTCTTGTTTACCCGATTTAATCAGTAATAGTAAACGGGATAAAGAGTAAAGATTACGGCATGCAAAGAATATAATACCAACTAGATAAAACAGCAACAGAACTTGTACCCAGGAAATGGAAAGTTCCTCCGGCTGTGCAACCGTCACCTCCGCGGGATCCATAGCTTCCGCCATCATCAATAGTTGCTCAACTGTCAGTACGGTCTGACTCAATTCGGTCTGATGAGCAGTAGTCACCTCTATAAAGGGAATCAGCAGGGATAAAAATAATATCCCTAATAAGGCTATCCTATTGAACCGATGGAATGTTTCCTTACTTAACAACAATCTGTAAAACAGATAAAATAAAGACAGACAAACCGCCGATTTCAAAATATAGATAAGAAAGATTCCCATAGTCATTGATATTTAAAGGAGACAAATATAGTTTTAACCCGGATTAGTATAAATAATAAGGACGCTGAATGACCATTTTATAAGTATATTGATTCCTAAGTTATTTATCCAATACGATTTTTATGTCTTTTGCAGCTTTTGTCCTGAAAAGAACCTTCTCACCCCGAGAAATCTGGAGAGAGGCGTCTTTAGGAGTTCTCAACTCAAAGTGTCCAGTTGCATCAGTCTTTGTAGACGATGAAGTTCCATACATAGTAATAGTGACTCCTTCCATAGGCTTTCCTTCCTTATCCATTACAATACCCGAAGCTAATACCCACTTATCCGAATTTCTTTCCGTTTCAACACGGATCGTAGTTTTACCCTCCCCGCTATTCTCAATACGTGATACTCCACGTACTTCATTTGCCGGAATATTTTTCAATTCTTCTTCCGAGGCTTCCTTACCATCAATAAAGAATACCATCTTCCTTGTAGGGACGGTTTTATCACCTTTTATATTCATCGCTACCTCCCAGGCATTGTTATAGGGACGTTGCGGATTCTTATTGCGAGCTTCATATTCCTCCTCAGAAAGCAAGTCTATCAAAATCACTCCATTCTTCGCCTTCTTACCATAAGCCTCCAAAGCAGCCTCTGATTTCAAGACAGAAAAGCTTTTTATACGATCCGGAGAAATCTTAGACAAAGCATTAGGTTCCAAAACTTCTTTACCGTCAATCACTACTAATGGTTCCTCACCATCATATACACCACGCATGGGAAGTCCGCCAATGCCGGGGACAGAGTTCTGTTTAGGAAATGATTCGGTTTTAGTCTTAAATTTAGCCTGAGTTTTAGTAATTCGAAAGTGGTTATCCGCATTCGGCAGTAATTCAATATCATAAACACCATGTTTTCCTTTCTCGCCATAGATAGAAAGAGCCGCATCGCTACGTAATATAGACACAGTCTTTATTCGATTCGGGTTGGCTTCATCATTCATTATCGAATACAATGTATCTTTAGATACTTCCTTACCATCTACCAATATAAGAGGCTTATTTGATTCCGATATCCGTTCAAAACGGCCACCATATAAAACAACCGAACTTCGCTTGGAAGCAACGGAATCATTGAATATTACAACTGAATCTGCTGAATATACAGTCGATGAATCCTTAGAAACCCAACGTCCTCCATACATTTTTGATTTCTCAGGCACTACATAGGGCTTAGCTTTCAGGGAATCTTTCAGCACATCTTTGGTGATTTCCTCCACTTTTGCTTCTACAATTGCAGCCAAATCATTAACTTTGACGGCAGAAATCTCGTCAGCCTTTTCAGAGATTTCGGGACGGGCAAAAGCGGTTACTGCAATAGCAGCCAACGGAAGTACATATAAGTATTTCAAACGCGCCCAAGGATTTGATTTTTCTTTTAACATCATAGTGATACGTTTCTTAAGTTTACTGTGATTAAAGCTGTTGGCCATAGAGTAGAGCCTTGTGCCAACGGCTTTTTTTATCAATAATAATTGATAATCTCTAGCATTTATACCCTCATTAATGACCGCTTCGTCGGCTTCGTATTCATGGATATTCTGCAATTCCTGTTTCAATAACCACGCTCCAGGATTAAACCACTGAAAGAATATACAGATATCTGCTATGAGCAAGTCCCAAGAATGGTGCTTTCTGATATGCGCACATTCGTGAATCAGTATTTCACGTCCGTTCTCCTCCAAATCAGTTCGTGAAATCACAACAAACTTCATCCAGCTGAAGGGTGCCACTTTCCGGTCATGAACCAACAAAACAGTATGTTTATCTATCTGTCTCCGTTGCGCCGTATTCATTAACCGAACAAGACGGAATAAAGAATAGACATTCCGGCAAACAAGGAAAAATATGCCCGCTATATAAAATAGAAGAACTATTTCTATCCAATGCACTGGGCTTCTCCACGTATCTACCAAATCATCTCCTTCCACTACTGCTGTCACCTGGGTTTGCTGATGATTCTCTGCCATAACAAGTAGTTGTTCAATTGTCAATACTGCCTGATTTATTTCATTCTGCGGCGCCTTGGTCACTTCAATCAGCGGAAGCAACAAAGAAAACACGAGAATGCCCAACAACGCAATCCGGTTAAAACGGTAGAACGTTTCTTTACTCAACAGCAGCCTGTAAAACAAATAAAACAATGACAGGCACACCCCCGATTTTAGTATATAGACGAAAAAGAATCCCATATATAGATTAATTCCAGTTAGTTCTCTGCCAATTTCTTCTCAAACTCCTCCAAATAGGAAGGATTCTTTTTAGATGCCAACACCCAAATGCCTTTCTTGGCTTTACTACCAAACTTAGATTCCAGATTCGTCGACTCCGGCAAAATTTCCCATACATCATGCAACAGATCATCCGGAGATAAGCTCTTCAACTGCTGGTAAGAAATTTCTTTTCCATCCAAAAGAATAAGCTGTCCATCATGCCCGGTTCCTCCATCCGTACAATAAATCTTAAAGAAATCCTTCACATAATAAATGCACTTCACAGTATGAGAGGTCTTCACTTCATGAGCAAGTGCAGGATGAGCGTTCTGCTGCTTTTTAACTCCATAGATTTCATTCAACGATTTAAGCATTCCTTTTTTTACCCGATGAACAAAATCCGCCAAGTCACTTTCTGTCCACGGAGTAGTGGAAGACAAACGTAGTATTCCTTTCTCCTTTTGGTAAACACCTTTCCGATAACTGATGACATTATCATCAGAACTTGATTCCGAAATTGACCATCCTGCATATCCCACAGGGATATGCATTTTTAGAGTATCGATTTCTATAATTTGTACAGTGTCCGATTCTGCATAACTCTTAGAAACCAGAATCTCTTCGAAATGTCTCACATCCAATGTATCCTGTATGAATGCATTTCCCTCCTGATTATTCATATTCAGAAGATTCGGACGGGCAAAAAGAACAGCTGTAATAGCTGCCAACGGAAATACTATCAAGTATTTTGATAATTTCCAAGGATTTGATTTTTTCTTCAACATCATAGTAATACGTTTTTTAAGTGAACTGTGATCAAAACTATTCACCATAGAATACAGCCTTGTTCCAACAGTCTTTTGAATTAATAAAAGCTGATATTTCTTTGCATCAATCCCTGCTTTCAGAACTGATTCATCTGCTTCAAACTCATGTACAGTTTTCAATTCTTTTCTGAAAAGCCACATTGCCGGATTAAACCACTGGAACAACAGGCAAATCTCTGCCAATATCAGATCACGTGAATGTTTGTGCAGGATATGTGCATACTCATGAGCTATAATTTCGTCACCATGCTCCTCCAAGTCCTGTCGGGATAGCACGATATATCGTTTCCAGCTAAATGGTGCCACATTTTGTTGATGGACTACCAATCTGACTTCTCCTTTCCAACACTCCTTCTCACCGTAACGAATCAAACGGTATATGCACACTATAGAAAATATGTAACGCAACAACAACAGCAATGCTCCACCCAGATACAGAAATCCCAAATTGCCAAGGGTCAAAATAGTGAAATCAGACCTTTCTTTCTCTAATTGTGTATGTAACGTAGTTGTTGTGACCTGCTCCATTTTCTGCAAATCCTGTTCTTGCTCCATTTCTTCTTCCGGAATATTCAGACGTTCAAACACTTGTTCAATCTGTGGTAAATGGAAGTTCTGTGAAACTTTGAGCGAAGGAATGACAAATGCAACCAATATAAGTCCGATCAACACCATCCGGTTGAATCGATGAAATGTCTCCTTGCTTAGCCAAAAGCGGTAGAATAAATAAAAAACAGACAGACAAAGCGCTGTTTTCAACATATATATGAGGAAGAAAATGTGCATAGTATTGTTTTGTATTAGATTGTGTTATTCTTTATTATTTCTGATGAGCTTGTTCCACCTCGTTTATAAGCCTTTTCAAGTCATCCAAAGAAATATCCTCCTCTTTGACCAGAGATGAAACAGCGCTCAAATATGAATTATTGAAATACTTGCTGATTACATTCCGCAATGTCCCTTTACGAAAATCTTCTTCGCTGACAACGGGATAGTACTGATAAGTATTCCCAAAAGTATGATGAGCCAGAAATCCCTTATCTTCAAGCCCGCGAACAATTGTAGATAACGTATTGAAATGAGGCTTCGGTTCCTCATAGAAAGCCAACATTTCTTTCACAAACAAAGGGCCTTTCTCCCAGAAATACCCCATCAATTCCTCTTCTTTTACTGTTAATCCTTTCATATTTACAACATTCGTTTACTGCAAATAACGAGAAGTTTTAGTTCATAAACTAATTTTCATAGTTAAAGTAAACTAAATGCTTTAGTTTATCTTCTTTTCCAACAACCGTAACAAGGTATACCTATTTACATATTGGCATTAAACTCAGATTCTATCGGGATTTATCCATCCATTCTCCCAGCCTCTCAAAAAAGAATTATGTTTTTATCTCTCACACTCTCATTCTTTTCTTATAAATATCAGAGAACTAACAAGATACAAAATGAGAGATACTTTCATCATCGGTATCTCTCATTCTATTTCAACTTATCTCTCATGATTTTTCGGACAGTATACCGTTATCTTACCTTCATCCGGCTGTCCTTTACAGATGATACTACCTATCTTCTTAGCATCTCTTACCTACATCCTTATCTTATCTCCCTTACATACCTCTGTTTTCTTACCGACATCTTCATCGTTCCACTAGAGTGCACAGGCCTGTGCACTCTAGTGAACAGATCGTGCCACCCGGGTGAAACGATCTGTTCACCCGAGTGGCACGATAACAATTGAACTTATATCACACGACCTTATCCGATAGATAACACAAGAATATAGGGTTGTTTATCTGAAAAGTAAGGCTACACCTCCCCTATTATCCCAGTAATTTATCAATGATAAAATGGCCGATGAAGAATAAATCGCCCATGAAAACAATGCTGAATATCAGAAAAGCGAAGCAGGTACTCCAACGGGAACCTCCTGCTTCCTCGCCACGTTTAATACGGAGCAGGGAACTGTGCAGACAATCACCCGCAATGAACAGCACAAACAGACTCGGTATCAAGTCACCCCATGATATCAACCACAGGTTATCACCTTTTCCCATCAGGAATGTCAATGCTACGGCCAACAGAAAGACAGAAGCATACTGCAAATCTTTTCTCTTCGAATTCATAGCGGTAATATTTAAAGTACTTTTCACAAAGATATCGAATATCTTCCAATAATCCTTATCAATTACATCTAAAAAAGGTTATGTCTGACCGGAAGATTCGGACGGAGCATTCCCTGCCTTAGCGGATTTCTTTTTCAGCCGGCCGCTCTTTCTCAGCGCTTCGGCAATAATCCACTGAAGTTGTCCGTTTGTACTGCGAAACTCATCGGCTGCCCATTTTTCAATGGCATCCATTGTCTCGGCATCTACACGCAAAACAAAACTCTTTATTGAAGATTCTTTTTTAGCCACTACCTTCTTACCTTCTGTTTTTATTTATTAATGATTCAACGTACCTGTATTGACTACCGGCTGTGCAGCCTCATCCGCACAAAGAACTACAAGCAGATTACTGACCATCGCCGCCTTCTTGTCCTCGTCCAATTCAACAATTTCTTCTTCAGAAAGTTTATGCAAAGCCATACGTACCATTGATACGGCACCCTCCACAATCTTTTCACGGGCACTGATAATGGCCGAAGCCTGCTGGCGACGCAACATGACGGCTGCAATCTCCGGAGCATAAGCCAGATAGTTGATGCGGGCTTCCACTATTTCCATTCCGGCCATCGCCAGACGTTCGTTAAGCTGGTGTTCCAACTGATCATTGATTTCATCGCCACCGCTCCGCAATGTCAATTCATCCGAATTCGCTTCGTTATCATCGTAAGCATACAATCCTGCCACCTGACGGAGAGCAGCATCACTCTGCACACGCACAAAATCTTCAAAAGCATTCATTCGTCCGGCAACGGTTACGCTCATCTGTCCGGTTCCTTTATTATCCGCCATCGTCTGTGCATCGATTTCGAACATGGCCTTATACGTATCCTTCAGTTTCCAGACAAGCACCAGTCCTATCAGAATAGGGTTACCAATCTTATCATTCACCTTGATAGGCTCTATATCCAGATTACGGGCACGCAAAGAAAGCTTTTTCTTATTCATAAAAGGATTCACCCAAAAGAAACCGGTTTCGGTAAAGGTACCCTTGTACCTTCCGAAGAATACCATAGCCCGGGCTTCGTTCGGTTCCTGAGAAAAATATCCGGGAATCATCAGAATAGCTGCCACAAGAAAGAGGATCAGCAGCAGGAACAAAACAATACTTCCTTTAAAAAGGATAAAGCTCATCACAATCAGAAGAGGCAGTATCGCCAAATTAACAAACAAGGCTACAAACCCATTAATAACCACGTCATTGTACTGAAATTCTTTTGCATTCATAGGACTAAATTTTGATATTATTTTGATATCACAAATATATCACTTTCCATTCTGATAATGCAAGGGGAAAGACTCTTTTTTCTCCGCAATACATCATTTTTAACTAAACAGCAGTCATCCGATACTAAACAAATTTAAAAGGCGTAAGAAAATAAGGGTTTAATTCAAACAAAAACAGGATGTACTTTGAGGTATTTAAGTTTATTGTTATTTTTGCAGGGTATGAACTTAACCCCCTTAAACAAGTAAAATATAAAACGATTTATAAAATGAGAAAAGTAAGTTTAGCCCTGCTCCTCTGCCTTCTCTGCCTCGCCGGAATGGCACAAGGACAAAAGGCACTTGATTTAAAAGATATTACCTCCGGACGCTTCCGCCCGGAAAATATTCAGGGAGTCATCCCCACACCAGATGGAGAGCACTACACACAAATGAACGCCGATGGTACGCAAATCATCAAATACTCATTCCGCACAGGAGAAAAGGTAGAGGTGATCTTTGACGTAAACCAGGCACGCGAATGTGACTTCAAGAATTTCGACAGCTATCAGTTCTCACCCGATGGTGACAAATTACTGATCGCTACCAAAACGACCCCGATATACCGGCATTCATACACAGCTGTGCATTATATATACCCTTTGAAACGAAATGATAAGGGAGTTACGACAAACAACATTATTGAACGGCTGTCCGACGGCGGACCTCAACAGGTCCCCGTCTTTTCTCCAGATGGAACGATGATCGCTTTCGTGCGTGACAATAATATATTTCTCGTAAAGCTGCTCTACGGTAACAGCGAAAGCCAGGTGACCGAAGATGGCAAGCAAAATATGGTTCTCAACGGTATCCCCGACTGGGTATATGAGGAAGAGTTCGGTTTCAACCGTGCCCTAGAGTTCAGTGCCGATAATACCATGATTGCTTTCATCCGCTTCGACGAGTCGGAAGTTCCTTCCTATTCTTTTCCGATGTTCGCGGGAGAAGCACCGCAGATTACTCCTTTGAAAGATTATCCGGGAGAATACACCTACAAGTATCCGAAAGCCGGATACCCGAACTCGAAAGTAGAAGTACGTACGTACGACATCAAATCGCACGTGACCCGCACCATGAAGCTTCCGATAGATGCAGACGGATATATCCCCCGCATCCGCTTCACGAAAGATGCCAGCAAACTTGCCGTCATGACATTGAACCGCCATCAGGATCGTTTCGACCTTTATTTTGCCGATCCGCGCTCAACGCTCTGCAAGTTAGTGTTGCGTGATGAGTCACCTTATTATATTAAGGAGAACGTGTTCGATAATATCAAGTTCTATCCGGAAACTTTCAGTTTGCTTAGCGAACGTGACGGTTTCAGCCATCTTTACTGGTACAGCATGGGGGGAAACCTTATCAAGAAAGTAACCAATGGCAAATATGAAGTGAAGGATTTTCTGGGTTATGACGAAGCAGACGGTTCTTTCTATTATACCAGCAATGAGGAAAGTCCCTTGCGTAAAGCAGTTTACAAGATCGATAAGAAAGGTAAAAAGACAAAGTTGTCTCAACGTGAAGGAACCAATACGCCGTTATTCAGCAAATCGATGAAGTATTACATGAACAAATTCTCGAATCTGGATACTCCTATGCTGGTTACACTGAACGACAATACAGGCAAAACCTTAAAAACGCTTATCACCAACGACCAGTTGAAACAAACGTTAGCCGGCTATGCCATCCCGCAAAAAGAGTTCTTTACCTTCCAGACTACGGACGGGGTAACTTTGAATGGATGGATGATGAAGCCTGTCAACTTCTCCGCATCCAAGAAATATCCGGTGCTGATGTACCAATATAGCGGTCCGGGATCACAACAAGTTCTGGATACTTGGGGAATCAGTTGGGAGACTTACATGGCCAGCCTCGGCTATATCGTTGTATGTGTAGACGGTCGTGGTACAGGAGGCCGCGGAGAAGCGTTCGAGAAGTGCACTTATCTCAAAATCGGCGTGAAAGAAGCCAAAGACCAGGTCGAAACAGCTCTCTATTTAGGCAAACAGCCGTATGTGGATAAAGACCGTATCGGTATCTGGGGATGGAGCTATGGCGGATACATGACATTGATGAGTATGAGCGAAGGAACTCCGGTATTCAAAGCCGGTGTAGCTGTTGCCGCACCTACGGACTGGCGTTTCTACGACACTATATATACAGAACGTTTCATGCGCACCCCGAAAGAAAACGCAGAAGGATACAAAGAATCATCCGCTTTCACACGGGCTGACAAACTGCACGGCAATCTGTTGCTGGTACATGGTATGGCAGACGATAATGTTCACTTCCAGAACTGTGCAGAATATGCCGAGCATCTGGTGCAGTTGGGTAAACAATTTGATATGCAAGTATATACCAATCGTAATCATGGCATATACGGCGGCAACACCCGTCAGCATCTATATACACGATTGACCAACTTCTTCCTGAACAATTTGTAATGGCTGACAGAGTGCGCAAGCCTGAATGGCTGAAAATAAATATCGGTGCCAACGACCGTTACACCGAAACTAAAAGAATTGTCGACTCCCACTGCCTGCATACGATATGCAGCAGTGGGCGTTGTCCCAACATGGGAGAATGCTGGGGAAAAGGAACTGCCACATTTATGATCGGCGGTGACATCTGTACCCGCAGCTGCAAATTCTGCAACACACAAACCGGACGCCCGCATCCACTGGATGCCAACGAACCGACACACGTAGCGGAGTCTATCGCTCTTATGAAACTAGATCATGCGGTAGTTACCTCGGTAGACCGTGACGACCTTCCCGATCTGGGAGCCGGACATTGGGCACATACCATTCGTGAGATCAAACGACTGAATCCGCAGACCACAATCGAAGTACTGATACCCGATTTTCAGGGTAGAATGGAACTGGTAGACCTAGTGATAGAAGCCAATCCCGACATCATTTCCCATAATATGGAGACGGTAAGACGCATCAGTCCCCTGGTTCGCAGTGCGGCCAACTATGATACCAGCCTGCAAGTGATCGGTCACATCGCCCGAAGCGGAACAAAATCAAAAAGCGGTATTATGGTGGGGTTGGGAGAAACTCCACAGGAAGTGGAAACCATTATGGACGACCTGCTGGCAGTCGGCTGCCAGATTCTTACGATAGGACAATATTTGCAGCCTACGCACCGTCATTATCCGGTTGCCGAGTATGTGACGCCACAGCAATTCGCCACATACAAAACCATCGGTTTGGAGAAAGGATTCAGCATTGTAGAGAGTGCTCCTCTCGTTCGTTCGTCTTATCATGCAGAGAAACACATTCGATAGAAAACAAAACACATTCACTATTTGTTTTATAGGTAAAACCGGCAAATAAACATAAAGATGGATCATAAAGGAACACTTTCTTCCGCGTTTAACATGTCATTGGGTTTTATCCCCGTTATTATTTCCATTTTATTGTGTGAATTTATAACGCAAGACACGGCTATTTACATCGGTACTGGTATAGGTATCGTAGGGATATACCTATTACTACACCGTAAAGGTGCGCTAATTCCTAATTTTATTCTTTATATTGCCACCGGAATGCTGGCACTGCTGTCACTTGCAGCCTTGATTCCCGGTGACTATGTTCCGCCAGGTGCTCTGCCTCTTACCCTGGAAGTCAGTATCCTCATTCCGATGCTGATACTCTATATGCATAAAAAGAGATTTATCAACCACTTTCTGAGACAGATAGGCTCCTGCAATAAGCGCTTGTATGCGCAAGGAGCAGAGGCGGCAGTTGTTTCGGCCCGTTTTGCATTGATCTTCGGTATCCTGCATTTTATTATTATCAGTATTGTCGTTGCCTGTCAGGACCCTTTAAGCCAGACAAGCATGGTGATACTTTATAAGGTATTTCCCCCTGTCGTATTTGTGATGAGTACCCTGTTCAATCAGATTGCTATCCGGTATTTCAACCATCTGATGTCGCACACGGAATACGTGCCCATAGTCAATACGAAAGGAGATGTCATCGGAAGAAGTCTTGCCATAGAAGCACTCAACTATAAAAATGCCTATATCAATCCGGTCATAAGAATAGCCGTATCTACTCACGGGATGCTGTTTCTTTGTGACAGACCGATGAATGCCATCCTTGATAAAGGGAAAACTGACATACCGATGGAATGCTATCTCCGTTATGGTGAGTCCCTCACCGAAGGAGTAAACCGCCTGGTGAACAATGCGCTTCCACACGCAACGGAAGACTTCAAGCCGGAGTTTAACATTGTCTATCACTTCGAGAATGAAACAACCAACCGGCTCATCTATCTTTTCATCGTCGATATCAAAGATGATTCTATCCTTTGCACTCCCCGTTTCAAGAACAGTAAGCTATGGAGTTTCAAACAGATAGAAGAAAATATGGGCAAAGGCTTTTTCAGCAGTTGCTTCGAAGATGAATACGAACACCTGAAAGATGTTATTTGTATAAGAGAAAAATACAGGGAATCTTAGACAATTCGGGAATATGCCCTTTCCAGTCTTTCACCGTGCGGGTTTGTATAAACTCGCCTTCGCAAGTTATATTGGCAGCAATACATAGTTTTGTCTGCGGACGGCAATTCTGCAAGATATCTTCTATCATCTTATGATTCCGGTAAGGAGTTTCGATGAATAGCTGTGTCTGACTTTCAGCATAGACACGCTGCTCCAGTGTTTTCAGTTTCTTAGCCCGTTCTCCCGGTTCTATCGGCAGATAGCCATGAAAGGCAAAACTCTGTCCATTGAATCCCGAAGCCATCACAGAAAGAATAATAGAGGAAGGTCCTACCAGAGGAATCACTTTCAGTTTCTGGCGCTGGGCAATGGCAACCACATCTGCTCCCGGATCGGCAACGGCAGGACAGCCCGCCTCCGAAATCACCCCCATTGAGGCTCCACCCGCCAAAGGTTTCAGATAACCGGATATATCTTCAGGAGAAGTATGCTTATTCAAAGGATAAAAAGTCAGTGAATCAATATCTATTTCCCGATCAACCTTCTTCAGAAAGCGACGGGCAGAACGAACATCTTCGACAATAAAATGCCGGATACCACGAATGATCTCCGTATTATAAGAAGGTAACACCTGTTCAAGAGGTGTATCGCCCAATGTAACGGGCAACAGGTAAAGAGCAGTTTCCACTTTAGGTAATAGGTGATAATAATAGGTAATAAGTAATAGGTATGGGCTAGAGTTTCAGGTAGCCGGACTCTTCGAACATACTCTGATAATCGGTAAGCTCTAACAGATCCTTTATTTTAAGATCTTTATGCTTTTTCATGTAGGATGCGATAATCCGTGCTCCCACCCACGAACCGATCAATGCAGGGGCTTGTCCTCCCAGCATATCAACAGTCGGCGCCGGTTTCATATAGTAGCGGATCACCATTGGGTCACGTGCGTGCAGATGATCGTTTGCACAGATATACTCCCAGATATCCTTCTCATTCTTCCTGCACCATTCGTTCTCCTGATCCGAGTATCCCATTGCCTGGCCAATATCGTCATAACCAAGCAGATGCTGCACCACATAATTGATTTTGCCGGAATGCATCATCAGATCGACCAGACAAGTACCTTCATGATAGTTCATTTCGTAACGGCTAAGGAGATAGAATGCGAAACAATCCGGCACAATCCGTTCCGGACGCATCGAGGTACATTGATAGTCATAGTAGAAACGTTTGTAGAGAGGATAGTCTTCTCCCATATACTTATCGAGGCTGATTCCCAGCAATGTATCTACCAGAATGATCGATTCATTGAATGCGGATATCTGCGAATAAATAAATGGTATTTTCGTATCGGGGACTTCCTTCTTCAGCTTCCGGAATCCTTTGGTGAGTCCTTTTTCTACTTCGTCAAGATTGGGATATTTAGCTTCTACATCGCTCAGCAAACGAAGCAAGGTGCTATCCGAGTAGAATTTTTGCAAACGCTGAGAAATGGTGTCGTCCTTCACCGTACCGATAGACAGTACATCTTCTATCAGAATCTTTGTCGGCTGACGATAGTCCATTGTCAGTTTCTGCATAGCGGAAAAGCTGTTGGAGCGAACATATTCGCTCAACAGCTTATCGTATCTCAGAACAGAAATCCCTTCTTCCTTCTGCTCCGCAACCTTTCCTGTGCTTAAGCCGCAGGAGGCGAAAAGCATACCTATTAATATAGTAAGAAGAGAGATCCGTAGTTTCATAACCTTTTATCCGTAAATGATATTACCATTTTCGTCCATGTACTCATCCAGTCCTTTTTCGTAAGTAGCCATTGCACGAAGACTCATACCTACGCTGGAGAAACCACCGTCATGGAATAAGTTCTGCATAGTCACTTTACGGGTAAGGTCGGAGAACATCACGATACAATAATCCGCACATTCGTCAGCTGTTGCATTTCCAAGCGGAGACATACGGTTAGCGAAATCATACAGCTTATCCATACCTTTCACTCCCGAACCGGCAGTAGTAAAGGTAGGCGACTGTGAAATCGTATTCACACGTACGCTATGCTCACGACCGTAGATGTACCCGAAACTGCGTGCGATAGATTCCAGCAGGGCTTTAGCATCTGCCATGTCATTGTAGCCGTAAAAAGTACGCTGAGCAGCGACATAACTCAAAGCTACGATAGAACCATATTCCGCAATAGCGTTCAGTTTCTTGGCGGACTGAATCATTTTATGGAACGATACAGCCGAAATATCCAATGTCTTGTCCAACATTCCATAGTCAAGGTCATCATAAGTACGTTTCTTGCGCACGTTAGGAGACATACCGATAGAATGCAATACAAAATCAATTTGTCCACCCAATATATCCATAGATGTCTTGAATACATTCGTCAGATCTTCCACACTGGTGGCATCTGCCGGCACTACCTGACAGTTTAGTTTTTCAGCTAATGCATTGACTTCACCCATACGGATAGCCATCGGAGTATTTGATAATGTAATAGTTGCACCTTCTTCCACGGCGCGCTCTGCTACTTTCCAGGCGATAGACTGGTCGTTCAGTGCACCGAAGATAATTCCTCTTTTTCCTTTCAACAAGTTGTTACTCATATCTTCTAATAGTTAAATTTTGTGCAAAGATAGTATCTTTCTGCATAAAAACACGAGAAGTGTGCAAATATTAGACATAAATGACAAAAAATACACGTATTCTATCAATAACTCCACATCTGCCTGAAGTTTCCCCCTTATCTTTGCCAATGATAATTAAGAGGTTTTTTCATAATATTTATTTTAAGGTTAGAATTAGGTTAACATGAATTTGTCTTATTCCTTTCCGGCAGGCTGCCTGCGAGAGGTCGCCTGCGGAGGGAGATAAGAGTTATGAGAAGCCATCTTAGAAATCGAAAGAGAATACCAGAAAAACAATAAATGTATAACCCTATAGAAAAGTTACTAAATGAACACAATGACAAGAAGACTCCTCTGGATGGTCGTATGTTGTTTGCCGTTTGTCTCGGGATGCAAACAAAGTGAGTGCGCAATAAGCGAAAACGCAATAGATGACACCATTTACCAGAATTTACCTTTCGAAATGCCGAAAGTACAGCAGCCGGTTTTTCCTGCCTATGAGGTAAATATCTCTAAATTCGGAGCCAAGGGGGATGGGATGACCCTGAATACGAAAGCAATCAACGATGCTATAAAAGAAGTAAACCAACGTGGCGGAGGTAAAGTTATCATCCCAGAAGGCACTTGGCTGACCGGACCTATCGAACTGCTCAGCAACGTGAATCTTTATACAGAACGCAATGCCCTGATACTCTTCACCGGTGATTTTGAAGCATATCCTATCATCCCCACTTCTTTCGAAGGATTGGAAACACGCCGCTGTCAATCACCGATTTCTGCTCGTAATGCAGAGAATATCGCTATCACAGGATATGGAATATTTGACGGAAACGGAGACTGCTGGCGCCCGGTGAAGAAGGAAAAACTAACAGCTTCGCAATGGAATAAACTGGTAAAATCGGGTGGTGTACTCGATGAACAGGAAAGAATATGGTATCCTACCGCCGGTTCGCTGAAAGGTGCAATGGCCTGCAAAGACTTCAATGTGCCCGAAGGCATCAACACGGACGAAGAATGGAATGAAATCCGTGCATGGTTGCGCCCCGTATTACTGAATTTCGTGAAAAGCAAGAGGATTTTGCTGGAAGGAGTCACTTTCAAGAACTCACCGAGCTGGTGTCTGCATCCGTTGTCATGTGAAGACTTTACAGTGAATAATATTCAGGTAATCAATCCCTGGTATTCACAGAACGGAGATGCACTCGATCTGGAATCTTGCAAGAATGCACTGATCCTGAATAGTGTATTCGATGCGGGTGACGATGCCATCTGTATCAAATCGGGCAAAGATGAGAACGGCCGCCGCCGCGGAGAACCTTGCCAGAATGTAATCGTAAAGAATAATACGGTATTACATGGGCATGGCGGATTTGTAGTAGGCAGTGAAATGTCCGGTGGTGTGAAGAATATCTATGTAGAAGATTGTACATTCCTGGGAACAGATGTAGGTCTGCGCTTCAAAAGTACCCGCGGACGTGGCGGTGTTGTAGAAAACATCTATATCAATAACATCAATATGATCAATATACCGAACGAACCGTTACTTTTCGACCTGTTCTATGGTGGCAAAGGAGCCGGAGAAGAATCGGAAGAAGATCTGCTGAGCCGTATGAAGACGGCGATTCCTCCTGTAACCGAAGAGACTCCTGCGTTCCGTGATATTCATATATCAAATGTCATTTGCAGAGGTTCGGGACGTGCGATGTTCTTCAACGGACTTCCGGAAATGCCTATCCGTAACGTAACTGTGAAGAATGTTGTGATGACGGAAGCTACTGACGGAGTCGTTATCAGTCAGGTAGACGGTGTCACACTCGAAAATATTTATGTAGAATCAACCAAAGGAAAGAATATACTGAATGTCAAAAGCGCCAAGAATCTGAAAGTCGATGGAGAGACTTATGAAGAGATTGACGCCAAAGGACAGATATTGAATTTCAAATAAGAGATTCCACCACAGAAAACCACAAAATCATTATATAGAGTAAAAAGCTCAAATAGCAGACTAATTTATCTTCCAAAGATAAGCCGGTCTGCTATTTTTTCAATTACTTTTGCAGAAAGAAATACGACGTATAATATCATGCCTTAAAATCATGAAGAAGAATATTTTTATCATCACACTCCTTGTCGGGTGCTGCTCTCTGTCCGCCTGGGCTCAAAAACAGGAGAAAACCATTACTGTAGAAGTAAACAATAACTGGAACCGTGCCAAGACGGATGAACCGGTAGTAATCAACTTGCGTGACTTGCATACCGGATTTAAAGTAAAGTCTGCCGTAGTAATGGAAGGAAGCACTGAAATTCCTTCTCAGCTGGACGACCTGAACAGAGACCGTAAGATGGATGAACTGGCATTCGTTACCAGCCTCCCTGCTCACGGAAGAAAAACATTTCAGGTAACCCTGTCTTCTGAAAAGAGTACGAAAACCTATCCGGCACGGGTTTATGCGGAAATGTTCATTGCTGACCCGAGAAAAGGAAAGCATCAGTCAGTACAGGCAATCACTGTCCCTGGTACAAGTAATATATATAGTATGGTCCGTCCTCATGGTCCTGTACTGGAATCGGAACTGGTAGGCTATCGTCTTTACTTTAACGAAAAACAGACACCGGATATCTACGGTAAGTTCAATAAAGGACTGGAAATCAAAGAATCTCAGTTCTACCCTACTGACGAACAGTTAGCAAGAGGATTCGGTGACGATGTCCTCCGGGTATTCGACAGTTGCGGTCCGGGTGCTTTCAAAGGATGGGACGGAAAGAAAGCAACTCATATCACTCCGGTGGCTACCCGTACGGAACGTATCATCTCTTACGGTCCGGTGCGTGTCATCGCAGAAATCGAAGTGACAGGCTGGAAATATCAAAATGCGGAATTGGACATGATGACCCGTTACACACTCTATGCCGGACACCGTGATCTTCGTATCGAGGCATTCTTCGACGAGCCGATTAAGAACGAAGTGTTCTGTACAGGCGTTCAGGATATTGTCGGTACCGCAGAATCTTACTCGGATCACAAAGGGCTTGTCGGCAGTTGGGGAACAGACTGGCCGGTAAACGATACCGTGAAATATGCCAAAGAAACAGTAGGTCTTGGGACCTGCATTCCCCAACGATATGTGAAATCGGAAGAGAAAGACAAAGACAACTACCTCTACACCATCACATCTCCGGGAAGCAAATACTTACAGTATCACACCACTTTCACTTCCATGAAAGAAACTTTCGGCTATAAGACACCGGAAGCATGGTTCGCTTATCTCCGCGAATGGAAAGAAGAATTGGCACATCCGGTAACGGTCAAAATAAAAGATATTCATTAAACAAAGCATACAAATACAGTTAAACAATCAAATACTGGAGTATTTACCAGTTTTTATACCGACTCTGCACAATTATTACTCCTTTGTGCGGAGTCTTTTTTTTACCTTTGCCCCATTGAGAGACTTCAACTGAATCTTTAATATCAAACTATTATACCTATATCATGAAACGATTGACACAGACTTTAGCTTTTTGCCTGCTAACTGTTTTCACTGCGGTAGCACAGAAAAACTATGTATCCGAAGTATGGGTTTCCGATCTCGGAAATGGTAAATACAAAAATCCGGTGCTCTATGCCGATTATTCCGATCCGGACGCTTGCCGCGTAGGAGATGATTTCTATATGACTTCTTCCAGCTTCAACTGTCTGCCGGGATTGCAGATTCTACATTCCAAGGATTTAGTGAACTGGACGATTATCGGAGCTGCTGTTCCCTATGCCCTCACCCCTATTGAAACACCGGAACGTCCGGAACACGGCAACCGTGTCTGGGCACCCAGTATCCGCCACCATAACGGAGAGTTTTATATCTTCTGGGGAGACCCGGATCAAGGCGCTTTCATGGTAAAAGCCAAAGACCCGCAAGGTCCGTGGACGGAACCTGTTCTGGTTAAACCGGGAAAAGGAATCATCGATACCTGCCCGCTTTGGGATGAAGACGGAAAAGTATATCTGGTACACGCCTATGCAGGAAGCCGCGCCGGACTGAAAAGTGTAATCACCATCTGTGAATTGAATAAGGAAGCGACCAAAGCCATCACCCCCTCACGCATTATCTTCGACGGTCACGAAGCACACCAGACGTGTGAAGGCCCGAAGTTTTATAAAAGGAACGGCTATTATTATATCTTCCATCCGGCAGGCGGTGTGCCAACCGGTTGGCAGGTAGTACTCCGTTCTAAAAATGTGTATGGTCCTTATGAATGGAGAACTGTACTGGCGCAGGGTGATTCTCCCGTCAATGGACCTCACCAGGGAGCTTGGGTAGACACTCCTTCCGGAGAAGACTGGTTCTTCCACTTTCAGGATGTAGGCGCTTATGGTCGCCTTGTTCACTTGCAACCGATGAAGTGGGTGAATGACTGGCCTGTAATCGGTATCGACAAAGATGGTGACGGTTGCGGCGAACCGGTAATGACCTACAAAAAGCCGAATGTAGGAAAGATATATCCCATCTGTACACCGCAAGAAAGCGACGAATTCGACGGATATATACTCTCTCCGCAATGGCAGTGGCACGCTAATATCAATGAGAAATGGGCATATTATGCCGGAGACAAAAGTTATGTCAGACTATACTCTTATCCGGTAGTAGCGGATTATAAGAATTTGTGGGATGTAGCTAATCTGTTGTTGCAAAAAACTCCTTCGGACAATTTCACCGCCACAATGAAACTGACCTTCATGCCTAATCCAAAACTGAAAGGTGAACGTACAGGTTTGGTAGTAATGGGCAGGGATTATGCAGGATTGATTCTGGAAAATACGGACAAAGGTCTTGTGCTGTCTCAAATTGAATGTAAAAAAGCAGATAAAGGAGAAGCGGAACAGGTAAACTCTTCTGTCGGTCTTACCCAAAGCGCGGTATACCTAAAGGTACGTTTCAGTTGCGACGGCAAGAAACTTAAAGCCAGTGAAGGAGGTAACGACCTCATTGTGATGTGCAACTTCAGTTATAGCCTTGACGGAAAGAAGTTCTTGCCATTAGGCAACCCTTTTCAGGCAAGGGAGGGACAATGGATTGGCGCCAAAGTCGGCATGTTCTGTACCCGTCCGGCTATTGTCACCAATGATGGAGGATGGACAGATGTAGACTGGTTCCGAATTACAAGGAAATGATTCGTTTTTTATTCCTATCTTTGTAAGCAGAAAGAAAGGAAAACAGGATTAACATAAAAAAACAAGAAGTTCAATGAAGAAACTAGTCATTTTCGATTTGGATGGTACATTACTAAATACCATTGCCGACCTTGCACACAGTACAAATTATGCCTTGAATAAGTTAGGATATCCCACACATGAGATCGAGAAATATAACTTCATGGTAGGAAACGGCATCGACAAACTTTTTGAGCGTGCCTTGCCGGAAGGAGAAAAGTCCAAAGAGAATGTACTGCGCGTACGCAAGGAATTCGTCCCTTACTATGACATTCATAATGCCGATGACAGCCGCCCTTATCCCGGTATTCCGGAATTGCTCTCATACTTACAGGATGCAGGTATTCAAATTGCTGTGGCTTCCAACAAATATCAGGCAGCCACCCAAAAGTTGATTGACCATTATTTTCCGGAAATCCATTTTACCGCTGTGTTCGGGCAACGTGAAGGGATAAAGGTTAAACCCGATCCAACCGTTGTATTCGATATTCTGGAAGTTGCCAAAGTAACCAAAGAAGAAGTGCTGTACGTGGGTGATTCCGGCGTGGATATGCAAACGGCTGCTAATGCCGGAGTGACAGTTTGTGGAGTAACATGGGGATTCCGCCCACGTGCCGAACTGGAAGAATTCAGTCCTCAATATATTGTAGATACCGCTGAGGAGATCAAACGTCTTATTCTCTAATATCTGAATCTACAGAAAGATCTCATTCTTCAAGCTGTACGATAGATCTATGCGGATTATATCAACATAGATCTATCATGCAGCTATTTTTCTTCAATAACAGAACAATATTTTAAAGATTCTGCGCAGAGAATTGAAAACCGATTCCCGCATCATATAATTTACTATTTCTTTTTAACTTCAGAAAATCAATATCCGGCAGACTTCCATCCGCTTTGCGAGGCAATGTTAACTGAGCAGGATCCAAACTCACAAAATCATCCTCACCTACGGTCATATCTACAGGAAGAAAAGAATTATTGATAATCGTACATTCCTCCCGATTCACATCGACAATATGTTTTCCTGCAGCCCTCGGCTTATATGACAAATTATTCCGAATAATATGATCATATCCGTCCACGTCCACTATTTCTCCGGCAGACTTACGATTCAGCATACAGAAATTAGACGGATTCTGATAACCGGTATTATTGAACCAGGAAATTCCTCCCAAATGGTGATTGGCATAAAATCCTTTGTTCTTGTTTTTATATGCCAGACAATTCTTCACTACATGGTGTGGAATCTCATTCGGCATCTTCACTTTTGAGCGCATACCATAGCCACCCGCTTTAAACCCTGTACCATCTCCCGCACCCACAAATCCTCCGGGCTTATATCCATTATAAAACGCCCAGCAATCTTCAATCGTATAAGCTGCTTGTGCCTTTATCAAATCAAAACCGTCATCACTGTTGTACCAGGCCCGACATCCTTTAAACACATTTCCCGTATAGGAGGCAGAAGCCGGATGCCCACCGAAGCCATCCACATTTCCACCGGTACCATTCTCAGATACAGGGTCATAATTATTATAAGCATCACAGTTCAGTACGAGATTATTACTTCCCCGCACCAAATAAAAACCAATAGCCATGCCATCGTGCATCGCCAGATTCTCGTAAATATTATGATTTCCACCTTGATTGTATATACACTCCGACTGAGTATGCTCCCGGATAGTAACCTGTGTTTTGATAATCTCAAAATTGCGGAAATGGAGGTAAGAGCCTGATACATAAAAGACAGATACCCGTTTACCCTCCGGCTTTACTTCAGCCAGATTGAATATCGGACGTTCATCCTGATAACCTGTATAGCAGATTCTCTTGGCCTGAGTGCCACTTTTATTCATTTCAAAAACATAAGCGCGCAAATGATCTCCTCCCATCATCTGCTCTTCCCGTATCCGATACTCGCCTCCGCGAATATATACCGTATCTCCGGGAACGACTTTTGACTGCGCTTTTTGTAAAGTAGCGAAAGGTTTGTCAAGCGTGCCCGCATTTGAATCATCACCATTGGTAGCTACAAAATAATTCGTAGCCGAAAGAGACAGGAAACACCCCATAAAAAAAAGACTAATACCTATATGCTTTTTCATTATGCTTATATTTTAAAACCTATTGAAAACTGATTTCCATTTTACTGTTGTTAATGTGCTTCTTTATTACCTGACTCTTATCTTCTACCTCTAAACAAATATTCTGTAACCGGAAGTTTTTTCCAGTTACCGTTTTCATGCCGCTAAATTACAGCTTTCTTTATAGTTTAGAATGTACATGCGTACACAAAGCCTAGAAAATCGTATTTCACCTGAGATTTACATCAAGAATGAACGATAATACATCGTTTCTTTGTTTTTCCGTACGCTATTACATCCTCTATTCTAAAAAGAAAATTAACTTTGTAACCATTAATAATAATGTAGAATCGTAGAAATCAAATATGAAAAATGCACTGCTGATATTCGCATTCTTATCTTTCTATCTCAGTTCAGTACATGCATCTGTCGAGATACGTTCGAACAAACTGACCACCGGTGACGGACTGGCGAATAATTCAATCCGATATATGTTTCAGGACAGCAAGGGATTTATGTGGATGGGAACCGTCAACGGATTAAGCTATTATGACGGCAACTCTTTTGTCAGTATCTACCCGGACCCTAATCTGCCGATTTCATTGGCCGACCCACGCATCCGGAATATGGAAGAAGACTCTAACGGTTTTTTATGGATCGCCACCCTCTCTTCTTTATATAGCTGTTACGATTTAAAACATGGGCGCTTCGTCGATTTCACCGGTTGCGGAGAATACAAACAGAGCTATTCGAAAAAAATCATTGCATCCGACCAGTCTATCTGGTTGTGGGATAACAATAACGGATGCCGTCGTGTCGTCTATCAGGATGGCCAGTTCTCGTCGCAGGCATACAAAAAAGAATTAGGCAACCTATCTTCTGACAAGGTACTGTTTGTCTACGAAAGCAATGACAGCCCCGGACATGTATGGATAGGAACCAAGCAAGGATTATGGAAATACCATGACGGCAAACTGGAAGCAATGGATACACAGGGAGAAAGCTGGGAACATATCTTTTCTTATGACCAATATACCTGCATCATTACCGGAAAAAAAGAAATCTACCGCCACTCTCTTTCCAATAACCGACTGGAGAAAATCGCTTCATTAACCGAACTCGGAGATACAGGTGTAATCACCGGAAGCCTCCGCCTGCAACATCAATGGGTGATGTTTACCGCCACTGGCAGTTACATCCTAGATCCCGTTACGGGAAAGCTGCGCCGGTTCTCCCGCCTGAATATTAAAAACGGTAACGTCACCAGAGACAATAAAGGGAATGCATGGGTACACAACTATACCGGCAACGTATGGTATGTCAATACCAGCACTGGCGACATCAAACATTTTCAGTTTCTTTCATCCGAGCATTTGGGATATATCGATGTAGAACGTTACTCTATCATTCATGATTCACGGGATATCATCTGGATTACGACTTACGGAAACGGACTCTTTGCCTACGATCTGAATACCGGCGATCTGCAGCACTTCACTTTTGAAGTCAGTCACTCCAGCCATATCAATTCCAATTATCTGCAATATATCATTGAAGACCGTTCCGGGGGTATCTGGGTGAGTTCCGAATTCTCCGGATTATCTCATCTGGAGATTCTGAATAAAGGAACGTTACGTATCTATCCGAATGGCGAAGATGCTTCTGACCGCTCCAACACGATACGTATGCTTTTACGTGGCAAAAACGGTAATGTATATATGGCAAACCGCATGGGTACCCTATATGAATATGATGCCGACCTGAAAAATATACTTCGTAGAGAGAAGTTTACACATAACGTATACAGTATGTGCGAAGATAATGAAGGACAGTTATGGTTGGGTATGCGTGGTATAGGATTACGTATCGGGGCTGACCAATGGTACCGATATAACAGTAAGGATAATAACTCCTTATCAAACGACAATGTCTACTTAATCTACCGTGACCGCAAAGGGCGGATGTGGATAGGAACATTTGGCGGAGGATTGAATCTGGCTGTCAAAACAGGCAACGGTTATCAATTCAAGCATTTCTTTCAAGACAGTTATGGAGAAAAACGGGTACGCGTCATACAGGAAGACCGCAACGGTATGATGTGGGTGGGTACCAACAACGGTATTTATATCTTCCATCCGGACTCACTGATCAACTCCCCCAAGAATTACGTACTTTACAATCATGTCAATGAAACATTCCCCAGCAATGAAATCCGCTGTCTGGTGAATGATCATGAAGGAAATATGTGGATTGGAACAACGGGAGCAGGCTTTGCCATCTGCTATCCGGGAAATGACTACCAACATCTGACTTTCGATTGTTATAGTATTAAAGACGGATTGCCCAACGGAGTCATACAGTCGATTGTTGAAGATCAGGACAACAAAATGTGGATTGCGACCGAATATGGCATTTCCCGCTTCACCCTCGCCACCAAGCAAATAGAGAATTATTATTTTTCTTCACATACACTAGGGAATGTATACTCTGAAAATACCGCTTGCATAAATGCTGACGGAAGATTACTTTTCGGTACGAACTACGGCCTGGTAGTTCTCGATGCCAATAAAGTGGAAAACATGGAAAAACTTGCATCGACCGTATTCACAGGGCTTCACATCAATGGAGCGCATATGTTGCCCGGTATGGATGATTCCCCTCTCAACGAAACCATGTCCTATACAGGACAGTTAAACTTGAAACATTATCAAAATTCATTTGTCATTGCCTTTTCAACATTCAACTTTTTAAGCGGAGCATCCAAATATTCTTATCGGATGCCTCCATATGATTCGGAATGGAGCATCCCTTCAGCACAAAATTTGGCAACGTACCGTAATCTTCCTCCCGGTAAATACCAGTTGCAAGTGAAAGCCTGCAATGTAGCCGGCGTATGGGGGGAAGAAAGTACTATGGAGATTGTCATAGCTCCTCCTTTCTGGCAGACGACCTGGGCCTATCTGATTTATCTGGTATTCATTGGAATCGTCTGTTATTTCAGTTTCCATATCATACGAAAATTCAACAGATTACGCAATCGCATCGCTGTTGAGAAGCAATTGACCGAATATAAGCTGGAATTCTTCACCAATATATCCCACGAATTCCGTACACCGCTTACTCTGATTCAAGGTGCTCTCAACAAGCTAATCAATATAGAGAATCCTCCCAAAGAGATGCAACGTCCTTTAAAAACCATGGATAAAAGTACTCAGAGAATGTTACGCCTCATCAATCAGCTACTTGAATTCAGAAAGATGCAGAAAAACAAACTGGCCTTATCTTTGGAAGAGACGGACGTCATTGCTTTCCTTTATGAAATCTTCCTGAGTTTCAAGGATACAAGCGAGTCCAAAAACATCGATTTCAGTTTTGAGCCGTCACAACCTGCTTATAAAATGTTTATTGATAAAGGCAATTTAGACAAGGTTACCTACAACCTCCTATCCAATGCTTTCAAGTATACTCCTTCTAACGGAAAGATTATATTCAAAATAGATATTCAGGAAGACAAGCAACAGCTTCGTATACAAGTCATAGATAACGGGATCGGCATACCCAAAGAAAAACGTTCTGAACTGTTCAAGCGTTTCATGCAAAGCAGTTTCTCTCATAGCAGTGTCGGAGTAGGTCTCCACTTGACACACGAACTGGTACAGGTACATAAAGGTAATATCAGTTATGATGAAAATGAGGGAGGCGGTTCTGTCTTTACCGTCCTATTGCCGACTAATTCTGATATCTATCAGGAGAAAGATTTCCTGATTCCCAATCAGTTATTAACCGAAGAAGAGGAACAGCACTCCAAAGATTTTCTCAGAAATGAAACGTCAGAGGATACTTTCCAGCCTCCTGTCGATCCTTTGAACAAACGCAAAGTTTTGATTATAGAAGATGATACTGATATCCGTGAATTCCTAAGAGAAGAAATAGGAGTTTACTTTGAAGTTGAAGTAGCTGCTGACGGAACATCCGGTTTTGAAAAAGCAAGTACGTATGATGCTGATTTAATTGTTTGTGACGTTCTGATGCCGGGAATGAATGGATTTGAAGTGACACGCAAACTTAAAAATGAATTTACCACCAGCCATATCCCCATCATATTACTGACTGCCCTCAATATAGAAGAGAAATATCAGGAAGGAATTGAATCCGGAGCTGATGCGTATATCACGAAGCCATTCAATGTCTCTTTACTACTGGCAAGAATCTTCAAGTTAATCGAGCTACGGGATAAACTGCGCCAAAAATATTCTAACGAACCGGGATTGGCTCATTCCATTATCTGTACCAATGACAAGGATCAGAAGTTCTCGGTAAAGCTGAATGAAGTATTGAATGAGCACATGACCGATACCGATTTTTCGGTCAATGACTTTGCCGGAATAATGGGACTAGGACGTACTGTATTCTATAAAAAAGTACGGGGAGTGACCGGTTATTCTCCTTACGAATATTTACGTGTCATGCGGATGAAAAAGGCTGCTGAAATGTTATTGACAGAAGATCTCACCATAGCCGAAGTCGCCTATAGCGTAGGTATCAACGATCCGTTCTACTTCAGTAAATGTTTCAAGAACCAATTCGGGGTATCTCCATCTGCCTATCGGAAAAAGCTGTCTGAAGATGAAAATGAACCCATAAATGATGCCGACGTATGATCTTACAGGTTTTCCGTACTAATTTAAGGGGTGTTTCTTTCATTGATGTACTTTCTTTGCCAATGAAAAATTAATCATTAAGAAATCATGAGAAACAAACTCTTTCTATTTGTATTTCTGTTTGCAGTGCTGGCTATTGTTGATAGTCACGCTTTCGAACGCAAAAAATACAATTTCAACAGTGAATGGCGTCTGCAAATCGGAGACTTTCCCGAAGCTAAACAATCTCAATTCGACGATAGCCGGTGGAAAGCGGTCACTTTACCGCATGCCTTTAATGAAGATGAAGCCTTCAAAGTGTCCATCGAACAGCTGACGGACACAGTGGTATGGTATCGGAAACACTTTCGGATTCCGGCTTCCGGTAAAAAACAAAAAGTATTCATCGAATTTGAAGGAGTGCGCCAAGCCGGTGACTTCTATTTGAACGGACAATATCTGGGAAAGCACGAAAACGGAGTAATGGCGGCAGGCTTCGACCTGACACCTTATATTAAAGAAGGTGACAATGTACTGGCAGTACGTACGGACAATGACTGGATGTATCGCGAAAAAAGTACTAACTCCAAGTTCCAGTGGAACGACCGTAACTTCAACGCAAACTACGGTGGTCTGCCCAAGAATGTATTCTTGTACGTTACAGATGAAGTGTATCAGACTCTTCCTTTATACAGTAATCTGAAAACTACCGGAGTTTATATTTATGCTAAAGACATCGACGTAAAAGGACGCACTGCCACCATCCATGCAGAATCGGAAGTAAAAAACGACAGTCGTGAACCACGCCAATTTAGCTACCAGGTGGTCTTGCTGGATGCTGACGGCAAACAGGTGAAAAGCTTCGAAGGTGAGAAAGTAACCTTACAAGGTGGCGAAACAAGGGTAGTGAAAGCTGCTTCCAAAGTAAATAATCTCCATTTCTGGAGTTGGGGATATGGGTATCTTTATACTGTCCAGACGATTCTAAAAGACAATAAGAATCAAGTCTTTGATGAAGTAAGTACTCGTACAGGTTTTCGCAAGACACGATTTGCAGAAGGCAAAATATGGTTGAATGATCGTGTGATCCAGATGAAAGGATATGCACAGCGCACCAGTAATGAATGGCCGGCGGTAGGCCTGTCCGTTCCGGCATGGCTTAGTGACTACTCCAATGGCCTGGTAGTAAAAGGCAATGGTAATCTGGTACGCTGGATGCATGTTACCCCATGGAAACAAGACGTAGAGTCCTGCGACCGTGTAGGCCTGATTCAAGCAATGCCGGCAGGAGATTCCGAGAAAGACCGTACAGGACGCCAATGGGATCAGCGTACAGAACTAATGCGCGATGCGATTATCTACAACCGTAATAATCCAAGTATCTTATTTTATGAATGTGGAAACAAAGGTATCAGCAGAGAGCACATGATAGAAATGAAAGCTATCCGTGATCAATACGATCCTTTTGGCGGACGTGCTATCGGCTCTCGTGAGATGCTGGACATCCGTGAAGCCGAATATGGCGGAGAAATGCTTTATATCAACAAGAGTGAACATCACCCGATGTGGGCTACAGAATATTGTCGTGATGAAGGTTTGAGAAAATATTGGGATGAATACAGCTATCCTTTCCACAAAGAAGGAGACGGACCGTTACATCGTAACCAACCTGCAACAGACTACAATCACAATCAGGACATGCTGGCGATAGCAATGATCCGCTGTTGGTATGATTATTGGCGTGAGCGTCCAGGGACAGGTCGCAGAGTCAGTTCCGGAGGGGCCAAAATCATTTTCTCGGATACCAACACACACCACCGTGGTGAAGAAAACTATCGCAGAAGTGGAGTAACGGACCCTATGCGCATCGAAAAAGATGCTTTCTTTGCACATCAGGTCATGTGGAACGGATGGGTAGATACAGAAGAAGACAATACCTATATCATCGGTCATTGGAACTATCCCGCAAATACAGTAAAACCGGTCTATGTCGTTTCTACAGGTGAAGAAGTGGAACTGTTCCTGAACAGTCAGTCACTAGGAAAAGGCAAACGCGAATACAATTTCCTGTTCACTTTTGACAATGTGGCTTTTAAAGCCGGTAAACTGGAAGCTGTCAGCTACAACAAGGCCGGTAAGGAAATAAGCCGCTACGCAGTAAGTACCGTTGGTGAACCTGCCGGACTGAAACTGACAACGATACAAAATCCGGAAGGATTCCATGCGGACGGAGCTGACCTGGCATTAATACAGGTAGAAGTGGTAGATAAAGATGGAAAACGCTGTCCGCTTGACAACCGTACCATTCAATTCGACCTGAAAGGGAATGCCGAATGGCGCGGAGGCATCGCACAAGGAAAAGACAATTATATTCTTAATACCAGTCTCCCTGTGGAATGTGGTATTAACCGTGCTCTTATCCGCAGCACTACCCAAGCCGGCAAGATCACTCTGACCGCTAAGGCAGAAGGGCTCCCCAGCGCTACAATTACATTAGAAACCCTTCCCGTCAAAGTTAGCAACGGATTGAGTACTTATTTGCCTCAGATGACTCTGAAAGGTAATCTGGATAAAGGAAAGACTCCCCTTACCCCATCTTACAAAGACACAAAACGTGATATACGTATTGTATCCGCCAAAGCCGGAGCCAACAATGAGACTGTAAACCAAAGCTTCGACGATAATGAAAGAAGCGAATGGATGAATGACGGCAAGCTCAGCGCCGCATGGATTACATATACGCTCGAAAAAGAAGCTGCAATAGATGATATCTGTATCAAATTGAATGGATGGCGTTCACGCAGTTATCCTTTGGAAGTGTTTGCCGGCAATACTATGATCTGGAGTGGAGATACGAATAAAAGCCTGGGGTATGTTCATCTTAATGTGGAAAAGCCGGTACGTTCCAAACAAATTACCATCCGTCTGAAAGGTAATACCAGCGATCAGGATGCTTTCGGACAGATCACTGAAGTTGCGGCAAAAGCAGCAAATGATATGGAACTCGAAGCAAAAGCGAACAAGAATAATGCTAATCTGAGAATTATTGAAATAGAGTTTCTGGAAGCAATCAAATAGAATAAAACATTTTCTCCCACCATAAAGGAGATATGTAAAAGAAGGTGTCACAAAAACCATATTGCCCCATAGGAACAAAAGATTAGTACGGAGAAACAACCGTCAATGAACCGTTCAGTAAGCTATTATGCAGGCTAGATTAATGTATCCGGTCAGTAACAATAGATTGTTTCATGTACGTGGTCCCATCAGTCTACGTACATGAGCCATTGGGTTTACGTACGTGAGCCGAACGGTTCATGAACATGGAACGAAGACATAAAACCGACTTAACAGATTAATCAAACCTTGCTTGCATATTAAGGTTACCGGGCTTTGTTCTTAATGTAAGCAGCATACCTTGGAAACATTAAGGTGTAAACAGCGTACATTGACGCCCAAAATGATGTTTTTAACACATGCAGGCAAAACCCTCAAGCTGACTATCTATCATCTGATAATCAAGACTTTAAATAAAAGATTCATCAAGGAGAGGTGACAATAAGAATGAAAGATACATTCTATTGTCACCTTATTATCACCCTCTATTGTCACCCCTATCTTCTTTATTATAAAACACTTAAATCAGAAAAGTGACAAGTGACAATAACAATGGATAAATATTTCCTATGTATATGTTTAAACAGAAATGAGTGTAGTCTGAAACGACCAGCTATTTCTTTATTAGTTTCTTAACTTCTTTAGCATAGCGTTTGCCTAAAGTAATCTGGCTTGCTGCATCAAAATGAGGATCCGTTTCATCCTTCAACGGAGTAAGTCCTTCGGAAGACACACAAGCACTATGGGGCAAAAAAGTGGAGATCTCTTTTATCATGTCATTAAAGGGTTTTGTACCTTCGGGAATATAAGGTTTCTTTGTCCAGTTCCATTGTGCTATTTGTCCTACGACAACTGGTAAATCAGGCATTCCCAGGTCATTACGTAAGTCTGTCATCAGCTGAATAATCTTCTCTTTATATGCTTCCGGATGATGACAATCGGCTTCTCCCTGATGCCAGATAATTGCTTTCAATGTACCATACTTCATTGCTTCTTTTGCACGTCGTATTGCTTCATCATAATATCCGCCGGACTGTTTGGCATTCTTAACCCATGAACGAATCGAAGATCCTCCCCGTGCATTGACGATTAAGCCTACCGGATGTTTTTTAGTAGCCATCGTCTTGGCAAATCCATATGCAGGTCCTACTTGTTGCCAGCTAAGTCCTTTTCCTATCGTAGAATAGCGGTTCAAGGGATTCACTGCGGGTTCGAACTGATCATCTGCATTCAGCAGGTATACATTTTGTAGAGTATCCATCACTTCCGGTGATAATTTCCCTCTCCCTGCCATATTCGACTGTCCAATGCAAAGATACAGATCCAGAGTCTTCAGCGGTTTCTCAGCGTGTGCTTCCGATCTTCCCCATACTAGCACACATAAAAGGAAGAGGCCACATAGATAATTTGTTTTCATTATTTTATTGATTTTATTATCAGGTTAAACTTTATTCGTACACACCCCTAATTAAAATGAATTTTAATAGTTCCTCCATAAGGATTAAAGTCAAACATAACTTTATTCCCATTTATATACACAGGTAATTCTTTCCTGCCTTGCTTCACCAGAATTCCATTCATAGTTTCCCCTTGAATCACCATCGTCAATGGCTCAGCAAATAGTTTTCTATCTAATTTTAACTTGGGAGTAATTGTCATACCATTCTTTTTATTAGAGACTTTCAATTGTATCTCCTCCCTTTCTTTGATATAAGATGCCACTTCACAGAAGGTACCTACCCAAATCTGATTTTCCATACTTTTCACTTTATCCAAATGTTCCCAAAATAAAGAAGGCGATTTGAAAGCATCATATCCATAATTAATGCCGTGCGTCATACCTACTCCCCAATCTTCCGCTTTCATCAAATCCTTCAACCATTTGTCAAACCGTTCGGGAGTTGACTTTCCTCCGATTGAAATTTGTTTAGTACGTGTAGCGACCCTGCCTTTAGAAGCCATACTGACTATTTCTTCTGTCTTATAATTATATGGGTAACAATAGGTACGAGGTACAATGCCAATATTAGCATAAATAGCACTATCATTCTTTTCTATCTCCGATTTAACTTGCTCTATAGTCAATCGTTTGGCATTCTTATGTGCCCAGCTATGGCTGGAAACCTCATGTCCTTTCTTTGACATTTCACGCAACTCATCCCAAGTCATTCGAGGTACCTTTGCAGATGCACCTTGTTCCGTATAATAGCCGCATACCCAGAAAGTACCTCTAAAACCACGTTTCTCCAACTCAGGGGCAGCTACAGTTGAATGTTCTGCCAACCCATCATCAAATGTATAACTGATAGCACAAGCTCTGTCTCCTTTATATTTGGCGACATATACATGAGGATCATCCGAAAGAGTCTTTTTAATTTGTTCATATACCTGTTTACCCATATACTCGGCAGAAACCTGATTAAAATGAAGTTTATCTCCCATTAGTTCCGCTTCCGACATATCAATCAGATAAGCGTTCTTATCTTCTTTTGCATAGCGACGCATTCCTTCCTCAACATCACTATTATACCGTTTGTTTTTCCTGGATACGGTACCAAATATAAATGGAAGTTCAGAGTAATCTTTTCCGGTTTTCTCTGTCAGGTGGTTACGCACATAGGAAACTACTCCTTTCAGATTCTGATAATATTCTTTTCCGTGCTCATAATCACTTTCTCCCTGATGCCAAACGAAAGCATCAATCTGATAACCTTGCTTTAGTTTGGAAAGTGTCTGATCAATACTCGCATCAATATTGGCAATCAAAGAAAGTAATAAAGATTTTCCTTTCTCACTGGTAGCTGTATTCTCTGCCAACCATTTCGGGTCGGCAGACCAGTAAGTTCCCCGAAAAGGAGTAGTAACAGGAGCAGCTATGGCAGTGCCACCGATAGCCCACTTGATAACATAAAAATCTTCCTGAAACAACTGTTCCAACCAATAATAAGCAATCGCATCATATCCCCACGTATAAGGCTTACTTTTAGGATGACTCAATGGCCAAAATGGAACAAACATACCATCTGTACGATTATGGGCAATATGGCAATATTTGTAGGCTCCCGCAGTATACGTACTATCCACAGCCATTGCCTTTATATAATCCGGTAAACGATTGTTAGGTACTCGTCCATCCGTGTTTGACTGACCAGCTGTTATTATAACATGTGCAGGCTTCTGCCCTCTCGCCTGAATATAACAAAAGCCTAATACAAAAAACAAGATAAAAAAGAGTGTTCTCATGATCAATGATCCTTTAATTTTATAGTAATATTCTCCTGCAAAAATAAGGGTACTTTTACTATTCGACCATAGACTATTGTACACAAATACAAGGTCGATCATTCACATCGGGCACTACAGAGAAGATTTAAACTACCATTTAGAATAGCTTGGTTACTCAGGCTTCTGCCGTCTCATTTTCTCCCTGTTCTTTCATTTCACCGCGTTGATATACGGACGGCGCTACCCCAAACTGAGTCTTAAAGCACTTGCTAAAATAGAACGGATCGCTGATGCCAACCTTGTATGCAACTTCCGCAACAGTCAGATTCTCACCAGACAATAACAACTCAGCCGCTTTTTTCATTCGTACAACCCGCAAATATTCATTGGGAGAATACCCCGTCACTCCGCGCAGTTTTCTATAAAATACCGTTCGTCCTAATTTCATCAATTGAGCAAACTCATCAATAGAGAATTCCGGACGAGAAAGATTCTGTTCCAGTACAACAGCCAATCGGTCGGCAAACTCCTTATCACGGTCAGTAGAGCATACGGCAGCACGAACAATTCCCGGCTCACTGGAGAATTTCTCCCGCAACTTATCACGCTGTTCTATCAAGCGGAATACGCGCGCCAACAGAAGTTTTATACTGAACGGCTTCGCAATATAGGCATCAGCACCGGCTTCAATTCCTTCCAGATGTTTTTCCGGAGAATTCAATGCTGTCAGCAAGATAATCGGGATATGACTTGTCGCAAAATCAGATTTCAATTTCTTTGTCACTTCAAATCCGGTCATTCCGGGCATCAGTACGTCACAAATAATCAAATCAGCATCATAGGTACGAGCCTTCTCAAATCCGGAAGTTCCGTCAGCAGCTACTTCAACTTCAAAATAAACTCCTACTTCTTCTTTCAAAAATTCACGGATATCATTATCATCTTCTATAATCAATACTTTACGCTTATTCAAAGGCTCTGCTATTTTCTCCGGTTCCGGTAGTTCTTCCGAAAGTTCCAGTAAATGATGTGCTTGCCCGCCTGCCTCTTTCAACAAGACATTACCGGGAATAAGAAAATCTTTCTCCGAATAAACACTTTTGTCCGTCGGGATACAAACGGTAAAGACAGAACCTCCGCCGTCATTGTCTTTATATTCAATCGTACCTTTATGCACCTGTACCAATTCATAACTCAGATGCAAACCAACTCCGATACTATCACCGGAAAAACTACTCTGCATAAATCTCTTGAACAACTCATTTTGCTTCTCTTTTGGAATACCAACACCTGTATCAGCTACTTGAATCTGCAATGTCTTCTTCACTTCATCTACCGTAACAGAAAGTATAATCGTACCGTTCGAAGGAGTATATTTAAAAGCGTTAGACAACAGGTTATAAGTCACTTTATCCAGATTACCCTTATCAAGAAACATCTTGTAAGACGGTATAGACGGAATAAAACGGAAATTCATATTCTTTTGCTCCGCTACATCACCGAAACTCAGGAAAATTTCATAAAGGAAAGCAATCACATCCGTTTCTTCCAAAGAGAGCGCCAACTTATTATTCTGCATCTTGCGGAACTCCAATAACTGATTGATCAGCCTCAACATTCGCTGAGTACTTTTATCCATCGTTTTGAGCGGGTGTATCAGATCACGGGGAATATCAGCAACCCGTTGAATCTTTTCCAACGCTCCTTGAATCAAAGTTAACGGAGTACGAAATTCATGGGAAATATTAGTAAAGAAAACCAGCTTATATTCTGTCAACTGTTTTTCCACATTAATACGATTACGCAGACTGTTAAAGTTACGCACAATACGGAAAGTAAAATATAAAGTTACAATCAGCAACAGCACATATCCCAACATAGCCCAGTTCGTCTTCCAGAAAGGAGGCACAATGACAATCTTCAAGGTTGTTTCACTTTCATTCCAAACACCTGCTCCATTACATGACTTCACATGAAGTACATAAGTACCTGGGTTCAAATATTTAAAAGAAGCAAAATTCAACGGAGAAGGTGTGCTCCATCCCTTATCATAGTTTTCCAGCCAGTACATATACTTTGTACGTCCGCTGTCCGAATAGTCAAAAGTAGAGAAATCTATCAAGAATGAATTCTGAAAATACTTCAAAGTAATTTCATCCGAATAAGCAAGCGATTGTTTCAATGGAGAATCCCCCATAGTAGGATTTATCTGGGTACCATTCACATGCAAATCTGTAAAGACCACCGGAGAAAAAGTTTCGCTATCCTGAATTTTATCCGGATCAATGACAAGCAGACCGTAATTTGTACCGAAAAGCAATTTTCCGTCTACTCCCACACAAGCACTATTCTCACTATAAACATTACCCAAAGTATAGGAAGAAAAGAAATAATTTTCAAAAGAATGATTAGTCGGGTTAAACTTAGAAATACCATATTCCGTAGCTACCCATAAGTTTCCGTTATTGTCCCCCAAAATTGATTGAATCACATCATTAACCAATCCTTCAGAGGTTCCGTAATGTTCATATTTCAATGAACGGTAATTATCTTCCGGCTCACAAAGATTCAAGCCGGAGCCAGATGTCCCCACCCACATACGTCCTTTCGTATCACGGTAGATACATCTGATTTCATTGCTGCAAAATGTACCGTTTGTATAATTGAACAGATGATAATCGTCACTGTCAGCTATCAATGAATCCGGATGAAAGATGCACACACCCTCACTGGTGCCCACCCAGATCATTCCATTATCGTCTTCTTCTATTACTCGCACCATACGCAGACCAAACTTCTGCTGTAAAAAATGACGGAATTTATACTTGCCATCAGTCGTCGGTTCTGCCAGTTCAAGCCCACCGCCAAAGGTACCTATCCACATACGGTCTTTCCGGTCACGAAAAAGAGAAAAGACATTATTTTCTGATAACGAAGCCGGATCCGAGACTTCATTGCGATACCATGAATCTCCGATCTTCAATCCATTTCCACGGGTTCCCACCCACATTTCGCCTTGATTATCTTCTGCTATCGCATAAATATTGGAATGGAAATACTGATTGGACATTTTGGAATGAAGATTCGAGTCAAACGTATATAATCCGCCTTTACGTGTTCCGACCCAAATATCCCCATCCGGCATTTTAGTCAACATACGAATCGTATTCGAGCGGTCAAATAATTCACGGGATTCGGGATAAATACGCGAGGTTCCTTCATTCAGAACTGAAATACGGGATAAACCGGAATACTCTGAACTTACCCAAATACCTCCGGCACGATCCTCCATCACATATAACAGAAAATCCGAACTTATATGACTCTGATCATTTATATTAGCCAGAAAATGTTCTAACTTATCCTCTGTCGTGTCATAGGCAAACAATCCGTTACCATAAGTAGAAATCCAAATGATTCCCCGGGAATCATGGACAATATGATAACGTTCATAATCAATGTATCCCAGTTTATCTTCAGGTATCAACTGAAATTCTTTTCTTGCTCCATTCTTGGCCAAAATATAAGTGACACATCCCGTATGATTATATATCCAGAAGTCACCATGATTATCACAAATCACTTCACCATTTCTGATGTTCAGACCAGAGTCCACACTGATCTTGCGTATATTGAAATCATAGTTAAAAATCCCGGTATTGGTAAGGATGACCCATTTATCGTTCAACAGGAAGTTTCCCGTAGGTGACGTCTTACCCGCAACAGCAGAAAGCGAACCGACTTTTGTCAGTTTTTGCTTTGTAGTCTGATAGCAGTAGATGTCTCCGTCCACTGTCAGAAAATACATATCATTCTTGAATGCCAGAGAAGAAGTAAAATGGAGTAATCTGTCTTCTACCTTATACTGTCCATCGGATACGGAAACTAAGCCACGCTGTGTCCCGATCCAGATTCGTCCGCCGGCATCTTCATTTACAAACTGTACCCGGTTATCCGGAAGATTTCCACGCTCCGTCTTAAATTCCGTAGACACCATCTGTCTGTCTTTCTGATGGACCATTCTGAGACAACCATTGCCGGAATGTCTGAGCCATACATCCCCATTAGCAGCAACAAATATAGACGAATAATTCTTTTCCAGCGCACCAGTCCCCGTATAGTCTACAAAACAGGCACGTTGCAAGTCATAACAACTGAACAATTCCGGAGTTGTAGAGATCCATAAAAAACCATTTTTGTCTTCGGTAAGGTCATAAATCCGATTATCAGCCAAAGAGACTTTATCACCGATTTCCGGACGGAAAGTCAGAAAAGAGTTGCCATCATAGCGGCTTAACCCATTTAGGGTAGCCAACCACAAGAAGCCTTTGCTATCCTGATACAGGTACCGAACTGAGTTATTCGGAAGTCCGTCACTTGTTCTCATTTGTTTGGAACGGAGTTCAATGCCGCCGTAAGCCGCATTGAAAACAAGAGTCATGAACAATGTGAAAAGTAATATGCGCCTCTGTGTCATATAGATTCTAAGATTAATGATAAATGCCAGACAAAAATAGTCAAGATAGTTGAAATAATAAAGAAACAATCCATAAATAGTATCAGGAGGATGCTTGTTTTTTAATCAAACATCCCCCTGATATCAATTCTGTCTAAGGGTTCTAGTCCATATGAAAGACTTCCGGCAATGGTATTGAAACCGGTGAATTGTCCGGATTCACTTCCATGATATCTGCCATATAATCCCACCATTTCTGTACAATCTCTGTGTTGCCCAAGTCCTGCGAACCTCCTTCTCCTTCTGTTTTCTGGAAAGCAAATAGAATATTGGTTTCTTTATCCCAATATATAGAATAATCTGACACCCCATTTTTTGAAAGCAGTGCTTTTAATTCAGGCCAGATAGCGGCATGCCTTTTTTCGTATTCTGCTTCATAGCCCGGTTTCAGATACATTTTGAATGCTTCTCGTTTCATGGTTCCTATATTTTAAAGTTAATCTTTTATTTATTCACTATCTACCGCAAAGATAGGAGCTGTCGTCTTCTGCTTTTCCTGATAATATTGCACGGCACTGTCATTCATCTGAGGATGCTGGGTGTTGAGCAAACGAATCATTTCCGCACCTGCCCAAAGCACCGGTCCGTATCCATGCGCCGCATATACATTGACCGGACGATAATAATAGAAAGCCGGATCGAAAGCCATACCGGTGCCTACGCAAGTGCCTTCCACCTGTCCTTCTTCATTTATCTTTCCGGCGACGGCATGCCATCCCAACTGGGCAACAGGACCATACGCTATCGCATCAATCCAACCTTTATTAATGGCGTGTGCCAGACAATATACATAGATAGCAGTTGCAGAAGTTTCCAGATAAGAATCATTACGGTCGAGCAACTGGTGCCAAAGTCCTTCTCCACTTTGCAACGCCGTCACTCCACGCACATGAGCACGGAAATAATCCATCACCTTCGGACGTTGGGGATAATCTTCCGGCAATACATCGAGCAGTTCACAAGCTGTCAGCAGCGCCCATCCATTGGCACGTGCCCAGCAAAAAGCCGGATGATCCGTACTGCTTTCCACCCATCCGTGTCTGTACAATCCCTTTTCGGGGATAAACATACGGTCTGCAAATTGCAGGAATTGCTTCACGGCTTCTGCCAGATATTTATTCTTCGCTTCCTTATCATAACGACTCATCTGCGCTACCGCCGGAATGCCCATAAACATATCATCCAGCCAAAGAGTATTCCGCTGAGGACGATTACGGGCAAACGTTCCGTCTGCCAGACGATATTCTTTGTTGATGATAAAATCAAAGTAATTCTGAATTAATCCGTCAACCGGAAGAGACTCGTCTTTCAACCGTAATTTAATCATGGCAGTACATACGGCTCCCGCATCATCCAACGCATGAGGAGTCAGGATTTGCAACAATTGCGAATCAGTCTTCCCTTTTTCTTCATAGACACGTTTGAAATGCGGAGCGACTTCCGCCAAAAAGCGGAAACGATTCTGAACATAGTCAGTATAACGCTTATCACCTGTTGTTTCGGCAGCCGCTATCAGAGCGGAATAAGTGACACCCCATTCATAACTTGCCAGACGAAAAGCCCCGCGTTCCAGCTGCGCCTCATCCCCCATTGCAGTATAATCCGTAATCACCTTACCGGTATTCTTATCCACTACACGAGCCGGTGTCTCCTTATCTATATACGCAAAAACACGATCGATGTCTTTTTTAACCTGTTCGGGGGTCAAATCACCATAAGTACCCTGATAAGCAGGCTGCAGTAAATGCAAGGGGGTATTTGAATCATTGATTACTGCTTTCTTTTTCTGCGCACAGGCAGGTAGTGCTACCAATAACGCAGCAACGGTCATCATACGATAATTCATAATTTACTTTTTAGGTATTTTACATCCTCTGAATATAGTGCCACGCAACTCCGGACCAAAATAGAATCCGGGCTGAGTAGGCTGATTATAAGCCACATTTTGAGTCGCAATACTGATACGGTAAACCGGATCTTCCAGGAAAGTATGGAAACGGTAGTCCGTAGGAATGGTAGAGACATAAAGCCTCAAAGCTGTATTATCGGCTGTACGTAACAATACTTCTTCTCGCCAGTCTCCTACAATATCTCCTTGCAGACAAGGAGTTGACTTTGTTCCGTTATTAGAAAGAGCACCTTCAAAAACAGCGATACGTTCACAAAGTCCTTTCTCCCAATTATATTTACTGACTACATTACGATCCAGCAACTCACGCAAGAGATCACCATCCCACCAGACAGCCATATTCGTAGACAATCCTCTGACTCTGGAAGCAATCACTTCCCCTTTCACATTTCTGACACCTTTAGAATCTAAAGACCACATTTCAACTCCGGGATGATTAGGATCAATATCAGCAGCCATACAACGACCTACATCAGTATTACTCTTTATCTGGAAAATAATTTCTCCCGTAGCTGCATCCCGGAAAGTTGAGCCATCTCTTCTGTTCTCGTGGCAACTCCAAACCTGCAATCCCGGACGGGAAGGATCAAAGTGAGTCAGATGCATAGCATCACCATGCCCCATGCGGGTAGAATAAAGTCCGGTTCCATCGTTATTGATCGTACATTGTCCATATACAATCTCATCGCAGCCGTCACCATCTACATCACCTACACGAAGATTATGGTTTCCTTGTCCGGCATAAGCTCTGCAACCGGGATTATTACTGTCGAATACCCAGCGGTTCTTCAAATTCTTACCATCCCAGTCATAGGCAGCCAATACAGTACGTGTATAATATCCACGGCACATCACCACACTCGGATGTACTCCATCCAAATACGCAATACAAGCCAGATAACGGTCGCTACGATTGGCACGTCCGTCGCCCCAGTCCATCAGATTGCCACGTTCGGGCACATAATCAATCGTTTGCATTGCTTCTCCGGTCAGTCCGTTAAAGATGGTCAGATACTCCGGGCCTGTCAAGATACGTCCTCGCTCATTCCGATAATCCGCATTCGCATCACCGATCACCTTTCCCGTTCCGTCCACTGTTCCGTCTCCGGTCTTCATTACCACTTCCGCACGGCCGTCACCGTCCAGATCGAAGACCATAAACTGTGTATAATGTGCACCGGCGCGTACATTGCGTCCCATATTGATACGCCACAACTGCTGCCCGTTCAACTTATAACAGTCAAAAATCACCGGTCCCGTATAACCGTCATGAGCGTTATCATGTGCATTGGACGGATCCCATTTCAAAATAATCTCATATTCACCATCCCCGTCTACATCACCGATACTGGCATCATTCGGAGCATAAGTGTATGCTTGTCCGGACGGAGTAGTACCTCCCTCGGGGCGTACCAAAGGAATATTTAAATATCCTGTCGGAGCATCTGCCGGCAGTTGATAATTGCTTTCTGTTTTACCTTTTATAGCTTTTACCGTATAGAGTGCAGGTTCTGTTCCCTGATAAGAATCCTGGAAGAAAGTTGCATTTTTCAGCGGATGTTTATTCACCTTTTTACCATCCCGGTATATATCAAAGGATTCGTCCATCGGATCAGAAGAAAGATAGCGCCAAGAAACGACTACGGTTGACGGATTCTCACGAATGGCAATTACGCCACGTCCTAAATGTTCTCGTTTCAGTTTAGTAAAATCATAGTTTGGCTGGGCAACTACAAAAGTCGCTATTACCAACAAACTAAAAAAGATGCTTGTACATTTCATAGTTTTATCATTAATCAAAGTGTTCTTATCATATTTAGAATAACGTCGTGCAAAAGTAAGCGATATGGTCTACCCATAAAATAGAATATCGTACAAATCTATGTATAAATTGCCTTTTTAACCATCGCACTCCCTTTCCGAAGGCATTATGGACAAATTTAAATACTTGTGGACAATATTCCATTGAAGAGGAAAAAAGATTCCCCTATCTTTGCCCGTGAAATCAATTATAGTAGCTAATTTTATTTATAAACAGTTTTTATACCATGAAGAAATTACTCCTCTCATTTATTACAGCAACTCTCCTGAGTAGCATGTCTGCCGGTTCAGCCGGTGCGCAAGAGTTGCCCGAACAAAAGGAGACTTTGGCAACCATCGTAAAAGTAAACGACTACTTTATGAAAAAGTATGCCGATTATACCCTACCCTCGTTTTTTGGCAGAGTTCGCCCCAGCAATATCTGGACTCGCGGAGTATATTATGAAGGGCTGATAGCTTTATATAGCATTTACCCGCGCGAAGATTATTATAGCTATACATACGATTGGGCGAATTTCCACAAATGGGGAATGCGTAATGGAAACACGACCCGCAATGCGGATGACCAATGCTGCGGACAAGTTTACATTGACCTATATAATATGTGTCCCTCCGACCCTAACATGATCCGGAATATAAAAGCCAGCATCGATATGGTCGTAAATACTCCGCAAGTAAATGATTGGGACTGGATTGACGCTATACAAATGGCAATGCCGATTTATGCCAAGTTTGGCAAGATGACCGGCGAACAAAAGTACTATGACAAAATGTGGGATCTGTATTCCTATACCCGCAACACAGAAGGAGAAGCCGGTATGTACAATGCCAAAGAAGGATTATGGTGGCGCGATCAGGATTTTGATCCTCCTTACAAAGAGCCGAACGGCAAGAACTGCTACTGGTCCAGAGGAAACGGTTGGGTATATGCAGCCCTTGTGCGTGTATTGGATGAAATCCCCGCTGACGAAACACATCGTCAGGACTATATCAATGACTTCCTGACCATGAGCAAAGCCTTGAAGCAATGTCAGCGTACAGACGGCTTCTGGAACGTAAGCCTCCACGATGAAAGCAATTTCGGAGGTAAAGAAACTTCGGGCACAGCCTTGTTTGTATACGGAATGGCATGGGGAATCCGCAACGGATTACTCGACCGTAAAGAATATCTCCCTGTTGCACTGAAAGCATGGAATGCAATGGTAAAAGAGGCAGTTCATCCGAATGGTTTCTTGGGCTATGTACAAGGAACAGGCAAAGAACCGAAAGACGGGCAGCCGGTAACTTACAAAAGTGTTCCCGATTTTGAAGATTATGGTGTAGGATGTTTCCTATTAGCAGGTACAGAAGTTTACAAGTTAAAATAAGAGCATTATTTATCAGGTAAATGAAAAACAAGGTATTTCACTGCTTATGCTGGCTCACAGCCATCATATGCAGCTTGCAGATGCAGGCACAAAACAACATTGCTTCTCCAATGAAAGATGTGAATCAGGTGGTAGACAACACACTGGACAGTCTGAATAAAGCACGCACGGCACGCCCCGTTGCCGGAGCAAGCCGTAAAGGTAACAATCCGGTCTTATTCCTGGTCGGCAACTCTACCATGCGCACCGGTACTTTAGGAAACGGCAACAACGGCCAATGGGGCTGGGGATATTACGCAGGAGATTATTTCGACTCCAACCGAATCACCGTTGAGAATCATGCTTTGGGAGGAACTAGCAGCCGCACCTTCTACAACCGCCTCTGGCCGGATGTAATCAAAGGCGTGCAAGCCGGAGACTGGGTAATCATCGAACTGGGACACAATGATAACGGCCCCTATGACAGCGGACGTGCCCGCGCCTCCATTCCGGGAATCGGCAAGGACAGTCTGAATGTGACAATCAAGGAAACCGGAGTCAAAGAGACTGTATATACCTACGGAGAATATATGCGCCGTTTCATCAACGATGTAAAAGCCAAAGGAGCACACCCGATTTTATTCTCCCTGACTCCCCGCAATGCCTGGGCAGACAAAGACAGCACCATCATTACCCGTGTCAACAAAACATTCGGTTTGTGGGCAAAGCAAGTAGCGGAAGAACAGAATGTTCCTTTCATTGATTTGAATGATATCAGCGCCCGCAAGTTTGAGAAATTCGGCAAGAATAAAGTGAAATATATGTTCTATATCGACCGCATTCATACCAGCGCTTTTGGTGCCAAAGTGAATGCCGAATCTGCCGCTGACGGAATACGCGCCTGCGAAGGGCTGGAATTGGCAAAGTATCTGAAACCTGTTGAAAAGGATGAGGCTACCGGTTCGAGCCGCAAAGAAGGACGCCCGGTATTGTTTACCATCGGTGACAGTACGGTTAAAAATAAAGATAACGATAAAAACGGTATGTGGGGATGGGGCAGCGTGATAGCAGATGAGTTTGATCTGAATAAGATATCTGTTGAGAATTGTGCTATGGCAGGACGCAGCGCCCGTACATTCCTTGACGAAGGTCGCTGGGATAAAGTATATCATGCACTCCAACCGGGAGACTTTGTTCTTATCCAGTTCGGACACAATGACGCTGGAGAGATAAATACCGGAAAAGCCCGTGCCGAATTGCCCGGCTCCGGAGAAGAAAGCAAAGTATTTTTAATGGAGAAAACAGGTAAATATCAAGTCATTTATACTTTCGGCTGGTATCTCAGGAAGTTTATCATGGACGTTCAGGAAAAGGGTGCGATACCTATCGTTTTAAGCCATACCCCACGCAATAAGTGGAAAGACGGAAAGATAGAACGCAACACTGCCTCCTTCGGCAAATGGACACGCGAAGCTGCCGAAGCTACCGGAGCCTATTTTATCGACCTGAATAAAATAAGTGCTGACAAGCTCGAAAAGAAAGGTATCAAGAAAGCGGCAGATTATTATAACAATGACCATACGCATACTTCTTTGAAAGGAGCGCACATGAATGCCAAAAGCATCGCAGATGGACTGAAAATGGCTGATTGCCCGTTGAAACAGTACTTGAAATAAGAGACAGACTCATCTGATATATTCATAAAGCGGTTAATGCATTTCACTGACAATGCATTAACCGCTTTCTTCTAACTATTATTCATCCATCGGAATGACCTCCTGCATATAGATAGCATCAAGGCTCCAAAGTGCCGCATCATTTGTACTGATGCTGACGCATTCATCCAAAGGGGCCGGAACTTCGGGTGGAAACAGTTTAGTGATCCGGAAAGGAGGCGCAGGTGTATGTTCCAGTCGGGTGAATAAATCCTCCCATGCTTCTTTTGCCATTAGTGCATCCCGCTTGTGGTAAGCAGCGTATGCCATCAGACGGGAAATTCGGAAACGGCTATGATTCAATTCCCACGCCTTTTGCTTATAACGTGCCGCATGGTCCAGCCACGCGTCTTTCCATTCGGGAAGGTCAATCATACGTATCATTTCGTTCATTACCTCAAAACCACCCATAATAGTCATTAAATGATTCGAAGATTCCAGCTTGGGATCACATTCACTGGTGATGATTCCCGTTGCCGGATCGAAACCCAGCGCTTTGGGTCCCGTAAAGATACGGTTGGGCAGGGCTGCTATACTTTTCATTCCGGCTACGATCTTATCCCGGTAAACAGTGTTGCCTGTACGCTCCCACTCCGTCATCCAGTTTCCGGCATACGCCAGCCAGTCCGGACCGATACGCAGTCGGGCAGGCGCCGTACAGGGATATTCACTGCGAGGCTGTGCCAGCCGCATAGGGTCTAATTCATATAGTTTCTGATCGGCATCCTTTACTTCAGTCATCAAGTCACCGCAACGTTCATCGGTAGTGAGATAATAATAGAAACGGTTCCATGCAGCCTGACTGATCCGGGCTTCTTTAGCACCGCATCCCCAATGGCTGACATTATGTCGGCTGCCTAATCCCGCGTTCGGTCCGATATGGTAAACGTCCACTTCGGCTGTATGACGGGTCATAGCTTCTGCCATACGCCAGATATCTTCACGACCTGTACGCAGGAAGTTGTACCACAACCACATATTAGAAGCCAGTTCCGTATTGTCCCAGGCAAATCCACCTATATCATAACGCCAAGTATGACGGACCGGGTCATAAGCATGCATCACATCTCCATAATTCCAAAAGCCATACCATTTATTCTGCTCTATGGCTTTACGATAAAAATCAATATATGCATCCAGGCGATCTTCTACCCGCGCACGAAAAGAAGTACTCCGGTCCGGAAGGCTCCATACGCCGAAAGCCTGCTGTGCATGAAGATAGTCTGGTGTGGGCAGCAATATTCCCGGTTCTGAGAGTGATTCAGCAACATCGGCAAAAGCCTTTTTTCCTGCATAACCTTTCTGTGGAATAAGTGTGAGTGTAGTGGTGCGGGCAATGCCATAAGGAGTACTCATTCCCTCCTGAACATCTTCGTAGCTGGCATTCAGATCATGAGCGACATTATCGTAGTGACGTAAGTCCATCGGTTCTCCTTCGGGGCTCCATAACCATGCTGTGATCGTTGCAGATGAAGTTTTGGCACCCGATATTTCGAGGGATGAAGGATATGACTGCCAAAAATCATGCAGGCAGAGTCCCAAACCTCCCGTAATATCACCGACAAAAGCATAGCCTCCGCTACGGGTGCCGGAGAAAGTTCCTATCCAAGGATTATTGTCATTGGCACGTTTGCGAATGGAGAAAGCATCAGCAGAGAGTTGAGACAAGCGATAATCGTTCCATGAAGCCCAGTTATCAAGAAGATCACGATTCTTCCCGTCAAAAGCCTCGTAAGGCGGGATGCGTTTGCCATCCATCTGTTGCTGTTGCAGAGAAAGTGTATCCTCTTTGCCGAGTGTCAGTTTACGCCGTCCTGCCAGCGGTTGTACCGGTTCACTCCAGACGCCTCCATTGGCACAAGAGAAAGCGACATGACGGTTATAAAGAGCTTCACGCATAGGAGCATCCATACGAATGCCCAAGGCACGAATAAAATCCTTATTTTGATCTCCGTCGTACACAAAGCTATGTACGATCTTGATCTGCTCACTTCCGGCGTAGAAGTAGAGACGGACTACGAACGGAAGCCACTCCCGTCCGGTTTCACTTCTGTGGGTGCCTTCCAGTTTGACGAGTGTCCGCACCTGACCGGTACGTTCTACTGTGGCCGATGTCAATCTTCCGGTATAGTTAGTAAAAGTGATTTGAGAAGTATTTTCAAGGACCGGTTCGCTTTGAGTGTTGCATACAAGACGTGCTTTTTCACCGACTTTCACTCCTTCACGGAACAGACTGTCAATCATAAAATCTCCCTGACGAGGGATGTAAGCGGAAATAATTCCTGTCTCTATGCGGATACTTTGAGGTGTTTCAACAACAGATAGGGATAATTTATTGCTACGATCATCGGCAGTCCTTGAAGATGCTTTTTCTTTTGACTTTTTTCCGGTCTTTTTGAGTAGCAGTTTCTCCGTATTTTTCGGAATAACTCCGGCTATCCCTTTCCATTTCACAGAACCATCGGGCCAGTAGGCCAATGCCCAAGTATCTGTCGGAAGCATTTCACCTTTATCGGTCATCAGCTGCAAAGTGTGCTCCGGGTATAATTCTCCTTCATTGAAGGGAACTCCCAGACTTACCGCTTTGTTTTGCTGCGGAGTATTACCGATCCAGTGTAATGGTATTTCAGAAGTTTCCTGCGACGAACATTCATAATGAAAATTGGCGATACGAGTTCGGGACAAGGTGGTACGAAAGCCGAACCAACCTTCCGTAAGGGGTTCGGCATCGCGGAAATCCACCAATCGCACTCCATTTATATAATAACTAACCCTATTATTTTCATTCGTTATCTTGATATGATACCACTTGTTTGCCTCCAGCAAATGGTCGGCATCTGTATATTCTTTCAAGATTGCGGGACGGGCTTTAGTGTCTACCCTTGCCGCCTCATTGCCGTCATAACGGCGAAAACGTGTAGTAGAATTATGATTCCCACCGTATCCCATATAGTAAAGTTGCAGGGAATAACAGTTCAGAAAGATGCCATTACGCCATTTCTCACGTTTCCATATATTATCGGGATACTGAGGATCCGAAGCCATCCAAAAACAATTCAAGTCACTCAAGCGATCGCCTTCTGCCTCAACAACGACGCACGCATCGTACTCAATGGTTACCTTGCCACTCATCTTTTCTTTTCGCCAAAGAGTTAAGCCTTTGGAAGAAAGAATTTCAGCGGTATCACCACGAAAGGTTACTTTATAATCCGGAGATTCGGACTCTACTTTCCAGTATTTATGAAACTGACGGGCGTTGAGTCCGGAGGTTTTATTATCTTGGGCGTTCGATGCCAAAGTAATAAGCAAGAACAAAAAAATAGATATGCTTTTCATATGCTAATTTAGGATAAGGAGTTCCATTATAAGGAACATTCTCAATGGTTTCACATCACAAAATTAGAAAATACCACCCGAATGATAAATAGAATATCATTCATTTAAATGGATATTTGTTCAACAAACGGTCTTCTTCCAGCAAACAGCAATATCATTAATTGTATTAAAAGTGACAAATACAAAAAAAACGATCTGATAACCAAGCCTAACTTGATATCAGATCGATTCATTTATCTTCAGCGTATATATCTATTTTTGAAACACAAGCTCACCCATACGGTCTGCCGTACTAAAGACTATGGAACAAAGGCCATCTTTTATTTGCAACACTTCCATTCCAGCCAGTTGAACGATCTCCGGTTCAGCTCCGGTTTTACTACTCAAGATCTCTAACGTGGCATTCGACTTCACACCAACCGACAAATCACCGTCGCAGGATAACACATATTGTCTTCCTTCCATTACGTTGGTAATAGCAACACTATTGACGTCGGTGAACAAACTCCAATTATTGGCTTTATTTAATTCAATCATGTTTCCCCATACAAAACGCTGATTATCGGTGCTCAATACACTTGATACAACCACTACATCAAGTGATACGCTGTGTCCTTCCAAATCTGTTACATTCAAGACGACTTTGCCGTATTTCACTCCCTGAATGTATATCAGATTTTCACGATACTTGGCGGTAGCATAACCTTCTTCAGAAAAAGAAAACTGGTATCCACCGCTTCCGCTTTCAATCTTTAGTATACCTTCACTTCCTTCTTTGATTTGAATAGCTGTACGATCAAGCTTCAGTTCAGCAACCGTATCTTCGTCTTTGCAAGACGAAAAGAGGCTGAGTTGAGATAATATCAAGACAAAAGATATTATATAAATATTAATAAACTGTTTCATATTATTCTAAGTTTATCCGTTTTATCTTTTAAATTTAAGCGCAATAGATTTTGTAATGTTTCCGTTTGCATCTTCAATGACTGCCTTCACTTCAAGCACGCCGCTAAAATCAGACAAGTCTATTGAGTTCTTATCAAACTCCGTCGTTTCTTCGCCATCTACAATCACATACATCTTCGTGAACGATGCAGCTTCGGGTCCCACTACACTGGCTTTACTTCCAACTACAACAATTGTCGGCTTCTTCAACCAACCAAAATCAAGATCAGTAGGTTCACCTGTAGCAAAACATCCCATTCCCCAAAAACGTAATTCCGCATCAGTAGTCAGCTTTCCGAAATTAACATCAGGCAAATCTCCGTTAGGCTTGCGGTCTCTCATCAATTCCGCTTCTTCCAAACTAATAAAATCGGTTTCTATCACTTCCTCGCTACCATCAAACGAATTGTTGGATACTTCGCTCTTCGCCCTGTTCACCATTACAATATGCTTACTACCCGATCTTGTAACCAATGATAAGTTGTTCTTAACCATATGATCATATCCGTTGACATCAGTCGGAGGAAGCGCCAGAGGTGACTCACGGTTTGTCATATTATAGTTTTCTCCGCTATTGACAGCCGTATTGCTCTCAAATATAATTCCACCTAAATGATGATTGGCATAAAATCCTCTCAATCTATTGTAATAAGCCAAACTATTCCGTACCTCATGTTGAGGGATCACACTGGGTATGGCAGGCAGTTTGTCGGCAGCCATTCCATAGCCTCCGGCTTTAAAACCGGTACCGTCACCAGCAACTTCTTTGGTTCCGGGTTTATACCCATTCAAGAAAGACCAACAATTAATTATCTTCACAGCCTCGAAGCAATTGATCAAATCGAAACCATCATCACTATTGTACCATGCGCGACATCCTTCGAACACATTTCCCGTGCCTTTGCCTTCGCCAACTGAAGATGAGTTAATGTGACCGCCAAAACCATCAACATTGCCCCCCTTACCACCTTCGGAAACCGAATCATAATTGTTGTAAGCATCACAGTTCAAGATGTGATTATTGCTTCCTCCAAGCAAATAGAAACCAATTGCCATACCATCATGCGTTCTCAAATCTTCAAATTTGTTATTATTGGCTCCTTTTACAATACGGAAACACTCTGATTGCGTATGACCGGTAATAGTCACTTGCGTACCGATGACATCAAATCCCTTTAGATAAAGATTGGAACCTGTAACATAAAACACCGTAATACGCTGATCTTTCGGTTTTACCTGCGAAAGATCAAAAATGGGCCTCCCCTGTTTATTCGGATTAGCCAAATAAGAAATAGGTTTACCTGCTTCACCACTTTTATTCATATGAAATACACAATGATAAAGTCCGCTATTGGTAGTTGTCATCGGCACTTGATTGGCGGGAACCACATATGTTCCCGGATTGATATAAACTACATCTCCCGCAACTACCACTTCCTGCACTTTTACTAAAGTGGCAAAAGGTTTATCTGAAGTTCCCGGATTAGAATCACTTCCCTCAGGATCCATATAATATGTCTTTTGTGCGGCTAGAGGGACTGATAACATCAGTCCCAAAAGTAAGTACGTTATTTTTGTTATATCTTTCATAATTATCTTTTTTTGATTGAAAAACATGCTATTTAATGAGAAGAAGACTTACCTTGCAAGTCCCAAGGTACGAAATAAGCACCATTCATAATCTTGGCTTTTACTTCTGCTTGTTTAGCCTGATCGGATTCATATTTCTGCCCGACAAAATCTGCTATGAATGAATAGTCATTCCAACGTTTTGCCACACGAATCATAAGCGGATAAGTTTTTCCTTCACAAGGGAATTCCAAGAAGGCTTCTTTCACCAATTCAATATCATTATGCTTTTTGATCTTGTCCTCGTCACTCAAACCGTCTAATTTTTGTTCTGCTACAATCTCCTCTTTGATGTCTTCCGGGGTCTGCCACATATCGCGCTTGCCAAGTCCTAAAATACCGCGAACACCGTTATCGGCATACGTGCGGCGGAATCCCGCATAAAGTGTTGTCCACAATCCCCAGTTGCAATTCAGTCCTTGCCATTGTTCGCCCAATACTACACCGGCTCCGTAGAAGGGATCCACACCAGTATTCATCAAGACGGATACCGGCTCAAAACGTCCCATATTATTCAGCGCTTCAATCGCCATGAAATAAAGATCAGAAGTGTGATAAATCATTATATATGTATCGTCATGAGCAACAGAATGTCCGCTCTTTCTAAATCCACGGTATTTGCGTATCGCATATTCCACATCTTTTTCGATTTCCTGAATGGCTCTGAAACGCGCATCAGATGTTTTAATAGCCGTTGCATCGGCAGACGGATTGAAAGTAATATCTTCAAAACGTTTTGATCCTGGCACAGAAGCACGCATCATATAGCTTCCGCTACGGTCGAAATGATTCAATAACGAATTCTGCTGATTGTATTTGTAATCATACATAATAACAGATTCAGCTGCTGTCAACACCGGCATCTCAGAATCATATTGCTGACCGTAATTGCTACCGTAACTTCCCGAACGCATATACTTGATATTAGCAACATTTCCTTGATACTCAGCCAACGCAAAAGTTCTGCTCATTTCTCCAAGAATCGTTGTAGCCGCTTTCTGATAATCCCCTTTCCAAAGTGCGATTTCTGCCTGTAATACGAAGTATCCGGGAACCATCATATTCCATCTTTTATATTCATCGTTTGTGGAAGTAGCTCCGTTAGCTGGATCAAGCCACTCATTCCATGACATATTGTATGTACCGTTTATTCCATCAAAGCCTGTATTCAACAGTTTGTCGCATTCATCGACAAGCTCACTCAGGTTCTTAGGAGTCTGGCTGACGATATCTTTCATGCTTTGCATCGGATCGTCGAACCATATAGCTTGTCCATATATCTTTGCCAACATGAGATAAGTCCATGTTTTCAATCTCACCGTACTACTAATCAGACCTCTATAATCATCGTCATCTACGGTAGTAACATGTGTATCCCTGTATTCTTTTGCTTTCTGCAAATAATCATTGCAAGCAATAATTACATCATAATACTTAGCAGGGTCGGCGTATGTGTTACCGCTCAAATCATCATCATAATTATAGATGCTGTAAAGGTCTGCCGGTGTATTTTCGGTAGGTTCCAACAGCTCTCCACGCATATCGGTCAGATAAATAGCTTTGTCTCCGATAGCTTGTATCTTTGTGATGATACCCAGAAAACCGGAATAAAGCTCGCTGCCTTCCTTGATATATCTGTCACCATTCAAGGTCGTATCATTGTTTGGCTCAAAGAAGTCACTACACGAAGCGAATATCATCGCCAACACCCCCATAAGTATTATTTCTATCTTAAACTTTTTCATTTTCATTAGAATTTTAAATTAACGCCCATTTTCACTGTTTTGGGTTGCATTAGCTTTGCATTATCAAAACCTTGCATATTCTCAGCATAAGAATAAGAGAATTCAGGGTCCATTCCCAAATAATCGGTGAAGGTCAACAGGTTCTCGCCTGTCACATATATTGTTCCCGAACGGAAGAAATTCCAAAGTGTTTTAGAGAAAGTATAGCTTAATGTCACATTCTTCATTCTCAGGTAAGATGCATCTTCCATCCAGCGAGAAGAGAAATAGCTGTTGCCCACAGGATCTTTCCATGTTGCCTTCGGCATATCGGTCTTCTGTCCTTCTACTGTCCAACGGTTTACGGCTGCAATACTTTGGTTGTTGGTAGTAGACACAGCCTCCAATTGTTGTCTGACAGCATTGTATGCGATGTTGTCTTTTGAATATGAGAACTCTGCAGAAAGAGCAAATCCTTTATATTTCAATTGTGTATAGAAACCTCCAAAGTACGAGGGAGCAGCACTGCCAAGAAGAATACGGTCTTTATCGTCAATACGGTTATCGCCATTCTGATCTACAAAACGTACATCTCCGGCATTATAACGACGTCCGGTACGGTTACTGAGATTTGCAGCGTCAGCTTCAGCTTGTGTGGAATATACTCCGTCAGCCTGATAACCGTAGAATTGGTAAGGAGATTCTCCCACACGGTTGACCATCTGCACACCATTATCGTAACTCAACACAATTTGTTCTTCACCACCCAATGACTTGATCTTATCTCTGGAGCGAGTGATGTTTCCACCTACGATCCACTCGAAATTACGAGTGCGCACCAATGAAGCCTGCACTGACAACTCTATACCTGTATTCTCCAACTTACCTACATTCGCATAATAAGGAACCGATCCATAAACGGATGAAAGAGGCATGGCTGAGATCATATCGCTGATTTGATTGTTGTAATAATCAAAAGATACGTTCAGGCGATTGTTTAATACAGACAAATCCAATCCGAGATTCAAAGAAGCATTCTTCTCCGGTTTCAATGATACGTTCGGAATATTAGAACGAACGATGGTTGACAACTGCATGTAAGGCACTGTAGAATAATAGTATCCACCCATCTGTGAAAAGAAGCGTGAGTTACCTGTCAGTCCGTATTCGGCACGTACATTCAACTTATTGAGCCATGTAGCATCAAGAAGCGGTTTCCATCCTTTTCCCAGCAAGGTTACTCCTACTGACGGATATGTATAGAAACGAGCTACATCCGTACCGGTAGAAGAAGCTGCATCAACAGCTATATTCACAGATGCCTGTACCATATTATTGTAAGTATAGTCGGCGTGTCCGTAAAAGTTTGTCCAGTTCCAGCTATTGATATAACCCAAGAAGCGTCTTCCGTCAATCGTGCTGCCTAATGTCTGGTAAAAGTCATTGCCAGTGTTGCGCCCTTCTCCTGCATCATATTCGTTTTTAGTAGTCATCAACTGCCATCCGGCTATTGCATTCAACTGATGAACATAATTGAATGTTTTCTTATAACTTGCATTCAAGTTGGCGAAAAAGTTTGTTGTTACAGCTACTCCGTCGCTTACCGCATTATTTCGCAAACCATATTTATCGCTTAGCGGCACTATAGTGGCTTCGCTTGCTCCGGGGATAAAGAGATGTTCGTTATCGTAATTATAATACAGACCTACTGTTCCGGTCAGTGTCAGTTCACGGAAAGGGTTGTATGCGATACCGGCTTTCATATTCAGATCATATTGGCGATTGCGAGAATCCAACGTGTTAACGATAGCTAAAGGATTGCTGACACTGTAATCTCGGCTCTTGCTCCGTCCATAGAAATGCGATGCGTAAGTCTTTAACGTATTTCCCTCGCGGTCTTTTTCATATGGACTCAGGAAAGGAGATCTTGCGTAAGCTGCCAATATAGGATTCGTCGTAATATCCATGCCCTGCATCTGATAATGTCCGTTCATATAAGCCAAACCTACCGTTGCAAAAATATTCAGTTGTTTATTGACCAATACATTAGCATTCAATAATGTATGAAAACGTTCCATACTTGTGTTATCCATCAGGCCATTCTCGCGGTAATACCCTAATGATAGGTCGTACTTAGCAATATTATCACCACCTTCTACTCTGAAAAGATGATCGGTGGAAGCGGTGTTCTTGTAAATCAAATCCTGCCAATCTGTATTATTGTTATACAGATAGTTGTAACGTGGATCATTCGGATTCTGCATGAAAGGGAAATTGTTATAGAAGTTCTGCGGGTCCTTAGAAATAGTCATTCCCATATCTGCCAGATACTGTTTGTAGTCATCCAGTCCCATCACCGGCATCCGCTTATCATTCCAGTTGATTCCGTATGATCCATAATAGCTTACTCGCGTCTCCAAGTCATTGGATGCCGTACCGTCTGTTTCGATCAAGATTACACCATTGGAGCCCATTGAACCATACATGGCCGCCTCAGCACCTTTCAATATAGTGATATTCTGTATATCCTGCAAATGATAAAACTGGAAGATATCGCGTGTAAAGCCATCAATCAGTGCCGAAGGTGTTTTATCGGGCATGTGGGGCACACCGTTTATCACAATCAAAGGAGCGTTATCACCAGTCAATGTGCGGATCCCTCGCAAGTTATAATAACTGCCTTCTCCCGGCATACCACTACTGCGTTTCACTTGTAAACCGGCAACTTGTCCTGTCAATGCGCGATCAATCTTCGTAGTTCCCGGCATAAAATCTTTCTTAGCGATATTAGTAGCAGCCGTATAGTCTTCCAACTGCATTTCCCCTTCCCGACGGAAGGGGAGAATCATAGTCTCATTATATTTATATTGATTTTCCGGAATCAAAGTAATCACAATATTCGAACGTTCTCTGATTAGCTGTTTCACGGAGAAATACCCCGGAGCCCATACAGAAATCTCACCGGCTTTAGAAAGATCCTTCACTTCAAACTGGAATGCACCTTCTTTGTTTGTAATTACATTCATCGTATTCAGTACTGTGACAATGGCGCCTTCAACCGGCTGATTTGTCGCTGACAAAATCTTACCTGTCAGTTTCTGGCCTCCTTGTCCCCATGTATTTGCCACCCCACATACGAGTAGTGCAGAAATACTAAGTATTCTTTTTATCTTTTTCATATCCTGTTTATCAAGGTTAATACAAATCTACTGTTGGACGGAAACACCAAGTGGTGGGTTCCATATCACTTTTTGCACCTTTCGTAAATTCAATCGTTACTTCAAGTTCTTCCGTTTTGTCAAATATGACAACCCCAAGATCCGTAGATCCGTCACGGTCGTACCTGCTATCTTTGTAAAGTTCGCTATATCCACCGCCACTACGGTCATGATTGGAACCTTTCATGGTAGAGGATGGAATAGGGCCGCTTTCACATTTAGGAATCTTCTTGCCATTCAAATAAAAGGTTGCATTTACTTGCGAACGAGAGCCGTTGAATCCCATATAGAAATTGTATGGTCCGGCAGGTATTTTATAAGGTACAGCCGTAAAGCCTGTAGTAGAAGCCTTGTCTTCAACCAGTCGATAGCATTTGAATTTAAAAATTCCTGGTCGGTCAGTATCCACAACCCACAACATCATAGATCTACAATAAACAGCCGGCAGCCACGGTTTGGGCTGATTAGCACCTACATATTGTTTTACACGGTTCATTTGTACGTTCTCACCAATATCTTTCAGATAAGTACTGATGTAATTATATCCGGGATAATAGTACTTTTTATCTTCATCCGTCAATTGGTCAAACGTTTCAAAACGTTCCTTGATTCTCCATATCAATATCTTGTTGGTCGGTATTTTCAGTGAAGTTATCTTATAAGCAACGCCGTTACTCAACTCTACCGGATTATCAAGATCTACCTTATTTACTGTTGTACGCCATTGTTGGTCAAAAACAGAATAGAAGTCCTGCGTTGAAGTCGGATCACTTTCATTATAAATAAAGTCTTGTTTTACATACTTTTTACTAAAGAAAGCTGTCTGGAATATCCAGTTGTTCAAAATAGAGTCTTCACGTTCCATATTCCACGATTTCAACTTCTCTTTTGCTTCTTTCAACGCATTTTCTATCAAGTCATTAGATGGTACCAGCAATGTAGCGGTAATGTTCTCTGAATAAAGATCTAACTTCTTATCTGCAAAATACTGACTCTTTTCTGTGAATACAGAGTCATATACCGTATTTCCTGTTTTATCAATTCCTATAGGTGTACTTGCAGCTTTATCAAATACTCTTTGTGTACGGCTCAATACCATTTCCTTAAAAATAGAGTATTCTTCATCCGGCAAATCTTTCAGATATTCCATTAATGCCTTAGGAGTATTGATATAATCTTCCAAATCATAAATGTAGGCATTGTTAGTTTTAATCACCTTTTTCACCTTCGAACCATTGAAATAAATTCCCGGTTCCATGCCATCCACAGGCTCATCGTAGATTCTTACAGTCACATACTTACCGTTCCACATCAACAGACGCTGTCCATCTTCCAGATTACTGGGTGAAAGAAGAGCATCAGTAATGTGTGCTTCCGCCTTAAATATCTCTTCAGCGGTTGCTTGTCCTTCGCTACCTTCTGCTTTTGTAACAGGTTGGTTGGCATTAGCGGTAGATTCATTACCCACCACCATAATAGTATACATCAGGTTTTTCTCCTGCCAAGTTTTAATCACGCCTGTTTTATCAAACAGTTCATACATTTTACTATAATCCTGAGCAGTCTTTAAAAAGTCGGCTGCCGACTCATCCACCGCTTGAATCTCCGTGTTGTCAATCACCGTTTCCCACTTGGAATAATGCGAATCCCAAGTATCCGTACAGGCGCAGAGTCCAATCGAAACCAAAGCTGATGCTATGATATATCTAATTTTCTTCATGGTTGTTATTCTATTACAGGTTCAAACAATATATAATCAAAATACATACGGAATTTATTATGCGAGCTGGCTGCAGGATCTACCACAACTACATTCAATGTGTGAGAAGCAGTCGTTGTAAATTCAAACGCAGTTTCCTCTCCGCTCAAATTGGATGTTAACGGTGTATTGAAACAATCTTGTACATCTCCCGTCTTTCCATCGTAAATACGTTTGTTATCACCACCTGCCAGTCGTTTAGAATCTAATCTAAAATTGGTCAAACCAGCTTGACTCCCTTCTCCTCTTTCACCGATAAACTTCATAGACGGATCGTATGCGTAATACAAAGTAATTCTATACTTTCCGGCTAAAATGGGAGGAATAGTCAAATCTAATGTACCGTTGTATCCTATATTGACCACCAAGGCATCATTGTTCATCAACTTAGTCCAGTTGCCCGAAGTGTTAGCACCTTTGGTGCAATATGACAAATAACTCCAGTCGCTTGCCAACGTACCGCTAGGTCCCATTTCTATTTTGTAGGATGAAACTTGTGGAACGATCTCTTGTCTGCCGATGAATTTCGTTAATGCAGTGTACGTATCATCATCGTCACGTGAAACCTGCTGATAAAGTTGTCCTTTTCCTTTAGCAGCAATGTATGAAGATACTTCGGGATAATCACAGAAATCAAAAATAACAGGTATTGGTTCAAAATCGGTTTTCACTGGCAGATATCCGTCAATTGGTTGGATATATCCGTTTTTCACAATCTCGTCAGCTTGTTCCTCTATGAATTTAACTCCATTATTTAATCCGTTTTCAGAAATCAAGATCAAGTCGTTTGTAGCTCTGGTATTCAACATCTTTCTATATTCCCATGTTTCTCTGTCAAAAGGTTTGGAGAATGTGCGAAGAGATTCAAGAGTATGTTCTCCATCCATTATATGGTAAGCTATAAACCTGTTCAACTCATTATTGGGAAGTTCATAATCGTCGGTCAATGCTCCAACCTTGGCAGCCAAAGCACTAAAGCTGGTGATACCTTCCTGTGCAAATACAGCATCGGATACGGCAAATACTGTGAAATATTTACGCAATTCTACTCTCATGCCTAACGGACCTTCGAGTTCGGAATTCACAACACTCAGCGAATCGCTCCATGCTGTTTTCTCCAACGCTTCACAGAATATCTTATAATTACCCTTGTCTGAAAGACGTGCGTAGATAGTCTCTACTGCCGGACTCAACACATCATCAAGCACATATATACGCCCATTGGCTGTGCGTATAGCTAATTCGCTAACATGAGCTTCTTTGTTAATGTAAACAGATTTATCGCCACCTTCGTTACCGAAAGATACTTTCAATGCATCTCCCGAAAGTGTTCTGCCAGGCAGTTCACCGCTTTTCACAAAATCCTCCCGATCAATGGAGTCATTGATGACATGATATGTAACAAGAGTGCGGGCATATTCATATCCCAAATCTTCGATAGAAGTGACTCCCTTCTTTTCATAAAAGCGGAGAACTGCATCGTTAGTAGGTGCCAACACAGTGAAAGCATCCTCTGCACGATTTACAGCGTTGAACAAATCTCCATATTTCAACACTTTCACCCATTCGGAGAAATCGTCAGGACGGTTCTGGAGATAGGTTGCCGCAGGTTGTACATCATATACTTTAAATACCGTATCCTTGTACGGATCATCACAGGAATAACAAGTGATGCACAAAATCATTAAGCAAAATCTTACAATATTCTTCATAGTATATATTAATTTGCAGTTACATCATAATAAGGATTCTGTATTAAATTCGGGTTACTGTCGATCTCACCCTGACTAATAGGCAAATACCAAGCATCGGTATTCTTCAGTACCGAACGTATCCAACTGGCGCTAACCGTAGAATTGTTCTCAATGATCATATTGATAAACTGATCTTTATATTTAAAGTTCTGTGACCTGCCGAAGCGTAAAAGATCATACCAGCGTTTTCCTTCCGCAGCAAATTCAAGATCACGTTCCTGCAACAAGTATCCGAGCATATTTTCTTGTGATACGGCATTCGTCTGAACACTTAATGTAGTGACGTTGGCACGGGTACGTATTTTATTGATAAGTTCCAAAGCTTGTGCGAAATTTGCTTCGCCGCCTTTCCAGATCAATGCCTCAGCTTTCATCAGCAATACATCTGCCATGCGATAGAGAATCCAGTTGGCATCTTTATAAGAACGAGTCGTAGACAATCCATCCTTTCCGCCGATTCTGAACTTAAAGGGAAGATAGCCTTCTGTATTGGAGTTACCAATAACGGTTCCCGAAGAAAGAACAAACGTATTGCCATAACCACGAACAGTGTTGGAAGTCACCCATTGATCAGTTTGTTCGTCAAACAAACGCTTACACATTGCGTTCGAGAATTGAAGACTGGCAACTGTCGATTGTGTCCAAGGATAAACGTTAGATGGCGAAGGATATGTACTCGCTGTAGCATCATCGTCAGGAGATTGATTGCGTGACTGATCAAAGTTTAGTTCAAATATAGAACCGTTGCTGTTGCCCGGGAAGAAGATATTGTACCATTGTTCGGGGTCTTCCACAAATGCCGGACGGAAAGCGGAAGTTGAATTAATCAGCATATCTGCATATCTTACACAACCATCGTAATCTTCGCTCCACAAACACACGTCTGCCATCAATGCATACAGTGCCCATACAGTGACGCGTCCTTTACTCATGCCGGTCCAGTCTTCATCATCATACATTTCTTTAGCTGCTCCTGTGGAAAGTGCATTCTCGATATCCAGCTTGATTTGTGCGATAATCGTCTCTTCCGAAGATTTGGGTATATCGACAGCATACTCGTCTGTCATATAGGGTTCCAGAATCAACGGCACTTCTTTAAAGTTACGTACCAGCGTAAAGTATGTCCAAGCGCGCATAAAATATGCTTCCGCCATATTTGAATTCATTACTGCCTCATGATATGTTTCATCCTGCCTCTTTACTTCCGGTGCATATTTAATTATGGAGTTCGCCACATTCAATATAGAATAGAAACCTCCCCATTTGCATTCGCCGGATGAAGAATTCAACTGAAAATTCTGTAATTCCTGTTTCGATTTACCTGAATAAGCATAAATGGATGCCCCGCGAAGTTCGCCCCAATAAATTAATGTAGGAACCGTCAGACGCATGTTTTGATATCCTTGTGCTAGTACCTCTTCCACCTGCTCTTTTGTTTTCCAGTATTCCGGAGATACCTGTTCGTTCTTAGGCAGTACGTCTAGCCAATCATTACAACTGGAAGTCAGCAAAGTTGCTCCGGCCATTGCTATGTATATTAATAATTTCTTCATTTTGTTATCGTATTAGAAACTTAAGTTAAAACCAAAAGTATATCGTCTGGACACAGGTGTCGTTGCACCGTCCGTAGCCAGGTCTGTCGGTCTCGACGGTAGGTTTACTTCCGGATCCTGACCGGTGTAAGAAGACCAAGTAAACAGGTTGTATCCTGTAACGAAACATGTCAGTGAAGTGATACCCAATTTATTGCAAATGCTTTTCGGAAATGCATAATTCAGTGTCAACTGTTTCAAACGAAGGAAGGAAGTATCTTCCACAAAACGATCAGAACCTAAATAGTTGAATCCTTCGCCATACAATGCACGCGGTATATCTGTAATATCACCTTCGTTCTTCCATCTTCTCAACACAGCCGTACTCTGATTGGCGTTACCGTGCATGGACTCATTATTCATACGAGCCGTATTCACGACTGACTGTCCGAAACGTCCGTGGAAGAAAGTATTGATAGAAAATTGTTTATACTTGACAGTCAATCCCGCACCACCAGTCAATGTCGGATTGGCATTACCCAAATAGACAATATCATATTGATTGATAACACCGTCATGATTGATATCTTCGTACATCGCATCTCCCGGCTGACAGGTAGCTGTCAGGTTTTTCATTACGATTGGTCTACCTTTTGCATCATTCATTACATTTCCTTCAGCATCACGTGCATATGTTGCATCGGTGTTTTGATATACTCCCTTGTAACGGTATCCATAGAACGAACCGATAGGGCGTCCAACTTCCGCACGGGCAGCATATGCCCCATTCTTTGGTGAATAATTCTCCTGTACCATATTGGCAGGTAGCTCAGTAATCTTATTTTCGTTGCGGCTAAAGTTCACATAACCGTTGATACGCCAGTCTTTATTCTCAAAGATTACGACATCTGTACGGAACTCCCAACCTTTGTTCTCCATTTTACCTGAATTAAAATAACTAATCGATCCGAAACTAGTGGTTGAAGGTAGTTTGTAGTTCTTTTGCAGCAAATCTTTCACCGTCTTATAATAATAATCGAATGTAAATCTTAAACGACCTTTTAATACGGAAGCATCCAGACCATAATTATATTCGGTAGAGGTTTCCCATTTCAAATTATCCAACTGCATACGAGCCTGCTTTGTAGCCGACATGTTCATATAGTCTGTTCCTTTCACGTAGGCGCCCAGATAAACAGAAGCACCGCTGGGAGCACGTCCACTCTGCCCGATACTGAAACGGAATTTCGCTTCGTCCAGCCATTTATCTCTTGCTTTTTCCAGTAAAGGCTCGTTCTGGAAGTTCCATGCAAGACCTACAGCAGGGAAATAACCCATTCTTTCATTACGTCCCATAGCAGAGTTACCTTCAGCATTAAGAGATCCGTGTACCACATAACGATTCAGCAATGTATAGTTCAATACCCCTACAAAAGATACATTACGTGTTTCCGATTCGCTTGAATTCATGTCACTAATAGTAGTTCCGACTACCGGATCGGAGAGATCGGAAGAAGCATTACCGTATACTTCGCTATTATAGCCTGAATTGATATACTGACCGGTACGAACCAATACATTCGCAATAATATTATGTTTGTCATTCCAGTTCTTGATATACATCAACTTATTCTCTGTCTGCAAAGCCAATTGATCGGAATAAGCGTCCGCACTCTGATTGGCATATTTGTTGACTTGTTCCACTCCTGTTACAACTTGTGGCAGAAAGCGACGTGTTTTAATTGCACGCATATTGATAGAAGCCCAACCTTTATAATAAAATCCCGGTAAAATCTCATAATCGGCACGGAATGTTATCTTACCTTCACGCTGCACAGTTCTGTTGATAGCTTCATGTGCCATAGCAACAGGATTATAATTACTTTTTCCATTAAACGAACCTTCAAAATTAGGATCGTGGTAAGTAAAGTATTCATCAGTCAATGCACCTGTCAAGTCATTTACAGTAAATGGCGATTTGTTCGGCATTTTACTCAATGCTTCCGAGCGAATAGTGTTTGTCCAGTTCGCATCCGTATTGGTCTGCGAATAAGAAAAGTCTGCGCCGAATTTCAACTTATTAGAGAACTGATAGTTAATGACCATAGAAGTATTTAAACGGTTCATAGACGTACCGATAGTAGTACCGATATCACTCATATATCCTAACGAGAAACGATAAGTTGCTTTTTCACCACCACCATTCATTGAAAAACTGTTATCAGAAACCAATGCTTTTTGGCGTACATAATCCAACCAATTAGTATTTTGATTATACTCATCATAATATCTCCAGTCCGGATTGTCACCGATTGCAGGAGCATCAGACAACATATTGAGGTATTTATTTCCCGGATTATTCAGACCGATGTATTTGGCAGAATTCCAGATAGATTCCTGCATAAGAGAAGTATATTCCTTACCATTCAACATCGGGATAGTACTCGGATCTTCCTTCATTGTCCATTTGGAGGAGAATGAGAAACGAGTTTTACCAACCGTACCTTGTTTTGTCTTAATAACCAATACGCCATTGGCACCCTGAGTACCCCAAATAGCAGTAGCTGATGCATCTTTTAATACTTCAACTGAAGCAATATCATTAGGTGAGATATTTAAAAGAGCACCCAAATCTTCTTCCGTAGCTGTGCTGAAATTGAAATCATCACTGATTTCAGTCGGATAAGGCACACCATCAATAACAATCAACGGATCGGAAGATGCATTTAACGTACTTGTACCACGGATTCTGATAGCACTACGGCTACCGGGGTCTCCACCCAATACAATATCCACACCACCCAATTGTCCTTGCAGCGCTTCCTCTATAGATACAACAGGTGCAGCGGCAATCAACTTTTCCATATCAACTTTCTGAGTAGCCGAAACCATTTCTTTATCCGAAATACCCAAATCATTTCTATTTAACCGACGGGCCGAAACTACTACTTCATCCACCGCCATTGATTCTGACTCCAAAGTCACATTGAGCAGAGTTTGCCCTGTATACTTTATACGCTTTGTTTTCATTCCGATATAGGAATAAACAATTGTCAGATCTTTCTCTCCCTCTGGGACTTTCACATTATATTGCCCGTTCAGGTTTGTGATACCACCACCCAACGAACGGTTCTGGTTGTTTACTAGATTGACATTTACACCAACCAGTGGTTCAGCAGTTTTTCCAAACAATTCGGTAACCGTACCGGATATAACCTTCTGTACCTGCCCTGCCATTTCTATAGAACAGGACAGAAAAATGGCTACCAATGTATAAAAGACTTTATTTGTCTGATTCATGATTAATTAGATATTCAGTTAATTAAAAACAGCGTCTATCAGGTGGAAAGCACCGTCCATAAAAGCAAATGGGAAATTCTCGTATGATACTATCTTACATGCATTTCCGTACTGACCGGTGGTCTGGTTCTGCAACTGCAAGGTGATGAAAGCGCCGTTATCAGTATACTTCACAGGAATATTATTGCTGTTACGATATTCTCCCGATAGCCAGTCAGGTGATCCGAGATACGGACAGCCTGATGCAACCGGAGCATTGGTAGGCGTAAAGAAATAATTGAGCAGATATTCTCGTAATAAGTATTGATTTGTAATCTCTCCTTGAAGAGTTGGTGATGGCAGACTTAAATCTATCGTACCTTTCACTCCCGGAATACGATCATTATCCAAAGCCTCTTTTAGTGCTTCATTTGTCGGAATGAACCCGATAAGACGTCCTGCCAATCTGTAATCCCAAGCAAGTACACCGTCTATAGTAGCAAACAGTTCGGCTTGTCTCATTAAATAGGCGAATACAAAATTCGGATATTTCGTTTCTCCAATAGAGGTCAACATTGTCCTCAGGCTTGTATATTCCAATCCATCCAATTTCCCGAATACACCGAAGTCACTTTCATATTCATATACTTTACCGTTTGCCCAAGATCCTCCGGCATCATTGGTCACCTCTTTTACTTCGGTGAAAAGTGTAGGAATAACAGTTTGCGGATCTTGACCTAATACACTGTTAAACACATAGTTCGTTGTCATTTTCCCATCTTTCACAAACCAATATGTTCCACCATCCTGAGTAGCATAAACAGCCCAAGGCGTATTAAAGTTAACATCTCCTACTACAGTTCCACCACTGACGATTCTTTTCAGGTCCGAAGTTGAAACAGCCACATCACCATCTTCTCCGGATGTTGCCAGTGTATTACCGACTCCATCAGACATCAGACGCATGTCACTGATTTCATATCCGCTATTTTTAGTGATCAACATCGTATAGTTTGTAGCAGTGGTAGTGTACGCAGCCATCTGATTACTCTGAAAGATAGCATACAACGAAAGCAGGTAATCTCTTTTAAGGAAAGACGGTCCCATCACGGTACTGAATATTTCAGGCATCGGGAAATTGCTTAATCCATAAAAACTACCGTTCACACAGATACTCTTATCTTTCACATCGCTCAACTGGAAATCATAATGCGAACCCAAAGAGTTGGTAATTCCGCTAATTTCGTCAGGGAAAACGATAGAACCTCCATATACTGATTGATAAAGCAATATCTTAGTAATCAACGGGTCCAAATCAGTTAAAGAAGAATATCCTCCAGCTTTCCAATATCTATTGAAGAAAGTGTTGAGTGCCTGGTTGGACGGTGCAAAGATACTATAGGAGATAGAAGCTAATTCCGGATAAAGACGGAAGTTAGGTGTCGGCCATTCCAACGCGATATTCGGAAGCCCGTTTGGTGAATGTGCATGCAGAAAAAGACTATCTACTCCTACTGCTTTTCCATAATCGGCAGACAAGTCCTTATCATAGGCATAAGTACTGTACTGGCTATAAAAGTCGAGGAAATCGGAATAATCTGATTTTTTCTTTAAAACATCATAAATAGTTTCCAATGGTTCCAACACCCTGTCTACATTATATATATAGCCGTTATTGGTTATGATTTGGTATTCTTTAACACTTGCATTCGACACATTGAACCCGTTATCTCCCGTCCACGTAGAGTTAGGATAGAAAAATTCATAATTCTTCTTGGCATCTATACCTTTAGAGGCAAAGATGTGGTGAGAGAATACAGGCAAGAACCGCTCTAAATGATAGACGGTTACAGTATTGTTTGTTGATGGATCCACTTCCTTTGTAATAGGACTGGTGCTGTGTGTACGAAACTTGTAATACATTCCCGGTTGTAAAACTCCCAATTCATCATCGTCATCATCGTCTTTGCTTGTTGCACTGTCTTCCGGGCGGAAGTTTTCAAGATCACTCTTGCTATAAGAGTAGTAGATTAAATGATAACCAATCAGTTTCTTCAAATCATCTGTCGGTATATCCTTCACTGAAACATAACCGTGTTCTTCCAGATAAGCAGCAAACGCATCATTGTCCGGAGCCATGACAGTTGCGACACTCTTACCATCAAGAATAGGCTTAAAGCCTGATAACTCTGCCGCTTCTAGAAACATGGAGAACTTACCTCCATATTCATTAGAAAGAACTTCCCAAGCTGTACCTTTCAGCCATTCGGGTTTTTCATAATGCTCATCCATCTTGTCCTCACAAGAGAGAAAAAAAGGTGAGAGGAGCAATAATAGCAGCCAATGCCGCTTACGATTCATCACATTTCTCATAATATTAAAATCTGTTAAGTAACAATATAAATCTATTTTATCTATTTTTTAATTAAACAAAAGTTAGATTCTGTTTTTCTTCGGGCACTTTATCATAATACCTGTGAAAAACTGTTGCAAACTTAACGACTTATATAAGAAATAGCAATGAAGAATCGTACATAAACATGGAAAATACCGCCTTTTGAACGAAAATACATGCTCTGAACGCGTTTTTTAAATAAGAAAGAGTGTAGATAATACAATTTATTCCGGTTTTTCTTGAAACAAGAATAACCATATATAAAAGCAATATGGCAAACTTTTCAAATATAATTGTGTCGACAAAGAAGTTGACAAATTAAAAATATATGCGATAAACACAAATTCATGTTTGCGAAGTACAATCAAGAACTATAAAGATTATTTTGCCATTCTTATTGTCACTTGTCACTTTTACAACTTAAACAATTGATTATCAGAGTAATAAGAGTGACAATAGACAGTGACAATAGAGTGACAATAGAGTGACAATAGAAATAATAAAGCTTTCTATTGTCACTTTTACTTTTTCCTCTTTTATATCTTAACCACCAGATACACAGTCCCTTTATTCGTATGTTTGCAAGGAATCCCCTCTTTCTGAAGCAGCCGTCCAAAGTGATGCGCCTTGCCGGAAGACAGCGTAATGGTCGTTCTTTTTTGCAGATAATCCAATATTTCTACCGGAGATAAGTATTCTCCTTCCTTATCATCCCCTGCAACCTTGAAATAACGATAGAATAACTGAATAGCCGGCGGAGTCTGTTCAAACTCCCGATTCCCCTGTGCCAGGATAGCCTCATCCTTATCGTCAAACCAATACCGCTCGCCATGACAAATCTCGTACATAGCCTGTGCATACAACTGCTCATAGTCAATCGGGCGTGCCGTATCAATCGTACCCGTCACCTCAACGCACATAAAACGACGGCTACCGGACGGATCAGTCAGCAAATCCTTCTGATTGCTGGTCGCGATAAACGAAGCATAACGCCGCAACTCCTGCACCGAATTACTGTACGATTTACGAAGATTGACTACCGGCTTTTGCAGAATATGCTTCAAAAAGCCCTGCTGCGTCAAAGTAATCTGATCGAACTCGTCAATATTGATCAGCGCAAAGCGATTCAGATACATTTCCGCATCCCGCTTCCGGCTGAAATCAATACTATCCGTATAATATCCGCGAAGTCCCGGCGGTATCAGATCCCGGCAAAAGGTAGACTTGCGTGTCCCCTGCGCACCTACCAGCAAAGGGGAAGTACTGTTCGCATGCTGCCGGTCATACCCACGCCAATGAGCTACCATGTTGAGGAACCAGCGATGGAAAAGCATCGTCCAATGCGGATTAGCACATGGCACACGGTCTGCCAGTTCCGTAATGCGGTCTTTTTTATCCCAATTAGGAAGATGAAAAATAAATTCTTCCAATGGATTATAAACAGATACTCGGTTTGAATGCAGATAACGGTCCACATCCCGGTCCCACACCGCAATACCCTCACTTTGCGCATCCAGCAGAATACTATTCTGCGCCCGTTTATCCAACGGACGGAAACGAAAATAAAACGAGCATCGTTCCCGGTATTCCACTTCACCTATCTGTGTATTGTAGCGGAATTCATAACGACGGTTCATAAACTCCTCTGTCTGCATATTGAGATATTGCTCTTTTGTCAGCCCGTTTTTCTTGCCGAAGCCTTTGCATTCCTGATACACATTGCCTATCATCTCGCGAACCAGCACAGCCTGCTTCGAATGATAATACCGATGAATGGTCCTCCTCACCACTTCCTCTTCCGGAATACCGGAAAGGAAACAATTTTCCGCCAACCGGACTACCAGGGGCTGCAAATCATCATTCCGCCTCCACCCCTCTTCCATCGACTGAAAAGTCTTTCGCAAGGCAGCCTCATACATCAATGCCAGCGCATCTTCCGTATCATATCCCGGAACGGCACGATTCAACGGAGACTTTTCCGGGGTCAGCTTCTCCTGATAATTCATTTCTTTCGGCATCCCGAAAGGCTGAGAAAGATAAAACGGCACGGAATTTTCCCGATAGAAAGGTTCGGGATCGTGACTCAGCCGTGAATATTGCTCCAAAACCGGCTCTTTCAACTGAATATCAAAGGGGATTTGCGGCTGATAGCATTTCACCGCCAAACGATACGCATGTGCCTGAAAAATTTCAGCTTCTTCCTGCGTCTGCGGCAACGTACCGTCCGGACGGGTAAAAAGAGTCCATATCTTCACGGAATTTCCACTCGCCCCCATGTATGCAAACATGGTCTGCGGCAATTCAGCCGCTTTTTTCTTGACCAGATCCACTTCTACTTTTCCCGCCAACGGACCTACGGTCAGTTCCACGATGCCATTATATACTTTCATCCGCTTCACGCCATTTACACGTCCGAAAACGGCAGCGGGTATTACTTTGGGAAGTTTTCCGGCAAAACTGCAAGATTCTCCGGGTAAAACAAAATGCAGGGCTTGGCGCAATCCGGTCACCGGACGGGTCTTAATCTCTGTTTTTATCTTCTCTATCAACAAGTTAAAATCTAATACACTTAATGCTTCGACTCCATCTTTCTCCCTGATCTGTGTTATCTTCATTACTTTTCTTTAATATTTATGTATATCCCTCAAAGGTAGGCATAAAACAGACAGCAAACAACCTTTCTATTCATTATTATTACAGAATATTTATCCGCCTTTCCATTCTTCCGGAAGCTCCTTGAATTAATAGTAAATAAAACGTTCATTAAGTTGTTTAGAAGCTTAGATTAATGTATCTTTGTAGTGATAAGAAATCGTTTTACGTACATGGTCCCATCGGTCCACGTATGTAAACTATTGGGTTTACGTACATAGTCCGAACGGTTCACGTACGTGGAACGAAAACGTGAAACAGACAAAATATATTAGTCGAGCCTTGTCTACATGTTAAGGTTACTAGTGTTTGTACTAACACACGCGGTATCAATTGAGTAACAATCCTATTAACCAACAAAAAACAAGTGACGCTATGGCAGCAGATTATGACTTTCGGCGAAAACCGAATGAAAAGGGAGACGGAGAAGTACAGCCTCTGTATCCCCGAATTGTATCCAAAGGAACCATTGACAGCAAACGGTTATTTCGTGAAATAGCCGAAGCCTCTTCTTTCACCGAGGGAGATTTGGCAGGTATCATGGTAGCTTTTCAAGAGAAGGTATCCTATTATTTAAGTGAGGGGTATCATGTGAAACTGGGAGAAATCGGATATTTCTCCTCTAGTTTGAAAGCACGTCCGGTGATGGACAAGAAAGAGATCCGTTCGGTCTCTATCTCTTTCGACAACGTAAATTTCAGAGCCACTCCCTGGTTTCGCCGACGCAGTTCGGGTACGGTGACCCGTGCCAAATTCGGATTTCAAGAATCATCGAACTTGCCGGAAGAGACACGCCGTTCCCGACTGGAAGCCTTTTTAGCAAAGAATCACTTCATCACTCGAAGAGAATACTCTCAGATTACGGGTTTATTGAAGGGAAAAGCACTACGGGAATTGAATCTTCTGGTAGAAAACGGAGTTCTTAACACTCGCGGATATGGGAACCGGGTGGTGTATTTAAAGCCTAATAATCAGTAGATTAAATCAGTAAAAGATACAATAAGGGTGATAATAGAAAAGAGGTTACTATTCTATTATCACCCTATTATCACCATCTATTGTCACCCGTTTTTCATTGATAATGAACCGGTTAGTTCTACAAAGTGACAAGTGACATTAAAAAGTATCATTAAACTCCAGTGTGTGACGCTCAATAACTTCTACCGAATCGAGCCCAAGCATATAGTCACCTTTGGTCGCCTCAATCATAGCTTTTTGTTCTTTCTGAAAGTAGACAGGGGCATCTTTACGTAAAGGTAAAATCTTTAGTTCCACCTTTTTGCCGACGAGATCTGCCATACGGACCCACATCTCCTTTCCATTCCAGAAGTTATCTGCTACAAGCCTGCCGTCAGCATACACACGGGCCACATCACCCCGATAATTTATACGGAGAAAAAGATTATCATAATTATTTATTCCAGATGTATCATAGTTAATAGTGTATACCGCAGCTTTTGCAAAGTCCTCTTCTACAGGTTGCGCAGCCACTGCCTGACGACCCATGGGGACAACACGGGGAGCATCCGCTTTTTTCACTTCCGTGACTGTGGCGGCAATGACAGGAGACTTTGTCCATACCTCCTCCACGATGCATGAATCACTCTTATACAGAATACCGCCATTCTTGGCATAAAGCAGTTTACCGTCAATTTTATAGGCAGTCTTTGCCTTTTCGTATGAGAGCACACAGACATTGAGCTTGCCCGCCTTCTGCTGCTTGTTAAGTTTACAAGTATAGACCTTGCCGTCAACGGAGATTTGAGGCTTTTTACCCCTGATTTCGATGAAATAGATAAGGTCATCCACTTTGCAGAACGGTTCTACAGTAGTCCAGTCAATGGTTGCACCCTCAGTCCGATAGTCTTTAAAAGTGACATGGGACGTCCCGCTCTCATTCTTGATACGCACATAGTCATTATAGAATTCGAAAGCACCCCGGCGGGCATAATGCCTGCTTAATGAGTCAACATTCATCTGCAAGAGTTCACTGCCCCAGTCTGTCAACATCTGATGGATAAAACGTCCTTCATGAAAGGGAGTCTCGAATACTTGTCCCACTTCGCCAAGAGGAGCCTGAAAATCATAGGTCATATGAGGCAGGTCATTATGATTAGTACCCGGAGAGGCTTGCGTTTCTCCCATAGTGTGAAGAGGATTGTATGGATTGGTGCCACCATGATACATATAGTATCCCGGAAGATTGGAGCCACTACCCAGCTTGCATATAACCAGCGGTTTAAGCTCCCTTCCATTGATATTTATCCGACGATGATACGCCGGCATCATACCACCGCCCAACTCACAAGTAAAGTAGGGATATGACAATTTTGAACTGAGAGAGGGGGAATCTTCCGACAATTCCTCCTTAGAGAATGTCTCTGTGGCAATAGCACTACTCATGCGTTTGTCTCTCATAATGAAAGCATCGGCATAACTGCCCGGCATATCCTCCAGTTTCCGGTCCCAGAATCCGTCGGCATAGTCACCATAAAGCGGCAACAGCTGCCCGAAAATCTCTTTTCCCCGAAGCGCAGGCCAACCGGTACGTGTATAGAACGGGACATCAAATCCCGCCTTCACAGCAATATTTTTCAATGCCTCCAGATAATCCCAAGGACCGCGACTTTCGTTCTCGATCTGCACGCCGACCACAGGACCGCCATCTTTCCACAAAAGTCCGTTAACCTGAGCAAAAATAGTATTATAAAGCTCCGTACAATCTTCAAGGAATCCGGGAGTACGGGCACGTATCTTATACTTAGGATTCTGCCCGGCTTTCTCATGTACCCATGAAGGAATTCCGCCTTGATACACTTCCCCATGACAGAAAGGACCAAGACGCAACACCAGCATCACATTTTCTTCTGCACAAATCCGGACGAAGCGGCGCAGGTTATGATTGCCGCTCCAGTTCCATTTTCCCTCTTCCGGTTCATGGTGAATCCAGAAGATATATGTAGAAATGATATTGATACCACCGGCCTTCATTTTGTGGATTTCCCGGCGCCATTCCGACTCCGGTACGCGGGAATAGTGAATCTCGCCCATGACGGGAATGATATGCTTGCCGTCAAGGATAAGCCCCTTGCTATCCACCAGAAGAGTTTTGCCTTCGGGTGTTGCAGATGTCCCAAACCGGAAAGTACCTTGTGCTGAAACCATTGACAACGACAGTACAAACATCAATAAAAATGTGATCTTCTTTTTCATGGTAATCTTTCAATTGTTAGTCTTTCAATTATTCAACTACCTTCCGATTCAAACGGAAAGTAGAGAGAACTTTCTTGCCGGAATAAATAGTCACAAGGAAGTTATAGTCCTCACCTTTTTCAAAATCAGCCTTTGTCGCAAAGCGGATGTCAGCTTTTTCATAGGGTTTCAAAGCAGGTACGGCAGCAGAAGCCACTTTGACCATTTTGCCTTCTTTCTTATACTCTATCTTGACCGAAGCCTTTTGTGAGCTAACTTGTCCGAAGTTCTGTACTTCAATATTCCCGTTCCAGCCTTTTTGCGATTCAGAGAATACAGGGGCACGTGCAGAAAGAATCGGTTCCACATAATCAACATACGGCAAACGCGCATATCCGTAAAGCATCTTTCCGTTTTTATATCTGCCTATCAATTTAGGAGCAAATTCTTTCTCTGTAATCCCATTTCCTTTTCCGTCGAAAGTAATGATCAGGTCATTTCCATCATTCTCTGTTTTCAATACTTTACTTCCTCTGCCATAATTCACTTCTTCGGAAGCGCCAAAACGCAAAGAGCTGATATCCATATCGGTTTGTGGATGAAAACCTTCTTCTGCCTGTACTTTCAGCCGGATAGTTTTCGTTCCAGCGGTAATGGGCTTATCATTCAACACTGTCAGCAATAGTCCCGGATTCAATGGAATACTGATATTCTTTGAACTGTGATTATCAAATGGCTTATCTTCATGTTTCAAAGTATCAATGACCGCAAAATTAGCCTGAATAGCACGGCCATACTTATCTTGATACATTTTCAGACGTTCATACTTGAACCAGCCTTCAGAATGTCCGTCCTCGTGTACGGCAACTCCCGGCATGTAGGCCTCTCCCGGATCAGTAACCCAATTGACTCCGTCCTTTGAACGAAGATAAAAGGCAATACGGCCCAACCAGTCATTGACAATCAGATGATACTGGATATGATCGCGCCAGATGACAGGGTCTTCAAACCGTCCTTTCACATCCGGATAAACACGACGGTCTGTCAATTGGTTATATTCCGACAAACCATCCCGGCTGATCCAGATTCCACCGCCACGACAGACCATTACATATGAACTGTCTTCCCGTTGGGCAAACGAAAGATTGGACAATCCTTCGATGATTCTACGATCGCGCGCATTGAAGTCGAATTTTCCATATTCCCATTTTCCGTTGATATCATCCGCAACATAACGTCCGTCTATGACATACAAAACATATCGCCCGTCTTTTGCCTGAAACATCTCCGGATTATGTCCTTTTCCGATGATATTAACCGGTTTGAACGGACCGGTCAGATTATCACTCACGGTATTGAACACCCATGAATTTCTCCACTCCATATGTCCTTTAGGAGAGGCTTCCAGCCATCCGCAAACCATCAGATGATATTTACCGTCTTCTCCTTTCCGGATATTTCCACCCCAATAGGACCAGATACGGTCTTCAATACCATTATCAACATAACGCGGACGCACATCGGAGGTTCCCCACGTGTCGGATGACAGTTGATTGCCTTTCATCGGCAGAAAACGATCCATAAACCGGGCACCTTTCACCAGTTGACTCCACTCCTTGGGCCGTTCGCGTTCTGTTACTTGAGAGAAAGTGGATTTACTCACAAGTAGCAACATTACCATTAATACTAATTTAAGATTTTTTCCGTACATGTTTTTCTTCTGTTAGTTAGTTTGATAGTTCGTTTGATTAATACTATTAGTATTACGACAAAAGTAAATCAATCCCTCATTAGTGAATGATAACAAACAGGGAAAAAGGCACGTAATGCTTTACGTAAATAATACGAACATTCCCAGAGTCCTAATAGCCCAACCAAACGGTTGATACCAACAACTGAATGCAAAATACTCTTTTATTCATCATAGTAAATAACACTATTTTCTTCCAAACTAATATTGCAGCAGAAAACTCTCGGCAACTTTTAGAAAACGGTCATGTCCTTTACTGTTCAGATGCGCTGTATCAGTATTATTCTTGCTTTTCTGGAAATAGATTCTTCTGAAAGTATCATTATCGGCATAGATGCTTCCTTTTCTTGCGCAATCAAAAATAGGAATACTATAATTGCCGCAGACTTCAATCATTGCATCCACTACTTTTTCCGAGTCACTTCCTTTAAAGTTCTTGCAGTTCCAGCGGGTAAAGAAAAAGATTTTCGCTGTCGGATATTTCTCGACTAAGCCTTTGCACAGAATTTCCATTTTATCCTTGAAGTTATCAATACCTCCGATAGAATCCAGTTTAAATGCATCATTATGTCCGCCAATGACAATGACATAATCGAGGCTATCCGCCATCTCCGCATATCGCAGATACATCGCTTTTCCCCATCGCGGGCTGGAATAAGCTATGCTATTCCCATTCTTTCCATAATTAAAATACTCCATACCGTGCTTCTTTGCAAACTTATAATGCCATGTGTTCTCAAACGGCTCTTTATGATTTCTCACATAGCTGTCACCTATTACTCCGATCCGCTTGCCGTTAAGTTCGTCAGTAAGCGCTATACCAGTCTGTGCTTTCCCATCCAAAACGGACAACGCACAAACGATTAACAATAAAAAGATTTTTAAATGTGTCATCACTTTATGTATTTTTCATTTGCTAGCAAAGATAAGGGCAGTTGTAATGTCAGTACATGTAAATTCATACGTTTTCCTTTAAATTCATACACTTTTCATGCTTTAATCCGGTTTTTTACGCCCCAATTCTCCAAGAAACGGACGATTTTCCATCTTTCTATACTTATTTGCCATTGGAGCAAGTTACGACTTTGCATATCTTTGCCAAGAAAGTTATCCATTTCTACAAAAGACTACAAACGTATGAAAAAACATCTGATTGCCTGGGGCATTTTATCTACCATGTTTATGGCAAATACTTTTGCCCAGAAAGACATCGACCGTCCTATTATGGGATGGAGTTCATGGAACACCTATCATGTAAATATCAGTGAAGAGTTGATAAAACAGCAAGCTGACGCATTAATCAAACACGGACTGAAAGAGGCAGGCTACAACTATATCAATATAGATGACGGCTTCTTCGGGCATCGGGACGAAACGGGGAAAATGCATCCGCATCCCGACCGTTTTCCCAACGGGATGAAAGTGGTTTCAGACTATATCCATTCGCTGGGATTAAAAGCCGGAATTTACTCGGATGCAGGAGACAACACCTGCGGATCTATCTACGACAACGACGCAAACGGAGTGGGCTCCGGACTATACGGCCATGAACAGCAGGATATGGATTTATATCTCAAAGAATGGAACTATGATTTTATCAAGATCGATTATTGTGGCGGACGCGAACTGGGGCTGGATGAAGAAAAGCGCTACAGCACGATTTGCCAGGCTATTGCCAATACAGGAAGAACGGATGTATCTATCAATATCTGCCGATGGGCTTTTCCCGGCACCTGGGCAAAACGACTGGCACGTTCCTGGCGTATCAGTCCTGATATCCGTCCCAGATGGAATTCAGTAAAAGGTATTATAGAAAAGAACTTATATCTTTCCGCCTATGCTACCGACGGACATTACAACGACATGGATATGCTAGAAATCGGACGTGGACTGAAACCCAACGAAGAAGAAGTCCATTTTGGAATGTGGTGCATCATGAGTTCTCCCCTGCTGATCGGATGTGACATGAATACGATTCCCGACTTCTCATTGAAGCTACTGAAAAACAAAGAACTGATCGCACTGAATCAGGATGTATTAGGACTTCAGGCACACGTCGTTCAACATGAGAATGAAAGCTATGTACTGGTAAAGGACATTGAACGGAAACGCGGACTGACAAGAGCGGTAGCATTGTATAACCCTTCCGACCAGCCATGTGACTTTATCGTTCCTTTTGAAACCCTTGAACTGGGTGGTAACGTAAAAGTACGGGACTTAATCAAACAGAAGGATCTTGGAAAAATGAAAGGAGAAATACGGCAGACTGTTCAGCCACACAGCGTAATGATATGCAAAATGGAAGCTGAAAAACGACTGGAACCCGTATCTTATGAGGCTGAATGGGCATATCTTCCCTGCTACGACGATCTGGGAAAGAAATCCAAACCAATTGTTTATGTACCTGCCCCCGATTGTTCCGGCAGAATGAAAATATCCCGACTCGGCGGCCGGGAAGAGAACTTTGCCGAATGGAGCGAAGTATACAGCGAAAAGGGAGGTAACTATGAAATGACTATTTTCTACTCTTGCGACAAAAACCGCAAACTGGAAGTTTCTGTCAATGGAACGAAAACAGTACTCAAAGATTTGAACAGTAACAATGAAGTGAAATCTGTGACTATCCCTGTCAGCTTAAAACAAGGTTACAATACGGTGCAAATGGGAAATAACTTCGGATGGGCACCGGACATAGACCGTTTTACAGTATCCAGACAATAAATTCCTCATAATATCAATTATAGAATGAACAAGAAATTTAGATGCTTACTGGTATCTCTGATTTTCACAGCAATGTGGAATGGGACTACCATACAAGCACAAGCTCCCCATCCCGAACGCATTTATCTTTCGGGAACAGGCATTGACAACACCAAGACCTGGGATTTTTTCTGTTCTGCGGGACAGAATAGTGGCAAATGGAAAAAGATCGAGGTTCCCTGTAACTGGGAACTACAGGGATTCGGAGAATATACCTACGGTAGATGGTATACCATAAAAGGACAACACCCCAGTGATGAAACCGGAACTTACCGCTATAAATTCGACGCCCCCAAATCATGGGCAGGGCAACGGGTAAAGATATTCTTTGACGGAGTGATGACTGATGCAGAAATCATGATAAACGGCAAGCCGGCAGGTGAGATGCATCAAGGAGGCTTCTATCGCTTCAATTATGATATTACCGAATTACTCAATCTTGGTAAAAAGAATCAGCTTGAAGTGAAAGTTGCCAAAGAATCAGCCAACAGATCGATCAATGCCGCCGAACGGAAAGCTGACTGGTGGTTGTTTGGCGGTATATACCGTCCTGTATGGCTGGAAGTCCTGCCACAGATACACATGGAACATTTCGTACTAAATGCTGATCATCAAGGAAAATTACAGGCCGCCGTAGATATGGCAGGAGATGCCAAAGGACATGAAATCATCGTATCTGTCCGTTCATTAAAAGACGGGAAAACCGTATATACCTCCAACGGACAAACAACAATCACTCATTCAATCAGTAACTCCGATAAGGAGCAGATGATTAGCGGTGAATGGGCAAGCATCATTCCCTGGTCTACAGAGAATCCCAATCTGTATGTAGCCAAATTGGAATTAAAGAATCCCGAAGGTAAAATCGTACAAACCAGAGAAACACGCATTGGTTTCCGTACCGTAGAGTTCTTTCCCCAGGACGGCGTATATTTGAACGGTACCAAACTAGTGGTCAAAGGAATCAATCGCCACTCATTTTCTGTAGACGGAGGGCGTACCACCAGTGCTGCATTAAGCCGAATGGATGCCCTGCTCATCAAAGAAATGAATATGAATGCTGTACGTTCGCACTACCCGCCCGATGAACATTTTCTTGATATGTGCGACTCACTGGGACTTGTCTACATGGATGAACTGGCAGGCTGGCAAAACGGTTACGACTCCAGAGTCGGAGCAAAACTCGTAAAGGAGATGATTGAACGAGACGTTAACCACCCCTGCATCATTCTTTGGAGTAACGGAAACGAAGGCGGCTGGAATACGCAAACCGATCCTTTATTTGCCCAATATGACAGATTACAGAAACGCCACATGGTACACCCCTGGGCTGACTTTAACGACTTGGATACACATCATTATCCTACTTATCTGACAGGCGTAGCACGTTTCACCAATGGTTATAAAGTATTCATGCCGACCGAATTTATGCACGCCATGTACGATCAGGGAGGAGGAGCCGGCCTGCGCGACTTTTGGGATCGCTGGTGTACCAATCCCTTGTTTGCAGGAGGGTTCATCTGGGTATATTGCGATGAGGCTCCCAAACGCAGTGATAAAGGAGGAATACTCGACTCTGACAAGTCCAATGCACCCGACGGAGTAGTAGGACCACGTCGAGAGAAAGAAGGAAGCTATTATGCCATCCGTGCACAATGGTCGCCTATCCAGTTGAAACCTCTTCTCATTACTAACCACTTCGACGGCCGTTTCCTCCTGACCAATGAATATACTTTTACCAATCTGAAAGATTGTCGTATGACTTATAAGGTTTTATCATGCGGCACTCCTCTCCAGGGAAACGCAGAAGCAGGAAAGGTGATTGCCGAAGGAAAAGTCCAACTTCCATCCATCAATCCGGGAGAAACAGGCACTGCCCGTTTTGAACTGCCCGATTCATTCCGGGAAGGGGATGTGCTAGAACTGGAGGCTTTTGATAAAGAAGGAAAAAGTATCTGCAACTGGACTTATCCGATTCATCTGGCAAAACAATATTTTGAACGTAACCTGGCGCAAACGACACTCACTCCTGCTCCTCAAAAAGCAGAAGCCCGACAAACGTCTGACGCCATCGAACTAAAAAGCAGCAAAGTCAGCATAACCTTCGATGCGGCGACCGGTATGATCCGTCACATTAAATCCGGTGAGACTGAGGTTCCATTCAAAGATGGTCCGGTAGCAATAGGTATGAAGATGCGATATGAACCTTCGCTCAGCTATACTCGTCATTCCTCCGACGGCGCCATTTATTGTGCCAAATATAAAGGTGCGGCAGATTCCATTGTCTGGCGTCTGACAAACGAAGGTTTGCTCTATATGGATGCAATCTTATTAAATCGCGGTTCCGGTGGCGGTGGCTTCGACGATGCTTTCATGGATGCACAGGTTTTCAATCTCGGACTTAGCTTCTCTTATCCGGAACAAAACTGTTCGGGTATGAAATGGATGGGACGCGGGCCATACAGGGTATGGAAAAACCGAATACCAGGAACGAACTACGGTATCTGGCACAAAGATTATAACAACACCATTACCGGAGAAAGTTTTGAGAATCTGATATATCCGGAGTTCAAGGGCTACCATGCCAACCTCTATTGGGCTACACTGGAGGGCGAGAAGACTTCATTTACCGTTTATTCGCGTAATGACGGTACTTTCTTCCGGGTATTCACTCCGGAAGAACCGGCAGGGCGGGTAAAAGATACCATGCCTGCATTCCCTGAAGGTGATCTTTCATTTTTGCTTGATATTCCGGCTATCTGCTCGTTCAAGCCGATCGAGCAACAAGGTCCTAACAGTCAACCGGGAAATATCCGAATCAAATCGGGAGATGAAGGATTACATCTGAATCTGATGTTTGACTTCCGGTAATCCTGAGTAAAAACACTTTAAAATAAAGATAAAACGATGAACTGAAAATTGTTCTTGGAACTTAAGTTTGTTAGCGTTGTATCTATAGCATATAAATAAGGGGCTATTTGATTAAAACAGCCCCTTATTTATTATTTCATTTATTACTTAGTCATCATCTTCTTTTCCGCACTCTTCAATCCTTTCAGAGAAGCCTTGATCTTCACATTTCCACTAGTCTGACTGGAACGTAATATAGCCATTACAAATCCTTGATGTAACTTCTTGTGGTTTCCTGAGAAAAGCTCATCCGTCATATGATCACCATTATCTACGGCAATCAGTCTGGCTTCACCTGAGACTTCAAACGTAACTTCACCTTCAGTAGCAGGTACCACCCGTCCTTTACTGTCAACAGCATATACCTTTACATACTGCAAATCCATTCCATCTGCTTTCCAGTCTGCATTCTCCAACTCCATTTTCAAAGCTTTCGCCTTACCTGTCGTTTCCAACATATGACGAGCAACTTCTTTTCCATTGTTACGTGCAATCGCTATGATGTTTCCTCCTTTGCCATAAGGTATATTTTGCCAGTAAATCATATTGCGGCTTTGTATATCATCACGTTTATTCTTCTGAATACCTAAAGATTTCCCATTAACCAATAACTCCACTTCATCAGCATTTGTATAAGTGAACAGATTCTGCTTACTTCCTTCAGCTCTGTTCCAATGAGATGAAAGAGGCATACGACCTACTATGACATCATTCCATTCAATACTTTCTTTCTCACTATCGACTACTCCGATATGAACTAAAGGCTCATCACTGAAAGCACTCTTTATCAAATACGCTTGAGGATAGGGTTCCAAAGCATGATTAAAGAATGAATAATTCCACCCTTTTTTAGGCCAGCCGTTCGATTCTCCCCAGTATTCGATAGCTCCCCAATAGGCAAGTCCTACCATCTTATCCCGGTCCATACCGAAAAAAGGAGCAGTAAGTTCACTACTTGTTGCTTCACTCTGATAAACGATTAAATCGGGACAAGCTTCGAGATACTTCGCATAATCGGTATATTGATAATTGAAGCTGGCAACTTCAGTCACCGTAGACAATTCGGGAGGAAGAATTTTCTTATTGAAATCCGCATCTTTTCTGCTGATGGCACCAGCCCTCGATGGATACATAGCCACCGTTGTCTTTCGGGTAGAATCGTATCGCTTTACAAGCACATCGAAAATTCGATAAGTCGTAACACCCCAATCGCCGGTAGGAAATCCAGCCAGATCTTCCCGCATCTGCAATTCGTTGCCGATACTCCACATAATAACCGAAGGATGGTTTCTGTCGCGCTTAATCCATTCGGGAATCATCTTATACCACAATTGAGTAAAAGGAACCCGGCCACCCCAATATGATTTGTCGCTCCACTTATCAATCAATTCATCTACAATCAGAATACCATGTTTATCTGCCAACTCCATAAAGGATTTCGAATATGGATTATGTGATGTACGCACATGATTATAACCGAACTTCTTGAGCAATTCAAACTGCCGTTCAATAGCACGGTCGAATGCCGCTGCTCCTACAGCACCTAAGTCATGATGATTGGCAATACCCTTCAAGAATAGTTTCTTACCATTCAGTTTAAAGCCAAACTCCGGAGAGTATTCAAGTGTGCGAATACCAAATTTCTCAGTCACGTTGTCGATCACTTTTCCATCACGGACCAATGTTATTTCTGCTCTATAGAGATTCGGTGTTTCACAAGACCATAGCTGGGGATTGGAAACTGCAACTACCGGAAGCGGAACTTCAACAGTAGCCAGTTTATTTTTTTTAGGAGCCATTCCCTTTGTTTCCGTCACCAATTCACCTTTCGGAGAAAAGATTCTGGCATTGATTTCCACATCCAGCTGTTTCCCGGAAATACCTTCCACCTCAACCTGTACATTGATATCTGCACTTTGTTCCGTTATTTTAGGAGTAGAAATAAACACGCCATGACGGGCTATGGAAACATAGTCTTTAACCAGCAAATGGACATCCCGAAACAAACCTCCTCCCGTATACCAGCGTGATCCTCCTTTTTTGCCGGTAGAAGCACTGACAGCTACCACATTATCTGCATCATATCTTAGTAATTTAGTAATATCCGTTTCAAAGCCAATATACCCATAGTCTGTACTTCCTACTTTCTGACCGTTTACCCAGACATCACCTATTAACATAATTCCTTCAAAATCGAGTAATACCCGTTTTCCTTTCCATTCAGGATCGGCTTTAAATGTTTTACGATACCAACCGGTTCCCATCGCTTTAAAACCACGAGCTCCCCCTGCATCCTTATCCCACGGCTGTTCTATTTGAAAGTCATGAGGCAGATCCAGTACACGCCAGCTACTATCATCATAGTTTACAGAATAGGCATCTTTCAAGTCACCCGCATGAAATTTCCATCCGAAATTAAACAAGTGAGACAAACGCCCCTGCCCATCAGCATTTTGTGCAGCGAGCAAACCAAATTGAAGAGTCAATAAAGATAATAAAATCAGTTTTTTCATTTTGTGTATATTAATAGTTTCATGGTAGCACAAAGATAAGCCCAGTTTCAATATCAGTACATAGAAGTTTGTACATTTACATAGATTATTTATCGTTTATCACCCGTAAAACAAAAAAAGTCTCAAGTAGCGACAAACTACCTGAGACTTTTGTTTGAATATGATCAGTTACTTTTTATACAAGTCAGACCCTAAATAATAACCCAACTGCGTAGGTTGATTATATCCTATGTTTTGATTGAGGGCACTCATTTCATAGACATGATCACTCATCAGATAAGGAAATTTATAATCCGTCGGATACCAAGTCGTAAACAGGCGCAGTTCAGTCTGATCACTTGTTACCTGAATAATTTCCTCACGCCAGTCTCCCCAGATGTCCGCATAGAAACAGGGATTACTTTTACTACTATTGATAGTAGTCACTTCATATCTATAAATAGTAAATACACGTTTTTCTTTGGGCGCATCAATCTTACTCCTGTCTAATAATTGACGATTCAATGAATTGGAGAACCATACTGCCATATTGTAAGACATACTGCTGGAACCGGCTCCATATCCGAGATCAGCTCCCGTACAGGAATGTGCATTGCCTTTATACCACCACATCTCGCAGCCCGGACTATCGGGATCAATATCGGCTACCAGGCAACGTCCCATATCTCCACTATACGGAAAATCCCAGATTGTCTCTCCCGTTCTCGCATCTCTCAAAGCAGCACCTACTTTAAAAGGACAAGCCTCAAAGCAAGACCAGATTTGCAGTCCTTTTCTTGACGGGTCAAACTTACCCAAATGCAAGGCATCTCCATGTCCATGCCTGGAGTTCCACAAGCCTTTACCATTGTGGTCTATACAACAACCTCCATATACAACTTCATCACACCCGTCATCGTCCACATCTCCCACACTTAAACTATGATTTCCTTGTCCGGCATAATCACCGTGCACACCGTCTGAAGTATCAAATCTCCATCTCTTCTTTAACTCTTGGCCCTGAAAATCCCAGGCTTCCAATACCATCTTTCCATATACTCCACGACAAATCAGAATAGAGGGGGTAGTACCCGAAAAACATCCCACTCCTACACGATAACTGGCAGAACGTTTGTAATAGTTATCTCCCCAGTCTTCGCTTTTACCTAACGCGATATAATCAGTACGAGCCAACTCTCTTCCTGTCATACCATCCAATACCGACAGAAATTCCGGTCCGCCATGAATATGAGCCGAGCCTTCGACACGATAATCGACTTTACCATCCCCATCCGTATCTTTTATTTCTGTTCCATCTCCAAAGACAGTGCCTTCTGCGGTACGAACCGCTATTTCACATTTTCCGTCACCATCAAAATCATAGACAGCAAAAGAGGTCAGATTACCCACCGGGACATTCGGGCCCAAAGCTACACGCCATAAGAACGAACCATCTAATTTATATGCTTCCAGCAAGGTAGTATGCCAAGGTCCCATCTGTACGGCTTCTGACTCATCCTCTTCGTCCTCTGTCGAAGAACTGCTTCTCAAAAGCCTTTTCAGTACAATCTCATAAACCCCATCTCCGTCCAGGTCACCGACACTGGCATCATTGGCATCATAATAATACTCTGAACTGACACCTGTGGTACCGGCCAATGGTATGGAAATATAGGGCAGTCCGGCCGATGCCTGTACTGCCGTTATGGTATAAGTATCCAACGTTTCATCAGAACCGGCAAAACATAACCGATACGTATTATCCTTATTACGGTCGGCAGTTATATCCTGGAAGTTTGTCGACAAAGTAATCGGTTCTTCATTAAGTTTCACCTCTTCTTCATTACCGCTCTTCCGATAAAGGTCAAAGCCTGTAGAAGAATCATCGGTGGGAAACATACGCCAGCTCACTAATATCTTATTATTGTATTCGGGATAGTAAGAAGCATCTTTTCTTCCGTTAATCGAAGCCCACAATGCACGTTTCAAAGGAGGCTCGACCCGCTCTGCCGGAGGAGTCGGTTCAGGTTCATCACCATTCAACTGGATTTGATTGTCAGTACACGAAACTGTAAGCAACAAAATTGCTGCCAGAAAAAACAAGGCATTTTTCATTTTAAAAGAATTTAGTTAAACAAATAATGATCTGTAAGTTCACAAAAAACACATCGCTGATCTTTCACCAAGCTTCCATAAAAAGTGCACAATGCCGACACTTCGAAAAGTATCCTTTTTATTTCAGATTAGTAGTTCAGCGATGGTCAAAAGTACAGAATCATCCACATTCTCAACTGGAATTATGTACAGTTTACATGTAAAAAAACAGGGATGAACTCAAAAACAAATTAAAGTTCATATATGAACTTTTTTGCTTAGTCTTTATTATCCTCCATTTGATAAGTTACATTCTTTTCTACCACATTTTCAACATTACTTACTTTCTTCACAAACTTCTTAACCGAACCGACCTTTACATCCTTTATCCGCACATTCTTCACAGGAAGTTCAGCATTTCCCTTCAGTTCATATACAGCGTCTGCCGATTCGCAAGTTACTTTATCCATATAGATGCCATCGATACGAGTGATTCGCTTTTCATAAGTCGGGACTAAGTCCTTCCACTGATAAAGCACCTCCGTATCTATTTCAAGTACCCGCTGGGCTGTTCCGGATGCTACATTTTTCATATAGATATTCTCAATAAATCCTCCCCTACGATGATTTGTCTTCACAAAGAAAAGACGCATCACAGAATTGGGTGCTGTACAGTCATGCATATAGATATTCCGTATACCACCGGAGATCTCACTGCCGATGCCCAGTAAGGTATGTCCTTTCAATATCCGGCAGTTACGAATAACTATATTCTCGCAAGGTGTATTCAACCGCCATGCGTCCTGATTACGACCGGCTTTGATTACAACAGCATCGTCTCCCTGGTCAAAAGAACAGTCTTCGACCAGAAAGTTACGACTCATTTCAAAGTCAATACCATCATTATTGTGTCCATGTGCCCGCACATCCAAATTACGGACGATACCTCCGTCACACATATAGAGGTGAATGGTCCAAAACGGACTCTCACGTATTTTAAATCCATCCAGCATCACATTCTTACAGCGATTGAAATGTATCAGATGCGGACGCAAATGATTTTCACCGGTAGCCATCTGGCGTTCTATAACAGGTACATTGGTCGAAGCTTTGGTATACAATTCCTTCAAAGCTTGCAGATGGGGTGCAGGACGTTTAAACCATACTTTCCATGTTCCCATCTTCGGCTGTAATGTACCTTTACCGCTGATTGCCACATTTTCACATTCAAATGCATACAGTAGCGGTGAGTAATTATAGCACTCCAATCCCTCCCATGAGGTCATTACCGCCGGTAGATAGTCTTCCGGATTATCTGTAAAACTCAATACGGCATCTTCTTCTAAACAGAGGTTTACATTACTTTTAAAGTGTACGGGTCCCGTCAGCCAAATGCCTGCCGGAACAACCACACGTCCACCGCCCGCTTTATTACATGCGTCAATAGCAGCAGCGATCGCTTTGGTATTATCAACTTCTCCACCCGGCACAGCACCAAAATCCGTAATCTTAAAATCCCGGTCCGGATAAATAAAGACTTTAATCGGTTGCATCGGAAAAGGAGCTTTTACTTTGACAGTTTTATAATTACCGCCCGCCATTACCGTAGCAACAGACAATAGCCCGAAACACATACATACCATCCATTTTAAAAAGTTCTGTTTCATTATCATCTCATATTAAAATTTGTCCAATCAATTTTATTTTTGAATTTTCAGTGTCACCTTAATCATACCGCCATACGGGTCGAAATCGAAAAGAACTTTATCGTCAGTGATCTGTACCGGCAATCTTCTTTTTCCTTGTTTCACAGTCACTTTCTTTATTTCCTTACCGGTAATCACCATTGTCAACGGTTCAACGAACAGTTCCTGATCCAACTTAAGTTCCGGAGTAATCAACAAGGTATTCTTTTTATTCACAACTTCCAGTTTAGTTTCCTCCCTTTCCTTGATATAAGAAACCACTTCACGGAATGTTCCTACCCATATTTCATTCTCTCTCGCTTTTACTTGATCCAGATGATCCCACAAACGTTGAGGATTGCGGAAAGCATCATAGCCATAGGTTAAACCATGTGTCATTCCTACTCCCCAGTCATTGGTTTCAATCAAGGTATTCACCCATTTTTCCAAATCCTTCAGAGTCGATTTACTCCCAATCGAACGCTGGTGAGTTCTCGTCCCCACACGATTCTGTACGGCAATTCTCCGTCCTTCCGCTTTTTTATTATTATTGGGATAGCAGAAAGTACGGGGCATTACACCTGTATTTGCAAAGATAGCACTATCATTCTTAAAAATATCCTCTTTTATCTCTTCGATAGGAAAACGTGCGAAGTTTTTATGCGTCCAGCCATGATTGGATATCTCATGCCCATTATCAGCCATTTCCTTAAGTTGAGGCCAAGTCATTCTTGTAGTGTCGGTAATGTTCTCGTTATCCTTATTTATATTAGAACCACAGACCCAGAATGTTCCCCGAAAACCTCTCTTTTCCAGTTGGGGAACAAGAAGTGTATAGTGTTCTGCCAGGCCATCGTCAAAAGTATAGCTGATAGCACAAGCCTTATCCTGTTTATATCTGGCAATTTGCACATTCCAGTCTGCTCCCGACAAATAGCCAATACTGATTAATAAACTTAAGATAAAGAGTGAAAATGTCTTCATCGTTCTGTCGTTTTATTGGTTTATCTTCACATTATTCATCGTAAATGAATCGATTATACTCTGATCCACTTTTCCTTTCTTAGCCCGTACTGTGAGATTCTCAAAACAGAAATCAGACAACTTATATTGATCAGACTTCTTAACATTAAAGAATACATTACAATCAATGTCTATATTACGCATCGTAATGTTATTAGAATAAGAAAGGGGAGTATCTTTACGATCTTTCAAATCGTAAAACTGCGTCCAAGGAGCTATATTCAGACAATTCTGTACATTCCCTGTTATATCCTCTACCAGAATATACTCATATTTTTGCGGTGTATCCGGGCGCATCTTTAGAGTTAGAAGAGCACGTGCTCTATCTACCTTACAACGGCGGACAATCACATTCCGGCTAAGGATAGACTCACTACCACAAGTAAAGGCGCTATGACAGAATCCGTAGGTACAGTCTTCAATAATAATATCATAGTTTTCTCCATTATTGGCATCTTTATCTGCCCAAGGTCCTTTTCCCCCTTTCAGCGCTACCGCATCATCATTGACAGACATATAACAATTCTTTATCAGCACATTATTACAAACATCAAGGTCCACTGCATCCGTACTAGGAGCTTTTACGGGACTGGCAGGCGAAGTAATGCGAAGATTCAACAACTTCAAAAAACTGCATTTATAGAAATGAGTGCTCCAGAAAGGAGAATTCATAATTCTGATTCCCTCAATCTGAGCATTCTTACAGTTGGACAAATAAATAATGCGAGGACGCATTTCTTCCATATTGGTGCAATCCGGATTTATAGAACGCCGTAACCAAAATGACTTCCAGTACCGAAGCCCGTTTCCATTCAATGTTCCCTTTCCGGAAATTGTAAATCCATCCAGTCCGTCTGCATTTACCAAAGCCATGAAGTACTTTAAAGTCTGTCCCTCCATACGGGTCATTTTCACCGGAAAATGACTAATATCATCGCTTCCCTTTAATACTGCATCTTCTTCCAGATGTAAATGAGTATTGTTTTTAAAGAAAAGTGATCCGCTTAAGAAAGTACCTTTGGGAATAACTATAACTCCACCCCCATTCCGGGCAGCCAGATCAATTACTCCCTGTATCTTCTTTGTCTGCACCACCGTACTGTCGTTCGCTACTCCATAATCGGTTATGCTATATTTCTTTCCTAAAGCATTCACATTCACTTCCTTGTTTTCCCTGAACCATTCAGGGATTGCCTTGCCATCAGGAAAAACCTCCTGAGCCACCATTTGTGTACAACACAAAATCAATACCAATCCTACAATTTGTTTCATCACCTATTTATCTTTTTACACTTATCTATTATTAATCAATACCTTACATTGAAAACACCAGTACTCCTGCGGTTGGGATCTCTTCAGTTCCTACCAGCACCTTACTTCCCTCCGGTATGTCGAATGTATAAGAACGATCTGAATAATTCAGTACAATCCCAAGCCCGTTCCGGTATTCCACCGTTATTCCATAAGGCAAATTCATCACAGGAATCTGTAGCTGCGCATATAATTTCTTCAAGATATCCTTTTCCAACGCACCATTGTGGCTGTCAACTCCGACATATGTAACAGTGCCTTTACCCAGTTTTCGGAACGTGACAGCAGGACCACCTTCATAGAATTCATTGGCATACGTCGCCCAAACCTGCGAATCAGATGCGGGAATCAGTATTTCTCCCCATGTATTCCACTCATATTGCTTTCCATTCATGACAACAGTACCCGGATCTTCCGGTAAAAGCAGATCATAAAAGTTCATTTCATTTCCCGTCAGAGGTGTGATCATAGAACCGAAAGGAGCTGCCGGCAAACGGCCATAACGGTCTTTCTGTGCTGTACGGCAGGTCAACACAAGATTACCACCATTTTTCACATAGGCAATCCATTTATTTACTAATTCCTTATCAGCCAGTTGGTAAGCAGGAGCTATCACCACAGGATACTCCGTCAACTCCTTCTGTTCGGAGACAAAATCAACGGAAGCACCAAATGACTTCAAAGTCCGGTAATACTTCTCTATATGTGCAAAAGTATCCCATGTACGGTTCTGTTTCTGTCGCTCGATGCTCCAGGAATTCTCGTGGTTGAAAAGGATAGCGGTACGACGTGCCAGATAGTCGGCAGGCTTCGTTTCGCGCGGAGCATAATGTTTCCGGAGTTCTCTTATCTCTTTTATAAAGGTTTCATATTCCCTTCCGCCGGGAGTGACGGTTACGCCGTCCGTTCCTACTATCCCATAATGATACTGCTCTGTGCCGTACAGCGGCTGGCGATAGCGATACGTACAGATAAAATCGCTTCCACCGGCAAATACACTCCACATCCACAGACGGACAGCTCCCGGAAGCGGTTGCGGATTAATGCTCCCCCAATTCACTTGTCCCGGTTGCAACTCCATCACGCCATACGTACCCTGTATAGGACGGAAGAAGTCATTCGCCCATGCAATACGCAACGGATTTCCTACCCGATATCCACGGCGTCCGATACCTTCGTTATCGCCATACACCATATAGCGTGTATAACTCTGGAAATCGAGTGCAGGACTACCGCCGATATGTCCTTCATTATAGTTGGGGATATAGTTGGTAGTAATCCACTGGTTCTTTGCATATTTTCTGATCAGCAGACATTGTTCATTCAGAAAATCATTGGTCTGCGCAGCGGCAAAACGACGATAATCCAGAATCTGATGATGATTCATAAACATCTGGACACGCTTAGGAAGAGTGATTTCATCAAAAGACGAATAAGCCTCACTCCAGAAAGCAGTTCCCCACGCGTCGTTCAGCAACAGAATGTTGTGATTGTATTTTGCACGGAGATAATCACGGAAAGCCTGTTCCGCTTTCGGATTATAGTCGAACTGTACGGCAGGTTCATTGTCGAGTTGCCATCCGACAATACGGGAATCATTGCCATAATGCTGTGCCAGTTTCTCGATCATCTTATACGATAATTCCCGATAGAGCGGCGATGCAAATGAGGCATGCTGGCGGGCACCGTGATCGAGAACCGTACCATCTTCATTCTTCAACAGGATTTCGGGATACTTCCGGCTCATCCACACCGGGGGTGTGGCAGTCGAAGTACACATAATGACTTTCAGATCATATTTGGCAGCAAGAGCTACTGCTTTATCCAGCCAGGCAAAATCGTATCGTCCTTCTTCCGGCTCCAGCTGCGCCCATGCAAACTCCGCAAAGTGAGTAAACTCAAATCCCAGTTCATGCATCTTCTTGAAATCACGTTCCCACTGACTTTCATCCCAGTGTTCGGGATAATAATAAACTCCTGTCAATGTCAGGTCCTTATCGTTGAACCAGGAAGAAGTTTGTGCTTTTACAGATTGATGCTTCCGGTCATCTACCAGAGACTCTACGACGGAAGCATCTACCGCAAAGGCAGTCCCGTGGCGGATTCCCTTCGGAAACGAAACCTGATCGGATACATCTTCCCACGTTTCACCATGATCCAGCGAACGGACAGCTCCGTAACGATGATCACGATACTTATCAAAATACACATAAAGCGCATCACCCACAAAAAGAGGTGCCGGTCCTTCCGCCCAATATTTTCCCGTAATCGGGGCGGATACCTTTGTCGGAAAACCTTTGGCAATATTCTTCGTGCGTGTCACACGCAGGTTTTTCTCCGGAGGATTGGAGTTCTCGTTCTTGACGACCATGATCAGATCTCCCTGTGTCGGATCTTTCACGATAGCCGCGTCGATCACACTGAAATCGGGATTGAAAAACATCTTCGTCTTTGAGAAAGTACGAAAATCCTTCGTTGTGACATAGTACATACGATGGTTCAGCCCTTTTTCGCTTTCGCTGGTAGGCACTTCCTTGTGGCGTCCGGGGATGGTGGTCGCCCAAAAAATGTAATATGTTTCCGAAGGTTCGTCATAAAAGAGTTCCGGCGCCCAACAATTATGAGCTTCCGGCTCGTGCATCATCACGGGAATAGCCTGTTGCTCACTCCAATGAATCAAATCACGGGAAGAAGCATATCCGATGATCCGGTCCGTCCAACTGGAAGTCCAGACCATGTGAAATGTTCCGTCGGGAGCTTGGCATATACTGGGATCACGCATCAATTTATCTTTACCGACAGACGGAGTCAAAAAAGAGCGTCCGCCGTTCAAAGGAGTCCAGTTCAGCCCATCATAACTGTAGGCAAGATGCAGACCGTCCTTGCTGTCATTGATAAAATAAGAAAAGAGATAAGCAGTCTCACCTGCAAAGATTGTCATTACCGACCAAAGAGTTAAAGCCATCCAGGCAAATACTTTTTTCATGGTTCACTTTAAGATTAAAAAGTTTACTTCGCAAAGATATGGTATCCCCCAGAATTTCAGAAATGAATGATGATGGAGATATTATCATATTCATGTAGTTTCGTACACTAACCGCCATAAAAGCCGTTTTTGATACAATATTCTATGTATCTGTACATCTTTCTATTTTATAGATTACTCAAAAGCTCTACTTTAGCAGCAGATTTTTAAACGTAGTGGAAAACATATCAATTCTACATATCATGAAACAACTTTTAGTAAGTATTGCCATTGTATTCGCCTCTGTACTGACTGTAACAGGGCAAAACCACTCTTTCAGCCTATCCGGAAAATGGAATTTCCAGATAGACCGGGAAGATGCGGGGATGAAAGAACAATGGTTCAATAAATCGCTCGACGAGTCTATCAACTTACCCGGCTCCATGCCCGAAAAGCTGAAAGGGGACAATGTTACCGCACGTACCCAATGGACAGGAAGTTTATATGACAGTTCTTACTATTTCAATCCTTACATGGAGAAATACCGGATAGAAGGGCAAGTCAAATTACCTTTCTTCCTGACTCCCGACAAGCACTATGTAGGTGTCGCCTGGTATCAAAAGAAAGTGACAATTCCATCCGACTGGAAAGGGGAAAGAATTCTCCTCTTTCTGGAACGCCCGCATATTGAAACGACCGTATGGGTAAACACGAAAGAAATCGGTATGCAAAACAGCCTTTGCGTTCCTCATGTATACGACCTGACCTCGGCCGTCACTCCCGGCAAGCCGTGCCGGATCACTATCCGGGTTGACAACCGGATTAAAGAGATCAATGTCGGTCCGGATTCACATAGTATCACCGACCAGACACAGGGCAACTGGAACGGAATCGTAGGTAAAATCGAACTGCAGACGACTCCCAAAGTCTATTTCGACGATATACAGGTATATCCTGATCTGAGCAATGGGAAAGCGCTGGTACGCATGAATGTAAAATCCTCTTCTTCTGCCAAAGGAGAAATAACACTTTCTGCCGAAAGCTTTAATACGGATACCCGCCACAACATCTCCCCTGTTCAGCAGAGCTTCCGTATTCAGGCAGGAGATAACCGGGTAGAAATGGAACTACCGATGGGAAAAGACTTCCTGACATGGGATGAGTTCAATCCGGCACTCTACAAACTGACAGCCACGCTGAACAGCGGCAAGCAGTCCGAAAAGAAACAGGTACAGTTCGGTATGCGTGATTTCAAGATAGAAGGCAAATGGTTCTACGTCAACGGACGCAAGACAATGCTCCGGGGTACAGTGGAAAACTGCGATTTCCCGCTTACAGGTTATGCACCGATGGACGTAGCTTCCTGGGAACGGGTCTTCCGCATCTGCCGCAACTACGGATTAAACCATATGCGTTTCCACTCTTTCTGTCCACCGGAAGCAGCCTTCATCGCTGCCGATCTCGTTGGTTTTTATCTGCAACCCGAAGGTCCCAGCTGGCCTAATCACGGTCCGAGACTGGGCAACGGGCAGCCGATTGACAGATATCTGATGGACGAAACCATCGCTCTGACCAAAGAATACGGCAATTACGCCTCTTACTGCATGCTGGCTTGCGGCAACGAACCTTCGGGCCGTTGGGTACCTTGGGTAAGCAAATTCGTTGATTACTGGAAAGCGACCGACCCCCGCCATGTATATACAGGAGCTTCCGTAGGAGGCAGCTGGCAATGGCAGCCCCACAATCAATATCATGTGAAAGCCGGTGCACGGGGTCTTAGCTGGGCAGGCTCGCAACCGGAAAGTATGTCCGACTACCGCGCCAAGATCGATTCCGTGAAGCAACCGTACGTTTCTCATGAGACGGGACAATGGTGTGCATTCCCGAATTTCAGCGAGATACGTAAATACACCGGAGTGAACAAGGCCAAGAACTTTGAAATCTTCCGTGATATCCTGAATGATAATCACATGGGCAGCATGGGGCACGACTTTATGATGGCTTCGGGCAAACTTCAGGCAATCTGCTACAAACACGAAATCGAGAAAACATTGCGTACACCCGACTATGCAGGATTCCAGTTGCTGGCACTGAACGACTATTCCGGTCAGGGAACTGCATTAGTAGGTCTTCTGGATGTCTTCTTTGAAGAAAAAGGCTATATCAACGCAGATGAGTTCAGACGTTTCTGCAGCCCGACCGTTCCGCTGGCACGTATTCCTAAATTCGTATATACCAACGACGAGGCTTTCCATGCCGACATCGAAGTTTCCCATTTCGGAGCAGCCCCTCTGCAGGAAGCCAAAACGGTATACAGCATCAAGGATGAATATGGCAAAGTATACGCTCACGGCACTGTAGGCACTCAGAATATACCAGTCGGAAATCTTTGTCCGCTAGGAAGTGTAGACATGAAGCTAAGCGGAATCACTAAACCGCAGAAACTGAATATGGAAATTCGTATCGAAGGCAGCGATGCCGTCAATGACTGGGACTTCTGGGTATATCCCGCACAGGTAGAACTGACTCAGGGCGACGTATATACCACCGATACACTAGACGCAAAAGCAATCTCCATCCTGCAAGAAGGAGGAAACGTATTGATCACGGCAGCCGGAAAAATCCAGTATGGCAAGGAAGTGAAACAATACTTCACTCCTGTCTTCTGGAATACTTCCTGGTTCAAGATGCGTCCGCCTCATACCACAGGTATCTTCCTCAACGAATATCATCCGCTTTTCCGTGAATTCCCGACCGAATATCACAGCAACCTGCAATGGTGGGAACTGCTGAACAAAGCACAGGTCATGCAGTTTACCGGATTCCCGGCCGAATTCCAACCGACCATCCAGAGCATAGACACCTGGTTTATCAACCGGAAAATCGGAATGTTGTTCGAAGCCAACGTACTGAACGGCAAATTGATAATGACCAGCATGGACATCACTTCGAAACCGGAAAAACGGGTAGTTGCCCGGCAGATGCATAAAGCCATCCTTGACTATATGAACTCCGATGCTTTCCGCCCGACAGCGAATATCGCTCCGGAACTGATTCAGGAACTATTCACCAAAGTGGCGGGAGACGTGAAATCCTATACCAAAGATTCACCCGACGAACTAAAACCGAAAATAAATTAAACTAATTGATGACTGATATGAAAACAACATTTCTCGGACTTCTGCTGCTGACAGCAACAGCTATCAGCGCTCAGGAACAAGCCCGCACATTCCAACTGGCAGACGCCCCCCGCTACAGCGAGGAAACAGGTTACGGATATGACCTTGCACCCACTCCCGAAAAAGGGAGCAAAGCACCTTTCTTCTTTTCTGTCCGTGTGCCGGACGGTAACTACAAAGTAACCGTACGCCTCGGAAGCAAGAAGCAGGCAGGTGTAACTACCGTACGAGGCGAATCACGCCGTCTCTTTGTCGATAATCTGCCCACCAGAAAAGGGCAGTTCACAGAGGAGACATTTATCATCAACAAACGGAATCCACGCATATCCGACAAAGAATCGGTACGCATCAAACCCCGTGAAAAGACGAAACTGAACTGGGACGACAAACTGACACTGGAATTCAACGGTGACGCTCCCCTATGTCAGAGCATCAGTATCGAGCCTGCCGACCCGTCTGTAATTACCGTATTCCTGTGCGGCAACAGTACGGTAGTCGATCAGGACAACGAGCCTTGGGCCAGCTGGGGACAAATGATTCCTCACTTCTTCGGCACCGATGTCTGTATCGCCAATTATGCCGAATCCGGCGAATCGGCAAATACCTTTATCGGAGCCAAACGACTGGCGAAGGCTTTAAGCCAGATCAAAAAAGGAGACTATCTCTTTATGGAGTTCGGTCACAACGACCAAAAGCAGAAAGGGCCGGGCAAAGGAGCTTACTACTCCTTCATGACCAGTCTGAAAACATTCATTGACGAAGCGCGTGCACGCGGAGCGCATCCGGTGCTTGTCACTCCTACCCAACGTCGTAGTTTCGACGCCAACGGACATATCCGCGACACACACGAAGACTATCCGGAAGCGATGCGCTGGCTGGCAGCCAAAGAGAATGTTCCCCTGATCGATCTCAATGAAATGACACGTACCCTGTACGAGGCGCTGGGACCGGACACTTCCAAACGTGCTTTCGTCCACTATCCGGCAGGAACGTATCCGGGACAGACCAGGAATTTTGCAGATAATACGCACTTTAATCCTTACGGTGCCTATCAGATCGCCCAATGCGTCATCGAAGGGATGAAGAAAGCCGTTCCCGAACTGGCGAAGCATCTGAAAATAGACCCGGCATACAATCCCGCACATCCGGACGATGTGAATACTTTCCACTGGAACGATTCACCGTTCACGGAAATAGAGAAACCGGATGGAAATTAAAAGAATCCTATACTAAAAGACTATATGAGAATTAAAAACCTCCTTCCCCTACTTCTGGCAGGCTCGTTGATGATAGCGTGCACTCCTGCCAAACAAGCCGGCAACAGCTTCGAATGGGGGCAGGTACCTCAGCAACCGGATTTATCGTGGGCAGACAGCGTAGGCAGCCGCCAACTTCCCGGAGACAAGATGATTATATCCGCCAATTCCTTTGGCGCAGTAGCAGACAGTACCGTACTCAGCACAGAGGCCATTCAGAAAGCAATCGACAGTTGCGCTGTCTCCGGCGGAGGAACGGTTGTCCTGCAACCGGGGTATTACCAGACAGGAGCCTTGTTTGTCAAAAGCGGCGTAAACCTGCAGATTGGCAAAGGGGTGACTCTGCTTGCCAGCCCCGACATCCACCATTATCCCGAATTTCGCTCGCGTATAGCAGGGATAGAGATGACATGGCCGGCAGCAGTGATCAACATTGTCGACGAGAAGAACGCTGCCATCAGCGGAGAAGGTACACTGGACTGCCGTGGAAAAGTCTTCTGGGATAAATACTGGGAAATGAGGAAAGAATACGAAGCCAGAGGGTTACGCTGGATAGTGGATTATGACTGCAAACGTGTACGGGGAATCCTCGTCGAACGCAGTTCGGACATCACACTGAGCGGTTTCACCCTGATGCGCACAGGATTCTGGGGATGTCAGATTCTCTATTCCGACTATTGTACCATAGACGGACTGACTATCAACAATAACATCGGCGGCCACGGTCCAAGCACGGACGGCATCGACATCGACTCCTCCTGCAACATACTGATCGAGAACTGTGACATAGACTGCAACGACGACAATATTTGTATCAAATCGGGACGGGACGCGGACGGGCTGCGTGTGAACCGTCCGACAGAGAATGTGGTAGTGCGCAACTGCACAGCCCGCAAAGGAGCGGGACTGATCACCTGCGGCAGCGAAACTTCCGGCAGCATCCGCAATGTATTAGGCTATGACCTTAAAGCTGTCGGCACATATACCGTGCTGCGACTGAAAAGTGCCATGAACCGTGGGGGAACCATTGAGAATATCTACATGACCCGTGTCAGCGCAGAAAATGTCCGTCAGGTATTGGCGGCGGATTTAAACTGGAATCCGAGCTACAGCTACAGCACTTTGCCCAAAGAATATGAGGGCAAGGAGATTCCGGAGCACTGGAAGGTGATGCTGACTCCGGTAGAACCACCTGAAAAAGGGTATCCGCGATTCCGTGACATATACCTCTCACAGGTAAAAGCGGAAAATGTAGATGAATTTATCTCCGCTTCGGGCTGGAATGATACATTGCGTCTGGAAAACTTCTATCTTTACGGCATCGAAGCGCAGACCAATAAACCGGGGAAAATCTGCTATACGAGAAACTTTAATCTATCGGAAATAACATTGGACGTCAAAGACAAAGATGCTATTGTACTAAAGGAAAATGAACAAAGTAATATCCACTTCGACTATGTTAAAACAACTACTGACCGTCGTACTGCTGGCAATCTGCCTCATTAACGTACAGGCGCAGCAACTGACTCCTCCCGCCGGAACTTTCCGTCTGGGAATATCGAAAGGAACCGACAGTCACTGGCTGGCTCCTCAGGAAAATGTGAAAGGAATCGCTTTCCGGTGGAAAGCCCTGCCGGATACCCGCGGCTTTATTCTCGAAGTAGCGGTCACCTCCTTGCAGCAGGCCAACATCTTATTCTGGAGCTTCGGAGACTGTCAGCCGGACATGGATATAAACGTGTTCAGCGTAGAAGGACAAGCCTTCACCTGTTATTATGGTGAAAGTATGAAACTCCGCACCTTGCAGGCAGTCACTCCCACCGACGATATCCGTTTGAGTAACGGCCATCAGGACAAGACTCCCCTCTTGCTTTATGAATCGGGGAAACGAACAGACCGTCCCGTCCTCGCAGGGCGCTGCCCGCTCGCAGCAAACAGTAAACTTTATTTCTGTTTCTACGAGCAAAATGCACGAGCAGATTATAATTATTTTATGTTGCCGGATCTTTTTGCAAAGATTGATGAACTTAAACATAGTAAAAAATGAATAAAACAGTAGTATCTCCATTCTCCTCCTTCGGGAAGGAGGAGAATGGAGATACTATTGATTATCATTTAGCTCAAATCCATACAAAGATGAAAAGAATATATCTGTTACTCAGCCTACTGACCGGTTGCCTGTATATGCAGGCAGCAATCTATAACGTCAGAGACTTCGGAGCAAAAGCGGACGGAAAGGCTATTGACTCTCCCGCCATCAACCGTACCATCGAAGCTGCCGCACAAGAAGGCGGAGGTACCGTATACCTGCCTGCCGGAGAATATGCCTGTTATTCTATCCGGCTGAAAAGTAATATCCACCTCTATCTGGAACAAGGCGCACGCATCATCGCAGCCTTTCCGGAAAAGGACAAAGGATACGACATGGCGGAACCCAATGAGCATAATAAATACCAGGACTTCGGTCACAGCCACTGGAAGAACTCCCTGATCTGGGGAATCGGTCTGGAAAACATCACCATCAGCGGTCCGGGACTGATCTACGGCAAAGGACTGACCCGCGAAGAAAGCCGCCTGCCGGGTGTAGGCAACAAAGCGATCAGCCTCAAGGATTGCCGGAATGTCACGTTGAAAGACTTCTCCATGCTCCATTGCGGACACTTCGCCCTGCTTGCCACCGGTGTGGAACACCTTACCCTGCTTAACCTGAAAGTAGATACCAACCGGGACGGATTCGACATTGACTGCTGCCGCAACGTACGCATCAGCCAATGCACGGTTAACTCCCCGTGGGATGACGCCATCGTTCTGAAAGCCTCTTATGCGCTGGGACGTTTCAAAGATACGGAGAACGTTACTATCAGCGACTGCTACGTCAGCGGCTTCGACAAGGGAAGCGTACTGGACGGCAGCTGGCAACTCGACGAACCGCAGGCCCCCGACCACGGATACCGTACCGGACGTATCAAGTTAGGCACGGAAAGCAGCGGAGGCTTCCGCAACATCGTCCTCACCAACTGTATCTTCGAACATTGTCGGGGACTGGCGCTCGAAACCGTAGACGGCGGTCATCTGGAAGACATCGTTATCAGCAATATCACCATGAGGGATATTGTCAACGCTCCTATCTTCCTTCGCCTGGGTGCGCGCATGCGCAGTCCGGAAGGGACACCCATAGGCACCATGAAGCGTATTCTGATCAGCGACATCAATGTATGGAACGCTGACAGCCGGTATTCTTCCATTATCAGCGGTGTCCCCGGTGCATCTATCGAAGATGTTACTTTCCGCAATATTCACCTATATTATAAAGGTGGATACAGCGAAGAAGATGGCAAGCGCACTCCACCCGAACAGGAGAAAGTATATCCCGAACCCTGGATGTTCGGTACGATTCCCGCCAAAGGATTTTATATCCGTCACGCAAAGAACATAACTTTCGACGGTGTCCGCTTCCACTTTGCACAGCCGGACGGACGTCCGCTCTTTGTGACCGACGACGCAGAAAACATTGAATACTATCATACACCCCAAGAATAATGAACAAGAAACAACTGATACTCCTCTGTATGCTCGCAGCAGGTGGAAGCATACAAGCGCAACAGTGGCCGGATGCTCCGGCAGAAGCCCGTCCCGGCACCAGATGGTGGTGGCTGGGAAGCGCTGTCGATGAAAAGAACCTGACTTACAATCTGGAAGAATACGCGCGTGCCGGCATGGGCGCCGTAGAAATCACTCCCATCTATGGTGTACAGGGCAATGATGCCAACGATATTCAGTTCCTTTCTCCCCGCTGGATGGAAGTCCTCAAACACACACAGGCGGAAGGAAAACGCACCGGCATCGAGATCGATATGAACACCGGAACGGGATGGCCCTTCGGAGGACCGGAAGTCAGCATCGAAGACGCGGCAAGCAAAGCCATCTTCCAGACTTATGATATAGAAGGAGGCCAGGAAATCGTGCAAGATATCAATGTGACAGACAAGAAGCAGCAACCTTATTCTGTCTTAAGCCGTGTGATGGCATACGACGAAAACGGACGCTGCATCAACCTTACTTCCCACGTCAGGAAAGACAAACTGGTATGGAAAGCCCCTGCCGGAAAATGGAAAGTGATAGCGCTGTATAACAGCAAGACACGTCAGAAAGTGAAACGTGCCGCCCCCGGAGGGGAAGGATACGTAATGAACCATCTTTCCAAGACTGCCGTCAAGAACTATCTCTCCCGATTTGACCGTGCTTTCAAAAGCAGCAAGACGAGTTATCCGCATACATTCTTCAACGACTCTTACGAAGTCTATCAGGCAGACTGGACAGAAGACTTTCTGGATCAGTTCGCCCGCAGACGGGGATATAAACTGGAAGAACATTTTCCGGAGTTTCTGGATGAAAACCGTCCGGAAGTCAGCCGCCGCATCGTATCCGACTATCGGGAGACGATCTCCGACTTATTGCTGGAGAACTTCACCCGCCAATGGACGGACTGGGCACATAAGAATGGCAGCATCACCCGTAATCAGGCACACGGATCGCCTGCCAACCTGATCGATGTCTACGCAGCCGTAGACATCCCCGAATGTGAAGGATTCGGTTTGTCCCAATTTCATATCAAAGGATTACGTCAGGATTCATTAACCAAAAAGAATGATTCGGACTTGTCGATGCTGAAATATGCCTCTTCTGCCGCACATATCGCCGGGAAGCCTTATACTTCTACCGAAACATTTACCTGGCTGACGGAGCATTTCCGCACTTCTTTGTCGCAATGCAAACCGGATATGGACCTGATGTTCGTCTCCGGCATTAATCATATGTTCTTTCACGGCACTCCTTATTCGCCGAAAGAAGCCGAATGGCCGGGATGGTTGTTTTACGCCTCTATCAATATGAACCCGACGAACAGTATCTGGCACGATGCCCCTTCGTTCTTCGATTATATCACCCGTTGCCAGAGTTTCCTGCAAATGGGTAAACCGGATAATGATTTCCTTATTTATCTGCCTGTCTATGATATGTGGGATGAGCAACCGGGACGTTTGCTCCTATTCAGCATTCATCACATGGCCAAGCTTGCCCCGAAATTTATAGATGCCATCCACCGTATCAATAACAGCGGATATGACGGAGACTATATCTCGGACAACTTTATCCGCAGCACCCGTTTCAAAGACGGACAACTCATCACTTCCGGCGAAACCGGTTACAAAGCGCTGGTCGTACCCGCCGCCCATTTGATGCCGAATGACGTTCTGGCTCATCTGCTGAAACTGGCACAACAGGGAGCCACTATCGTATTCCTCGAAAACTATCCGACGGACGTACCGGGATACGGTCAACTGGAACAGAAGCGCAAGACTTATCAGCAGACGCTGCAAAAGTTACCTTCCGTTTCATTCTCCGAAACAACGGTTACTCCGATAGGCAAAGGCAAGATTATTACAGGTACGGATTATGCGCGTACTTTAGCAAGTTGTAATATTCCTCAAGAAGAAATGAAAACCAAGTTCGGACTGCAAGCCATCCGCAGGGTGAACGATAGCGGACACCATTACTTTATCTCTTCTCTCCAAGATAAAGGAGTGAATGATTGGGTGACACTGGGAACCAAAGCCAAAGCTGCCGCCCTCTTCAATCCCATGACAGGCGAATGCGGAGAAGCAAAGGTACGTCAGACCGGAGAACAAACACAAGTCTACCTCCAACTGAAATCCGGCGAATCGGTGATTTTGCAGACTTATCAACAGCCGCTGCAAGCTGCCCGCCCCTGGAACTATATTCAGGAACAACCGTTCAGCCTCAGCCTGGATCATGGCTGGAAACTACACTTCGCCGAAAGCGAACCGGAGATAAAGGGTACGTTCAATATCGACCGCCCTTGCTCATGGACAGGCATCGACCATCCGGCAGCCAAGATTAACATGGGCAGCGGTGTTTATTCATTGGATATCGAATTGCCCGCTCTGCAAGCCGATGACTGGGTACTCGACTTGGGAGACGTACGCGAAAGTGCCCGTGTCCGGATCAACGGTCAGGAAGCGGGCTGCGCATGGGCAGTACCTTATCAGCTACGAGTAGGTCATCTGCTGAAATCAGGAAAAAACCACATCGAGATAGAAGTCACTAACCTCCCTGCCAACCGGATAGCCGAACTGGACAGGCAGGGAGTGCAGTGGCGCAAATTTAAAGAAATCAATATTGTCGATCTGAATTATCGTCCGGCCAACTATGGTCACTGGGCTCCCATGCCTTCGGGATTAAATAGCGAGGTCCGGCTGATTCCGGTAGATTATTTATCTTTCAAGACACACTAAAGTTATTATTTAAATCTACTTTCAGTTCAAGATAAGGCAATATAGTTCGGGCCTGACTAAAAAGTCAGTAGTATCTCCAATTCCCCTCCTTCCCGAAGCTACCCTTTATACACAAGTCTTATCTGATAAACTCATACAGTTCAAACTGT
>ERZ857982.77-NODE-77-length-175472-cov-23.384980_pt1 | contig 175472 bp, 168 predicted proteins | sample MGYA00519955_ERZ857982 | MGnify/ENA primary metagenome ERZ857982 (study PRJEB31778, sample SAMEA3449416) | human gut metagenome | biome: human gut; feature: human-associated habitat; material: faeces | place: United Kingdom | collected 2010/2012 ... | reverse complement strand
TCAGACTTCTTCCGGAACGTCATGTCCTGTCGGATAGAATTATGTGAGAAAGCACGGAAAAATGACAATAAGAATGGCATATGAAATGGTCATGCCCTATCATCTTCATATGCCATCTTATTTTTTAGAGACATTTACTGAATATCCCTGTTTAGCTTAAACATAAAAATGTCCCCTATCTGAATTTGTACTGTGAGAATTCAGATAGGGGACATTTCTTTCACTTTTTATATGAAATAGATATAGGCTAATGTACTTAAACTAATAACTACCCATAACAAAACGCCTTGGATCAAAGGTTTGACACCGACAGATCTTAGAACATCCAAAGAAAGGGAAGCGCCTATAAAAAACATGGTAATAGTTAATGTCTTGCGTGCAATTCCATTGATGGCAGCACCCAACTGTGGCACGCCATTCAGTAAATATGTATTCGCAATCATAGCCAGAATAAAGAAGAAAATAAACCAAGGAATACTTATCTTCTGTCCTTTACTTTTAAATATAAAAGAAGTGGCGAATGCCATTGGTATGATCCAAAGAGCACGGGTCAACTTGATAGTTGTAGCAACCTTCAGTGCTTCTTCACCATAAGCAGCACCTGCTCCCACCACAGAACTGGTATCATGAATAGCAATGGCAGCCCACGTGCCAAACTGATGTTCGGTCATATCCAAAGCATGTCCGATAGCCGGGAAGATAAAAAGCGCAATAGCATTCAGAATAAAGATCGTTCCCAATGCCACGGACATTTCACTGTCTTTGGCCCTCAGCACCGGCCCTACTGCCGCAATAGCACTACCACCACAGATAGCAGTTCCCGAACTAATCAGATAGGAAGTATTTCTGTCTATCTTGAATATTTTACGACCAATAAACCAGCCGATGAGCAACGTGCCCACCACAGAAATAACAGTGAACTCCATCCCTTCTTTACCGGATGCCAAAGCCGACTGAAGATTCATACCGAATCCCAATCCTACTACAGAATATTGCAGCAAATATTTAGATGTCTTTTTATTAAATTTGGGATGTGCCTGTCCGCAGGTTAATGCGAAAATAAGTCCGAGAAACAAAGCTACTGGAGGAGTCACCCATGCGGACCATGCTTGTAAACCAGGAATATAATCTAAAAATAAGAAAAAAGTTAAAGTAGAAAGTATTGCAACGTAAATTGTCTTGTTGTTGGTTTGCAACGTTTTTGTAGCGGTTGAAATCATTTTTTTATCTTTTTATAATTTTGCGGGTGCAAAGGTACGGCAAACAATCAAGACAAACCAATTGTTTCTAATTATCTATTATAACTTTTTGTTATAGTCACTTCTCTTATTGTTACATTATGCTCCTACGATGTCCTTTCCAAATGGTGATAATGCTAACGCAGCCAACTTAAAGTGCTGCAAACCAAAGGGAATACCGATAATGGTTATACACAGAACAATTCCGAAAGCCAAATGTGACAGACAAATCCAAATGCCACCCAAAAATAACCACAGAATATTCATCAGTATATAAAGACATCCACTCGAACGCCTGCCACTTCTCACCTCTTTACCGAAAGGCCATAAAGCAAGTCCGGCTAACTTTAACGTCTGTATACCAAAAGGAATACCTACGATCGTAAACATCATCAGCAGACTTGAAATAAGGTACTCCACTGCAGTAAAGATACCACCAAGCAGCAACCACAATAAGTTCATAAAACAACCCATATATATAGTATTAGTTATTTTCCACATTCGACTATACAAAGATACAGAAGAAATATGAGAATTTAAATGGCTTTTTTATAAACTTTCTCTTTTACTATTTCATCGAAGCTTTATGCAAAATGATACGTTCAATGGCTATACCTTCGTTTCCTTGCAGATCAAATACTATCCCTTTTTACTGAGAAATGATGAGAGACTAAATCTTTTTTTATTTTTTTAGTAGATAGTGAAAATCTATCTGCTCTGCCAAGAGATACAGTTTCACCACATCATGAGGTAGCCCTGCAGTTGGGATATGATTCGCATGAAAAGAAGCAACACCTACAAGTTCTTGCTATGATGCCCCGCAAAGCGCATAAAAACTTGAGATAATCCTCCCTCCTGCCCTTGTAGCTGCACAAAATTAAATTCGCGCAACATTGGCATCCCTTTTATCTCAACTACCCGTAAAGTGCCGGCCACAAGTTCTTTATGCACCGACCGGATAGAAACAATTCCCATACAATCAGTATGTTCCAAAAAGAGCTTGATACTCTCCGTACCACCAAGATACATCAGAACATTCAAAGAAGACAGCTTCAGATTGTGTTGCGACAGGGCTCGTTCAAATACATCCAACGTCCCCGAACCTCTTTCACGCAAAACCAAAGGGATATTCGGCAATTCTGCAGGTGTTACCTCCTCCTGAATATTTAGTTTACTGTTCACATGCACTACCGCAACAAGTTCATCTTGCAAAAACAAAGTATATTTCAGATTAGGTAAACGAAAAATACCTTCCACCAATCCCAATTCAATCCGGTGTTCTTGCAAAGCAACCTCCACTCCCCGAGAGTTTCCATTAAGGACGGAAAGATTGACTTGTGGAAACTTCGCAATAAAATGAGCCAATAAAGGGGGCAGAACATATTGAGCAATCGTCGTGCTAGCTCCCAGTTTCAACTCTCCAATATACTCGTTATGCAACAAATGCATTTCATATTCAAGCCGCTTGTAATCATCTAAAATCTTTTCGCTATGCTTCAGCAGTAATTCACCGGCAACAGTCAATGAGATTTTACTTCCCTGACGTTCGAACAAACGAGCCTGATAATAAGTCTCCAATTCCTGAATATGCTTAGTGATAGCAGGCTGGCTGACAAACAATTCTTGCGAAGCCTTTGTAAAACTCAGATTCTTCGCTACGCTCTGAAATACTTTTAAACGAAAATCGGACACCTTTTTATTTGAGTTATTTGAGGATTAAAATTCAAAATCAAGAATTAAACACAAGGACTATAGTTCTTCAGCTCTGATTCCTAATGCCTGCATAACAGGAAATGCCAACATATCCCACTTATACTCTACCTGCACTTCAGGCTCATTCATACGAAACTGGATAATCTCCTTGCCTTTCACTTCATGCAACGCATCGGATACTTTCTTTCCATATTCTTCATTGAAAGAAACGACAATCATCCTTTTCACATCAGCCGAATCAGCAACGATAGACAATAAATCCAAAAACAAATCTTCGCGTGAAACCATCCCTTCCGAAGGAACACTTGCAAATGAATATTCACCATAAGGACTCTGAAAAGCGACTCCATTCAACTCCTTCACCAAATCGGAAGGATGGCAATGTACAAGCTGATCGGACTCTTCATCGTAAACAAAAAGAAATTGTACTTCATTTTTCCCTTCCGTGATTCCGGCATCCAGAGTCAGATAAGTGGTCAACATAGAAAGGTCGATATCCTGTAAAGAACGTCGCAAAGTCTCTTCAAAGTAACCTTTCATATCTGTAATTACAAAATTCAAGAAAGCAGCATCAATCAACACTACTGTTTCAGACAGTTTTATTTGAGGTTTATCATTCATACCTTATTTATAATATGATTACAGCGGATAAAGATACTACAATACTTTTATTTATTCACTTCATTTCGCGGCAAATTCGTCAGTATCATTCAGATGAAAAACGTCATTTTGTCTTCTAACTCTCTTATTATCATGCTATTTTGTCATATTTTTCTACTTGGCAAATCTTTTGAGCCCTTTCAAGTGTTATTAAAATCATGAAAAAAGAAAGGAGAACAACCATATGAACTTTAACAATTTTACCATCAAATCTCAAGAAGCGGTACAGGAGGCCGTAAATCTCGTACAAAGTCGGGGACAACAGGCGATTGAACCTGCTCATATCCTACATGGAGTAATGAAGGTAGGCGAAAATGTGACTAACTTCATCTTCCAAAAATTAGGAATGAACGGGCAACAGGTAGCCCTAGTCGTTGACAAACAGATCGATTCTTTGCCTAAAGTATCCGGAGGAGAACCTTACCTAAGTAGAGAATCTAATGAAGTATTGCAGAAGGCAACCCAGTATTCTAAAGAAATGGGAGATGAATTTGTTTCATTGGAACATATTCTGCTGGCTTTGCTAACTGTGAAAAGTACCGTATCCACCATCTTGAAAGATGCCGGAATGACGGAAAAAGAATTGCGTAATGCTATCAATGAACTCAGAAAAGGAGAAAAAGTTACTTCTCAATCCAGTGAAGACAACTATCAGTCATTGGAGAAATACGCTATCAATCTGAACGAAGCCGCCCGCAGCGGCAAGCTGGATCCTGTAATCGGACGTGACGAGGAAATCCGACGGGTACTGCAAATATTAAGCCGTAGAACTAAGAACAATCCGATTCTGATTGGTGAACCGGGTACAGGTAAGACAGCTATCGTAGAAGGATTGGCACATCGTATCCTCCGGGGAGACGTACCCGAAAACCTGAAAAACAAACAGGTCTACTCTCTCGATATGGGAGCATTGGTTGCAGGAGCAAAATATAAAGGAGAATTCGAAGAACGACTAAAATCAGTTGTCAATGAGGTTAAGAAATCAGAAGGTGATATAATTTTGTTTATTGATGAGATTCATACACTGGTAGGCGCCGGCAAAGGCGAAGGAGCAATGGATGCTGCAAATATTCTGAAACCGGCATTAGCACGTGGAGAACTACGTTCGATCGGTGCAACCACTCTCGACGAATATCAGAAGTATTTCGAGAAAGATAAAGCATTGGAACGTCGTTTCCAGATTGTACAGGTAGATGAACCGGATACTCTGAGTACCATTTCCATCCTTCGTGGATTGAAAGAACGCTACGAGAACCATCATCATGTACGTATCAAAGACGATGCCATCATAGCAGCTGTAGAACTGAGCAGCCGTTACATCACTGACCGTTTCTTGCCGGACAAAGCAATCGACCTGATGGATGAAGCAGCAGCCAAACTACGTATGGAAGTAGATTCTGTTCCGGAAGAGTTGGATGAAATCTCACGTAAGATCAAACAGTTAGAAATCGAACGTGAAGCCATTAAGCGTGAAAATGATAAGCCGAAACTGGAAATTATCGGCAAAGAACTGGCCGAACTAAAAGAAGCTGAAAAGTCCTTCAAAGCTAAATGGCAAAGTGAAAAAACGCTGATGGATAAAATCCAGCAAAACAAAGTGGAAATCGAGAATCTGAAGTTCGAAGCAGAGAAAGCAGAACGTGAAGGAGACTATGGAAAAGTCGCCGAAATCCGTTACGGAAAGCTTCAGGCTCTGGACAAAGAGATAGAAGATACGCAGGAGAAACTTCGTGGTATGCAAGGCGATAAAGCCATGATCAAAGAAGAAGTGGATGCTGAAGACATCGCTGACGTTGTTTCACGCTGGACGGGCATCCCTGTCAGCAAGATGATGCAAAGTGAGAAAGATAAATTATTGCATCTGGAAGACGAACTCCATCAACGAGTGATTGGACAGGACGAAGCAATTGAAGCGGTTGCAGATGCCGTACGTCGTAGCCGTGCCGGATTACAGGATCCCAAACGCCCGATCGGTTCTTTTATTTTCCTTGGAACGACCGGTGTCGGTAAAACTGAACTGGCAAAGGCATTGGCGGAATTCCTCTTTGACGATGAATCGATGATGACGCGTATAGATATGAGCGAGTATCAAGAAAAGCATAGTGTTTCTCGTTTGGTCGGAGCACCTCCGGGATACGTTGGATACGATGAAGGTGGCCAGCTGACAGAAGCCATTCGCCGGAAACCTTACTCAGTTGTTTTGTTTGACGAAATAGAAAAAGCGCATCCGGATGTTTTCAATATCCTGTTGCAAGTACTGGATGACGGACGACTCACTGACAACAAAGGAAGAGTAGTCAACTTCAAAAACACCATTATCATCATGACTTCAAATATGGGAAGTTCTTATATACAAAGTCAGATGGAGAAACTGAGCGGTTCGAATAAGGAAGAAGTTATCGAAGAAACGAAGAAGGAAGTGATGAATATGCTAAAGAAAACCATTCGTCCGGAATTCCTGAATCGTATTGATGAAACAATCATGTTCCTGCCGCTGACGGAAACTGAAATCAAGCAAATTGTACTCTTACAAATCAAAGGTGTACAAAAGATGCTTGCAGAAAACGGAGTTGAACTGGAAATGACAGATGCTGCCTTGAGTTTCTTATCCCAAGTAGGATATGATCCTGAATTTGGAGCCCGTCCAGTAAAAAGAGCTATCCAGCGTTATTTACTGAACGATCTGTCGAAAAAGTTATTGTCTCAGGAAGTCGACAGAAGCAAAGCAATCATTGTTGACTCAAACGGAGACGGATTAGTGTTCAGAAACTAAATTATAGTTAGTTGTTATAAGGATAGCCGGTATGTTCTCAAGTGAGCATATCGGCTTTTTATATTCCTGAATATATAATTCTTCTTACTTCCGGCTGACAATTAGGATGGCTCATGACTAAGACATAAGTACCTTTTCTAGATATCTCCAAAGTGAGTGAAGGCAAGGCAAATCTATGTTTCTCTTTCAACTCCCCCTGCGAATCATATAAAAATACCATTGTACCTACCAACATTCCTGTTAAGCACAATGTTCCTTTTTCATTATCAAGATAAACGTTTACCTCTTTATTTGTTATTACATCCATATTTTGTGCGTATATTAGCAGTCACAAAGATAGAGAAAAACTATGTTTATTTACTATATAAACAATAAAACATTCATGCAAACATAAGATTGCTTAAAGAACACTAAAGGGGATCCTTTAATTACGCAGACATATAAAAACACAAAAAAGCGTGACAACTTGCAACATTGTCACGCTTTCCTTATTACATTTATGCATCTAAGCCATCAATGTTTCATGACTTATTTTTCATCAGTCGCAACCTCTTCTTCAGCTTCCGGCTCTGATTTAAATTCTGTAATTCCATTCGAAATTAAGATGTTATACCAGGAAATCAATTTCTTAATATCCGCAACGTATACTCTTTCACGATCAAAGTTAGGCAATACCTCCCCTAAATACTCGCGTAACTGCTCCTGAGTAGCTTTTTTAGGGTCAATGGAGGTGACTGCAGTATTTTCTTTTTTCTTCATAGCTTCCAGCACATCATACAAAGGTACTTCAGCATCATCTGTATACATTGCTATATCTGCCAAAGAGATAATTTTCTCATTACCATAAGCGGGGAAACGTTTTTTATCTGCACTGATTGATTCAACAATCAACATATTTTTTCCTTGCGAAATTAGTTTGTACAATCCCGGTTTACCGGAGATAGACAGGATAGTCTTCAACATAGTATATATTCTTTTATTTATTAAATTATTTTTTTGCGGAGCAAAGGTAATGATTATTTTTAGATAGCAAAGAAATAAACTTCAAAACCTGCGGAATTAAAGGGGTTTCATCGTCATTCACGATTACAAAATCAGCATGACTCCGCTTTACCTCATCGCTCATTTGCGCTTCGATACGTTTCATTATCAATTCCCTTGAAGAATGGTCACGCCTAATTGCTCGTTCCACTCTCACCTCCAACGGTGCATATACCATTACTACAAAGTCTACTTCCTGCTTAAAGCCTGCTTCCAGAAGGATGGCAGATTCCATACCGACCATAGCTATATCACCTTTCCCTTTCACCCATCGCCTGAAGTCTTCTTTCACCTGCGGATGAATGACAGCATTCACTTTTTTCGCATGTTCGGGGCTTCCAAATGTATAAGATGCTAATAAAGGACGATTCAATTTTCCATTCAGGAAAACATCCTGTCCGACCAAGGCGCAAAGTTCCCGACGTATCACGTCATTCGTATGAGTGATACGCTTCGCCTCAATATCGGAAATATAAACGGGGATTCCCATAATCTCCAGCAATCTGGAAACTATACTTTTTCCACTACCGATACCGCCGGTAATACCTATTTTAATAGCCATCGGAAGAAACTTGTTCTATCAGAAAATCAACTTGCTCGGGTACAATACGGATTTGATTGATTCCACGGGGAGCCGACTTCAACTTCACCGTATATTTATCCGATCCTAATTTTAGCAGTTCCTCATAAGAAACATTAATCACAAAATCACTGGCTTTAATGCTACGAAAACGCTTTAAACCCACTTGAAAAGTAATTTGAACCTTTGATGGAAAAGCACGGAGCACTTTATCTGCCGGGAAGTTAATCCCACGCAACGGCACCTCCACGGTTTTCTCAGTATAAATATCAACAGGGAAAGTCAGTTCAACCGAGGCGGGAACAAACTTCACTCCTTTTTTATTATCCAAGGCAACCCGCTGCCGAATCGTATCCGATATATTTTCAAGATTTACCTCTTGAGTATAAGCGGTTGTTATAGTATCCAAAATTCCGGCCGGAGCATATACCAATACGGAATCCGGACTGCAAATGGTATCAGAAACATAATATTGAAGCCCTGCAGTCACTTTTCCTTGAAAATGAACGGGTACTAATTTGGACTTGCCTGTCGAATAGATATAATCTAACGTATCAGGTTTTATTGAAAGTATCTTAGAAGAAGCATTCAATTGACTGAGTATCTTCTTTTCAAACTCAGAGGCAAAGATTTTCACGTGATTATTTTGCCCTTTATAGTCAGAGAAACTCAGATTTACCGGAAAGAAACTCTTCCCCAACATATAATTGAGAAGCACTGTTCCTTTATCTTTTACCCGGACGCGAAGTTCGGAAGGAGGTTCCGAAGTGAGCACAATATTATTAGGGACATCCTTCATCCTCACCGGGATAGAGAATTCCGCTTCATAGTCATTATTAAGAGTCTGAATCAGCCAAAATCCACCGGCTATCAGGAAAAAAAATAAAAAAATTAAGAACTCCCTGCTTTTATCACTAAGCAGGAAATCCTTAATTCTTTTGGATAGTCTTAAATATGTATATCTTAATTTCCTACGATCAAGCATAGGGTATTTGTTTACTAAAGATTATTTAGACTGATTGCCGGCAGCCGAAGCATCAGCAAAAATAGAATTCTTATCTATTTTAATCTTCACGTTAGAAGCGATTTCAAGTACTATATAATCATCAGTAATCTCTTTGATTGTACCATGGATACCACCTGCAGTAATTACCGACTGGTTTACCTGAAGAGATTTACGGAAATTAGCAATTTCTTTCTGCTTCTTATTTTGAGGGCGAATCATAAAGAAATACATGATAACAAACATAGCTATCAGCATGATCCACATCATACTTCCACCTCCCGCTGCGGGAGCTTGCAATAATACAGTCAATAAGTTCATAAATAATCAAGTTTTAGTTTCTACTATATGGACAAAGGTATCAGTTTTTAGTCAACTTACCTTCTTTTTTCAATTGATTAACTATTCCATCCAGCGTTCCGTTGATAAAGCTACCGCTCTTGGCAGTGCTATACAACTTCGCAATTTCTACATATTCATTTAACGAAACACTTACCGGAATGTTCGGGAAACTTAAAATTTCGGCTAAAGCAGTCTGCATAATGATAATATCCATAAATGCGATACGGTCCAAATCCCAGTTCTTCGTGTTCTCGCTCACAAGATGACGGTAATAGTCAGCATTCAGAATTGTACGACGGAACAAGCGGCGTGCAAATTCCTGATCTTCGTCATCCTTGAATTCGGGAAGTAATTCCTGATTTGCTCCGTTCTTTTCTTCAAAACGCTTAATCGTTTTCAAGACAAAGGTATCTACAATCTCTTTATCGTCATTCCAATACAGACTCTGGTCTTCCAGCACCTGATCAAGAGAATCATTATTAAAGATATATGTTTTATAGAGTTTTCTCCACAATTCGCGGTCAGCTTCATATGAATTGTCACCGGAAGCCATATAATCTTTATAAATATCGCTTTCTACTATTTTCTCATAAAGCTCTTTGACGAAATCCTGATCATTTGCCCAAGTTCTCTTCTGATTAGATATAAACTCGGTCAGTTGCTTGTTCACCTCCAACTGTGCAACAAACTTATTATCCACAAACTTTGTGTTGGGATACAACTCTTCTTTAGTAGGAGCCAGTTTTGCTTTTGCCGCATCAATGCGTTTTTGTGCATACTCTGTTAATGCCATCATCAGCATTAACAAATAATTATAAAGGTCATACGCCTTTGAAAGGCTGAAGAATAACTCTTTCTCCGCTGAGTCTAGATTTTTGCTGCCATTTTGGTAATAGGCATACACTATTTGTATAATCTTAAGACGAATAAGAACTCTGTTGATCATAATTCAAATTAATACTGTTGTTATCGAACTGCAAAAGTAGATATTTTTAATGAGTTTCCACAAATAAATCACATTTTTTAATGCAGTATTTGATTCTCTGCGCTTTTTCTTTTGACAGTTTAAAAAAAATATCCAATTTTGAGGCCGATTATTAACGGACCCAATGATATGGAAGATTTTAAAAAGAAAATGAACGCAGACATGAATGATAAGGAGATCGTTTTCTCCAAGTCCATCAAAGCAGGTAAACGCATCTATTACCTCGATGTGAAGAAGAACCGTAAAGATGAAATGTTTTTAGCTATTACGGAGAGTAAGAAAGTGGTGATGGGAGAAGGAGATGACTCTCAGGTTAGCTTCGAAAAGCATAAAATCTTCTTATATAAGGAGGATTTTCAGAAATTTATGGCAGGATTGACAGAAGCCATCAGTTTTATTAACCACAGTGACATGAACGATTACATCAGCCGCCTGAACGAAGAAGCTGATATAAAAAGAGAACAGGAAGCTCTTGCCGAACAAGCACAAGAGGACAAGCTGGAAAACGAAATTAAGATTGATATTGACTTTTAAAGAGGTAACTCTTTGATATTTCAAAAAAAAACAGTACTTTTGCACCGCTTTTTTGCAACATCATGTGATAATCCACATCGTGTAATGGTGAATTAAGCAAAATAACTTAATTTAGAGTAACACAATTTTTTAAGAAATGAAATCAATTGAAGTAAAAGGAACTGCAAGAACTATTGCAGAACGCTCTTCGGAACAAGCAAGAGCTTTGAAAGAAATTCGTAAGAACGGTGGTGTACCTTGTGTACTTTACGGAGCTGGTGAAGTTGTTCACTTTACAGTGACTAACGAAGGTCTTCGTAACTTGGTATATACTCCGCACATTTACGTAGTAGATCTGGATATCGATGGCAAAAAAGTAAACGCTATCCTGAAAGATATTCAATTCCACCCGGTAAAAGACAACATTCTTCATGTTGACTTCTATCAGATTGACGAAGCTAAACCTATCGTTATGGAAGTTCCGGTACAGTTGGAAGGTCTTGCAGAAGGTGTGAAAGCCGGTGGTAAGCTTGCATTGCAGATGCGTAAGATCAAAGTGAAAGCTCTGTACAATGTAATTCCTGAAAAACTGACTGTTAACGTTTCTCACCTGGGATTGGGTAAGACTGTTAAAGTTGGCGAACTGAGCTTCGAAGGTCTTGAACTGATTAGCGCTAAGGAAGCAGTTGTATGTGCTGTTAAGTTGACTCGTGCAGCAAGAGGTGCAGCAGCAGCCGCTGGAAAGTAATTTGAGATTATCCCTGTAAAGAGATATAGCAAAACGCAGATTAATGCAGATTAAAGCAGATGTTCAGTCTGCATTAGTTTGCGTTAATTTGCGTTTTTCTTTTTATATTCACGAACTGTTTTTTACGAAAAAACAATGATCAAATATCTAATTGTCGGACTAGGAAACATTGGACCCGAATATCATGAAACCCGGCATAATATTGGTTTCATGACAGTAGAGGCATTGGCAAGAATCAACAATGCTCCTCCCTTTATTGACGGACGCTACGGATTTACCACTAGTTTTTCGATCAAAGGACGCCAGTTAATCCTGCTCAAACCGTCAACTTTCATGAACCTGAGCGGACTGGCCGTTCGCTACTGGATGCAAAAAGAAAACATCCCTTTGGAAAATGTGTTAATAGTAGTAGACGATCTGGCTCTCCCCTTCGGCACTCTGCGTCTGAAAGGAAAAGGAAGTGATGCCGGACATAATGGTCTGAAGCACATAGCAGCCATTTTAGGAACTCAGAACTATGCCCGTTTACGCTTTGGTATCGGAAATGACTTCCCCAAAGGCGGACAGATTGATTATGTACTCGGACACTTTACTGACGAAGATCGCAAGACAATGGATGAAAGACTGGAAACAGCCGGAGAAATCATTAAAAGTTTCTGTCTGGCAGGTATTGATATTACCATGAACCAGTTCAATAAGAAATAGGAGTATTTACAATTGACTATTTCACAGCGTATATATGCAAACGGTCATTAAGTACTCCACCATGACACATGGTACACTGTTAATTAATAAATTATCAATATATGGCAGAAGCAAGAATAGATAAATGGATGTGGGCTGTTCGTATTTTCAAGACACGCACAATTGCCGCCGAAGCCTGCAAGATGAACCGTGTCACTATCAACGGAGCATACGTAAAGGCATCTCGCATGATAAAGCCGGGTGATGTAGTTCAAGTTAAGAAGCCGCCTATTACCTATTCATTCAAAGTGCTGCAAGCTATTGAGAAGCGAGTAGGCGCAAAGCTTGTACCCGATGTAATGGAAAACGTTACCACTCCCGACCAATACGAACTATTGGAAATGAGTAAAATCAGCGGATTCATTGATCGCGCACGGGGAACCGGACGTCCAACCAAAAAAGACCGCAGAAGTCTGGAGGAATTCACAGCTCCGGAATTTATGGATGATTTTGATTTCGACTTTGATTTCGACGAAGATAAGTAAATAATGAACGGTGAATAAACTTATAGCATGAAGTTACAAGTTTATTCACCGTTTATTATTTTACCAACTGTTGATTACAGATTTGCTTTCACAGCATCAATTAGCTCCTGATATTCAGTATCGGTCAAATAAACTTTTCCCGGATTCATCTGAAATACACCGCCATAATCAGGTCCGTCTACATATTTCGGAGCCAGATGGAAATGCAAATGAGATAATTTATCTGAGTAAGCACCATAGTTGATCTTTTCCGGCTGGAAAGCTTTCTGCATTGCACGGGTAACACGTGCCACATCAGCCATAAATGCATTACGGTCTTCATCGCTCAATTCGTTCAAATCATTTACGTGATCCTTGTAAGCAACGAGGCAACGCCCCCGATAAGTTTGCTCTTTAAACAAAAACACACGTGATACACTAAGCTGCGCAATCTCAATCATCAGATTATGCAACGTTTCATTGTTCTGGCAATACAGACATTCTTTTGGATCACTCTTCATGATATTCTTATTTTTATGTTTTGACAAAGCAAAAATAGTCGTTCTGCTTTTATTTCACCTGTATTTTTTCGTTTTTTTGATCGACTAATTGGTACACGTTCTCTTTTTCACCAACAACCCACACTACATCCCCCTCTTCGAACGGTGCATTTACATCCGGCACCATCAGAGTGCCATCTTCCCGTTCCACACCGGCTATCATACAATGATACTTATCCCGTATACCCGATTCACGGATTGTTTTACCCAGAAAAACGGAGTCTGCATCAATAATGAACTGCTTCAAAGTCATCTCTCCCTTCTCATACATCTCCCAGTCTATCTTCGCACCACTTTGCATGGCACTGCTAAATACATTCAATTGTTCGTCCGTTCCTATTACCTGTATCTTGTCCATAGGAAAAAGACGCACCGAGCCACCGGGAATATTAATCCTTCTCTTTCCCCGCAAGATAGAAGCGATATGAATGCCATATTTCTTTCCCAAATTTAGTTCCATCAACGTTTTTCCCGCCCAAGTGGATTCCCCCGGAATCTCCAAATCCGCCAAATGCAGATCATGAGATAACAGACGTCCGGCATATTCGGGTTTCTTCTCTCCCAAATATTCTGCACGCACCTCTCTGGAACGCAGATTTTGAAAGAAACGCCGTTCTATCAATATAGATTGCTTTTTCAAACGACGCGACCATACCATCAACAAGACTGCAAGCACAGCCACTCCAATAATCAATCCAATAGATGCCTTAAACAATCCCGATATCACAAAAATGACAAATAACGCCGCAATCATAATACGTATGACAATAGTAGACACCAATGGTGCACGATTGGCACGGTTATCATGCCACAGGGTCATAAATTCCACCGAATGGTTTTTCTTCACCATGATAGCACGTAGGAAAGGCGAAATGCAAAGGATAATAAAAACAGCCCCCAATAATGATGCCCAGAAATGAGGCAGGTTCTCCTTAAAGAATGGGACGACAAAACGGAAAGACAGTGCAATAATGGATATACTGACTATTGAATATACCACAGTTATGCGTACCATTGCCAGCAACAGCTTCTTCCACAAATTCTCATGATTAAGTACTGTTTGCGAGCCCGAAGAATAACGCATTAAGAACTTTCTCCAGGAAGCGGGTAAATGAGCATCCACAAAAGAAGAAGCCGGTTCAGCCAGACGAATCATATAAGGAGTCAGGAAAGTGGTTATCACAGAAACTGCTACCACTATCGGATATAAGAAATCGCTCGTCACGTGCAGAGATACACCCAATGAAGCTATAATAAATGCGAATTCACCAATCTGAGTCAAACTGAAACCGCACTGCATAGCCGTCTTCAAGGGTTTGCCGGAAAGAATCACGCCGAATGTTCCGAAGGTAGCCTGCCCCAAAATAACTGCGATCGTAATTACAATGATAGGTATTGCATATTCAATAATCATTGCAGGATCGACCATCATCCCCACCGATACAAAGAAAATTGCGCCAAAAAGATCTTTCACCGGCTTCACCAACCGGTCAATAGATTCCGCTTCGATTGTTTCTGCCAGAATAGACCCCATGATAAACGCACCGAATGCAGCAGAGAACCCTGTATTGGCTGCCATCACTACCATACCGAAACACAGTGCCAATGATACGATAAGCAGAGTTTCCTCTCCCATCAGTTTCCTGCAACGCTTCAAAAACTCCGGAATCAGATAGATACCTACTACAAACCACAAAATAAGAAAGAACAGCAGTTTACCAATACTCTCCAGCATCTCGGTGCCTTCAAAGTTATGGCTTACCGCCATCGTAGAAAGCATCACCATCAATACAATAGCCAGTATATCCTCTAGAATCAGAATACTCAGTACAAGCCCGGTGAACTGCTTCTTCCTCAGTCCCAAGTCATCGAACGCCTTATAAATAATAGTAGTAGAAGACATCGCAATCATACCACCTAGAAACAGACTGTCCATCCGATGCCAGCCGAATCCCATACCGACACCTATCCCCAGCAATATCATACAAAAGATGATGGTGCAGGCAGCGATGATAGCAGAACCTCCGACTTTTACGATTTTCTTAAAACTGAACTCCAGACCAAGAGCAAACAACAAGAAGATAACGCCAATATCCGCCCATGTCTTAATGTTGGCGGTATCCATTACTGATGGTGTATAAGGCATGTGCGGACTTGCCAGAAAACCGGCAACCACATATCCCAACACCAAAGGTTGCTTTAACTTCTTAAACAACAAAGTCATGACGCCGGCACAGATCAATATCAGCGCAAGATCGGCAATGAGTGTAGGTAATTGAGACATTGTTTCATCGTATTTGGTGACAAAATTAAAATAAATCTATCGTATAAACAACAGATTCACGGATATGTTTTAAACCAATGGCAACAAACAGCCCGCACAAAACATCTAATTACTTATATAAAACATTATTAATTATGTAAAAAATCGATAGCCTATCCTTTAATAGATAAACTACCGACTTCATTTTATGATACTAATTCCCGAACCACAACCTTCATTTTTCCGTTGAATTTGATAAAAGGATATGAGAATTATTTATCGTAGATATTTGAAAACTATCAAATTATTCTAAAGGAGTAAACTCTTTATATTCTCTGGACATATTTATTTCCCCATATTCTCCCCATCGGTCATAAATGGCAAATTTCTTGGTTGTAAGTTCTTCTATATCCCAATAATGATCCGAACCAAAATAAATTGTACTGGAACTCTGATCATAAAAAGCCCATCTCATATTAACAACACGTCGTTGTTCTTTTCCGTTTTTATCAGTTACAATTAAAGTTTGAGTACACGTACCATCTCTTCTAAACGTATACAGCCCTTGAATCGTCTCGTCAGCATCATTGACTGTTTTTTGACTAGCCCATGTTACATCACATATCAGAGATATGACATCATCTTCCGCCTTTGTATAATATCCGGTCTTCTCCACACAGCCTGTCATAAGAAAAGCCATGATAAAAACGAGTGATACAAAAATCCTACTTTTCATCAACGTAAGAATTTGAAGTTTGCAATACAGGGAGCATTTAAACTCGTCGTTTCAAAATTCCATTCTGCATAATCTCCCTGAGTTACAGACCATTCAAAACAAGGATTGATATTATAACCAATTCCACAAAATAGCACTCTTGGTGTCTCCTTATTGTCAATATTTCTAATGTGGCAGGTTACGTAGAATGCCCAACCTGCATTCTTATAAGATTGTGGATTTAATTCTATAGATGTTTCGATATAATTACTTTTATTTATATAATAACTCTCCTTATAATCCGTTACGTTCAGTGACGCTACTGTAGAAGAATATCTACCATTATCAAACTGTTTTTTCTTCAATTCAATTGGCGAATCATCCTTTATCTGACTAATGTATATTTCATTTTCTGTTATCATCACAATATAATCTACGCCATGAGAGGCCGCCAACTGTCCACACCTACTATTTACTTGATTAATACTTTCTTTAAAGATACTAAGATTAAGGGAGTTGACGGAATTTAACTCTTCTACATCCACATTAGTTATATACGATAATACAGAATTGCGTTTATTAGAATTGATATAATATTCATGCGTAGTTTTATTTATATCAACAAATTCATTTAACACCGCAGCATCTTGCTGGTAGTTGCGACTTGCGGGAGTTGGAACACTAAGATTATCTTTACAACTCTGAAAAGATAAAGATAATAAGACAATTGCTAAAAATAGAATAGACTTCATAGTTAATAGTTTTTTGTGTGTACGAACAATAAATTTTCAAATATAAGAAACTATCTTTAGTGTATGCAATCTATTGAAAGAAAAGAAGTTAATATTAAAAAGAATTATACTACCACAATGATTTCACCTTCCACTTTTACATCCATTTAGAGTTTTATCCAATATCCAAAATATATTTATGATAAAGATATTCTATCCTTCTTGTTTCGTATGTGTCAATTCATTCTTACCCTCAAGTACAAACATTGCCAATATATAATAGGCATAAAGGGAGGGATACTCCTTTTATGCCTATAGAATGGAAAAATCTTTTTATTTTCTAAAAGGTGGCTTCACCACTATTGCCTTCAATTTACGTCCACGCATATCAATACAGATCTCCGTACCTGCCTTGGCATATTCCGGTTTCACATATCCCATGCCAATACCAATCTTGCGAGTGGGAGACATTGTACCGGAAGTCACCACTCCTATACCTTCTCCTTCCACATTCACCAATTCATAGCCGTGACGAGGAATGCCTCGGTCAATCATTTCAAAACCAACTAGTTTACGGGTAGTTCCTTCTGCCTTCTGCCTTTCCAACATCGGACGGTTGATGAACTCCTTACCTTCCACAAACTTAGTGATCCATCCCAATCCAGCTTCGATCGGTGAAGTCTTATCATCCAGATCATTGCCATAAAGGCAAAATCCCATTTCCAGACGAAGCGTATCACGGGCACCCAGCCCTACCGGCTTGATACCGAATTCTTCCCCCGCCTCAAATACAGCTTTCCATACCGCCTCGGCAGCATCCGGATAGAAATAAAGTTCAAAACCTCCGGCACCGGTGTATCCGGTATTGGAGATAATCACATTCTCTTTTCCCGCAAACCGGCCAACGGTAAATGTATAATAAGGAATAGCCGACAGATCAATATCCGTCAACTTCTGCAAAGCAAGAATAGCCTTCGGACCCTGAACAGCAAGCTGCGCCATATTATCGGAAGAATTCTCCAGTTCCGCCCCCTCCGTATTATGAGAAACACACCAGTCCCAATCCTTTTCTATATTGGCCGCATTCACTACCAGCAGATATTTTTCCGGCTCATAGCAATATACCAGCAAGTCATCTACAATTCCCCCTTCTTCATTAGGGAAGCAGGTATATTGTATCTTACCGGGAACAAGTGCCGCCACATTATTGGAAGTCACCTTCTGAAGAAAGGCTAACGCTTGCGGCCCTTTCACCCAGAATTCTCCCATATGGGATACATCAAATACCCCGACTGCATTACAAACAGTCAAATGTTCATCAATAATTCCAGAGTACTCGATAGGCATATTATAGCCTGCAAATTCGTGCATTTTAGCACCTAATGCAATGTGTTTCTCTGTAAACGGAGTGGTTTTCATTTTTTGTGTATTAAGTTTTAAGTAATAAATTGATATTCGTGGAATGTAATCACTTAGAAGCTACTAGTTCGGCAATCTTCACAATGACGTTCATTGCCTTCTCCATATTCTGAATAGGAACAAACTCATAACGTCCGTGGAAATTAAGACCGCCGGCAAAAATATTCGGGCAGGGTAAACCTTTGAATGATAGCTGCGCTCCATCCGTACCGCCACGAATCGGCTTCACATTCGGCTTCACTCCTACCGCCTCCATGGCTGCAAAAGCTGTGTCGATGATATGCATCACCGGTTCTATTTTCTCACGCATATTATAGTATTGGTCACGTAACTCTAGTGTCGCCGTACCTTCTCCATATTCGGTGTTGATCTCCGCAACCAGACGTTTTATTTCTTCCTTGCGTTTCTCAAACTTGGCACGGTCATGGTCGCGAATGATATAAGACACTGTACTTTGCTCCACATCTCCCTGAATACTGATCAGATGATAGAATCCTTCATACCCTTCAGTCTGCTCCGGTGTTTCCATCGATGGCAACATTGCGATAAACTGATTAGCGACACGAATCGAGTTTATCATCTTATTCTTTGCATATCCGGGGTGTACATTACGTCCTTTAAAAGTAATCTTTGCAGCGGCAGCATTGAAATTTTCAAACTCCAGTTCCCCTACTTCACCACCATCCATCGTATACGCCCATTCGCAGCCAAACTTCCCGACATCGAACTTATGCGCACCTTCACCGATTTCCTCATCCGGATTGAAACCGATACGAATCTTTCCATGTTTGATTTCGGGATGTTCTTTCAGATAAACGATTGCTGATACGATCTCGGCAATTCCCGCTTTATCATCCGCACCAAGCAGCGTCTTGCCGTTTGTTACAATCAAATCCTCTCCTTTATGATCGAGCAGTTCCGGAAATTGTGCAGGAGAAAGAATGATATTTTCTTCGGCACAAAGCACTATATCCGTCCCATCGTAGCCTTTTACAATACGTGGAGTTACATCTTTTCCTGTCATATCGGGACTTGTATCCATATGAGCGATAAACCCGATAGTGGGTACTTTTTTATCTATATTAGCAGGAAGCGTGGCAAAAAGATAGCCATGTTCATCCAAAGTAATATCTTCCAACCCCAAAGATTCCAGTTCAGTCTTCAGATATTCAGCGAATACCATCTGTTTCGGAGTACTGGGAGTAAGCCCTGTTGATTCATCCGACTGTGTATCAAAGCTCACATACTTCAAAAATCTGTCTACTAAAGTCATATCTATTTTACGATTTAATGATTTGCAATTTACATTTTGATAGTTTATAGTGCCGTAAAGGTAAAAAAAGAGCCGTGAATTGACAAACAATTCACGGCTCTTTTTTCTCAGTATATTACTTAAAAGTGACTGCTACCATCAAAACAATGCGTACACACTTTACATTTCGGCAGCCCGATAGCTTCAATCAAAGTCTCAAGCGTGTTGAATTTCAATGAAGTCAGTCCGAAACGCTCGGCTATGATACTAACCATTTTCTCGTATTCGGGAGACCCCGTAGTGGCGTATTTCTCCAGATTCTTATTCTCATCGCCTTCCAGTTCTTTAATAATACGACGAGTAATCAACTCCAAAGCATTCTTAGAAGCCGAGAAACCCACAAACGGACAGGCATAGATCAACGGAGGGCAAGCGATACGCATATGTACCTCTTTCGCTCCATAATCATATAGAATCTTCACATTATCACGCAACTGTGTTCCACGCACAATCGAATCATCACAAAACAGCAGACGCTTTCCCTGAAGCATGGCACGATTCGGAATTAGCTTCATCTTTGCAACCAGCGAACGCATTTCCTGATTGCTGGGTGTGAAGCTACGAGGCCATGTCGGTGTATATTTTGAAATGGCACGATGATAAGGAACTCCTTTACCTTCCGCATAACCCAACGCCATACCTACTCCCGAATCAGGGATACCACAGGCACAATCCACTTCCGATTCGTCCTTCTGTCCCATCTTCATTCCACTGGTGAAACGGACTTCCTCTACATTTTTGCCCTCATAACAAGAGGTCGGGAAACCATAATACACCCAAAGGAAAGAACAAATCTGCATTCCTTCATTCGGTTGGCGAAGCTGCTCGATATGATCGGGATACATGCGTACTATTTCCCCCGGTCCCAGATACTTTTCGATTTCATAATCCAGATTCGGGAAACTGGATGACTCGCTGGTAGCGGCATACGCACCATCTTTCTTGCCGATCACCACCGGAGTACGTCCCCATTGGTCACGAGCCGCGATAATACTGCCATCCTCTGTCAGAATCAGCAGAGAACAAGAACCCTTGATATGTTTGAATACGTTCTCGATACCTTCGGTGAAGGTTCTTCCTTGTATGATAAGCAGTGCGATGAGTTCCGTTTGATTGGTGTTGCTCGAACTAAGTTCGGCGAAGTGCATATTTTGGTTGAGAAGGTCTTCTTCCAGTTCCTGGATATTCGATATTTTAGCGACTGTGACGATGGCGAAGCGGCCGAGGTGGGAATTGATGATAATGGGTTGTGCATCTGTGTCGCTGATAATGCCTATGCCGGCATTGCCTTTAAATTTATCAAGCTCTCCTTCAAACTTGGATCGGAAATATGTACTTTCCAGATTGTGAATGGAGCGAATAAATCCTTTCTCCTGACTATAAGTCGCGAGTCCGCCCCGCTTTGTACCCAGATGTGAGTTATAATCTGTACCATAGAATAAATCAGTCACGCAACTCGATTTCGAGACTGTTCCGAAAAAACCTCCCATGTTGTTCTCTTTATTGATAATGTTTAAAAAAAGATGGCGCAAAAGTACAAAAAAGAATCCATCCGATAAAAAAAGCACTCCGCAAAGTTTTAATTTTCTTTGCGGAGTACTTCTAAATTTTATTAAAAATACAAAGAAGATTGAACAATCGTTTAGTCGCGTCTCATTTCCATTTCTTAATTGATTTCCGGTCGGATGGAGCTGCTTCGATAAGACTCAATGCAAAACCACCGCTGCGTGCCAGCTTGACGGACATCTTTGTTTTATTCGTAACGATCCCTTTCTTTATCTGATAGGAAGTCGGATTCTTTTCGTAGTCAGCCTCTTTTCCGTCGGCATACAGGGTAGCCACATACTCTTTATCCGGTTCCAGAAAATCAAGAGTAAACGCGGCAGTACGGGAGTTTTCGTCAGTAATACCGCCAACAAACCAATGATTGGTTCCTTTTGCTTTGCGGGCTACTGTAATATAATCCCCCGGTTCGGCTTCCAGATATTTGCTGTCATCCCAGTCCAAGGCTACATCTTTAATAAACTGGAAAGCATCCGGATAACGCTCATAACTTTCCGGCAAATCGGCAGCCATCTGCAAAGGACTGTACATTGTTACGTAAAGAGCCAGTTGTTTCGCCAGAGTAGTACGTACAACGCTATGCTTCCCATCCAGAAAAGAAATTCTCGTGTCGAAGATACCCGGTGTATAATCCATCGGGCCGCCGATCTGCCGAGTGAATGGAAGCAAAGTAGTATGAAAAGGTTTATTACCGGCAAAAGCTTCATATTCCGTCCCCCGTGCCGATTCATTGCCGATCAGGTTGGGATAAGTACGGCATAATCCAGTAGGACGTACAGCTTCGTGCGCATTCACACAGATTTTATAATCGGCGGCTTTCGTCACGGCATATAGATAATGGTTGTTCATCCATTGTCCATAGTGATGTTCGCCCCGAGGAATGATATTGCCAACATAACCACTTTTCACGGCATTATATCCGTTGTCAACCATAAATTGGTAGGCCGTATCCAGATGGCGTTCGTAGTTACGCACGGAGGCAGATGTTTCATGATGCATCATCAGCTTCACCCCTTTCTCTTTGGCATATGCGTTTAGCATCTTCACGTCGAAATCCGGATAGGGAGTGACGAAATCAAACACATAATCTTTTGATTTGCCGAACCAATCTTCCCAGCCTTCATTCCAGCCTTCTACCAATACCTGATCGAAACCATGCTGCGCTGCAAAGTCGATATAACGTTTTACTTTGTCATTGTTGGCAGCGTGACGTCCGTTAGGGCTTGTCTTTGAGTAATCCGTCTGTCCGAGTTTGACGGAATAAACATCATCTGTATATGCCCAACTGCTTTTTCCGGTAATCATCTCCCACCACACACCGATATACTTCACCGGTTTAATCCAAGAAACATCTTGATAAGCACATGGTTCGTTCAGATTCAAGGTCAGTTTGGAAGCAAGGATATCGCGTGCATCATCGCTCACAATCACCGTACGCCACGGAGACTGACAGGGTGTCTGCATATAACCTTTATCTCCCATTGCATCCGGTGTCAGCCATGATTCAAAAATCAGTTTTTTGTCATCAAGATTGAGATGCATGCAGGAATAATCTACCAAAGCGGCTTCGTGCAGGTTAATATACAGACCGTCGGCTGTTTTCATTTGCAGAGATGTCTGCACGCCTGTTGGTGAAAAAGACGTTTGAGAAGCATTGTCGGTAATAGCCCCTTTCATCAGTCCACGGATTTCTGTTAGTCTGGATTCTGTGTAATCATATTCCTGGGTATCATAATCTCCCGGAATCCAAAAGGCAGTATGGTCACCCGTCATGGCAAACTGCGAATGTTCTTCCTTAATAACAAAATAATTCAGATTCTTCTGCTGCGGAAATTCATAGCGGAAACCTAATCCATCATTGTAAAGCCGGAAACGGATGATCATATTCCGGTCCTGCGCCTTCTGATTCAGTGTGACAGCCATTTCATTATAATGATTGCGAATGGATTTCACTTCTCCCCACACCGGCTCCCAAGTTTCGTCGAAGGTGGAAGTTTTTGTATCGATGCACGCAAACCCATTCATCAGTCCCGGATCATTCTTCAACTCAAGTCCCAACTTTGATGGTTTAATCACTCCCTTTCCTTTATAAGTAAGTTCGTATACCGGTTCTCCCTGAACATTGACCGAAAAATCCAGTTTTAATTGTCCGTCAGGAGAAGTGATACTTTCTGCCATTGCCGTTGCACCCATAGAAAAAGAGAGTAACAGACAGAGTACTGCCGTAGTTAATATTTTCATGTTCTTCATGATATAAATGAATTAGTTAATAATCATATGGCAAATGTAGTGAGGAATAGCAAGCGCCACTTCGGATTATAATTAAAATATAGCGTTTCCGAATGTTTCAACACTGATAAATACCTATCAATAAAGCATATACCAAAGTACTTCAACAGAAAAAATATAGTGCTTACATGGAGCAATATAGCACCTTTTCACATCCGACAAACGGGATTTTTCTTTATTTCCCCGCCTCTCTTCAGAAATAAAAAAAATATTTTAATCTCATACTCTCATCCTATGACAACTAATATATAGACAATCAGCACAATACAGAATGAGAGATACTTTTTAAATAGTTATCTCTCATCATTTCCTCATCAAATAGCTTTCTTTTTGACTACCTCTCATTCATATTTCAGTTATCTCTCATTCGTCTCAAAGCCGATAATCCATTGTACTATGGCAAGCCTTACAGAACATGGAACCTACCGCTACTTTGTATATAACATATAGTATGTGGGTATGTATATCATCTATTAATACTGTATTTTTGAAGGGATATTACCATCGTTCCACTCCAGTGCACAGATCTCATCACTCTTGTGAAGAGTTCTCATCACTCTTGTGAAGAGTTCTCATCACTAGAGTGAACAGACCTGTTCACTCTAGTGGAACGATAAAGATGAAAGGTAGAAAAGATACAAATATAAGCAGGATATCATAGAAAAGACAGTCAGATAAAACACTAACAACCGCCCAATGACAAGGAATACAATATAGTTCAAAATACAATATCCGCATGGGTTCGGATTGAATTATCCTAAAATTTACATCTAATCTGAATACCAGAGACAAAAAAGTTCAAAGTATGCTATGATATTAGCATATAATTGATAAATTTGCAAGCAAAATATCTTACTTTATAACACATAATCTAATATTACTATTATGACACAGCACTTCAGATATACGACATTGGTACTTCTTACAACATTATCTACCGTTTATGCCTCCGCACAGTCTCTGCGAAAATTAATGGAAATGCCTCCGCGCATTATTGAATCGAAATGGGAGCAAACTCCGGAAGGAGGAACAGAATTAAACTATTACAACGGAGACCTGTGCAGTTACTACCTTTTCCGCGAAAATGATCGTTCATACAATTTGAACCCCGGAAAGAACACGGTATTCAGAATAGAGAAAGGCTCCAATGCCAGCAATTCTTTCAAGACTTCAAGCAGGTATATGTTCTTCCGCGGTCAATTCCCCAAAGACTTTCAGATCAGTACTCCTTATGCACTTCCTGTAAAGACCGGCGAAGAAACACAATGGCAGATCGCTCCTCAGGAATCTGCCAAAACTATGATATTCCAAATTCAGGAAGGAGACACCGTCTATGCAACCCGCAGAGGAGTCGCCTGTGCGACAGTGCTGCCACAGCAATTGTTGATATACCACCCCGACCATACCTTTGCCGCTTACCTTATGATGCGTCAAAACTTCATCCAGACGGGTGAAGAAGTCATGACCGGGCAACCCATTGGGATAGCCGGAGTACTCGGAGTATCCATCTCTTATTTTTTTCTTGATAACAATAAATTCGATGCAAACGGCTTCTTAGGTTATCCATATTCTCACTTTACTCCTGTATTCCGCACGGACAAGGGGGATGTAAAACTGGAGGAGAAAACAGCCTATAAATCTGCCACAGATGATGAACTGATTATGCTCGAAATGAGCAAACGTGAAAAAAAGAAATTTCAGAAGCAGAAATACTCAAAATAAAGGGAAACAATATGCGTATATTTTATCTTATCCTCTGTTTCATCTGCCTTTGCGACCTGCTCCATGCGCAGACTGTAAGAATCTCTTATGAAGGCGACCCGCTTACGGACAAAGAACGCCGGAAGATTGAACAGACCCTCCAATATGAAGTCGAATTTTATGCACAATTCGGACTTCCCGATACGCTTAATCTTCAATTGACTGTATTCAACAAAAGGGAAGATGCGCTGGTCTATCTGAACAAATTCAATATACATCCTCCCAAAAGTACAAACGGAATGTATATATCCAGATTACAAAAGGCCATCATATTAAGCAGAGAAAAAGAATACCAACAAGGTCTGGGCGTCATCTATCACGAACTGAGCCATCACCTCACCTTGCAAATCACGGCAGGACGTCCTCCGATATGGTTCAACGAGGGACTTGCCGAATATTTTGAGCATTGTAAAGTTAATAAAAAAGGACTTCAGCACACGTTTACCGATTACGAAAAAGGAAGAATCCGCACTATATATATGTTGGGGGACATTGATCTGCTCACCTTTATCAACAGCCGCCAAAAGGAATTTATGAAGCAGCAAAGAACCGACGAACAATACGCCTATATCCTCTCTCATGCACTCGTCACTTTCTGGATCGAGAAAGTTCCCCGGCAGATATTACGTGATTTTGTACTCTCCTTTCAAAACAAAGATGACTCATCCATTGTTTCCGAACGGATAGATAAGGTTTACACCGGAGGGTTCAAACAATTTGAAAAAGATTTTGAAGCCTTCTGCAAATAGTTTTATCTTTTTTCTATCTTTGCACCGGCTATGGGATTAGCCTTTAACCGCCCTTCGGAGCTGATGATCCCTACAATTTGAATGTATAACTCTTAAATTGTCAGCTTATGCTCAAGACTTTACTCTTTATCGGTATGGGAAGTTTTACCGGAGGCGTTCTGCGTTATCTCATCTCGCGTTACGTTCAGAATTTCTTGACACCTTCCTTCCCTTTGGGAACACTTCTGGTCAATGTACTCGGTTGTTTCGCCATCGGCCTGTTTTACGGACTCTTCGAACGGGGAAATCTGATGAACCCCAATCTGAGAATGTTTCTCACCGTAGGATTCTGTGGAGGATTCACCACCTTTTCAACCTTCATGAATGAGAACTTTCAGTTAATCAAAGACGATAATTTCTTCTACCTCTCACTCTATGTAGGCCTCAGCTTGTTTGTAGGATTCATTATGCTGTACTTGGGATATTCACTTGTAAAACAATAAACATAACATATCTACATCATATGATCAAAAGAAATGCAGCCAAGCCCGTCCGTGTGGCTCCTCCCATGATGGAGGAACAGGAAGTCAGTACAAGCACCTTGCAAGAACTGCTCGAAAAAGAGGAAACCGTCTCAAATCTCATATTCAGCAAAGGAAGAGAAGAGGGAATCAGCAAGTCTTACAAGAGTTTCAAGAACTGCACTTTCCGGAATCAGACATTCAGCGAATGTAAATTCCGTTCTTCTCAGCTGGCAGATATACGGTTCGAGAACTGCGACCTGTCCAATATATCTTTTGCAGAAAGCTCCCTTTACCGGGTAGAGTTCATTGCCTGCAAATTACTAGGAACCAACCTTTCAGAGACGACCATGAATCATGTTTTATTGCATGACTGTAATGCCTCTTACATCAATCTGGCGATGAGCAAAATGAATCAGGTACGCTTCTCGCACTGCCATTTCCGGAACGGAAGTTTCAATGACTGCCGTTTCTCTTCCGTCGCCTTCGACAGTTGTGATTTGGTAGAAGCTGACTTTTCTCATGCTCCGCTCCGTGGAATCGACCTGCGTACTTCGCGCATCGGCGGAATAACACTTAATATCAGCGACCTGAAAGGAGCTGTCATTACTTCCTTGCAGGCCATGGACTTGCTTCCGCTGTTGGGAGTTATTATCGAAGACTAGAATTCTACCAATTTCATCCATCCGCATTCAAACAAAAAGCATCGTCACATTGTTATTTAATAAGACCGGACTAATGACATCTAGGGAGTATGATTCGAAAGAATACCTATTTATAGTGATTTTCCACTCTCTGTCAAGTCCGTACTTTTGCAAAAATATTATTCAAAACAATAGAAACGATGAAAATAGAAAAAATTGTAGCTCGAGAAATTCTCGATTCAAGAGGTAACCCCACAGTAGAAGTTGACGTAGTATTGGAATCAGGTATCATGGGACGTGCGTCTGTTCCGTCAGGTGCTTCCACAGGTGAACATGAAGCACTCGAACTTCGTGATGGTGACAAGCAACGTTACGGTGGCAAAGGCGTACAAAAGGCGGTGGACAATGTAAACAAGATCATTGCTCCGAAACTGATCGGTATGTCTTCTCTCAACCAAAGAGGAATCGACTACGCAATGTTGGCACTCGACGGTACTAAAACCAAGTCCAATCTAGGTGCTAACGCTATTCTTGGCGTATCTCTCGCTGTAGCCAAAGCAGCAGCCAGCTATCTTGATCTCCCTCTCTATCGCTATATCGGCGGAACAAATACATACGTAATGCCTGTACCGATGATGAATATCATCAATGGCGGTTCACACAGTGACGCTCCTATCGCATTCCAGGAATTCATGATTCGTCCGGTAGGTGCACCCTCATTCAGAGAAGGTTTGAGAATGGGCGCCGAAGTATTCCACGCTTTGAAGAAAGTACTGAAAGATCGTGGCCTCAGCACTGCCGTAGGCGACGAAGGTGGTTTCGCTCCTAACCTCGAAGGTACGGAAGATGCTCTGAACTCTATCATCGCAGCCATCAAAGCTGCCGGATACGAACCAGGTAAAGACGTAATGATCGGTATGGACTGCGCTTCTTCCGAATTCTACCATGACGGTATCTACGACTATACCAAGTTTGAAGGTGCCAAAGGCAAGAAACGTACCGCCGAAGAACAGATCGACTACCTGGAAGAACTGATCAACAAATTCCCAATCGACTCCATCGAAGACGGTATGAGCGAAAACGACTGGGAAGGCTGGAAGAAACTGACTGAACGTATCGGCGACCGCTGCCAGTTGGTAGGTGATGACCTGTTCGTTACGAACGTTGACTTCCTCGCAATGGGTATCGAGAAGGGATGTGCAAACTCTATCCTGATCAAAGTAAACCAAATCGGTTCGCTGACCGAAACTCTGAACGCTATCGAAATGGCTCACCGTCATGGCTATACGACTGTCACTTCCCACCGCTCCGGCGAAACGGAAGACGCAACGATTGCAGACATCGCAGTAGCTACGAATAGCGGACAGATCAAGACCGGTTCATTAAGCCGTTCGGACCGTATGGCTAAATATAACCAACTGCTCCGCATCGAAGAAGAACTCGGTGACTTGGCTGTATACGGATATAAGAGAATCAAATAATCTTTATTCTCTTTTCAGATATCTTTCCCCCGGGCAATGTGTTGTCCGGGGATTTTTTTATATATTTGATGACTTACAAACGACCTGAAGCATTTTGCTACGTATCATATAGTAAACAGGAATAAATAATGATGAATCAGGAAAAAATACAGGAACTGGTCAGCCGAAGTCAGCAGGACGACAAAAGGGCCTTCGCCCTACTGGTTTCAGAATTCCAGCCACTGGTATTCCGACTAGCTTTCCGTTTACTTTGTGATGAAGAGGAAGCCAGAGACATAACACAAGAAACATTTGTAAAAGTATGGTTATCCCTGAAAACGTACAATCAGGAAAACCGCCTGTCAACCTGGCTTTACAAAATCACCTGTAACACCTGTTACGACCGTTTGCGTTCGTTACGCCATTCTCCGCTGGATAATGAATCCGCCTTTTCCGATTCGGTAAATATTCCTTCTGACGATCATATTGAGATATCTCTTTCCAACAAGCAGTTGAAAGAACTGATATTGCGATATACCAACGAACTGCCTCCCCAGCAGAAACTCGTTTTCACGCTTCGGGATGTCGAAGAGTTGGAGGTAGCAGAAGTACAGATTATCACAGGATTATCGCCCGAAAAGATAAAAAGTACCTTGTACCTTGCCAGAAAGAACATACGTAATAAAATGAATCAAATAGATCCCGACTTATGAAACAAGAAGATAAACAGTATGAAAAATGGCTGACCGAAGTCAAAAGTAACCAGCCGATATTGGAAAATCCGGAGGAACTGACCGCTACCATCCTCAACAGAATATCCGGGATCTCACCGGAAAGGAAACGGAGAAAGTTTCTCATAGGAGCATGGGCATCCGGCATTGCCGCCTCATTATTACTCCTGCTATTCATCAATGACACTTGCTTCACTTCTGTCCCTCACCGGACAGAAATGCAAAATGAATATGATAACTGGTCAAACAGCATTCCATTACCTGACAACTGGGAAGAAATGCGACTGCTGGAAAAGAACACTTATCTATCCTCTCAATATACGCAACACCGGAAATCCCGGAAGATGCAAATCTTACAAGTCATCAAAAAAAAACGATTAAAATAGACAGAATATGAAAACCAACTATTTCTTAATAACCATGCTACTGTTACTTAGCATGACTTCTTGCAGCACCTATTATCGGATGACTTCACGGGTTGAAAGGGACGGAAGTATGTACAGAGAAATCTATGCACAAGGTGATTCCGCTTTCATCGCAGGAGATAAGACACATAATCCATTTCTGTTTCAACCGAATGCCAACTGGCAATTAGTAAATCTAGACTCTACAATTAAATTCAACTTCTGGGGCGAAGAAGAAAAGCTGAATGTAAAAGCCTGCCAAAAACTCTCCGGAGTAGATGGAGAATACTTCACTGTTGACAAAGGTAAAGAGCATCTGAGTGCCATGGCTATACCTATGGAACGGGTAAAGAAGAGTTTCAGATGGTTCTATACCTATTATATATATACCGCCACTTACAAAGAACTTCAGGACAAAGGTCCTGTACCTCTTGACAATTATCTGAATAAGGAAGAGCAAATGATTTGGCTTCATGGAAACGATGATGCCTTCAGAGGCATGAACGGCATCGAAATGAATGATAAACTGGATAAACTCGAAGCTAAATTCGGAGAATGGTATAACCGCAATGTCTATGAGATCAATTGGGAAGTCATCCGCCACTTCACTTCTTTACAAGGAGATACCGCTTGCCTGCAGTGTCTGGAGGAATTGAAAGATTCTGTCTACAAGAAACATTCGTCAGAAAAAGGCGACAGTATGGGAGACGCTGATATCGAGGAGGTCTGCGGTATGTTTGATAAAGCTTGCAGTACGAAATACTTTTCGGACCTTTATAAAACAAATAAAGAAATGATGGATGCCCTGTGCGAAGAGAAAATCAACATCGCCGAAGTCTTCTATCATGCTATACAATTTGAGTTGACACTGCCGGGCAGACTGCTCACCTCTAACGCCAAAGTTCTGAAAGATAATGTAGTCATTTGGAAAATAGACGGCTTCCGGCTTCTCGCTGGTGATTATATACTTACCGCAGAGTCACGGGTCATTAATTACTGGGCATTCGGGATTACTTTATTCATGATGCTGTTTGTCTTAGGAATTTTCATCAAATTATACAGGAGGAGATCATAAAAGCAGTAACAAATAGCATCGTCGTTTTCAGACTCTTGCAGCAGTCCTCAACCGGATGATTGATAATCATACTGTATAGCAGATAAGCCTTTTCGTTTCATCAAGTAAATCATTCCATTCATCAGATTAATTTGAGTACGCGAAACCATCAGGGTAATTTTGAGGTCAGAAATCAATTAAACTATTTAAATGATGAAGACTCTTAAAATCTATTTCCTGCTTATGCTGCTGATTCAGACAATCAGCATATCCGCACAGTCAGTCATATCGGGTAAAATAACCAATAACGACAGTTCACCCATAGTCGGCGCGACAATATTGTTATCAAACGGTATGGACTCTACCTATATAACAGGGACGACCTCCGACTTGGACGGACGATTTAAAATGATAAATGTCAAATCGGGCAATTACTTTCTTTCCTTGTCAATGATCGGATATAAGAAAGCAAATATCCCCCTGCAGATCAAGGAAAGCATGAATCTGGAATTGGGTGACATTACACTGGAAGAAGATTCTTATATATTGTCTACTGTAAATATAATCGGCAAGCGCCCTCCAATCAAGGCCGAACCGGGAAAGATGACAGTCAACTTATCATCTGCCCTATTGAGTACGGACGGTAATATACTGGATGCACTGAGAAAACTACCGGGAGTAATCGTTCAGAATGACGGAACAATTATTCTTAATGGCAAATCAGGGGCGAATGTTTTAATGGATGATAAAGTGACCTATTTATCGGGAGAGAACCTCATCAATTACCTGCGCTCCATCCCTGCCAGTTCTATTGAAAATATAGAACTGATATCCCAGCCATCATCAAAACACGATGCTTCAGGCAGTTCGGGCATCATTAACATTCAAAAAAAGAAAATCAAAGAACAAGGTATAAGCCTTACAGCTTCCTCCGGTCTGGAACAAGGAAAACATACTAAAGGGAATGAAAACCTGACTCTGAACTTTCACCACAATAAATTGAATATGTATGCCGACTATTCTTATTATTGGGGAAAAGATTTTATAGAACTATCGGTTTCCGGTCATTACCTGGATCCGATGACTTTAAAACCTCTTGAACTGAGAAAAGATTTTGATAGTGATATAAACCGGCAATACAAAGGGCATTATATCAAAACAGGGGTCGATTATGACTTGTCGGAGAAGATAGCCATCGGAACATACTTCTCATCAAGCTGGCTCAATAGGAACAAACAAGAAGTGACTGTATCTGACTTTTTTAATAACGACAAGACTCAAAGCGACTCAACCTTAACAGCGTTAAGCACACCGGACTATAGCTACACCAATATCATAGGGGGAGCGAACATGATATACAAATTTGCGAAAACAGGAAAATGGGATGCTTCTTTTGATTATCAGCTTTTTAATCAAGAGGATAACCATCTGCTGAAATCCTTTTTTCAGACAGGTATTCATCCGGTAAAAGGAGACACATTGTCCGGTATAACCAATGGGGACATTAAAATATACAGCGGACAAACTAATTTGAGCTATGATATCTCTGACAAGTTCGGAATAACCACCGGGCTCAAATCGGTTTTCGTACATATAAGCAGTGATGCCTTATACAAAAACCTGATTGCCGGTGATTGGAGAGAAGACAGTGATCTCAGCAGTAGTTTTGCTTATCATGAGAATATCTACGCAGGGTATCTTCAGCTAAACGCTAAATGGTCTGCCAGATTTTCAACAGAAATAGGCTTACGATTAGAAAGTACATATACAAAAAGCAATTATAATTCAGCCGTTCAGGACTCGGTATTCAACCAAAGCTATGTACACCTCTTCCCTACTTTGATGGTTCAATATCAGCTTTCCGAAAATCATAATTTGTCTATGGCATACAGCCGTCGCATCGTCCGCCCCAATTACAGAAATATGAATCCTTTCGTTGAGGTCAGAGACCAGTTTTTATATGAACAAGGAAATACCGAATTAAGACCAGAACTAATAGATAATATAGAAATCTCATGGCTACTCAAAAAACGATATTCATTCAATGTATTCTACTCTCACAGGAGTGATCCTATCTCGTTAAGTTTTTTAGTCGAAGATAATAACCGTGTCTTACTAATGCCGCAAAATTTATCAGGCAATAACTCATTCGGAGTAAGAGCCGGCTTGAATAACCTAAAACCATTCCAATGGTGGACATCCCATATAAACGGATCTTTAACTTATAAGAAATTCAGTTGGGCAACACTTGGGAAAACACTAAAAAATGAAGTGACAACACCCATGCTACATATCAGCAATCAATTTACATTACCATACGGCTGGGATGCGGAAGCCCTCGGATTTTATAGTGGAGAAATGATTGAAGGACAGACCAGAGTGAAACCTTTATGGACAATATCTCTCGGAGTCCGCAAAAACCTGTGCAATAACAAATTTAGTTTGTATATTTACGCACATGATATATTTCATTCGAACCGCCCCCATGTAAGTATGGAGACTAACTATCTGTATTACGCGTCTCAGGAAAAAAACGACAGCAGAATGATAGGCATATCGCTCAGTTATCGTTTCAATCGAGGCAAAGAGATTAAGAAATCTCAGAATGAAAACAGAATAGAAGAAAGTAAACGGATAGGTTTGTAGTATCAAAGATTAAAATAGCAACTAATGAACTTAAAGTACGAATGGATTAACACCCTATTTATAATACTGCCACTTTCCTTGTGCGTATTTATTATTGTAGATATCGCTTATAATGAGCGAATATGGGAACTGGATACTTTTGCCGTAAAAGCACGTTTACAGGCATTGGGCATCACTGTTGCTTACTTCTATCTTTTAAACTATATTTTTAAGCGGGTAGCCCGCTTCTTTATCGACAAAAGCAAAGATGAGAAGAAAGCAAACTGGAAAGAATACGTATGGGTGTTTCTGATAAACTTCGTCTTCCTAAATATCATGCATACATTCATTATGTTTTGCATAACGATGGCCGGGACTTTCAAATGGGGCGAATCGGCATTGATCAATGTGACAGGAGCTCTCCTGGCGTTTCTATATTATATAATGATACGCAATAGAATTTTATTCAAGAGTCTTATCGAGCAAAGCCTTCAATTAGAAAAAGTAAAAGTCGACCAACTGGAGACCGAACTTAAATTTCTGAAATCCCAATATCATCCGCATTTCCTGTTCAATGCTTTAAATACCATCTATTTTCAAGTGGATGAGAATAACAAAGTAGCCAAACAAAGTATCGAGCAGCTCTCCGACCTGTTGCGATATCAGCTTTATGATATAGAAAAGGAAGTGACGATGGAACAGGAAATAAATTACCTGAGATCATATATTGCCTTTCAGCAATTGCGGATGAGCGAAAGGCTTATGTTGGATTTATATTTCGACCCGCAACTAAAAGAGCAAAAAATACATCCTTTATTACTTCAGCCACTGATCGAGAATGCTTTCAAATACGTAAGAGGAGATTACAAAATAAAACTGGAAATCAAAGTTGACGGAAACCAGATTCAGTCTGAGATAAAAAATTCAATATCCTCCTCCCCATCTACTGCCAACAAAAAAGAGAAAGGGATAGGCATTGAGAATTTAAAACGCCGGCTTGACCTTCTGTATCCTGAAAAATACAGCTTAGACTTCAAACAAACAGACCATATGTTTATCGCTAAATTAACCATAAACACTGATTGATATGAAAATAAAATGTATCATTACAGATGATGAACCTATAGCAAGAAAAGGCTTGCGAGGGTATATCGAAAAAGTAGATTTCCTCACCTTGACCGGAGAGTGTGAAGATGCCGTCCAACTAAATACAATACTGAAGACCCAAGAAATAGACCTTCTGTTTCTTGATATCGAAATGCCCGAAATGACAGGTATAGAACTGTTGTCTAATCTAACAAATCCGCCCAAAGTTATTATTGTATCAGCTTATGAACAATACGCCCTAAAAGGATATGAGTTTAATGTAGTGGATTATCTTTTAAAACCTGTATCTTTCGATCGTTTTATCAAATCTGTCAACAAAATCTACGATTTGTTACAAACGGAGCAAAAAGAAAAGAATGATTATATATTTGTGAAGAGCAACAAACTATTAAAAAAGATTCTGTTCAAGGATATTCTCTACATTGAAAGCATGGAAAACTATGTTGTCATTCAGACAGTCTCATGCAAGGAAGTAGTGTATACTACTCTGAAACAACTCAATGATTCATTGCCGAAGGATGTTTTTCAACAGACTCACCGCTCATATATTGTGAATCTTGAAAAGGTTACTGCTATTGACGGCAATCAGCTGACCCTCTCCTCTTACAAAATACCAGTAGCCCGGACCTTCAGAGACAGTATCTTCAACCTGATACTGAATAACCGGCTAATAATCAAAAGCTAAACCGGAGCGACACAGGATATAAAAGAAAAAGCATCCAAGTAAAATACCTGAATGCTTTTTTCTTTCTGAGCCTCTTGTCGGATTCGAACCAACGACCCCGAGATTACAAATCACGTGCTCTGGCCAACTGAGCTAAAGAGGCGGGTGGGTAAGCTTACTATATCGCGCCGCTACAACCAACTACCTTTGCTGCGATCAAGCCCTGGAGGATTCGAAGGGAGCTGGCCGTATAGGACTTACCCGTTTTGCGGTTGCAAAGGTAGGCATTTTTATGGATTCTGCAATAGCTGTAGGTAACTTTTTTGCATAAAAGGAAGTAATACTCTACGTTTCAAGCAATTAAAAATCAAAAAAAATATTCGAGTGCCAACTTTTACTGCTTTATTAACTTTAACAACCATATTCCCTTTACCAACCGATATTATTTGTACCTTTGTGCGCAATTTATTAACGAAGATGACAGAGAACAGAAGCTATTTACAGAAATATGCCATGCACTTTGGCACGTATATGGGAATCTATTGGATATTGAAGTTCATTTTATTTCCGTTGGGATTTCACATCCCTTTCCTTTCACTATTATTTGTAATCCTGACGTTGGCAGTGCCGTTCATTGGCTATCACTACGTGAAGATGTATCGTGACAAAATATGTGGAGGAAGTATCCAATTCTCTCATGCGGTTCTCTTTACCATATTCATGTATATGTTTGCTTCCCTGCTGGTAGCCGTTGCACACTACGCCTATTTCCAGTTCATTGACCACGGCTTTATCATCAACTCCTATATCCAGCTATGGGACGAACTGATGACTAAAACACCTGCCTTGATGGAAAATCAAGAGATAATAAAAGAAACGATAGATACTGCCCGTTCACTTACTTCCATCAATATCACCATGCAACTCCTGTCATGGGATGTATTCTGGGGAAGTTTACTGGCCATTCCTACCGGATTGATGGTAATGAAGAAAGCACGACCGGAAAACAATACCCCGGCCCAATCATAATTCGTAATTCATAATTATTAAAAATGAATATATCAGTTGTAGTCCCATTATTCAATGAAGAAGAGTCACTGCCCGAACTCTACGCTTGGATAGAACGGGTAATGAAAGCCAACGGATTCTCATTCGAAGTGATTTTCGTTAACGACGGAAGTACAGACCGTTCATGGGAGGTAATAGAAAAACTCAAAGCCCAATCGGACTGCGTAAAAGGCATCAAGTTCCGCCGCAATTACGGTAAATCGCCAGCACTCTACTGCGGATTTGCAGAAGCACAAGGAGATGTGGTGATCACAATGGATGCCGACTTACAGGACAGCCCCGACGAAATACCGGAATTATACCGGATGATTACGGAAGACGGATATGATCTTGTGTCCGGATGGAAGCAAAAAAGATATGATCCGCTATCAAAGACACTGCCGACAAAGTTATTCAATGCTACCGCACGCAAAGTATCAGGTATTCCAAACCTGCACGACTTCAACTGCGGTCTGAAAGCCTATCGCAAAGATGTCGTGAAAAATATCGAAGTATATGGCGAAATGCATCGCTATATCCCCTACCTTGCAAAGAATGCCGGATTCCAGAAGATAGGTGAAAAGGTGGTACACCACCAGGCACGTAAATATGGCTCTACCAAATTCGGATTCAACCGTTTCTTCAACGGATATCTGGATTTGATTTCTCTTTGGTTCCTGTCTAAATTCGGAGTGAAGCCGATGCATTTCTTCGGATTATTAGGATCGCTTATGTTCTTTATCGGAATGATCTCCGTTATCATGGTAGGTGTCAGCAAACTGCATGCAATGTACAACGGTCTCCCCTACCGGCTTGTAACCGATTCTCCTTATTTCTATCTATCGCTCACAGCGATGATTATCGGTACACAGTTATTCCTTGCCGGATTCCTGGGAGAACTGATCTCACGTAATGCCCCCGAACGGAACAATTATCAGATAGAAAAGAAAATTTAATTCACGCCCAATAACCGATTATGAAGAATTTAATTCGTATCTTTTTAATAGTAGTAATTGTTGGTGCAAGTATAAGCATCGGCAGTTCGTGTTCGGACGAAAACGATTGTTCGCTGGCGGGACGCCCCATGATGTACTGCACATTGTACACAATTGACGAAATAACCGACAGAAGAGTAAACGACACACTGGACTCATTAACAATTACAGCATTGGGAACAGACTCGATCATTCTCAACAACCAGAAAAAAGTACATACACTGATGCTACCGTTACGCTATACCAGCGATACAACTGTATTTATACTCTGGTACAATCCGAATAGTCCTACTAACAAAAAAGATGTTGATACATTATATATTATACAAAAAAACACACCGTATTTTCAATCAATGGAATGCGGATATATGATGAAGCAGAACATTCTCAGTACCAAATTTGGAAATACCAAAAATAGTTCGGAAAGAATAGATTCTCTACATATACAAAATAAAGAAGCCAATACAAATGAAATTGAGAATTTACAAATATTCTATAGATATCGCGACCGCACGCCTCCTACGATTGAGTAGTGTGCTACTCCTCTTTTGTATTGGAATCCCGACAATTGCTCAACAACAACGACCGACTCCCGTACAAAAAAGAGACCAGAAGAAGAAAGAGACTGTAGTCGATACCATCCCGTTTTATAATGGGACGTATGTCGGTGTGGACATATACGGCATCGGAAGTAAAATGCTAGGTGGCGACTTCATGAGTTCCGAAGTCAGCATAGGCGTCAACCTTAAAAACAAGTTTATCCCGACCATCGAGTTTGGTATGGGAGGAACAGATACATGGAATGAAACGGGAATACACTACAAAAGTAAGACCGCCCCATTCTTCCGGATTGGTGTAGACTATAATACGATGGCAAAGAAAAAGGAGAAAAACAGCTATCTATATGTAGGTCTCCGCTATGCGTTCAGTTCATTCAAGTATGATGTATCGACCCTGCCGGTTGACGATCCGATTTGGGGAGGAAGTATCGGAAATCCGAGTCTGGAAGACGACTACTGGGGAGGAAGCGTTCCTTTCAGTCATTTAGGGATGAAAGGGTCTATGCAGTGGTTTGAATTAGTGGTAGGTGTCAAAGTACGCATTTACAAGAATTTCAATATGGGCTGGTCTGTACGCATGAAATATAAGACAAATGCTTCGACCAATGAATACGCCAACCCTTGGTATGTGCCCGGCTACGGAAAATTTAAATCAAATAACATGGGAATTACCTATTCCCTCATTTACAAATTACCTCTTTAAAGAATAATGACAGGACTAGAGATTTGGCTGCTTGCAATAGGCTTAGCGATGGATTGTTTCGCTGTTTCAATTGCAAGCGGTATTATTTTGAAACGTACTCAATGGAGACCGATGCTGGTCATGGCTTTGGCGTTCGGACTTTTTCAGGCTCTGATGCCATTCATTGGATGGATGTTTGCAAAGACTTTCAGCCACCTGATAGAAAGTGTAGACCACTGGATCGCCTTCGCTATCCTTGCCTTCTTGGGCGGACGTATGATTCTTGAATCTTTTAAAGACGAGGACTGCCGTCAGACATTTAACCCCGCAAGTCCGAAAGTCGTATTCACAATGGCGATAGCGACAAGTATCGATGCACTGGCAATAGGCATCTCCTTTGCCCTGCTCGGAATCAACAACTATACCGAAATCCTCTCTCCTATCCTTATCATCGGATTCGTATCATTCGTCATGTCGCTCATTGGCCTTTACTTCGGTATCAAATGTGGTTGTGGATGTGCACGGAAATTAAAGGCGGAATTATGGGGCGGCATCATTCTGGTCGCTATCGGATTAAAAATATTGATAGAACATCTATTCTTACAATAATAAGCATTGGTTCCTCTAATAAAAAAAACAGAAAAACGTATGAAAACAAAAAAGAGTTTCCTTTGGCTGGCCTTCCTCATCTTGGCAACGATCTGGATATTAGCCAGACGTAACCAAAAAGCAGAGTTTAATACCGCCAGTGGTTTTGTGTTTGGGACAGTATACAAGATCGCGTATCAACATGACGCTGATCTGAAACCGGAGATTGAAGCGGAATTAAAACGTTTCGACCAGTCTCTCTCACCGTTCAATGACAGTTCGGTCATTAGTCGCGTCAATCGCAACGAAGAGTTGGTGACAGACAGCTTTTTCCAAACTTGCTTCAACCGTTCTATGGAAATCTCCCGTGAAACAAAAGGAGCTTTTGACATAACGATAGCCCCTCTTGCCAATGCCTGGGGATTTGGCTTTAAGAAAGGCGCCTTCCCTGATTCATTGATGATAGACAGCCTGCTACAGATTACCGGTTACGAAAAAGTGAAGCTGGAAAACGGAAAGGTAGTCAAGCAAGATCCGCGTGTAATGTTAAGTTGCAGTGCGGTTGCAAAAGGCTATTCGGTAGATGTAATAGCCCGTCTACTCGATCGGAAAGGAATCAAAAACTATATGGTAGATATAGGTGGTGAAGTAGTAGTAAAAGGTAAAAATGCGACAGGAGATCTGTGGCGTATCGGAATAAACAAGCCGTACGACGACTCATTAGCTGTTAAGCAAGATATACAAGTAGTACTCAACCTGACAGATTTAGGTATGGCTACTTCGGGAAACTACCGCAACTATTATTATAAGGATGGCAAAAAGTATGCTCATACCATCGACCCCAGAACAGGTTATCCGGTACAGCACAGTATCCTATCTTCTACTGTGATTGCCGAAGACTGTATGACGGCTGATGCTTTGGCTACCTCTTTCATGGTAATGGAACTGGAAGAAGCCGAAAAATTCTGTAAAGCAAATCCTATGATCGATGCCTACTTTATATATAGCGGCGAGAATGGAGAGTTTAAGACTTACTATACGGATGGTATGAAACGATATATGCCTGATGCCAAATAGAAAAATGCTTTGCAAATAAGCATATAAACGGAGGCTCCATTTCATACGAATAGAGCCTCCGTTTATATAAAACAGCACCTCTGTTGAAGCCAAACGAAGCCTCTGTTTCAGAGTGGCTGAAACAATTATTTCATAAACACAAAATAAACAGCTGCAATCAGGCAAACAAATGCTGCCAGATGGTTCCAGTGCAATGTTTCTCCCTTAAAGAAAACAGTGGTAAAAACAGTAAATATAATCAAAGTAATCACCTCTTGAATCACTTTCAACTGCATCAGCGAGAATGGACCGCCATTCCCGACAAAGCCGATACGATTCGCCGGTATTTGACAAGAATATTCAAAAAATGCAATAACCCAACTAAAGGTAATCACACCTATCAACGGAAGAGCAGCAAACCAAGAATACTCTTGTTTCATCTTTAAATGCCCATACCATGCAAAGGTCATAAAGACATTGGATACAATGAGTAATAAAATTGTATAGAAACCTTTCATCTTATTATATACTAAAATTAGTAATTATCAGTCTATTTTATCCGGCAACAATTCTTCCTGCACATTCGTCATGCTCCCCCACAAGCTGTAGCGAGCTTCCGGATTCATCGCTTCCAACTGTCGCAGAATACCCTTCATATCACTTCGGCTGGACTGTGATTCATAAGGACAATTCTTCACTTGTTTCCGGTAGTCATGCAATGCAGCCAGTTCAATCAGATCAGCCTCGTGCACCATACACATCGGTCGGATAATTGTCATATCAAATTTCTTCATCACCAAGCGAGGCGGCATCGTACTGAATGCCCCCTGATAAGTAATGTTCATCAACAATGTTTCCAAAATATCATCCATGTGATGTCCTAAAGCAATCTTATTGCATCCTTGCTCCTTGGCAACCGTAAACAGAGCTTTCCGACGATTCCAGGAACAAAGAAAGCAGGGAGACTTGCGCGTATCCGTAGCAGGATCAAAGGACGTTTCGTACTGCACAAAAGGCACTCCAAAAGAGTCACAATATGCTTTCAGATATTCAGTATCACTTTGGTAAGGAATATTATTCATCACCACATGAACAGCTATCACAGAAAACCGAGGCTTATAAATACGCGCCCGCTTGCCCAGCAACTCTACAAGTGCCAACGAATCTTTCCCGCCCGACAGTCCGATAAGGATTTTGTCCCCTTCTTCTATCAGTCCATACTGCACCACTCCTTTATTGAATCGCCGTTCAATACGGCGGATCGTCTTCTCTTCTTCCGTAAATTGTGTCATATCTTCAAAAATCGGCTGCAAAAGTAAGCGAAAAGAATGATTTAAAGAAGAATTAACATAATAGAATCTCTGAAAAAGGGTTTATTTCTAATAAATTTGTACTTTTGAACAATTGATGCATGGATTAGTGAATAAAACAATGAAAAGAAAATATATTCTATTTTTAATTTGCAGTTTCTTCCTTGGAGGAGCATCTGCACAAACATTGGAACAGGCACGCACCTTATTTACAAAAGGTGACTACGAACAAGCCAAACCCGTATTTCAGAAATATGCCAAATCTCAACCATCCAATGGTAACTACAGCTATTGGTACGGTGTCTGCTGCCTGAAAACCGGAGAACCGGAAGAAGCCGTGAAGTATCTCGAAACCGCTGTAAAAAGACGGGTAGCCGGTGGACAACTCTATCTGGGACAAGCTTACAATGATACTTATCGTTTCGAAGATGCAGTCAACTGCTTTGAAGAATATATCGCCGACCTCAGCAAACGCAAAAGATCGACGGAAGAAGCTGAAGCTCTATTGGAAAAGAGCAAAGCTGACCTGCGTATGCTCAAAGGAGTAGAAGACGTGTGCATTATTGACAGTTTCGTGGTAGATAAAGCAAATTTCCTGAGCGCATACAAGATCAGTGAAGAGTCTGGCAAGCTATTTACATTCAACGAATTCTTCCAGACCGAAGGAGATCATCCGGGAACAGTTTATGAAACAGAAATCGGTAATAAAATCTATTATAGCGAAAAGGGAGAAAGAGGAAATCTGGATATATTCTCCAAAAATAAATTACTGAATGAATGGAGCAACGGTCGCCCGTTGCCCGGCAGCATCAACGAATCCGGAAACGCCAACTACCCGTTTGTTTTATCGGATGGTGTTACTATTTATTATGCAACCGATGGCGAAGGACTGGGAGGATATGATATTTTTGTCACTCGTTACAACACAAATACGGACTCTTATCTGACGCCGGAAAATGTGGGAATGCCGTTCAATTCACCTTATAATGATTATATGTGCGTCATCGACGAATACAATAATCTGGGTTGGTTTGCCTCCGACCGTTTCCAGCCCGAAGAGAAGGTCTGCATCTATGTGTTCATTCCTAATTCGTCTAAACAGACTTATAATTATGAGGCGATGGACCCGCAACAGATGATCCGTCTGGCACAGATTCATTCGCTGAAGGAAACTTGGAAAGATGAAAATACAGTAACGGAGGCACTGCAACGTCTGAAAGAGGCAATCAATCATAAGCCACAGGAACGTCGTGTGGTTGATTTCGAGTTTGTCATCGATGATAGCACGACCTATTATCAGTTGAGTGACTTCAAATCACCCAAAGCAAAGCTACTGTTCCAAAGTTACCGGCAACTGGAAAAAGATTATCTGCAACAGGAAGATAAACTGAACGGTCTGCGCCAGCAATATGCAAGCGCCAATCAACAAGGAAAAGAAAAACTTGCTCCCGCAATCCTTGATCTGGAAAAAAGAATTCTGCAAATGAATGAAGAGCTGGATGCTCTTGGAGTAAGTGTGCGTAATGCCGAAAAAACAAAATCAAAATAATACAGAGTTATGGACATACTGATTATCACCGTTCTCATCATTGCTGCAGTAATACTATTTTTGGTTGAACTGTTTGTCATTCCGGGGATTAGCCTGGCTGGCATTTCAGCACTTGCTTGTATTCTCTATGCCAACTATTACGCTTTCGCCAATCTGGGTATGGCAGGAGGATTTATCACTTTAGGGATATCGGCTGTCGCCTGTATCGGTTCGCTTGTCTGGTTCATGCGTTCGAAGATGCTGGATAAGCTGGCTTTGAAAAAAGATATTGACTCGAAAGTAGACCGCAGTGCGGAAAAGAGCGTCAAGGTAGGCGACACAGGAATCAGCACTACCCGCCTGGCACAAATCGGTTATGCTGAGATTAACGGTAACATCGTGGAAGTAAGATCGATAGATGGCTTCCTCAATGAAAAAACTCCCATCATTGTGAGCCGCATTACTGACGGTACCATTCTGGTTGAGAAACACAAAATATAATATTCACTTAATATAAATTATCAATGGAAACATCTTTGTACTTACCTATCGTTCTGATTGTTGGAGGTATTATTTTCCTAATACTATTTTTCCATTATGTGCCGTTCTTCCTTTGGTTGTCGGCTAAAGTATCAGGCGTTAACATCTCGTTGATTCAACTCTTCCTGATGCGTATCCGTAATGTTCCGCCGTATATCATTGTTCCGGGCATGATCGAAGCCCACAAAGCCGGATTGAAGAACATCACCCGTGATGAACTGGAAGCCCACTACCTTGCCGGAGGCCATGTAGAAAAAGTAGTACATGCGCTGGTATCCGCATCGAAAGCCAACATTGAGCTGTCATTCCAGATGGCAACCGCTATCGACCTTGCCGGACGTGATGTGTTTGAAGCTGTTCAGATGTCTGTAAACCCGAAAGTGATTGATACTCCTCCTGTTACTGCAGTAGCCAAAGACGGTATCCAGCTGATAGCGAAAGCTCGTGTAACAGTACGTGCCAGCATCAAGCAGCTGGTCGGTGGTGCCGGAGAAGATACCATCCTTGCCCGTGTAGGTGAAGGTATCGTTTCCTCTATCGGTTCTTCGGAAAACCACAAGTCAGTACTCGAAAATCCGGATTCTATCTCTAAACTTGTACTCCGCAAGGGATTGGATGCAGGAACTGCTTTCGAAATTCTGTCTATTGATATCGCGGATATCGATATAGGTAAAAACATTGGTGCAGCTTTGCAGATTGACCAAGCTAATGCAGACAAGAATATCGCACAGGCTAAAGCAGAAGAACGCCGTGCAATGGCTGTCGCTTCCGAACAGGAAATGAAAGCTAAGGCACAGGAAGCACGCGCCAAAGTAATCGAAGCGGAAGCGGAAGTACCTAAAGCAATGGCAGAGGCCTTCCGTAGTGGCAATCTGGGTATAATGGATTATTACCGTATGAAAAATATCGAAGCCGATACTTCAATGCGCGAAAACATTGCCAAACCAACGACTGGTGGTACCACCAACCAGCCTTTGAGTAAATAGTCTACCAAACGCCGGAACCCGATTCCTATTCAGTTCATCTGCGTATCTTCTCTTTGACAAACTTGCAAAAGAAAAGAAAGATACCTCTTCCGAACTAAAATCCGGTTCCGGCGTTTCTATTTATATATACGACTTATTGTAAAACTAAAACCGTTCAATAACATGAAAAAGTACTTTCCATCCTCTGAACTGATTATCAACGAAGACGGCTCGGTATTCCATCTTCACGTAAAGCCCGAATGGCTGGCAGATAAAGTGATCCTTGTAGGAGATCCAGGACGTGTAGCACTCGTAGCTTCTCACTTTGAAAACAAAGAATGCGAAGTGGAAAGCCGCGAATTCAAAACAATCACGGGTACATATAAAGGTAAACGAATCACAGTGGTTTCTACCGGAATTGGTTGCGATAATATCGACATCGTTATGAACGAACTGGATGCGCTTGCCAACATCAACTTTGAGACACGGGAAGAAAAAGAAAAGTTCCGCCAACTGGAGTTAGTACGTATCGGTACGTGCGGCGGCTTGCAGCCAAATACTCCGGTAGGCACCTTCGTCTGTTCACAGAAATCTATCGGTTTCGACGGATTATTGAATTTTTATGCCGGACGTAATGCGGTATGCGATCTTCCTTTCGAACGTGCTTTCCTTAACTACATGGGCTGGTCGGGAAATATGTGTGCCCCTGCGCCTTATGTTATTGATGCCAGTGAAGAACTGATTGACCGGATTGCTAAAGAAGATATGGTACGTGGTGTAACGATTGCCGCAGGAGGCTTCTTTGGGCCACAAGGACGTGAGCTCCGTATTCCGTTAGCAGACCCGAAACAAAATGATAAGATTGAAACATTTGAATATAAAGGCTTTAAGATTACCAACTTCGAAATGGAAAGTTCGGCACTTGCAGGACTTAGCCGACTGATGGGACATAAGGCAATGACCGTCTGTATGGTAATAGCCAACCGACTGATCAAAGAGGCTAATACCGGATATAAGAATACAATCGATACACTGATTAAGACTGTGCTCGACAGAATATAGGATAATATCAATTACCATGAAAGACCTTCACTAAAACCATTAATAATTCTTTAGTGAAGGTCTTTTTTATTGATTCATATATACAGTTTCTAATAAGAGAGAGGTTTTAGCCTTTGGTGCGATGAGGAACAAAGGTAAAGAATCTTTTGAAGTAATCTCTTAAAGATTCATTGCACACATAGATATAAGTTCCATACATACCTCTTTCCAAAAGAGTAGTATAAATATTCTTTATATAATTATGTAATATTTTTCCATCCACCTTTTCTTTGCCTTTAGAATCTTGATACATATCCTTAGATACAGTAATAATATTATTTATAGGATCATAGTCTATCTCCCAACCTATTATCACACCTGCATAATTTAAATCATACCCCTGCGTCGTATGTATACAGCCTATCTCATTAATTGAATTTTCAGAGTTTATCCAGTCTTTCTGGGTAGTATTCCAAATGTACTTATGCGCATTATTTACCTCGTATTTGTTTTCTATCTTAATATCATATAACCCTTCTTTTTGAATTTTAGACAGTGTCATTTTGTGCGTCTTCCAAGGCCAGGCATACCCCGCCATATTCCGACAGAGCCCCATTTTGTTATTTTTATCTTTAATTGCAGATACCATATCCTCAACATCCTCAAACAGCAGCAGCTCATAAGATGACCCAAAAGTGCGCATTTCTTCCTGCTGACACTCCAATATATTATGAATATAATCTATGTAATCATTTCCACCCTTACACCTCATCTGAGAAGTAAGCTTATAGTTCCGGGTATCCTCTTGCCGAGACAATGAGAAAAATCTTAGTGCTTCCACATCAGAAGGCTTCACCGATTGTCTGGAATCATAAAAGAATAGCTGATACCAACTTTTTTCCAGTATCCAGTCCAATTCCGTCGCTTCTTTATCTAACTCTAATGCCTCGTTAGCTTTATCATATGATCCATAATTAAATAATGCACGACGACGCCTCAAACGATGTGATTCATCAACAATCAGAAGATCATATAAACCTTCACCCGAGTTGGCAACATCTTCGGGGCTAAGTACCATTTTAGAATCAAGTCCCTGTATTCCATCAAAAACTTTTTTCAATGTCTCACGAAAACTTTGTGTAGGAACTACATACCCAACTCTTAAGTCCGGGCTCAAATGTCCAATTATATAACTAAGATTCTCATCCAATGCCTCTTCTTCCGCAGTCCATGCAGGTGAACTCTTTGCATCAATCAATAGCTTCAGCAAATAAATTCCAAGAATAGACTTACCAGTACCTGCCCCTCCATCAATTATAAAAGAACGGGATTGATTATTATTCCCTAAATCAGATTTCAGATCAGTAAGAATTTGCACAGCAACATTAAATTGGTCCAAATTCAAAATCTTATATGGAGAATATTTAAATAAGTCTTGATTCTCCAGAAGAGTAATTCCATGCCTGACAACACCTTCATCCTGAAGAAGCTGCCAAATGTGTCTGAACTCTCTCTGATATTCATCACGCAAATAATAGTTATGAACATGCTGGCCACCATTGCCATTCTGGAGTCTATATTTACCATCAGCTACAATATATCCGATAAGAAATGCTTCAAGATCCAGGATTACAGATTTATTAAAGACTTTATTAAAGATAATATATATGTTTTTCAAAGCTCTGCGTTCGGTATTATTCCAATGATCACAAATCCTGGTACATATATTTGTAGACTCTCCTATATAGGCTTGTCCCTTTTCGTCATCCTCGATAATATATACAACAGGCCATCTATCTTTGAAGGCAGCTTTTACTTTAGAAAAATGTTCCTTCTCAAAGGTACATTTTAAGATTTGAGTTTCTTGTTTGAATATCATAGTTCAGAATATCATTAAGTATTTCTTCTTTGTTTCATTTTGTGTTACAATACCGACACAATGCAAATATCGGAAAATAAAATAAGAAATGGCTTGAACCATACGTCAAAATGTATGCCTCAAGCCATTATTTTTACTTGTTAACTCAAATTTTACACAAGCAAATTTATATAATGATTAACCTCTTTATTAATATCCAATCGTAAATCTCTCCTGATGATGCTTGGGATGTTCCAATTCATCGATCATTGCAGCCGCATAGTCTTCTACTGAAATATGGCTGTTACCCACGATATCCACAATCATATCGTCTTTGCCCAAACGGTAACGTCCGGTACGTACTCCCGGTCTCATATCTGCTGCCGGAGAGAAAAATACCCAGTCAATCTCTTTCTCCTTCATCAGGAAATTCAAATAAAACTCTCCCAAGGCTTTAACTCCAGGCAGGATATTCTCAGGAACTTCACCCGAATCCATCAGTCGTAATCCCGGCGCAATAAATAGTGAGCCGGCACCACCTACCATCAGGAAGCGATTCACTCCCGCTTTCTTCACTCCATCAATGATAGTCAGATATACTTTGATGGTTTCGTCATATATATTAGGATTATTCCATCCCGGATTGAATGCACTGATAACGGCATCCGCTCCTTTGCAAACTTCGCATACTTCATCGAGCGAAGAGACATCCGCTTTCTTTACTTTCAGAAGTTCGTTCTCTATCTTTATTTTTTCGGGATGACGAACTACAGCTGTCACTTCAAAGCCACGATTCAATGCCTCATTTAGCAGAGCGGAACCAACAAAGCCGCTAGCTCCGATGAGGAGCATCTTTTTCACTTTCTCCATATTCCAACAAAAATTAGATTGTTATTATTAGTTTAATAACAATCTAACTTTCAGAATGTTGGTCTCCTTTTAGAAAATTAATTATCCGATATAGATTTCAATCGTTTCTTTCAGTTTCTCCAAAGAATATGGTTTGGAGAAAACTACATTGCATCCAGCTTGAATACTATCCATCACAGGCATACGAATATCCATTAATATCAAGTCCGGTTTTTCCCGAATAAAGCTATTGATTGCTTCCTGTCCGTTACGCACCCACAGGATAATATACTCTTTCTTCAGTAAGATATTCAGCTGGGCAAAGTTCGATTCGATATCCTCCACAACCAAAATCTTTTTATGACGTACGGATTCAGAATCAATCTTAATAGAAAGACTCTGTTCGGCAACTTCTACCGGATACCGCAGAATCGTACCCGCGCCATCAGCACATCCGTTATAAAGAAATTCTCGTCAAAGATGAAAATAAATTCGGGTAAAGCTTCTATTATTTTACAGTTATGTTCTTCCAGCCAAATCACCTCACCATGTTCTCCGACACAACGAACCTGTATCTAATATGCTTTGGACTCCGAAGCAAGCATTTTAGCAAAAGCAGTCTGATAGGCATTTATATCTCCGAGGTATGCGAAATGGTAAAAGTCATTAATGCCTTTAAACCTCTTTCAAGCCTAACGTGCGGAAGTAATCGTCCGTAAAGCTACATTTTCCTGTCGGAATATCATATTCCCATAAAGCTATTTGGTGTGCGGCAAGTACATAAAGTTTCTTTTGTGAATTTTCCCGTATGATTTCATTATTCTCATTCGGTGAATATAAGTTTGTATCCGGCTCCATAGACTATCATTATATTTTGTATGTGCATTGTTTGAACGGCAGCAAATATAAACAAATAAAGCACAAGTTGTGTCTAATCTTATTTTTTTTACTTAGAAACAATTATCTTTGCATCATCCAAAAAGAAATATAATGAATCAAGATACTATCTGCGCTATTGCTACCGCTCAAGGAGGTGCCATCGGAAGCATCCGTGTTTCCGGTCCTGAAGCTATTTCCATTACAAGCCGCATCTTCCAACCAGCCAAAACCGGCAAATTACTTAGTGAACAAAAGCCTTATACGCTGACATTCGGGCGTATTTATAATGGAGAAGAAATCATAGACGAAGTCCTTGTGAGTCTTTTCCGGGCTCCTCATTCCTATACGGGAGAGGATAGTACAGAAATCACGTGTCATGGTTCTTCCTATATTCTTCAGCAAGTAATGCAATTGTTGATTAAGAACGGTTGCCGTATGGCTCAACCGGGAGAATATACCCAACGCGCGTTCCTCAACGGAAAGATGGACTTAAGTCAGGCGGAGGCTGTAGCCGATTTGATTGCATCTTCTTCCGCAGCCACTCATCGTTTGGCCATGAGTCAGATGCGGGGAGGTTTTAGCAAAGAGTTAACAGATCTACGCAACAAGTTGCTGAACTTCACTTCCATGATTGAACTGGAACTTGACTTCAGCGAAGAAGATGTAGAGTTTGCCGATCGTTCGGCATTACGAAAACTCGCAGATGAAATAGAGCAGGTTATCTCACGGCTGGTTCATTCATTTAATGTTGGGAATGCCATTAAAAATGGTGTTCCGGTGGCTATCATCGGTGAAACGAATGCAGGGAAATCAACTTTACTGAATGTATTACTGAACGAGGATAAAGCAATCGTCAGTGATATTCATGGTACCACACGTGATGTCATTGAAGATACTATTAATATAGGTGGCATCACTTTCCGATTCATTGATACTGCCGGAATCCGGGAAACAAATGATACCATTGAAAGTCTTGGTATCGAACGTACATTCCAAAAGTTGGATCAAGCGGAGATTGTACTTTGGATGGTTGATTCATCTGATGCATCTTCTCAGATAAAGCAATTATCAGAAAAGATCATCCCTCGTTGTGAGGAGAAACAACTAATTGTTGTATTCAACAAAGCGGATTTGATTGAGGAAAAGCAGAAAGAAGAATTATCTGCTTTATTAAAGAACTTCCCTAAAGAATACACGAAATCTATCTTCATATCGGCAAAAGAACGTAAACAGACCGACGAGTTACAAAAGATGCTTATTAACGCAGCACATCTGCCTACGGTTACACAAAATGATATTATTGTGACAAACGTAAGGCATTATGAAGCCTTAAGTAAAGCTTTAGATGCTATCCATCGAGTGCAGGATGGACTTGATTCACATATATCCGGAGATTTTCTTTCGCAAGATATACGGGAGTGTATTTTCTTCATTTCGGATATTGCAGGGGAAGTAACGAATGATATGATACTTCAAAATATTTTTCAGCATTTTTGCATCGGGAAATAACAATCCCCAATATATTTATTAACACCCTAAATATCCCAATATATGTTTTCCCCCACAATTGACAACCTTCTTCGAACAATCGATTATAGTAGCAATTGCCATGAGAAAATAATTAATGATATTTCTTCTGGCTATTACTCCTCATACCTATTTTTTAATAAATATTCAACAATTTCTTTATCTGCCGGTAGCCACATAACTTCATTAAGGGAGCTTAATACTAGCCACCGTGCAGATTTATGTTCACGAAGCTCTAATTCACCAGCTAAAATTGTACACAGATAACAGTGCATAGTAAGGTGAAAAGATGGATAGTCAAAATCAGTAGTACATACAAATCCATCAATACTAATGTCAATACCTAACTCTTCTTGAATTTCCCGTCTGAGTGCATTTTCATGGCTTTCGCCTTTCTCTATTTTACCACCAGGAAATTCCCACAAACCTTCAAACTCGCCATAACCACGTTGGGTTGCAAAGTATTTTTCATTATCATAGATTATAGCTGCTACAACTTCTATCTGTTTCATAGCTTATATTGCTTTAACATATTGTGCCATTGCTGGTTGTTGAAGTTTCCATGTGATATTCATAGGGAAATCATCATGAGAAGACATATACTCTACTAGACCAAAACAATGGAAAGGACAAGTATTACCATAACCATCCTTTTTCTCTTCACGAACAAAGAGGATTATTTTGTTTTGTGTATCAGCTTGCTTAGTATATCGCTGTCCTCCATTATTTTGATGAGAGTCTGTGTTTTGTGACTGCCAATGGAAATAGTGTTCATTAATGAGATAATCATTATACTGTGTTGAAGGAGAAAAATCCTTATCTGATTTGTTTAGCGTCACAAAAAGTAATGTAGCATTATGTTCGGACAAATTAAATACTCCCGTTACAGAACCTTGCATCTTGCGCGCTTCCGTTTGCCTACCGGCAAGCGTAAAAATTTCCTCACGGGTATAGCAACCGTATAATTCAAGTCCAGGCAAAACATCCTCTCCTAAAGGCATCGTTTTTAGTTGAAGATGCGCAAGCAAATAAGAAATAATTTCCGAAATCTCTTGCCTAAAATAGCTGTACATTTCCTTATGGATCAATTCAAGCGCTTCATAAATACTGGCAAAACCTGTTTTATCCAAACGATCCTGAAAAAGAGCGTAATATAGCATCAAAGCATACTTATAATTTTTAGTATCAAGATATTGCTTACTTCCATCGATAAAGAGTTCTATAAAATGAAGGAATGATGCAGTATTGTGGTGCAATAAGTTAGCCATCCCTTTCTCCAACCGTTTGGTTATAACATCGTCTTTGTACGCGATACGACCTGCAGCGCGCTTAAGCGATGTCCAGCAATTGTTACTTTGATAAAGAGTACGAATATCTTGTCCATTATTCTCTAAAAACTGAGAAATGGTAGGTATATTAGGGTAACTATTGATTTCTCTGATAATGCGATTCTTGTTATAAATAGCACTTTGGATATTATCAAGAATATATTGTCTTGCTTTCTTCTCCATCACGATACTGCAGCCTGATGGCAACAAAGTGAATCCATCTTTGATTTGCTTAACAATATTCTTTTCAGGATTGAGCATCAAAGCCCGGAAACGACTAGCAAAGTCATACTTACGATTAGATTGTGCTACGAAGTCAAGTACAGTGAGTTCCGTCTTACCTACAGAAAGGCGCAAACCACGTCCTAACTGTTGAAGAAAGATCGTTAAACTCTCTGTAGGACGTAGAAAAAGTACAGTATCCACTTCAGGAATATCTACACCTTCGTTGAAAATATCTACTACGCAGAGATAATGAATAGCTCCTTCACGCAGTTCTTTAGCAAGTTGCTTGCGTTTATCAGATGGTGTATCCGATGTTAAACTCTGAGCATTAAATCCATACAGACTCAACTGTTCTGCCATAAAATCGGCATGACGTTTATTCACACAGAAACAGAGTGCACGGCACATATATTCATTAGCGAGGTATTTATGCAACGCTTCAACAATATACCCAGCTCGTTCTTTGCTGCAAAGTTTATCCGCAAGACGCTCGATATTGTATTTTTGCCCATTCCAAAGAGCATCATCACTAAGATCAGTAGAATCTGTTACGCAAAGATATTGAAATGGTGTGAGCAATCCTGCTTGTAAAGCTTGTGGCAAGCGAATTTCTGCACTAATTCGTCCACCAAAATCTGGTCGAAGATCACGTCCATCCATACGCTCAGGTGTAGCAGTAAGTCCAATAAGGAGTTGCGGTACGAAGTGAGCAAACAATTTTCGGTAGCTTTCTGCCTGACTGTGGTGAGCTTCGTCAATCACGATATAATCATAAAAATCAGCACCTAGTTTCTCAAAAAAATCTTCAAAACGGGAGTTTAACATAGAGATGGAAACAAACAAATTTTCGTATTCGCTTTCATCTTGTGGACGGCAATTGCCTACCCACAAAGTACCGAAATTTGCATCACCAAGCACACTACGATAAGTATTCAACGATTGGCGCAGAATTTCCTCCCGATGAGCCGTAAATAAAATGCGGCTTCTGGAGTGTATACGACGAAATTCCTGATAGTCAAAAGCTGAAATCACTGTCTTTCCTGTACCAGTAGCCGCAACAACTAAATTTTTGAAATTCTTAAGCTCTTCACGTTCTACACGTAACTTGTCAAGAATTTGTTTTTGATGAGGAAGAAGAGTAAAATGTCGATATATCACTTCATTCGAAGTATCCCTAAAGATATTACGATGTATTTCTTTATTAAACTTTTCTATACCTCCAAGTCGGAAATCCTCAAAATTAGAACTATTCCAGTACATCTCAAATGTAGCAAGAGCAGTTTTTATTATATGTGGATTTTCAACACTTGTAACGCGTATATTCCATTCAAGACCTTCAGTTTGAGCAGATTTTGAAAGATTTGACGAACCGATATAAGCAGTATTCATACCGGAGTTACGCACAAAAATATATGATTTGGCATGTAGACGTTCAATATCTGTATTATAAGAAATACGTATTTCAGTATTAGGCAACGCAGCAAGCTGCTCTATTGCTTTAGCTTGTGTAGCTCCGCAATAAGTAGTTGTTATGATGCGCAAACGATTTCCCTCTTTTTGGCAGAATTTAAGCAGATCATCGAGCAATATACGGACCCCTGATACTTTCAAGAAAGATACAATGAAATTTATCTCATTAGCACTTGCTATTTCACGACGTATTTCTTCTCCTAGAGGAAGCAAGCTACTACCGCCCGTAAACAGATTACTTACGCGAAAGCCAGAGATGGGACGAATAGTTTGTATGCGACTTTCTGCTTGTAATAGTGCTTGTTGTCTGCTCATTACCTCCGTTAACAATTTTGAAGGTTCAGCTATCTGAATTTCATCAATAACCCCAGCTTCTTTCAAGATATTATTTATAAGATTTACGCGATCTTCCTGATTTTCGATCTCCTCAAGTTTCTGGCGAATCACCTTCCCAAAATAATTGGCTAGTATTTGTGGAGACTCCGCCTCATCTATATTTTGTCGCATACAAACCATACCTTGCTGCTCAATTTCATGAATATGCTGCTTTGTTATCTGGTTGATAACATGTTCGTATATACCTTTCTTTAGCATATAAAAGATTTATTTAAATTGTTTTTCCTGCACTACCGAGACTTCCATAAAGCTCATCTCACCTTCAAAGACAAAAGTAAATATAAAAAGACAGAAAAGCTAATACAATTACTTTTTTCTGAATGCCAATAATACCCTGTTTTAAATAGATGAGTACATCCTTAAACAATAAGCCTATAAAATATTCAGCTAAAATAGCTGGAAGAAGATTAGGTCTATTTTAAATAGAACAGTATCTTTGTGCATCAATAAGTTTTTATGCTTTATACTCTAAAGCAAATCTTTTGACTTTACAGAATAAACAACATAATATGGCAACAATAGAAGAACTTACAGAAACCATTGTGAAATTCAGAGACGAACGGGACTGGGCCCAATTTCACAATGCTAAAGATTTATCATTGGCATTATCCATTGAAGCAGCAGAACTGAACCAACTCTTTCTCTGGAAATCACCGGAAGAGGCAAATGTTGAAAAAATAAAAGAAGAATTGGCAGATGTCCTCAATTACGCATTACTCATTGCTAATAAATATAATTTTGATGTCGCCCAAATCATACTGGATAAAATAGAGAAGAATGCGCAAAAGTATCCGGTTGAGAAAGCCAAAGGAACTGCTAAGAAATATAACGAATTATAACCAAACACGATGACCGGAAAAAGAGTATTATACCAAGAACCGCAGGCTACGTTTTTTCATGATGTAATGACCAATCTGTTTACAGACAAAATGACAAAGGCCGCCACCTATTATAACTTACACCCAAGCAATCCAGAACTAATGTCATGGGGAAATAATGCCCCTAAAATAAAAGACTTGCTTCAGTTGAGCGGAGTTACTGATACATATGTGACATTCGAGTACCTCGTTCCATACAACATGAAACGCATTGACTGCATCTTATATGGTAGGAACTCACAAAATCAGGGAAATGTAGTCCATATCGAATTAAAACAATGGGACAACAAGGGGGTTCGGGATACTGACTGCGAAGGAAACTTCAACGTCGACGACGAAGATTCAGACACCACATTCCAGGTACAGGCATACACAGGCGGAGGACACCGGCTGGTATCCCACCCTTCCCAACAAGTAAGAGGATACAATGATTATCTGACCGGATTCATCGAAGTATTGAGCAGCAAAGAACTTCATATCGAAGGACTCGCATACTGCTACAATTACCGCAAAAACAAAACACCCAATACCTTATTTGATGAGAAATACAGCGAACTCCTGCAAGCATACAAAACGTACGCCGGCGACGAAGTGCAGGAACTCGCCCAACACCTGCAGCAAGCATTAGGCAACGGTGATGGCGAAACGATCTTCCACAAAATGATCAGCAGCCCCATACGCCCTTCTAAAAAACTGCTGGAATCGGCAGCCAACCTGATTCACGAAGGCAATGTATCCGCATTCGCCCTAATCGAAGAGCAGATTATAGCGCGCAATGTCATTCTTGATAAAATCCGCAAAATCGGTAACAAGAAAAGTATCATTATCGTAAAAGGAGGACCGGGAACCGGAAAAACAGTGATTGCCTTACATATCCTGGCTCTATTGGCGGGAAACAAGAAAAGTTATAATATCCGTTATGCCACAAAATCAAAACCTTTACTGGAAGGGGTAAAAGACCGATTGCCGCGTGGCAGTAAGGCTAAACTGCTATTTTCAAATGTAACTCAGTTTATTCCGGCCAACTGCGAACCTAATAATATAGACGTATTGCTGGTCGACGAAGCCCATCGTATCTCTAATAGTGCAAACAACCAATACACGCCGACTGATAAACGAACCAATCTTACACAGATTCAAACAATCGTCCAAGCAGCCAAGATATCCGTATTCTTTATCGACGACAAACAAGCCATCCGAAGCGTCGAGATCGGATCTTCCCAACTCATTCGGGAATGTGCCAAAGAATACAATGCCGATATTGTAGAAGTCGAATTAAAATCCCAGTTCCGTTGCAATGGTTCGGACAACTATCTGGACTGGCTTGAACAAGTTATCTATAATGAACCTGTAAAATCATCCTTCAAAGAAGATGAATTTGACTTTAAAATATTCGACGATCCTCAAACACTGTATGATGAGATAAAGAGAAAAGACAGTATAGACGGACAAAGCGCACGCCTGACTGCAGGATTTTGCTGGCCATGGTCAAGTTCTCTGGATGAGAACGGAGATTTTGTAAAAGATGTTGCCATCGGGAACTTCGCAATGCCGTGGGAAACCAAAGATACTATTGCCAATATTCCCAAGGGATATGTCAAGTGGTATGAATGGGCATATAAACCCGAAGGCATCAAACAAGTCGGATGTATATATACGGCGCAAGGTTTTGAATTTGATTACATAGGTGTCATCATCGGTCCCGATTTACGGTATGACACAGAGCAACAATGTCTGATTACAGACATTAAAGAAATCAAAGATCCTATGTTAAAACGAAATGCGGCATATTTTGATAACTACGCCCGCAACATCTACCGTGTTTTAATGTCCAGAGGAATGAAAGGTTGCTATGTATATTGCTGTGATGAAAATTTAAAAGAATATTTGAGAGCTAAAATTAGAGATAGAAAATAAGAAAGTATGGCAGGCTGGCTGGAACTTGTTTCAAACAGGTTCCAAACAAAATAAAGCGTTTGTTTTCGGTATCATTTACAAAAAGCTGTCCTACAGACGACATCAGATACGAAGATAACCATTACCGTTATACACAATCAAAAAAACAAAGTATGTATCTTACAAGTATGACTCACGAGGAACTGTATGCCGAAGTGCATAAGGACCTCATCGAAATATCGACCCAAGCAAATATGTTCATGGATAAGGTTCGTAAGAAAACAAAGAACATGCTGCCATATCCTTTGGCGACCCAGCGTATAACCCTCACCACCACCCGAAGAAATGTGTGGACAGTGGTGGGAAAACACAATTCATATATGCAAGGCGTAGGATTTCAGGCTTACGCCCCCGTTATCGGCGCTTCAAGCAATGGCTATATCCAAATGTCGGGCTTCAAGCCCCGTGATATGGTGATGCATTACACAGCGCATTTCATGCAACGATATAAAGAACGTTACATCGACCATTATCAAATAGACCGCAAGGGAGAAAACTTATTCGAGTACTTTGTGTATAACAATCCGCAAGTCTTGTATACCCGCAAGAATAATGGCGGCTATTTCATCGTTTCCGACCATGGTATCGCTGTAGCCGATTTCAGCGACGGACTAAAACTCATGACCCATGTCACTTTTCTGGGAGATGATGAACTGACGCTAAAGAAACAGCTCATCTATGATGAGGAAATCAAAATCTACAAAGGGGCACTTGAGCTGAAACGGTTAAAATCAAGAAAACAAAAGGATGATCTCGTCACGATTTGGAATGTTGCCAAGAAGCATAATGCAGGTATTGAGATGGTAAAACGATGGTACCAATGGAATGGAGTAAAAGTGGATGAAGATTATCTTCAACAATGCATTGATCTCATTGAGAAATATAATGTCCAGTCACTCGATCAATTTGCGGAACTCATGTCCCGACAATAAAAAGGACCTTCATAAAATCTTTTTTATTAAAGATTATTACACCAACATATGCTAAAACCTCAGAACTATCGAGCACGAAGTTGCCAGAAAGCTACGGCAGCCGCAGCAGCTACATTGAGCGAATCGACGCCGTGCGACATAGGAATACGGACTACGTAGTCAGCTTCGGCAATCGTTTCCGGCGAAAGTCCGTCCCCTTCGGTACCCATCACGATAGCCAATCTGGGTTCGGTTGCCAAGACAGGATCATCAATGGAAACAGAGTTATCCGTGAGTGCCATGGCAGCTGTACGGAAGCCCAACTTGCCCAAGTCGCTGAGAGAACCGTCCATCCAAGTCCATGGTACAAGGAAGACCGTTCCCATCGATACTCTGACTGCACGACGGTTCAACGGGTCACAAGAGTTACGCGTCAGTAGTACGGCATCAATTCCCAGGGCGGCTGCCGAACGGAAAATAGCACCGATGTTGGTTGTATCAACAACACCATCGATCACGACGATGCGCCGGGCTTCCCGACAGACTTCTGCCATACTGCGCACCGCAGGACGACGCATGGCACAAAGAACACCACGTGTCAGGACATAACCGGTCAATGTAGCAAGCAGTTCCCTGCTACCCGTATAGATAGGCACATTGCCACAACGTTCAATGATGTTGGAGGCATCGCCAGTGATATGTTTATGCTCACACAAAATGGCTAAAGGTTCATAACCGGCGTCCAGAGCTCTCTCTATGACCTTTGGACTTTCTACGATAAAAATACCCTTGTCAGGCTCGATACGATTGCGTAACTGAGCCTCGGTAAGAGTACAGAATATCTCAACTCCGGGATGAGACAAAGAGGATATTTCGACAACAGGCATATTCTTATTTATTACTTTCAGTTTGACATACAATCGCTACCTTGATGACGCCGTCCAGCTTGTTTTCAAAGATACGATATGCCTCCTCAATCTCGTTCAGCGAACAGCGATGGGTAATAAGAGGAGTGGTATCAATCTTTCCCTCTTCAATCAGACTGAGGATCTCAGCACAGTCACAGCCGTCTACACCTCCTGTTTTGAAAGTCAAATTCTTGCCATACATCTCAGGCAAAGGAAAAAGCAGAGGTTTGTCATAAAGAGCCACAATCGTGACTATCGCATTGGGACGGGCACAGTCCCACGCCATCCGGAAACTATCTTCGGTCCCCGCCACTTCCAGAACAACATCAGCTCCACCGTGATCACTGTTTTGGAGTACAAACTCCTTGCAGTTCTCAGGTGTCGTTATCAGTACATCGGGATAATGTTCACGGACAAACCGAATCCTTTCAGGGGACTTTTCACAGACAATGATACGCTTCGGATTCTTCAGCATCGAGCAGAGCAAAGTACAAATTCCGGTAGGTCCGGCACCAATGAGGAGGACAGTATCTTTCTCCGTAATCTCCGAGATACGAGTTGCCCAGAAGCCTGTGGCAAGGACATCACCGACAAAAAGAGCCTGTTCATCACTGACTGTATCGGGAATACGGTTCAGTCCCTGATCGGCATAAGGTACTCTGACATATTCCGCCTGTCCGCCGTCGATACGACAGCCTAAAGCCCAGCCACCGTTGGGGTCGGTACAGTTGTTGACATATCCGTGACGACAAAAGAAACACTCTCCACAAAAGGTCTCGACATTCACGGTTACTCTGTCGCCGGGTCTGACTGATGTAACTTCAGCTCCCACCTCTTCCACGACACCTACCATCTCGTGTCCAACCGTTATTCCGGGTACTGCACGCGGCACACTACCGTGTTTGATATGCAGGTCACTGGTACAGATACTGCCAAGAGTCACACGCACGATTGCATCCCGTGCATCCGTAATTTTCGGTTCCGGTTTTTCTCGCAATTCAAATTTTCCGTGTTCAATATATGTGTATGCAAGCATAATCTCTTCTTTATTTAATGAATAGATCCATTGCAAAGATAGTGATTTCAAAAAGAAATCGCATAGAACAATGGTATTAGCTTATCAATCATTTCTCATTCTTGAAAGAAAGCCTTACATTTGTAGAGAATACAAAACTTGTATCCCTTGCTATCATAAATAAAACAAAGTCAACAAATGAAAGAAGAACCCGACAGCCTGCCTGTCCCTTACAATTTTGCCCGTTGCTTCAACGACCAATGCCCACAAGCCTCCAAATGCTTACGCCACATAGCTGCACAATATAACGGAGCCGACTATCTTTATATCACCAGCGTTAATCCGGCACGCTATCCTGCGGACGGGAATCAATGCGAATGTTTTAAAACGGCTGTAAAAGTTCATGTAACATGGGGACTTAAACGGTTGCTTGACAGGATTCCTTATGAAGACGCAGTCAGTATCCGATCACAGTTGGTGGGACACTATGGGAAAACAGGATATTACCGACTCTATCGTGGAGAACGAGGCCTTATGCCCAAAGATCAAGCTTATATAAAACAATTGTTTCGTAACAAAGGAATAAAAGAAGAGCCTGCTTACCAACGCTACACAGAAGAATATATATGGTAAGTTGCTGTCATCTGTCACCAAACGGGACATAACAGACTCATTATGAACGAATCAGCCCGTGACAGCAGGAGGTGATTGCATTGTGACAGCATTTTTGCCGTCACAATGCAATCACACATTTATTATTTGTTCCCGCTACGCGGTCACTAACTTTACGACATGGTAAAGCGTACCGCTACGTACATGTTTGGAGGGGATTTCCTGCTTTTTCAGTATTCTTCCAAATGAATTGACCCTTTTCACGGACATCGGTATCGAACTATTTCTCTGAATATCTTCCATAATCTCCGCCGGAGACAACCACTCCCCTTCATCAGGCTGTGCAGCACGAAAATACCGGAAAAACAGCTGTTCTTCCGGAGGAACTTGCTCAAATTCACGATTGTTTTCCATCATAATCTTTTCATCCTCCTGGTCGAACCAATAGCGTTCGCCATGTTCCAATTCATACATGGCTTGCGCGTAAAGCTGCTCATAATCTATCGGACGATTCGTGTCAATCACTCCCGTCACTTCGATACAGATGAAACGACGGCTACCGGAAGGATCGGTCAACAGGTCTTTTTGATTACTCGTAGCGATAAATGAAGCATACCGGCGCATTTCGAGCACGGCACTGGCATGAGGTTTCCGCATATTTACCACAGGCTTTTGCAGAATATGTTTCAAGAAGCCCTGTTGTGTCGAACTGACCTGATCAAATTCATCAATATTGATGAGCGCAAAACGATTGAGATAAAGTTCCGCATCTTTCTTTCGCGAGAAATCAATGCTGTCAGTATAATAGGAACGTTCCGAAGGTGGCATTATACTCCGGCAAAAGGTAGATTTTCGCGTCCCTTGCGCCCCGACCAGCAATGGCGAAACACTGTTCGCGTATTTTTTATCATACCCTCTCCAATGAGAAACCATATTGAGAAACCAGCGGTGAAACAAGTCTGTCCAATACGGATTCCGGCAAGGAACGGTAGCTGCCAATTCACGGATACGGTCTTTACCGTCCCATCCGGGAAGTCGATAGAGAAAATCCTCCAACGGATTGAATACAGGCACACGATTTGAATAGATATACCGACTGATATCCCTGTCCCACAGTGGAATACCCTCCATTTGTGCATCTAGGGCAATGCTATTCAGCGCCCGTTTGTCGAGAGGATTGAAACGAAAACGGAAAGACAGCCTTTCCCGATATTCCACCTCGGCGATTTGTGTGTTATAGCGAAATTCATAACGGCGTTTCATGAATTCTTCGGTCTGTAAGGCTAGCTGTTGCTCTTTGCTCAGACTGATATTTTTGCCGAAACCTTTACATTCGAGATATACGTTGCCAATCATCTCCCGGATCAACACTTCTTGTTTATACATATAGAAATGAAAAACGGTACGTTTCACGACTTCTTCCTGAGGCAATCCCGAAGCAAAACAATTTTTGGCCAATTGTACGACCAATGGTTGCCATTTATCTTCCCGTAATTGGAGGCCTGCTTCGCTAAGATCTGTATAAGCTTTCCGAAAAGCTGCTTCAAAAAGCATCAAAAAAGCATTTTCTGTATCATATCCCGGCACGGCACGAGTCAACGGAGACTTCTCTGCCTGCACTGCCTCCCGGAAAGTCGTCTCTTCGGGCATCGCTGTGGGCTGCGAGAGATAAAATTGCACGGAATTCGGACGATACATAATATCCGGATCATAAGACAATCGCGAATATTGCTCCAAAGTCGGCTCTTTGGGAAGTATATCGAACGGGATTTGGGGCTGATAACATTTCACGGCCAGCCGATAGGCGTGAGCGTGAAACAGTTCCGCCTCTTCCCGTGTTTTGGGCAGTGAGTTATCCGGACGAGTAAAAGTGGTCCATATCTTCACCGTTTTTCCACTCGAACCCATAAAAGCGCAACGGGTCTGCGGTTGTTCACTCGCTTTTTGTTTCACCAGAGCTATCTCCGATTTATTGGACAGGGGACCGACAGTCAGTTCAATAATACCATTGTACGCTTTCATCTGCTTCTGCCCGTTTACTTTTCTAAATTCTGCGGCAGGAATTATCTCGGGAAGCTTGTCGGCAAACATACACCGATCATCTGGAAGCATATATCTTAATTCTTCTCTGAAAGTGGAAACCGGACGGGATTTTATCTCTGTTTTTACTTTGTTTACCAGTTTTTCAAGATCCATTACGCTGAGCGCTGTTGTATCTCCATTTTTACGGAATTGGGTAATTTTCATTTATATAATAATAGGTTGTTTGTGTCAGCGTCTTCGTGTCGTTGAGACTGCTAAATTACTCATTATATCCGGGACCGACAAGAAAAAACGAAAGTTTAATATAGAAAAGAGAAGACACTAAAGAAGCAATCTAAGCTGGGGCATGATAAGGTTATAGCACTGAATTAGTTTCGTCGCCTTGAAACCATAGTTTCAGCGAAGAGAAACCATAGTTTCAAAGGCTTGAAACTTTAGTTCCAACAGCTTGGAATCATTAGTTTCAAGCCTTTGGAACTATGGTTTCAAGCATTGGGAACTTTAGTTTCAAACTGCAAAACAAACTGTTTCTTACAGTAGAAAAGATAGTTACATACCGTGATGAAATCAACGACTTCACAACATATCCCGAATCACAAATACAAGGGTGACAGCATAATTGCCATCACAGTGCTGTCACCCACTGCTGTCACATCATTAACTATTTATAATCTGATAGTTAGAATGAAATCGGTGACAGATGACAGATATATTCTTCTTTTTAATTTATAGGGAGTGACAGCCAGACGGATGCAAAGTTATAAGACTTTAAAATTTTTCGTGTGTTCAACCATTTTCCGCCATCGCATTATATTCTGCAATTTTCTCTTTGCAAAGACGTTCAGTCATTTCCTTTAGAATCTCTAAACGTGAAATTAAGTATTCCAGCTGTTCGCGTGTAATTTTGTAATCTTTGTTATAGCGGGCCTCGATATAGGCTCGGCATAACAGATCGAAACACTCTTTTTCATCATCCGTATTTTGAGGAAAAACCGTTACCAGTTCCATCGAAAAGCGCTTTACCATTCCACCAAGGTCTTGAAGTCTGTGACTTTTCGGACGGTAATTCGTAAAAACCATCAATATAGTATTATAAAGTTTCTCACAGGATTGATGAAGCATAAAGGCAGAAAGGTTGTATTTTTCTTTAAGTATAAAATAATCCTTTACACCAGTTAGGAAGTCACAAGCATAAGGGAAAAGTTTATCAAATTCATTTTGTGCAATATCCCGAATCTCCCTAAAACTCAACTTCCGTGGTTTAGCCAATTGATATTTGCCACTATCGTAAAGCAAAATTCCTTCTTTTACAATATCTGTAAAGAAATACTGGCTAACCTCCAGATTATTGTTAACCGTATTTATATGTTCGACAATGAATTGCGGAAAAGCGTGACGACGGTATTCAAACAAATCATGATATTTGTTAGTGATACGCTCCAGTTTTCTTTCTGCCCGCTTGACTGCTCCGTTGGTGATGACAAGAATATCATAATCACTCTGATACGAGGTACGAACACCGAACTCTATTTTAGTATCCCATAAAACATAATTACCCCTGGCATAACTCCCGAACAGAATAATCATCTGACAGTTATCGACGCCTTTGCAGACTAAGTCCAGCAGAACTGTCAGTTCTTCCTGCGTTCGCTTGGGCAAATGTTTTATAGACTTCTTCATGAACACTTATTTTGATGACCTTACAAAGGTAAGAACTTTACCATACCAAGCCAACAAGGCTACTAAAAATCTTAAAAATAATTATGCTTAAATATCTCCACTATATCCATAAAACTATGTGCAACAACAGTTTCTTTCGGGATAGCAGAAAATGCTATACCCGGCAGTTCCCTAACATAAGTATTTTTCAGTTCACTCCAGATTGTTGGAAAATCCACCAATAAAGGCGATTGACCTAAATGCTTCTCCGTCCATCCTTCCGGTTTGTCGAATGTTTCCTTATCATGCTGTAACAGATTCTCAAAGTCTTGGCAAAATTGTTCAGAATGCAGATATACAACACAATCTTTATCCTGCAAAAGATAATGCAGGTCGTAGAAATGGCGTATTTTTGCTGCCATGTCATACATATATTTATCCGACAATGAAAAACGGATCAACGATACCAGCTTTTCCGTAAATGTCTGTCTTTTATCCAACACATTCATTGAAAATGGTCTCATATCGTATTCTTCGATAAGATTGTCGTTTCCCGTCTGCCTAAAAAAATCGCTGATGAAACACTCTATTACCTTTTGTTCATACGGATAGGGATTGGCGAATGAATTGATTTCAACTAACAGTTGTCCGACATTTACTATTTCTTTGATGGCTTTGCCAAGTATATTCGGATAAGCATACATCGCTTTATAGTATCTGGAACCTTTGCTCGTTACTCCTTGTACGACAAATTCATCCAGTCCGACAGTCATTTCTTTGGCTATCCGTTTAATAAGCATCTTTAACTGATTGCCGCTTAAGGAATTTGCATCTGAAATAGCTACATCTATATCTTCAGAAAATCGGTTACCAATTTTGTAGGCTTTGGAAAGCGAAGTACCTCCTTTAAATATAGCTCTTTCTGCATTTGAATCTTGTGCCATCAGTTTCAAAGACCGTGTTATCCAATAGTCCTTTTCTATATATACAGCCTTTATATCCAACTGTTCCGCTGCGGCAAGTACAGCATCCGTAAACAGCTTCTTATTTTCGTGTAGGTTCATATATTTTCCAATTTTGTTTCGTGGGTAATACTGATGCAGATAGTGGCAATTTGTATTCAGTTATGCCATTTAGAGACTTTCGGATAATACCCAATAGTTCTTTATCACAACCTGTATTTTCCAGAATAGCACCACACAACGCTCGTACATAGCTTGTATATTGCAAGGTACATTTTACGAGTATTTTTTTTTGTTCATCATCCAATTCCTTTATTATTTCTTTCAACCGCAAACAAGCTTCATCGGGTGATGTGCCGGGTATTTCGCGGATGAAACGAATTGCATCCAAAATGCGTAATACTTCTATGTTTTTCCGTGTAATCGGATTAGGCTGCAATATAAATGAAATGGTATATTTCTCTCGTTTCACAGCACGGCGGTATTTGTTTGTACCTATCTGAATATAAGAGGAAATTTGAGTCGTCAGCCCAAGCGCATTGTAGGCAGAATACCCTGTAATATAACCTATCAGCTTTCCATCACGCTCAATATAATCTTTGGCTATTTGGTAGACGGAAGGCTTCAATATGCCGAACTGTGTCTTTCGTGGCTTGTAGAACTTTCCTTTGGACAGTTTCATCAACTCACCGGAATCCGCCATACGATTCAAAGCCTTGACCACAGCCGCTTTACTTTGTGGACCAAAATCAAAATCTGATGCAGTTAATACATAATCATCAGAAAAATTACGAACTAATTCCTTTATCTCTTTTGTTATATTCATGATCAAACCGCTAATAACGCTGCAAAGGTAATAAAAAGTCCCGTTTTTTACGTGAAAAACGGGACAATTCACAACCGTAAGGAAAAGGTTGCCTAATTCTCTTGCACAATATCCCGAATCTCCCTAAAGCTCATTTTCCTCTAATCTCCAACACAATCTTTCAAAGAACAGTCCGCCTATACCAACATAGCATCTCTACGAACAGTCCCTTTTCAGTTATCCCTGCCGCAACATTTCTTATATTTCTTTCCGCTCCCACAAGGGCAAGGATCATTCCGTCCGATTTTCGTTCCGGAGAATGTATCATAAAACATACCATCAACCATTGTTTGCATTTTAGGAGTGATATCCATGCCTGCTGCTTTCATCGTTGGTCCGGCAACGATACGAGGAGGAGTTTTCACCGATTCACCCCTACCAAGTAAAGCAGATGCTTCGGTGGACGAGTGACCTTTCAAGAACCAACGGGGACAATCATTACAATAGTTTACAGCTATTCCAACCACTTCCTGAAGTTCTTGCATAGAAAGAACCTTCGTGTCTATTGCCGAAACAATAGCAGACATCGGATTTTCGTCCATCTGTATTGCATACCACAGCCACTGTATCTTGGCCTCAGCCAGTTCTTCATTATAACCTAATTTCCTCATCATAAATCCTTTCAGTTGATCCGAATGCGGATTGGAAATATAGAACACAGGCATCGTTCCAGCCGACAAAACCTCTTCGACGGTAAACTTCTTCAAACTTTTTATAGCACGATGTGCATATAATCTTTCCTCCAAGTCCTCAACTTCCAATAATAAGGGAGATCGAACATACATAACAGAATTATATATATCTTCTATATCAAACGTCAGTTGTCTCATCAACATTGAATTTGATAAACCTTTAGCTATTTCGTCCTTTGTCATTGAACCCTTCAAGTATCCGGTCAGTTGCTTCAAAAATTCCGTATAAGGTAAGAGACCATAAAGATTTAAAATTCCTAAAGCATACTGCTCCAGCACAAAACGGCTGTTCTCTTCCGTTGATGTCAAAAACTTATCAATATGGGGAGCAACCGCTTCACGCAACTCATCACAAATCATATAACGAATCTTGTCTCCGTTCAAACCACGGTCGGTCGCAACAAAAGAAAGTAATTCTAATGTACTCGTCATTATCATATTAGGTTCTTCCACATAGGTATTGGCTCCTGCTTTCACCAATTTTTGAAGGAGCAACCATTCATAATGTGTCAACTGCGGAATCCATATATCCGGACAAGTCAGAACAGCTTCTGCAAGACAGGATACATACTCTTCTTTTCGCAATTTTGAAGGAATGGGAAGAAGAAGCAACTGTGCTACATCTTTCAATTCTTCTTTTGTACTCAATCTTAAACCATCCGCCAACTTCACCGACGATTTAAACAACTCTGAATGACATTTTAACATATAGAAGGCTTATTATTTTGTTTACCGACAAAAATAGATAATTCTTATGTAGGATTACTATTTCCAAGTAAATATTTGCTGATAAAATTAGTATTTATATCTTTGTGACTCTTAAGACCCAAATACAAACCAATTAATGAAAAAATTAGTATGCGCTCATTCATCCTGCTTCTCTGTCTGATCCCCACTATTATCTGTGCACAGAATCTTTCTCTGGAGGACCAACTCAAACAGGCTATCAAAGGCAAGAAAGCTGAAATAGGTATTGCCGTCATTATCGACGGAAAAGATACGGTAACTGTCAACAATGACATTCATTATCCATTGATGAGTGTATTCAAATTTCATCAGGCGTTGGCATTGGCTGATTATATGGGAAAGCAGCAACAGTCATTGAACTTTGAACTGACCATAAAGAAAGAGGATTTAAAACCCGATACTTATAGTCCGCTGCGGGATAGTTTTCCACAGGGAGGATTCAATATAGACATTGCGGATTTATTGAAATACACCCTGCAACAAAGTGACAACAATGCTTGTGATATTCTGTTTCAATATCAGGGAGGAGTAGATGCAGTGAACCAGTACATCCATTCCCTGGGCGTTACGGATTGTGCCATTGTCTGTACGGAAAACGATATGCACCAAGACGAAAGTCTGTGTTATCAAAACTGGACTACTCCGCTGGCCGCCGCGAGACTCTTGGAGATATTCCGCAAAGAAGCACTGTTCCCGCAGGAATACAAAGACTTCATCTATCAGACCATGACAGAATGCCAGACCGGACAAGATCGACTGGTTGCTCCATTGCTCGGCAAAGAAGTTACAATCGGCCACAAGACAGGGACGGGTGACCGCAATGCCAAAGGACAACAGGTAGCCTGCAATGATATCGGCTTCGTCCTCCTGCCCGACGGACACGCTTACAGTATAGCTGTCTTCGTCAAAGATTCCGAAGAGAATAATCAGGAGAACAGTAAAATCATTGCGGACATCTCACGTATCGTTTACGAATATGTGACGCATCAATAAAATAGAAGTATAACAACATTAACTACGATTCTTATGAAGCTACATCATATCGCCATCTGGACTTTCCGTCTGGAAGAATTAAAAGATTTCTATGTCCGCTTTCTGGGCGGGACAAGTAATGAGAAATATATCAATCCCAAGAAGGGATTCGAACCATACTTTATCTCTTTTGATGAAGGTCCCACTCTGGAGTTGATGAGTCGGGCAGATGTGCAGAATACCCCGATAGAGGAAAACAGGCGGGGACTGACACATCTTGCGTTCACATTTCCCAGCAAGGAGGAGATTCTTCGCTTTACGGAAGAAATGCGCTCCGAGGGGTATACCATAGCAGGTGAACCACGCACTTCGGGCGACGGATACTTTGAGAGCGTTGTACTCGACCCCGACGGAAATCGTTTGGAATGTGTATACAAGAAAGAACCGGAAGCAGAAAGAACCGAAGCGGCTCTATGCCCGAATATCGAAACGAAACGTCTGCTACTGCGCCCTTTTCAGGAGAATGACGCAGAAGCATTCTTTGCCTGTTGCCAGAACCCCAATTTGGGGAATAATGCCGGATGGGCTCCCCACAAGACGTTGAATGAATCCCGTGAAATCCTTCACGGCGCATTTATAGGACAGGAAGGTATATGGGCTGTTACATTAAAAGATACACAGCAATTGATAGCTTCCATCGGCATCGTACCCGATCCGAAACGGGAAAATCCTCAGGTACGTATGCTGGGATATTGGCTGGACGAACCGTATTGGGGAAAAGGATACATGTCGGAAGCAGTGCAAGCCGTGCTCAACTATGGCTTCAACGAACTACAGCTCAGCCTCATCACTGCCAACTGTTATCCGCACAACAAACGTTCGCAACAAGTGCTGAAGCGAAACGGATTTATCTACGAAGGAATACTTCATCAGGCAGAACTTACCTATAACGGGAATATATATGATCATGAATGTTACTACATTCCCAATATAGCACGCCCCACCGAACAGGATTACGATGAACTGATACAGCTGTGGGAGAAGTCTGTGCGTACCACGCACCACTTTCTGACAGAAGAGAGTATCCAGTTCTATAAGCCACTGATACGCAACCACTATCTGCCGGCAGTAGAGCTCTTTATCATCCGCAACTCTCACGGAAAGATTGCCGCATTCATGGGATTGAGTGATGAACTGATCGAGATGCTGTTTGTACACCCCGACGAACAGGGAAAGGGGTACGGAAAGCGATTGATAGAGTATGCCATCCGCCAGAAACAGATCGACAAGGTGGATGTAAACGAAGACAACGACCAGGCTCTCCGGTTCTATCAGCATCTGGGATTCGAGATCATCGGACGGGATGAAACAGACAGCATGGGCAAGCCGTATCCAATCCTGCACTTACAACTGGCCGACGATAAAAAATAAGATACTGAACCCAAAATAAAAATGGATTTACGCACACAACTGGCCACACGCTTCCATATAGAGAATATACGGGAACTACTTCATTATATAAAAGAAGACGAACGGCTCAGAGAGGAAATTTACCGGCTGATCTTTGATGAGGATGACGTTGTCTCTTATCAGGCATTGTGGGTTTGTACGCACTTCTCAAAGCCTGAAGTAGAATGGCTGACTCTGAAACAAGACGAACTGATAGACGCAGCACTTACCTGCCCGCATTCGGGAAAACGAAGGATGTTACTGAACCTGCTATGCCAACAACAGCTAGCCGACCCTCCACGAGTAGACTTACTGGATTTCTGTATGGAACGAATGGTATCGAGAAATGAGCCGGCAGGAGTGCAGTCTCTTTGCATCAAACTTGCCTATCAGCTGACCTGCTCCATCCCCGAACTACAGCAAGAATTGCGCACTATGCTGGAGATAATGGAACCGGAATTGTTGGTTCCTGCCATACGTTCAGTAAGAAAAAATACATTGAAAGCTATCCAAGCAAAGAAAAAGAAAGAACATCCGAACTCATAATATATTCAGATGGAATATCTGGGAAATACCTGTGACGGAAATCTGTATACCGATGCAAAAGGTAAAAAAGGCAACGAGTTTATTAATAATCTGATTTCCTACAGGTCCCAGTTTCTGAATGATCCTCTGTCCCTGTGAAAGAAACACATAGAGTATCCCAGCCATACAAATAATGACCAGCGCAATGACCAGATAATTGATTCCGGTATGCAACAGTTTGCCTTTCACACTGGCAGATGCCATCAAAGTAAAGATCACGGATATACTGCCCGGACCGATACTGATAGGAAACGTGATGGGATAAAATATCTTCTGCTCGATGCTCTTCCACTTGAAGCTGTCCACATTCTGGCTGGTCCCTTCTTTATCGGAAGAATTGGAATCACCCAACAGCTCAATCGCTGTCTTACAAATAAGTATTCCACCACCCAGTTGAATCACAGGAATCGCCAGACCGAAAATCAATAAGAATAAATGACCTATCAGTAAAGTGCCTACACCGATCATTATAAAGTTAATGGTTAGTTTCTGAATAGCAGTTTTTCGTTGTGAAGGATCAAGGTTTGCAAAGAATCCATTGACGACAAAACCGTTTCCTAAAGGATTGATCACCGGAAACAATGCCATAAAAGAAGATGAAAATATGATTAAAAGACTACTTAAAGACATAACGCTCACTTTTTAATTGCTTCATGATTATTTGAATACATATATGATATGTAAAACACTCAGCAGCGCTTATGGATGCCACAATCATGACAAACCTCTTATTATTTTGATATTTTAACCGATTTCCGTGTATTTACATATTTTACATCCAATAAATAAAACAAAAGGCCGCTTCCTTTGCAGGAAACAGCCTTATCTTATCTTTTCATCGTTACTCAATTAAAATAATACAGGAACACAGCAATCCCTTCAAGGGCTTTCTTCGGTTGATCCTTAATCTCAATTGCAAACTTGATTTCAGCTTTTGCCACACCGCGCAGATTGGTCAGTGAGTGTAGAGTAGTTACCAGACGAATGCTCTGTCCGGACAAAACAGCCTGACCGAATTTCATCTTATCCATCCCGTAGTTGATCATCATTTTCAGATTGTTCACCTGAATAATCTGATTCCACAGATAAGGAAGCATGGAAAGCGTCAGATAACCGTGAGCAATCGTACTGTGATACGGACTGTCTACTTTTGCACGTTCTGTGTCTACGTGAATCCACTGATGATCCAGTGTTGCGTCTGCAAAAAGGTTGATACGTTCCTGAGAGAGTTCCACATAATCGGAAACACCTATTTGTTGCCCTACCAGCTTTTCAAATTCTTCGTACGAGTTGATAATAACTTTTTCCATCGTCTCATCGTTTTATGGGGGTTATACATATTGATTAATGGGGCAAAAATAGGAAAAATAAATGATATGCCACCTATTTACATGACAAAAGCGTTAACATAAAATTTCATAGATGCTCCTGTCCGTTGAATGCCTGCTTCAGCGCCGTACTTAATATCCGATACCCTTTTCCATTCAAATGCAGATCGTCAATAGTCAGCTCCGGATTTAATCTGCCGTTCATCAATAATTGATCAAAAACATCCAGATAAATGACGCCTGTCCCTGTCAGTTTTGCAACTATCTTCTCATTCAGTATGCGGATGAACTTGTTCACAGCCGTACTGTAATCATCATAATCATTACGGGGAAAAATACAAAAGAGATACGTTTTTCGGGAAGGAACCGCAAGAACAGCTTTCACATACCGCTCTACATAATCATCTGTATTTTCTTCATTCAGCTGATAAATGTCATTGCTCCCGAACTGAATCACTACCTGGCAGTCGGATGTATCTTCATGAAATGACTCGACATACGCCAGCCCTTCTCCGGGAGCACCGTAGTTCAGACATTCCCATTGAGGGAAATATACATTCAGTGCCCAGAATGCCATGTGGCTGTTACCTACAAAAGCGAATTTTGGTTTGTCTTCCATTTTATTCCTCTATTTTATTCCAACTACAAAACAAATATAGAATAAAATTCGCGGATTTGCCTTACTTTTGCAATCAATAACGATATTCAGATAAGAATCAATGATACATTTTTTCGACCAACCGGTTTCCCATATTGCACTACCGGAAAGGTTTACATACCCTTTCAACTATACTCCTCATCCGCTATGTGTATTAGCGGCCGAAGAAGTCAAAGCTTATATCTCGACAAAGAAAGAGTGGCTAGAGGAACTGACTCTCGGAAAAATGTTCGGAGTACTGATCGTACAAACCCAGGAAGAAGGATCTTCCTCTATCGGTTATCTTGCTGCTTTTTCCGGCAATCTGGCAGGAAAGAATCTGCATCCGTATTTCGTCCCACCTGTTTACGATTTGCTGCAACCACAGGGATTCTTTAAAATAGAAGAAGAACAAATTTCAGCTATCAATGTCCGTATCAGTGCATTGGAAGTTAATCCTCATTATCTGCACTTAAAAGAAAAACTGGACAGGGAAACGGAACAAACAAGGCTGGCTCTTATTCAAGCCAAAGAGGAACTAAAGACAGCAAAGAAAGAAAGGGAACTTCGCCGCAAGTCATCCCCTGCCCTGTCTAAAGAAGAACAGGACGCACTTGTTCGTGAAAGCCAATATCAGAAAGCGGAATTCAAGCGATTGGAACGGGGATGGAAAGAACGAATCAAAACGCTGGAAGAAGAGGTTATCACCTTTGAGACGGAAATAGAAAAACTAAAAAACGAACGAAAGCAACGTTCGGCAGCCTTACAGCAAAAGTTATTCGAACAGTTCCGTATGCTGAATGCGAAAGGAGAAATAAAAGACTTATGTACTATCTTTGAACAAACCGTACACAAAATCCCCCCTGCCGGAGCAGGCGAATGTGCCTTGCCCAAATTGCTGCAATATGCCTACCTTCACCAACTGAAGCCATTGGCTATGGCCGAGTTCTGGTGGGGAAACTCTCCGAAAACAGAGGTACGGCATCACGGTTATTATTACCCTTCGTGTAAAGGAAAATGCGAACCGATTCTGCAACACATGCTGCAAGGACTGGAAGTAGACGGGAATCCACTTTCGCCCCAAGCACACAGGAAGGAAGAATTAGAAATCGTTTTTGAGGACGAATGGCTGGTGGTAGTCAATAAACCATCCGGTATGTTGTCCGTTCCCGGAAAAGAAGAGGAGACGGATTCCGTTTACCATCGTGTAAAAGCTAAATATCCGGAAGCTACCGGTCCCATGATTGTACACCGGCTGGATATGGCTACTTCGGGGTTGTTACTTGTCGCCAAAACTAAGGAAGTTCATCAACACTTGCAGGAACAGTTCATCAATCGCAGTATTAAGAAGCGTTATGTAGCCTTGCTGGATAGAAATGGATTGAACCAGCAACTCGAAGAAACAGGAACCATCAATCTTCCTCTTTGCCTCAATCCGCTCGACCGCCCCCGGCAAATGGTCAGTGAAGAATACGGCAAACCGGCAGTTACCGAATACCGGATTCTGAACTATTCCGATAAGTACATACGCATCGCTTTTTATCCATTGACAGGGCGTACCCACCAACTACGGGTACATGCCGCCCATCATCAAGGATTAAACTGCCCCATTCTGGGCGATGAACTCTATGGAAAAAAGGCGGACAGGCTCTATCTCCATGCTGAATATATTGAGTTCCGCCATCCCGTTTACGGCGATATCATCTGTATACAGAAGGAAGCGGAGTTCTAAAAATAGTTTCTTCCGATATGAACTAAATTCTTTTTGAAATGTATATAGGGGTAATTACTAACTTTCAAAAAGAACCTGACTATGAATTTTAAGTTTCGAATTACAAAGTATTTGGCGGTATCCGCACTGGCGGTGCTGCTGTTAGGAGCCTGCTCCAAAAACAACATTTATATGGATGTTGCCTATCCGAACGGAGAAGGAAATAATGGCGGAGAAGAGGGCAACAATGACAATCCTGACAAAAAGGATGCACTCATTACTTTCAGTGCTTCCGTAGAAGGAAGAAATATAACGCGTGCCATGTCTCCGATGGGAAAAGGATTGCAGAGCTGGTTATGTGCCTACCCTTCCAATACCACCAATACGATAGAGGGAGAGCCTGTCGGTGAAGGCAACTATATCACTTCTTCTCCCGGAGTGTTGACGGGAATACAAAGTTATAAAATGTATCTCAGCAATGATATCTATAGTTTTTATGCTGTTTCCTGTAATTCCAGCAACCCCGCCCCTACCTTTACCAACGGCAAGTCCGAAGCATTATCCAATGGAGTGGATTATCTGTGGTGGCACGCCCTGCATCAGGATGTGACCAGTTCACAAGTCAACATTCCCATCACTTACCAGCACGTAGCCACTCAGGTCGTGATAACCATAACGGGAGGTGAGAATATTACACTCAACAAAGTACTCTCCGCCACTATTACTCCCACGAAACCGGGAGCTTTCATGGATCTGTCAACAGGGATCATTTCTTCAGAAGTCAGTTACGATAAGCCAGCCAACATGGGAATCAATGATTTCACGGTTCAATATATCATGCTTCCGCTGAAAAGTTCCGACCCGATGGCTTTAACGATGGAATTGATGGTCAACGGAGAAAGTTTCTCACGTACTTACAATACGACCATTACCCCGCCAGACAATATTCTGGCTGCCGGAAATTCATATCTTTTCCGTGCAGTAATCAACGAAAACTCCGTATCATTCGGTAACGTGAGCGTAAAAGACTGGACGGATGTAGATGAAAGCGGTAACCCGCTGTATCCGATACAAGACTAAAATATGATAAAGTGTGTGTCAAAAGTAACTAAACTCCCCTACGGGTATATTGACTTTTGACACACACTTCAATTATGCAACGACACTTGTCAGCACCTGACGTTTCAACCTGCGATAAACATAAATAAATGCAGGAATCAAAAACAAATCAGCCGCTATCCATGCCATCGGATCACCGTAACAAACAGCGATAAAGCCGAAAGCCGGGACGGCATAAATACTGACGAGAATACGTGCAATCATCTCCGACACTCCCGAAAACATAGCGAGATTAGTATATCCCACCCCCTGAATCGTATAGCGCAGGATACAAAGTAACCCAAGCATCGGGAAGAAAGAGACTGATATATGCAGGAAAAGTTCTGTTTTCTCCAAGATCTCAATTTCCGACGGATCAACAAAAATCAAGGCAAAAGATTTGGCTCCCAGCATCAGAATCAAGAAAGTGACGGCTGTATAGATAACCATCATCAGCGTGCTGGCTTTAATCCCCGACCAAATACGTTCAGGCTTTCCGGCACCGTAATTCTGACCGCTAAAGGTAGCCATAGCCATACCCAGACTCTCCAACGGACAAAGGAAAAACATTTTGATACGCATCGCAGAAGTAAAAGCTGCCACACACGCCGTACCCAACGCATTATTCGCACTCTGAAGCATGATACTGCCAATGGCCGTAATGGAGAACTGCAATCCCATAGGAACGCCAATGGAAAGCAACGTCTTCGCCAGCTTCGACTGATACTTCCGTTCTTTCGGCGTGCCCCGCAGAATGTCAAACTTCCGATACATATAAACGTAACAAAGAAAAGCGGAAACTCCCTGCGAAAAGACAGTAGCAATGGCAGCTCCCATCACTCCCCAGCCCAGTACCAGAATACAGAATAAATCGAGAATAATATTGAGCACCGTAGCCAGTACCAAGAAATAGAAAGGTGTCTTACTATCTCCCAAAGCACGGATAATGCTCGACAACAGATTATAAAAGAAAGTACAAGGTATCCCGATGAAAGTAACAAGCAGATAAGCATACGCTCCTTCAAAGATATTCTCCGGTGTACGCATCATCTTCAGGATATCCGCACAATAAATACTGGTAAAGATGGCTATGACCACAGACATCACAACAGCAAGTTGCAGACTGACGGAAACGTAACTGCGCATCGTACTATAATCCCTCGCCCCAAACTTCTGTGCCACGGGGATACCGAATCCTCCACAACATCCGTTGCAGAAACCCAGAATAAGAAACACAACGGATGTACTAGCCCCGACAGAGGCTAACGCATTAATACCCAAAAACTTTCCTACAATTGCAGCATCAACAAGCGAATACGTTTGCTGCAACAGATTGCCGAACAAAAGCGGCAGAGTGAAATTAAAAATCAGAGGTAATGCCGGCCCCGCCGTCATCTCTTTAGAAGTTGCCATACGTCTATGTCCTAAAAATTGGCTGCAAAGATACAGAAAAATCCGGTTGAAAGATTCTAATCCCGCACCCTCTTTTTATTGACATAAATCAAAAAAAGACAAAGTGCCGGCAACTGTCTATCTCTTCACCAGTCTTTTCGGCGAACCATGCCAGGAACAACCCAGACAATAAACTTCCGTCAAATCAAATCCATCGGTGGAAGCTGCCGGATCTTTAGGCACAACTTCTCCATTTTCGAGTACATAGACCAAAAGACGCTCTTTACGGTCATTCACCACATATAGGGCAGCAATCTTGCATTGCGGACATAATAACTTTCTCATGCCGCAAAGATACGCATAGTTTCCAGCAACGGCAATCATTCCAGTGGAAGTTCTTTGCAGAATATGCGATCAGTTTATTATCTTTGCCGAAGTGAAGCCAGCCTCCAAAGCCAAAAGAAAACAAATGGAAACAGATAAAAAACCGCGTATCACTCAGGAAAAGAGAACAGTAGAGATCATGATCCGTCTCTATTGCCGGAAAAAAGAGAAGAATGCAACCCTTTGTCCGAAGTGCGAAGAGTTGCTCCGCTACGCACATGCCCGTCTTGACCATTGTCCGTTCGGAGAGAAAAAAAGCTCGTGCAAGAAGTGTCCCGTACATTGTTATAAGCCTGCCATGCGCAAACGGATGCGAGAGGTTATGCGGTTCTCCGGTCCCAGAATGTTATTCTATGCCCCTTTAGAGGCGATACGCCATTTATTCTCCTGAGCGGCAAAGCTATACCGGCAAAATAGTCTTAACGGTTTTTCCAGAATCCCGGATAGAAGAGTAACAGAACGCTGAAAAGTTCCAGTCTGCCTATCAACATCAGAAAAGAAAGAACCCATTTTGCCAAGTCCGGCAAAGAATTCCACGAGTATGCGGGACCGCAACTACCCAATCCCGGTCCCACGTTACCGATACTGGAGATTACCGTACTGACCGATTCGGAGAAACCGACTCCTAAAAATAAAAGAATCGTCCAGCCGATCAGAATAATCACCAGATAAAAAGCAAAGAAGAGTAATACAGTCGTTACGATGGAAGAAGATACGGTTTGTTTGTTAACCCGTACCGGAAGCACCGCATTCGGATGAAGCAGGTGTTTGAATTCATTCCGGATGGTCCGCGCCACAATCAGTAACCGCATATTCTTGATACCTCCGCTGGTAGATCCCGTACAACCTCCCGAAAGCATCGCTATAAACAGCAACAGCCACGTGAAAGGAGGCCACAAATTATAGTCATCCGTCGCAAAGCCGCAGGATGTATGCACCGTAGCTACCTGAAACAATGATTTACGAAAAGCCAGCTCCCATCCATAGTTGTTCTGAAATACGAGTGCCAAAGTGATAAGCAATGTCAATATCCCGACAGAGCCCAGAAACCAATGCGTTTCTTCATCTTTAAACAAGCGGCCGACTTTTCCTTTCAGACACATCAGGAATAAGGAAAAGTTAATACTGGAGATAATCATAAAGATAGCGACAACATACTCGATATACGGAGAATTCCAGTAAGAAATACTGTTTTGTTTGGTAGAATATCCTCCTGTCGCCGTAGTAGCAAATGATTGACAAATGGCATCAAATAAATCCATTCCGCCAAACATCAGCAGGATCGTCTCCGAAACGGTCAATATCAGATAAACAGTCCACAGCCATTTCGCCATTACATTGATTTTGGGATGCGTGCGGTCATGAGTCACTCCGGTAGTCTCGGCAGAAAAGAGCTGTACGCCGCCTGTGGTAAAGATCGGGAGAATGGCAATCGTAAAAAAGACAATCCCCAGTCCACCAATCCACTGCGTCAGGCTTCGCCAAAACAGCATCCCATGTGAAAGGGACTCGATATCATCGAGTATCGTAGCTCCTGTGGTAGTGAATCCGGACATCGTTTCGAAGAAAGCATTGGTGATGGTATCAATGCTCCCGCTGAAATAAAAAGGAAGCATCCCGAAAACGGTAAAGAATATCCATGAAAGAGTGACGACACAATATCCGTCCCGGCGGCTCATCTTATTCTCCGCTCCCCGTCCGTAAAGCAATAATAATCCTCCTGCTACGGCATTAATCACACACGTATAAAGAAAATACTTATAATCATCCTCTCCGTACCCCAACGAAATACCGGCACACAAAAGGAACATTCCCAACTCAATAAAAAGCAACGTCCCAAGCACCCGTCCTATCATTTTCGGATTGATCATGCTGTTGCTTTTAGCACGCGCATACACACTATTGTCTGATATATACTCTTCCATAACTCATGAATTACTCTGCACGAATCCCATAGCTAATAGTATGCCAAAACAGCCGTATTCTTTTTAAGCTGCTATTTATCAGCAACATACTATTTCTGCTTTGAAAAACGAGAAGACTTCTACCCTACCAAAATGAAAAGGTTTCCTGTCAAAACGAAAAGGATGGCTTTCAAAATGGAAAGTTCCCCTTTCAAAATAGAAAGATTTGACTATCTTTGTTCCAAAAAGATGAAACGAGCCATTATCATAGGCGCCACCTCCGGTATCGGAAAGGAAGTTGCCCAACGCCTCCTGTCCGAAGGATGGCAGATCGGCATAGCGGGCAGACGCCAGTCAGCTCTCGAAGATTTCCGGCAAATCGCACCGGAACAGATAAAAATTCAATCACTGGACGTCACTCAGGAAGACAGTGCCGGAAAACTGGATGCGCTTATCCATCAATTGGGCGGTATGGATTTATTTCTGCTCAGTTCCGGCATCGGTTTCCAAAATATGGATTTGAAGATGGAAATCGAGCTGAATACCGCACGTACCAATGTCGAAGGTTTCACACGAATGGTGGATACCGCTTTTTCCTATTTTAAGAACAATGGAGGCGGACACCTGGCTGTCATCAGTTCGATTGCCGGAACTAAAGGTCTGGGAGTTGCCCCTGCCTATTCTGCAACGAAGCGCTTTCAGAATACATACATCGATGCTCTTGAACAACTCGCCCACCTGCAAAAGTTAAACATTCACTTTACCGATATTCGTCCGGGATTTGTAGCCACTGACTTGCTGAATGACGGAAAGCATTATCCTATGCTGATGAAAACCGACCAGGTAGGCCGCGACATTGTACGCGCACTTCATCGGAAACAGCGGGTAGCTATCATTGACGGACGTTATCGTATTCTCGTATTCTTCTGGCGAATGATTCCCCGATGGATATGGAAACGTTTGCCGGTGAAAACAAAATAGCAAGATCGGATAACTGAGAACTTATTGAAAGTAACTATATTTGTAAACAGATAAAAGAGAATTATTTATCATGCTTTTACTCACTTAAAATCAATAAAAAATGGAACAGAAAATTTGTCAGTGTTGTGCTATGCCAATTGATGAAACGACATTCGGAACAGAAGCAGACGGCAGCAAGAATGAAGAGTATTGCCAGTATTGCTATGCAGACGGGCATTTTACCAAAGAATGCACAATGGATGAAATGATTGAGCTCAACCTGAACTACCTTGAGGAGTTTAATAAGGATTCGGAAGTAAAGTACACTATAGAAGAGGCGCGGGCAACGATGAAAGAGTTCTTCCCTCAACTAAAGAGATGGAAACAATAGGCTAAAAAGGGACTGACCCGAAAGTTCTTCTTCCAAACGTATCTTTGTCACAAATATCCATTACAGCAAAGAGAAAATGACTTTTCGTGCTTTTAGGTCAGCCCCTATTTATTCAACTATCCGCATTCATTTCCGGATGGCGTTCAAGCCACCTCACTGCATAGGAGCAGGTAGCTTTCGGTTTCATCCCGTTGGCGAGTGCAAAGTCGTAAGCAGCTTTCACCAGTGCGGCAGCAATTCCGCGTCCTTCTATCGGTTTAGGGACAATCGTGTGAATAATATCAAGATAATCACCTAACAGGCGATATTCTACAAATGCGGTACGACCGTCGACTTCCGTCTTGAATAGTTTCTGTTCGGGCTGATGAGTAATTTTGTAATCCATAATGTTTATTTTAAAGTTGTTCAATCCATTGTAGCCGATTCGTATCATAGCCACGACGTTCGGCGGCAGTTACTAATTTCTTTTTTATATCTTCCGGCAGTTGGGGCGTCCGACTCAATATCCAGAGATATTTATCGGTACTGCTGCCTATAAGAGCATAATTGTAATTCTCCTGATCCAATTCCATCACATAATAATCGGAATAGAAATTCAAGAAAAAAGAGACTTTCAGTTTACCGGGCTGTGCAGGGTCGGGAATCTTGGCGTGTCCAGTAGCTGTTTTACAAATATCGTAAGGTGAATTGCGTTTATATCCCCGATTCTCAACACGAATTGTTCCATCGGAACGGAGGGTATAAGTAGCGGTCACTTCCATAAGCCCACGTTCGAAACGATGATCATAACGGGCTATCTCGTACCAAAGCCCCATATAGCGTTTCAGATCAAGCCGATCTACCGTACTGTGATCTGTCTCCTCAAACAACTTCTCTATGGTAGGAACGGAAAAATGGAATCCGGCTTCCAGCAAACGTGTAGGACGCACACTCTGTCCGGCTGTCAGAAAAGAGGCGGCTTCACCGTAGAGCAAACGAAAGACCGTTTGCGGAACAATCAAAGTTGTCCACGCATGATACGCCTTTCCCATCGCACGTGTAAACGTGGACTGTGAAACTGCTTGAGGAGCAACCAAATTGAAAACACCTCTCAACTCTTCATTTTCAATAAAGAAGGCCATGGCACGACAAAGGTCACGAATATCTATCCACGGAAAAGGTTGCGTACCCGGCCCTATGACGGCGGCAACCTTTGTTGCGCGTAGCGGGCGAAGCATCTGTTGCATCGCTCCCCCATCGGGAGAAAGCACTACACCGAAACGGGTAATGACAAGCCTGGTCGGTTGCGGACAACGCTTCGCTTCCTTCTCCCACGCATAACAAAGATCGGACAGAAAACCATCGCCACGAGTCTGTGTATACTCGTCCGATTCCACCAAAGAGGGGTAATATCCTACAGCAGAGGCCGAAATCATAAGTTTCGGTTTGGTTTTGACTGCATTCAAGGCACGGATAATGCGGTGTGTTACCGTTATCCGGCTATTGAAAAGCTCTTGTTTATGTTCCGGCGTCCAGCGCTGATTGATAGGAGCGCCTGCCAGATTTATAATGACATCGCAATGCGTCAGCGTCTGAACCAAAAGTCCGGACATACCTTCCCGAAACATCGCTCTTCCCAAAGGAATGATCCGATGTCCACCCTTTTCGGTCAGATAGTTAGAAAGATGTTTGCCTATATATCCGGTGGCTCCGGTCATTGCTATATTCATCTTGATTCTTCGTTTTTTTAACTATACTAGAGAAACGTATCAAAAGCAGAAAAGGTTCTTTGAAAAAAGTAAAATAAACTATTTCATTGCAGTTGTTATATATATTGATAAACTCTGCCCCCTACGGAGGTATGCTTGTGCCAACATTGTGGCACAGCCGTGCCAAGCCTTTGGCACAAGTGTGACAAGCTGTTGGCACAAGTGTGTAAAAGCAAGGCGCAGTATTAGCATGCCGGATAACGTCTCTCAACATCTCAGAAGAAAGTGACACTCCGGTAAACGGATGTATTTTGTTCTGCCGAATTAGGGCTATTCTGATTAATAAGCATTATCTTTGCAAGAGAACATTTATAGAACCATAAAAAAGAAAGAACATGATTGAGGCACCCGAAGCGCTCTATCTATGCGAGCAACTGAACAAGACTGTCAAGGGAAAACGAATCACAAATGTATTCACCCTGTTCACTCCTCACAAATTCGCTTGGTTTTCCGGAAGTCCCGACGAGTATGCCGAATGGCTGACCGGAAAGTCAATAGACCACGCACGTTCACAAGGAGGCATGGTAGAGATGACAATAGGCGACAAAATGCTGATACTTACGGACGGAGTAAATCTCCGGTATTACGCACCCGGAACGAAACTGCCTGCCAAACATCAACTCCTGATCGGCTTTGAAGACGAAAGCTGCCTTATCGCTTCCGTGCGCATGTATGGAGGAATCATGTGTTACAGCAAGGACGCCGCCAACGGCGTACTTTCCGAATATTACCGGACAGCGAAAAGCAAGCCGCAGGTCATGTCGGACGCTTTCAGCAAAGAATATTTCCTCGGACTGATTAATGATGAAAGTGCGCAGAAGAAGTCCGCCAAAGCCTTTCTGGCTACAGAACAGACTGTTCCGGGACTGGGAAACGGTGTATTACAGGACATTCTGTATCATGCCCACATCCATCCGAAGAAAAAAATAGCAGCATTAACGGACAAAGAGAAAGAAAATTTGTTCTATCAAGTAAAGGAGACCATGAACGATATCTACCGGCAGGGTGGACGAAACACGGAATCGGACCTGTTTGGAGAGAACGGCAAGTACACAGCTTGCCTCTCTAAAGACACGGCAGGCAAAGCCTGTCCCCGTTGCGGAGAAACCATTGTCAAGGAGAATTATCTTGGCGGTAGCATCTATTACTGCCGTGGTTGCCAGATATTGGAATAAGAACCAATCAAATGACTAAAAGAAAACAGAAAATGAAGAAATTTACCAAGATCAATTACATTCTAACCTTTATATTAGTGTTCTGCATCGGAGCTACCCTGCCTATTCTGATCGGTAGCAGTCATGTAGACGAACAGCATTCCGCCAAATCGGAAGTGCCTTATTGCGTCACCTCACCTACCGTCCCCGAGCAGGTGACTTTTGACGGAGAGACGATCGACCTCCGCCGTTACGACCGCCGAGAACGGATGGATCGGGAGATGATGGCGTTCACCTATATGCACTCCACCACCATGCTGCTTATCAAGCGTGCCAACCGTTACTTCCCGATTATAGAACCGATTCTGAAAGCGAACGGTATCCCCGACGATTTCAAATATCTGATGGTCATCGAAAGTAATCTCAACAACATAGCCCGCTCTCCGGCCGGTGCAGCCGGATTATGGCAATTCATGCCTGCTACCGGACGCGAATTCGGACTGGAAGTAAATGAGAACGTAGACGAACGTTATCACATCGAAAAGGCAACGGTAGCCGCCTGCAAATATTTCAAGCAGGCTTATGCCAAATACGGTGACTGGATGGCTGTATCTGCCGCCTATAATGCCGGACAAGGACGAATTTCCTCTCAACTGGACCAGCAACTTGCCAGCCACGCAATGGACTTATGGCTGGTAGAAGAGACTTCCCGCTATATGTTCCGCCTGCTGGCAGTCAAAGAAATATTCAAGAATCCTCAGCGATATGGATTCCTGCTGAAAAAGGAACACTTGTACCCGCCTATCCCCTACAAAGAGATAACGGTCACTACCCCCATTGCCAACTTAAGCGATTTTGCCAAACAGCAGGGAATCACATACGCCCAACTTCGGGACGCGAATCCTTGGCTACGCGAACAAAGCCTAAAAAACAGGACCGGAAAAACATACGTTCTCCAGATACCTACACAAGAGGGAATGTACTATGATCCAAAGAAGACGGTTGCATATAACAAGCATTGGGTAATAGATTAATGTAATAGGTAATAAGTAGCAGGTAATAAGTAATAGGTAAAATACAGGTTATTGGGATATTGGCCTGTTAACTGATTATTCTCATGAAACTAAAAGAAAGAATCCATCATTTTCTGAATGACCAAAAGCTGAAACATAAGCTGTACGTCATCATCTTCGAGTCAGACACTCCTTCGGGAAAGCTGTTTGATGTGGTTCTTATCGGCTGTATCCTTGCCAGTGTATTATTAGTCATTATAGAAAGCCTGAAAGGGCTCCCCTCCTATCTGACTACCCCATTTGTCATAATGGAGTACCTTTTCACTGCTTTCTTTACCTTTGAGTATCTGACACGAATATATTGCTCTCCACGCCCGAAGAAATACATATTCAGTTTCTTCGGCATTGTTGACCTGTTGGCTACCTTGCCGCTTTACATCGGTTTGATCTTTCCGGGAGCACGCTATCTGCTTATCATCCGTGCATTTCGATTGATACGGGTATTCCGTGTCTTTAAGCTATTCAATTTCTTGAATGAAGGCGAACGACTGCTCACCGCACTTCGGGAAAGTAGTAAAAAGATTGCGGTCTTCTTTCTTTTTGTTGTGATTTTGGTTACTTCCATCGGGACGTTAATGTATATGATCGAAGGAACTTTGCCCAATTCTCAGTTCAACAACATTCCGAACAGTATCTACTGGGCTATTGTCACAATGACCACCGTAGGATACGGAGATATAACTCCTGTCACCGGACTGGGAAAATTTCTTTCGGCTTGCGTCATGCTGATCGGTTACACTATCATTGCGGTACCTACCGGTATTGTGTCCGCCTCCATGATGAAGGAATATAAACGGAGAAGAGACAAAGAATGTCCGAACTGCCATCGGTCAGGGCATGAAGACAATGCGCAGTTCTGCAAGTATTGCGGACACGATCTGAATCCGACTTCAGAAAACGAAAATAAAGAGAGCGTACAATAAGCAATCGCCAAACAAGAGAATCAGTTATTCCAATTAACGTCGTCTGAATATTTGCTCAAACAGAAAGATAAAGATACATCCTGCTCCATAGCAGACAATATCTTTCCAATCGAACGTGGAGCCCAGAATGATTCTTAATGCACGGTTGGTGATTCCCAAAGTTTCCACTAACTGAAAATATTGCAGTACTTCGACAAAACAAGCGAACAGGAAAACGTAAAACGACAGACGGGGAACCCCTGTCGGGATAAATATACGTACGAAACTATATACCAGCACCACGACCAAAGCATCTCCCATATAAGGACGTATGAAACTATCACGTATATACAACGCTATGAATACCTCTATACAAAATATTACCAAAAAACTAATGATGTAAAATATCCTTTTCTTCATTTCTTATTCAATCTTTGGCGCAATGCATGGTTTTGTTTGCGAATATACGATAAAATGCAGATGCTACATTCAAATATTACTAAATTAATAGCACAAAAAGAGAAAAGAATTGTATATTTATAGAACTAACCGTTTTTAAAGAAAAAAACAGAAGAAACAAACAAAGAAAAGAAAGGAGACTGAACCTATGATGTTGAACGTTGATTTTATGTTAAGATTACTGGTGGCAGGAATACTGGGAGCCATCATCGGACTGGACCGTGAATATCGCGCCAAAGAAGCCGGATACCGCACTCACTTCCTCGTATCATTGGGAAGTGCCCTGATCATGATCGTTTCGCAATACGGATTTCAAGAGATCATCAAAGAAAACAGTGTGACGCTCGACCCCAGCCGTGTAGCGGCACAAGTAGTCAGCGGCATCGGATTCATCGGTGCAGGAACCATTATCCTACAGAAACAAATCGTCCGCGGACTAACCACAGCCGCCGGTATATGGGCTACAGCCGGCATCGGTCTGGCAGTCGGCGCGGGAATGTACACCATCGGCATAGCTACTACCGTACTGACTCTGATCGGCCTGGAATTACTCAGTTACATCTTCAAGAGTGTAGGCATGAAAAGTTCGATGATCTCCTTCTCTACTAACAACAAAGATACTTTGAAACAGATAGCGGACAGATTTAATTCAAAAGATTATATGATTGTCTCTTACGAAATGGAAACACAGCATTCGGGTGAAATGGAAGCTTATCAAGTCACAATGGTCATCAAATCGAAACGGAACAATGATGAGGGACATTTACTTTCGTTGATGCAGAAATTTCCGGATGTGACGGTGCAGCGGATAGAATAAGCCTACTTCTGCTTCTCCGTCAGATACTTCCAGTAGCGGACAGGCATATCCTTTCTATGCTTCCTCGGATTCATGCGTTCTTTAATGCAGATAGCCTTGAAATACGTTTTCCAGAGCTTCTGAAAGATCTTCTCATTTTCATCCATCAAGCTCTCGTCCAGCATACCCGTAATCAGATGAGCTTCCCGGCTGTCGTCATCAAAAGAGATCGTAGTCACTTCCTGCAAATCATAGTAAAAGCCATAACGCCGCTTCATATCATAGATAATCCACTTCTGATCGGCAAAACGATCTTTGAAATGTTGGACAGTAAGTGGTAAGGCATTATACTGCGGTTCGAAGGCAGCAAAGAAAGTACCGTCCGCCGCTTTCTGAAAACGCACGAACTGCATCAGATGCATCCGTTCACCATCCACCTTCTTCCATATCTGGGCAAGCAGAAGCACATCCGGATCGCCGAAGTTAGTCTCGATAGAACGGGGAGCGTCGATCGCCTTACGAATATAACGGAAGATAACTATCCCTATATCGGGCAATTCCGACAACCAACACTGGGTGAGGCAGCCAAGCGCGGAAGAAGAGACTTTCTTCTGCAAGCCACGCCACACGCGGGCGGCTTTCTCTTCATCGGTGACCACCGTATGCAATTCATCATAAAACAAAGGCAAAGCATCCCCTTCCGACAACAGGAAATCGGGAAAGGTCTTACGAAAATAAGCGTCGAAGACAGCAGTCAGCAGACCATCAAAAGTTTTATCGTAGATATAGACGTTCATTATCTTGCGGTTTACAACATCTGAAACTCCATTTATTCCCCAAAATCCAGTACCAACTGGCGGTCGTCCACCTTCTTCTTAGGCTTCGGAAGCAGCAGACTGCGTACCCGCTGCGGAGAAAGCTCATTCACCGTCTGCATCTGCAAAGGCAATTCTCTGCATGTAATGAAGTACTGCGCTTTTTTCATCACTACGCCTATCTTCTTCAATTCATAAAAACCTAGACGGGAAAAACGACGGGATGCCACAATCAACTTAGCCGACTTCACCCCGATGCCCGGCACACGAAGCAACATCTCATAATCCGCCTTATTGATATCGACAGGAAACTGTTCCGGATGACGCAAAGCCCATGAGAGCTTCGGGTCTATCTCCAGATCTAGATCAGGGTATGCGTCATCTACGATTTCATCCACTTTAAACTGATAGAAACGTAGCAGCCAGTCCGCCTGATAAAGACGGTTCTCACGTACCAAAGGCGGTTGTTTCAGTGCAGGCAGACGTGTATCGTACGTATTCACGGAGACGTATCCGGAATAATAAACACGCTTCATCGTCGGTCGCCCATAGAGTGCCGACGAAAGGTAAAGGATATCTTTATCCGACTCGGAGGTAGCCCCTACAATCATCTGCGTGCTCTGTCCCGCAGGCGCAAAACGGGGAGCATGACGGAACTTCTGCCGTTCTTCCTTACTTTCCAGCACACCTTGTTGGATATACTTCATCGGAGCGAAAACGCTCTTATGATCTTTTTCGGGAGCCAGCAGTTTGAGGTTCTCTTCTTTCGGGATTTCTACGTTGACACTAAGGCGGTCGGCATACAGCCCGGCTTCATTCACCAGTTCCCGGCTTGCTCCGGGAATGCTTTTCAGATGAATATATCCGTTAAAGCGATGCACCTGACGCAAATCTTTCGCCACACGCACAAGCCGCTCCATCGTATAATCCGGACTACGGACCACACCGGAACTAAGAAACAAGCCTTCGATATAATTGCGCCGGTAGAATTCAATCGTCAGCTCTACTAGTTCGGAGACGGATAACGTGGCGCGAGGCAGATCATTACTGCGCCGGTTGATACAGTAGGCACAGTCGTAAATACAATAATTGGTCAGCATGACTTTGAGCAAGGAGATGCACCGTCCGTCTTCGGCAAAGCTGTGACAGATTCCCCAACCACCTACGGTATTGCCCAGCATGCCCGGTTTGTTGGAGCGCACTGTACCGCTGGATGCACAGGATACATCGTACTTGGCCGATTCTGCAAGTATCTTTAGTTTAGTGAGGACATTTTCGTTCATGGACCCAATCTGATTACAGACGCAAATATACGATTTAAATCGGAATGCCGGTTGATAACGAACCAAATCACTCGTATTTTGTTCTCTATAAACAAAACAATCAGACTTTATAATAAAATCAGTCTATATATAAAAAAAGAGGATGCCCGTGGGAAAAATGTGAGGGGCATCCTCTGTAAGGAACAGATATCGGGAAAGAAGACTTTCACAAGCATTGCTTTCCATCTGTTCCCTGTGGGGTTATCTTCACTAACAAGTGAAGAAAGGGTTCATTGCAGAAGTCCGGGCTTTCACAAGCACGGGCTTCCTCTTTTACCTCCCATGCAGGTCCCTCATACTTTTATTAATAGAATAGAGGAATGGGGTATATACCCGCATGAGAAGTGGGAAAATATTATTCTGCAATACAGACACTTACCCGGTTTTCTTCAGGCACCCGGAAAGGCTGTACTGTATCTCCTTTAAAATCCGTAACGATTCTGTCCGGCGCTATTCCTTTGTCTTTCAAGGCATCGGCAACAATCTTCGCACGTTTTTCTGATAAAGTCATATTGATTCTCGGATTACCGGTTTCTTTGTCGGCATATCCGGTTATGGCAACTTTGCTTGCCGGATACTTTTCCATGTATGCCACCATTGCATCGATCTTCGATTGCTGGTCTTTCTGGAGAAGTGCGGAGTTCAGAGCAAAGAATATATTCTGTTTCATAGGTTCCACTACCACTGCCACAGGTTCCGGTTCGGGCTGTTTCACGACAGGTTGTGGTTTAGGTTGTTCTACTATTGGTTCCGGTTCATAATATACCGGAGCTGTTTTCTTATAGCTTTTTCCTAATTTGATGTTCAGGCCCACTAATACGTTAAATTGCCAGTCACAGTTGCCTGCCTTTTTCGAGTTGAATTTGTCGGACAGTACATTTGCGTTTCCTTCAATATTGATAGCCAGCCGGTCATTGAGGCGCAGATCACATCCCAGTCCCATACGTCCGGCTACAAGGTTTTGTTTGTCTTGCCACAGATACTCCAGTTCGTGAGATCTTGTGTCCAGTGCGTTTGCTTCGTCGTTGTCGAAAGCATGATTCAATCCTACGCCGCCAAAAATATATCCATTGAATACACGTTTCGGATTAAAACCACAAAATAAAGTACTGAGGTCTGCCATAAGGTCCAGATTGCCTTGCAGATATTTGTACTGATAGGTTTGAGAAGGAGTGACCCATCCTGCCTTTGCCTGCCAACCGCTTACGCCTAAACGGGCTCCAAATGCAGGTGCAAACTTATACCCTACATTGACAGCTGCTGCCGGAGAGATCAGATCTGTAAAATCGGCTTCGCCTACTGTGTGAGCAGCTCCTGCCTGTACTTGCATAAACCAATGAGGTTTGAACACAGTCTTGCCTTCTTCCTTGATTTGTCGCTGTTCCTGAGCGAATGCTACTGTGCTGCTGACAGTAAGTATGGCTATTAATAAATTTCTTATTCTCATAATTTTATATATTTTATGTCTTATCACAGAGTATGCAGAATGTACTTGTTATGGTGAAAAGGGTGCCCTTTTCTGATTAGAGCACCCTTTTGTTATTGAATGTCTAAGAATTCATTGACATTTGCGATTCTTAGTTATTCGGATTAACTGTAATAGTCAATGTAGAAGAAGTAGTTCCCCAGCCGTAATTTACTGTAGCAGGAATGAATATCTGATAAGTATATCCAACTGGTGAGCTAACATTCACATACTTCACAGTGTTACCAGTCTGAACCAAAGTAGCGCCATCAGGCAACTTGTTACCGTTGTATTCCAAGCTTGTAGTTACTTTGTTCAAATCCAGTGTTACATCGCCGAACGGACCATAGAAGAACCAGTATTGTCCAGGATTCCAATCCGGTCTGCCCCACTCTTTCTTCGTCCATTCCCAACATCCTGAGATCTGTCCGTAAGATGTTCCTTCGAATGCAGGCTTTTCAGTGTGTCTGTGAGGAACCATTGTCCAGTTACCTTCAACCCACTTGTAAGTTGCCGGTACATAGTTGATACTCTTCACATAGTCGTACTCAATAGTAGTGCTTGCAGGTTTAGAAACTTCCGTATATATAATATCGCCATCTAATTCAACATGTGGATATATCAACGGCCATCCAGCTAATTTCTGTGCTTCAAGAGAAGCGTCAACTTCTGCCTGAGTCAAGAACTCTTCAGTTGTGTAAGTCTTCTTAGTAGATCCACCCAATCTGTTATAGTATCTATAAGTAGCCTTACCTGTATACATAGTAGTCACAGTAGTGGTAGTAAACTTAATCGTACCATATTCTACATCCAACTGAGCCGGTGTAACCATTTCTTCGTGACCTTGAACATATTCGAATTCAGGAGTACAAACTCTCTTCCAGTAAGAATGAACATTTTCAACCCATGACCAGCTATCTTTTACAATTGCTTCGTTTCTCCAGTCAGTCAACAGACCATTCCATTGGAAGTCAGCAACATCACCGCCAGTCTTAGCGTCTATTACTGCAATACCGCTCGGCATGTTCAAGTTAACAGGACGGATAAAGTCAACCATAAATTCGTTAACAGTCACTTCGTCGCCATTGCTCATCGTGTAGATGTGTGCAACGACAGCTTGCAGACCGTTTGCGCTGTTCAACGCAGCCTTCACAGCAGCATTGCTCTTATCCAGGGTGATATAGTTACCGTCGATCTGAACACCAGACATTACAGGAGAAGTCAAGTTACCGTTAGAGTAAGTCTTGATTACTTTGTAACGAGCAGATTCGCAACCCGGAAGTCCTTTCACAGTGTAAGCAGAGTAAGCTTCTGTCAATGCTCTTCTGAACTGGCAATCACTTGCAGGAGAAGCAACTGAGTTAGGTACACTCACATTTACATTGAAGTACTTGTACTCATCACCATCTTTCGTCCAGTAAATATCATTTTCAGTAGCATCCAAAGTAAGTTCAGGCAACTTCACGTTTACAGTGAACTTGAATGTGATGCTTGCAGGATATTCAGAAGAAGCCAGCTTGTTCTTCACTGTTACAGTTGCAACAAATTGAGAACCACCGGCACCGATCTTACCCAGTTCACCATGATTAAATGACCATACGATCTTCTTCGTAGCAGTACCTACTGAAGTATCACCGTCAACGATTCTCGGCAGAGTCATAGTGTGTGACAGGTTGTTCTTCTTCACTACAGCAACAGCACCGGAAGCATCATACAAGTTCCAGAATTCTTCGTGGCTCATGCTTGTTTCCTTACCGTTAGTAATAACGCGGTAAACATTTTCACGGATGAATTGCTCTGTGATAGTGTATTCAGCAGCTGTTTCAGTACATTTAGCTACTAAGTCATAAGCCTTGTCACCTACTACGAGGTCATCTTGCTTCGTCACACCAAATTCGATCTTCACGAATCCGCGACGTACTACATTGCCTGCTTCGTCTACCAATTCCACTTTCAGGATAGGAGTACGACCGATCGCTTCTTTATTGAAGCCTTCTGCCTGGTACAAACCTGCCGCAGCGTCGTTACATACCACCCATTTCTGCTGGTTGGTTGAAGTTTCACCTTCAGTGATGTTGTAATCAGAAGAAGCTACAGAGAACTTATATGACAACTTATAGTCTTCGATCGGGAATTCTTTGTGATTACCGTTACCGAAGCAAGTAGCCACCAGGTCTTTCAGGTTGAATACTTGATCGTAAGGAGTTGTATAGCGAACAGCTTCTGACTTACAAGCAGTGAAAGTAGTTGCATAATGAGCACCGTCAGCACCTGAAACTAAAGTAGCTTTGTCAGAGATGCGAACGTCCGGTGCAGCCAGTACGTCATCATAGATAGATACATACGGAGAAGTAACCACTACGTTAGTCTCGTCTTTGTCTACAGCATCACCCTTCAGAGTAGCCTGCAAAGCAACCATGTTTACTTTATCTTCTGCCGGCTGAGTAGAATGGACGTTAAGACGAAGCAGTTTGAAGTCCACTGTTCCCGTTGCAGCGTTAGCAACCGGAGTACCGCTGATCTGAACCCACTGGCTGGCAGCCGCGCGAGTGTTGATCACTGTAGCGCTACGATCCAAGTAGCTATAGTCAGCATTGCCCAACTTGAAGCTAGCCGGGTTGAAGTGGTAGCTTGCAGTTGCCAAAGCAGCTGTAGAAATACTATAATTCGTAGGAATAGCAGCATTTTCACCGCTTCCCATCGGAGCATATTTCAATGAGTTGAACTTGATCGCTTCCACACCGTCTACGATATAGTCGGGAGCAAACGTGATGCTTGTCAGACGGCAAGTCATCAAAGTGTGCAGGCTCACCAAGTCAGCGTTGATAGTAATAATCTGGCTGTTGATGGTTCTGATGTCACCCTGAATACCTGAGATATCCGATTTGATAGCATCCAGCTCATCGTTGATCTTATCTTCGAGGTCAGCAATATCCTGAGCTGTAGAGTTCTTCAGCGCTTCAATGGCAGATTTATTCTCACCGATCAAAGCTTTCAGACCGCCTTCACCGTTGATTTCATCCCAAAGTTTCTTAATCTCATCCTGTGCAGCTTCAATAGCTTCCTGCGCTGCCGCGATATCTTCCTTGTTAGCGTCAGCTATATCTTTTACACCTTCTGCATAAAGTTTCAAAGCGTCGAGCTGAGTCTGCAAGTCTTTATCTGCTGTAATCAACGTTTCGATAGCATCCTGAGCATTTTTGATCGCTTCGGTATTTTCTTTCACTGCTCCGTTGGCAAGATTGCTCAAACCTGTTTCGATACCTTCAATCTGAGCACCGAGTGCTTTTACAGCAGCTTCGTGTACTGTCACATCCAGTTTGTTGTCAATAGCAGCCTGCATTGAATTTCTCAATGCTTCAACCTGTGTTGCGGCTTCCGCTATCGCATCTGCTTTTGCTTGCGCAGCGGCAGCTTTCGCTTCTTCTGCCAGCGCTTTCGCTGTAGCAGCATCGGCAGCAGCCTGGTCGCCGGCAGTTTTTGCAGCTTCTGCGGCAGTCTTAGCTTCTGCAGCAGCTGTCTTTGCAGCATCAGCAGCAGCCTGTGCAGCTTCTGCAGCACTCTTCAGCGTTGTCAGCTGAGTCTGAAGATCGCCAACGGTGCTTCCGCTTTTGTCAATTTGTTCCTGCAGACTCTTGATGTCGTCATCGTAGTCTTTACAAGAAGTAAATGTACCTGCCGAGGACGCTATCAGCGCTCCAAACAGGACAGCATTTAAAAACTTTTTGTTCATAATAAAAAACTTTTAATTTATAAATTAAAAAAATAATAAAAATATAATTTCTCACTTTTGATTTTAAATCCCATGTGTTGTTCCGTTCATTTCTCGTGCGACCTCCTTTTCTTAATTCATTCAACCTTTATTTCCCTTATATAATACACTATGAAGCATACGGGCCAAACAGCCTTTACCCGTTACTTTCTAGGTAACGGGTAAACCTTTGTCCTGACTCCTGTGGAGCTATCTATATGAAAAACCAGACTATTTTACAGTGAAACATATTTACCCCTGCTTCAGACATGCGGCAGAGGGGAGGAAATTCTTTGTATCTTGATCAGAGGTTAACAGGTCCCTAATAGAAAGAAATCCGTTGTTTTATCGTATTATTTCTCTTTTTTTAGTAGTTTATCAGAAAAAATATCTTTTTTGTTTGCATGTTTTCCAAAATATATCCATCTTTGCAACGCTATTTAGCTCCGTTACCTAGAAAGTAACAGATTCATTTTCAAGCTACTACTCCAGCTATTGAATGTTTTACAAAATCAATAACCTGATTATTAGCCTCATCAATTTTCTTATTACGGAAAGGTTTTAGATAAGTCTCGGTCACCTTGATGGACGAGTGCCCCATAGCTTCGGAGATAATACCCGGATGAATTTCGCAATAATAGGCTGTTGTAGCCCATGTATGGCGGGCGGTGTATGAACTCAGTCTATCGTTCAGTCCCAATACCTCCCCCAAGAGCGTGAGCTGCTGGTTGAAGCTGCGCAATGCCAACTGATATTCCCGGTAAGCCTCCTTTGTTCCCTCTCCGCTTTTCAGCAGTGAGAAGAGATAGGGCGAATGGCTGTCGCGGTTCATATACTTCTTTAATAGTTCGAGCGCTTCCGGAGTAAGCGTCACCGACAAGGGCCGGCCTGTCTTCCGCCTGCGGTAAGTGATCACGTTATCCCTCAAATCACTTTTACGCAGATAAGCGAGATCGACAAACGGCAGACCACGAAGCAAGAACATCAGCACGAACATGTCCTGCGCACGCCTCACGGCAAGAGGTATGGCGGAAGATGAAGGCAGTCTGGTGAATACCTTCTTCATATCTTCATCACACAATGCCCTCTTATGGTCCGCACGCGTGCCCGTATAAACAGAGCGGAACAGATGGGGCGTATAAACGACCATCCTACTGTTGACGGCACGATTGTACACCGCACGAAATGTTCTTAGATAAGTGGAAACGGTGTTCCAGCTACATCCCTTCCCACGAAGGTGTATCTCGAAACCTTTCAACCACTCCGGGGTGACCTCGTCAAAAGAAAAATCCCCTTCCCCACAATAAGCAATGATGGCATTGGTGCTGCTGCGATATACGTGCGCCGTACCAAAGTTTCCCCCCATCCGTAGCTCTTCGGCTACTTGCTTCATAAATGCTACTACTTTTAACATTGTACTCAGTATTAAATATTACACAATAAATATACACATATTTCAGCAACTATAATTGCCTAATACGCATATACACGACCAATTTTCAGAATAAGACACTCCGAAAATCAGTATCACCGAAAAACGAAACAACAAATAGGGAAAGATTGAGTTCATTTATTCAAATTACCATGAATAACTTTTCACATATAGCGACATCTATTGATCACTAAAAAAGGACCTTTCTTAAAAAAGGAATATTTAAACAGTGAAAGAAGGGCATAATTGTATCCCACTTTAAAGAAAGGCATAAAAATGCCATCATTCACAAATACAGGATTCCTCTTTTTTACTATTCAAAGAGTTTATCGGTCAAATCAGAAGTATAATTCTTTTTCACTGATCATTCTGATCGCTTACTGAAGAAAAACAGTTCCGAATGACACTTTTATTTTCCCGGTATTTATGGATCAATTAGAAGAAAATTAAGCAAAAACAGCTTTTTCAGGTCTCCCTTACCGACGGAAAACAGGTTGGTCGGTGAGGAAGGAGGCGTTGGTTTTAAAGAAACACCCCCTTGGTTTAAAACCAAAAGATACTTTTTTGTTTTGAAAAGGTGTATATTTCATGTAGTTTCATGCAAAGAATGTTTTTTTTTCGTATATTATTGCATTTATTTATGCAGATTTTTCTCTGGTTCGTTATTTTTAGAGCAACTGTTTTTCAATGCAACCTTAAAAATAGCACATTCATCCGAATTTCGGATTTCAGAAAAGAGAAGTAAGTATATAATAGAAGAAGAGGATGCATCTCACGACACATCCTCTTCTTTTTTCCTGATATCTTAGTAGACTTCTATTTCTTAGTTTTTAGAAGCTTCCAAAGATGCTTTGCGGAATTCTTTCATTGCTTTTTCGATTTCCAAAGAAGCCTTACGAGCACGAGTTCCTGCTGCTTTGTTACCGTTTTCAATCTGAGCGTTAGCATCTTTTGAGAAGTCAGCATACAGAGCTGCTACTTTTTCTACCAATTCTTTCATAATCCTTTTATTTTTTTCGTTAATAATGTGTCGCAAAAATACACTGTTTCCCGAAATAAACGCATAAAAACAATATTTTTTTTGAATTTATCTGCGAAAATAAGCTAAAAAAAGGGCTTTTCACCATTTTTCCCTACCTTTGTAGCCATGAAAACGCTTACAGATACGGATTACATACATACTTTGATAGCTGAAGGAGAGCATCAGCAACAGGACTTCAAATTCGAAATTTCCGACGCACGCAAGATTGCCAAAACGCTGTCGGCTTTTGCCAATACCGACGGAGGGCGGCTATTAATCGGCGTGAAAGACAATGGACGAATAGCCGGCGTACGATCCGAAGAGGAAAAATATATGATCGAAGCGGCCGCACAACTTTATTGCATCCCGGAGATAGATTATACTTTACAAACATATATAGTGGAGGGCAAACAGGTATTAGTGGCCACCATCGAAGAGAGTCCGCATAAGCCTGTCTATGCGAAAGACGAAAACGGAAAAGCTCTCGCTTATCTCCGTATCAAGGATGAGAATATACTGGCTACCCCTATCCACCTGCGTGTATGGCAACAAAGCGACAGCCCGCGGGGAGAACTGATCCGCTATACGGAACGCGAACAACTCCTGCTCGACCTGTTGGAACAGGGAACGCTGCTTTCGCTCAACCGGTATTGCCGGCAGACCGGTATTTCCCGACGTGCCGCCGAACATCTGCTTGCCAAATTTGTTCGGTATGATATAGTAGAGCCCGTATTCGAAAATCATAAATTTTATTTCCGAATGAAAAACGAGTGATATATTACGATTTACTCTTTTCAAAAACCTAACTATGAACTTTATCAATGAAATAAATGATATACTCTGGACATACATCCTGATTATCATGTTACTGGGCTGTGCCGTCTGGTTCAGCATCCGAACGCGGTTCGTACAGTTCCGTATGCTTCGCGAAATGATTATATTACTCAGCGAGTCCGCCGGAAAAGGAAAACAGGGCGAGAAACATGTTTCATCTTTTCAGGCATTCGCTATTACGATTGCCAGCCGTGTGGGTACGGGCAACTTGGCAGGGGTGGCCACCGCCATCGCCATCGGCGGACCGGGAGCTGTTTTCTGGATGTGGGCGATCGCCCTGCTGGGAGCTTCGAGCGCTTTTATCGAATCTACCCTGGCACAGTTATATAAGATACGCGGGAAGGACTCTTTTGTCGGAGGCCCGGCTTATTATATGAAGAAGGGATTGAAACAGCCGTGGATGGGGATGCTTTTCGCTGTGCTCATCAGCATTACTTTCGGTTTTGCTTTCAATTCGGTACAGAGCAATACGATTTGTGCTGCTGCCGAACATGCGTTCGGATTCAATCATATGGTGTTGGGAGGAGTGCTTACCGCTCTGACTCTTGTCATCATCTTCGGTGGTATCCGCCGGATAGCGCGTGTAAGCAGCATTATCGTCCCGATTATGGCATTAGGATATGTAGGTCTGGCACTGGTCATCGTATTACTTAATATCACGCATCTGCCGGAAGTGATATCTCTCATCATCAGCCATGCCTTCGGCTGGGAACAGGCATTGGGCGGAGGTGTCGGCATGGCGCTGATGCAGGGTATCAAGCGCGGATTATTCAGCAATGAGGCCGGTATGGGTTCGGCTCCGAATGCAGCAGCGACGGCCAACGTCACTCATCCTGTCAAACAGGGGTTGATACAGACGCTGGCAGTATTTACTGATACTTTATTAATTTGCACCTGTACGGCATTTATCATTCTTTTCAGCGGTGCTCCTTTGGACGGTTCCTCCAATGGGGTGCAACTGACCCAACAGGCGCTCACGAATGAGATCGGTGCTTCCGGAAGCATCTTTGTTGCCGTAGCGCTGTTCTTCTTCGCATTCAGCAGTATCTTGGGAAATTATTATTACGGCGAAGCGAATATCCGTTTCATCACCGCAAAGAAATGGGTGCTCCACACCTACCGGATATTGGTCAGCGGCATGGTACTTTTCGGGTCTGTCGCCACACTCGATTTGGTATGGAGTCTGGCGGACATCACGATGGCTCTGATGGCTGTCTGCAACCTGATCGCCATTATCTTTCTCGGAAAGTATGCCATCCGCCTGCTCTCGGACTATCGTGCCCAGAAGAAAGCGGGCATCCAAAGTCCTGTTTTCAGGAAAGAGACCATGCCGGACATCGAAAAGGACTTGGAATGTTGGTGAAAACCAACACTTTTTCGTACCTTTGCGGCTCATTAAAATCTCCACACACGATTTGTAAATTGTAAATTATAAAATAGTAAATATAACGATGGGCTTATTTGGTTTATTCAAAAAGAAATCCGATGAAACAAAAGTCGGCAATGTAGAAGATTTCATATCACTGACCCGGGTTTATTTCCAGTCAGTCATCGCTACTAACTTAGGTATTACCAACATCCGCTTTTTACCGGATGTGGCTAACTTCAAACGTTTGTTCAAGATTCCTACGCAGGGAGGTAAGCTGGGACTGGCAGAAAAGTCGGCTTCACGCAAAATGCTGATGCAGGACTACGGACTGAATGAAAGTTTCTTTAAGGAGATCGACAGCTCCGTGAAGCGTAATTGCCGTACGCAGAATGATATTCAGTCGTATCTGTTTATGTATCAAGGGTTTTCCAACGATTTGATGATGCTGATGGGAAATCTGATGCAATGGAAGTTCCGTATGCCGTCTATATTCAAGAAGGCGCTTTACGGGATGACGCAGAAGACGGTACACGATGTTTGTACGAAGACGGTGTGGAAGGCTGATGATGTGCACAAGACTGCGGCGACTGTCCGCCAGTACAAGGAACGTCTGGGCTATTCGGAACAGTGGATGACGGACTATGTATATAATATAGTGCTCCTTGCCAAAAAGGAACCGAAAAGAAAGAACGACGACACGGAAACGAAAAAATAAGGTCGCGTAAATGTTAGAAAATCGTAAAGAATAGCATAGCAGGAAAAGCGGGAGTGGCATACTTCCGCTTTTTTTATTATCTTTATGTACTTTTTCTTTTGCCTTGATGCAAAAGAAAAAGTACCAAAAAGAAAAAATCAAGGCTGCGCCTGCCCGGCTACTCCGGTCTTATTTCCGGCTAAAGGGCAGAAACTCGCTTCGCTCAAACAGTCTGCCCTTTTTAACGCCGTAAATAAGACCTGCGCTTGACGCCGGGCAGTCGAGGCCGGGGGAACCTTGCGGAGGGATAGGTCGTTACTAATCAATAAATAATATAATAATATAGAGGATGCTTATGAAACAAAAGAAAATGCTTGTACTTACTTTTTCGCAGTTGAAACAAATCTACACGCAGGAGATGCCGGAGTTGGTGGAGATGGCGGCGGTGAGTCCGACAGTGGAGGACTTTAAGGCTGGTCTGCTAAAACATCTGGATAGTTGCGGGATGGTTAATGAGGTTGCGGAAGAGGCAAGGGAGCAAATTCGACTCTTACTCCAGTATGATGGACAGGATGTTCATGAACTGTCTACGGGACAGGATATTTCGGTACAGACGATACGGTTGCTTTATCAGTTTCTGACAGAGAAGTTGGAGAATATAGAGATGCCGACGGATTTGTTTCTAGAATTGTTCCAGTTGTTCAAACGTTTGCAAGGGGAAAGTGTTCCTTTGCCGTCTCCGCAGCGCATCAAGAGCCGGAATGACCGGTGGGATACCGGATTGGATGAGGAAGTGCGGGAGATGCGTGATGAGAATAAGGAACGGATGCTGCATCTGCTGATTCAGAAGATTGAGAACCGGAAGTCGAAGCCTTCGGTGCGGTTTCATTTTGAGGAAGGGATGAGTTATGAGGAGAAGTATCAGTTGGTAAGCAAATGGTGGGGAGATTTCCGCTTTCATTTGTCGATGGCTGTGAAAAGTCCGGCTGAGTTGAATCGCTTTTTAGGAAATTCACTTTCGTCGGAGACGATGTATTTGCTGAATCGGGCACGTAAAAAGGGAATGCCGTTCTTTGCTACGCCTTATTATTTGTCGTTGCTGAATGTGACGGGGTATGGGTATAATGATGAAGCGATTCGGAGTTATATACTTTATTCGCCACGATTAGTGGAGACGTATGGCAATATTCGTGCATGGGAGAAGGAAGATATTGTGGAGGCAGGAAAGCCGAATGCTGCCGGATGGCTCTTGCCGGACGGACATAATATTCACCGACGGTATCCGGAGGTGGCTATCCTTATTCCTGATACGATGGGACGGGCTTGTGGAGGGCTTTGTGCATCTTGCCAGCGTATGTATGACTTTCAGAGTGAACGGCTGAATTTTGAATTTGAGACGTTACGACCGAAGGAGTCGTGGGACAGTAAGTTGCGACGGTTGATGACCTATTTTGAACAGGATACACAGTTACGCGATATTCTGATTACGGGAGGCGATGCGCTGATGAGTCAGAATAAGACGTTGAGAAATATATTAGAAGCAGTGTATCGTATGGCGGTACGCAAGCAAAGAGCGAATCTTGAACGTCCGGAAGGTGAGAAATATGCGGAATTGCAACGGGTGAGACTGGGTTCTCGTTTATTGGCTTATTTGCCGATGCGTATTAATGACGAGTTGGTTGACATATTGCGGGAGTTTAAGGAAAAGGCTTCAGCTGTTGGCGTCAAGCAGTTTATCATTCAGACCCATTTTCAGACACCGCTGGAGGTGACGCCCGAAGCAAAAGAGGCGATTCGGAAAATTCTTTCTGCCGGATGGATTATTACGAACCAGTTGGTATATACGGTGGCTGCCTCACGCAGAGGACATACTACGCGGCTTCGCCAGGTACTCAATTCATTGGGAGTGGTATGTTATTATACGTTCTCGGTGAAGGGATTTAATGAGAATTATGCGGTGTTTGCACCCAACAGTCGCTCAATGCAGGAACAGCAGGAAGAAAAGATTTACGGACAGATGACTCCGGAACAGGCGGAAGAATTGTATAAGATACTGGAGACCAAAGTCAGTGCAGGTATAAATGAAGAAAAACCGAAAGAAGATGCTGACACCGCCAAACAAATAAGACGGTTCATGAGAAAGCATCATCTGCCTTTCCTTGCTACCGACCGCAGTGTACTGAATCTGCCTGCTATCGGCAAGAGTATGACTTTCCAATTGGTAGGATTGACTGAGGAAGGCAAACGAATTCTTCGCTTCGAACATGACGGTACCCGTCACCATAGCCCTATTATCGATCAGATGGGACAAATCTATATCGTAGAGAATAAATCACTGGCAGCTTATCTACGCCAACTCAGCAAGATGGGGGAAGACCCGGAAGACTACGCTTCTATCTGGAGCTATACAAAAGGGGAAACCGAACCTCGTTTCAGCCTCTACGAGTATCCAGATTTCCCCTTTCGGATTACAGATAAAATGAGTAATTTAGAAATAAGTAATAGGTATTAGGTAATAGGTAATAACCGTAGCTACTGGTTAGTTTATCCGCATGGCTTAATACCTATTACTTATTACCTATTACTTATTACTTCACTCTAATTACCATATTAGCAACAATTGCAGTTAAACCTCCGGTGGTGATTCCTGAAGAGAAAATACTTCGAATCGCCTCTGGAGCTTGTTTTAATACGTCCGGCATTAGTTCCACACCCAAACCTAAAGATAGGCTGACTGCTAAGACTAGGGTTTCTTTGCGGCCTATTTCCTGTGAGGAAACGATGCGGATACCTGCTGCCGCTACTGTACCGAACATTAATAAGGTGGCGCCTCCCAGTACCGGATCGGGCATCAGAGAGAATATAGCTCCTACAATGGGGAATAATCCCAGCAGAACGAGCATAGCGGCAATATAATAGCCTACATAGCGGCTGGCAACTCCTGTTAATTGGATGATACCGTTATTCTGTGCGAAGATGGAGTTCGGGAAGGAGTTGAATATACCTGCTAAAAGAGAGTTGAAGCCATCTGCCATCACACCGCCGGAAACACGTTTCAGATAAGAATCACCTTCAATCGGAAGTCCGGAAATCATGGAGTTGGCTGTCACATCACCTGTGGCTTCAATGGCAGTGATCAGATAGACCAGGCCAATGGCGATAAATGAAGAGATATTAAAATCAATACCGTATTTAAAAGGTTGCGGGATGTTGAAACTCATCAGCATCTCGACATTTAGTGCGCTCATATTTACTTTTCCCAGGGCGAAAGCCAGTCCATAACCCAGACAAAGGCCGAACACGATGGAACTCATGCGCAGGTATTTGTTTTTGCAGCGATTGAAAAACAAGACGCTCAACAATACGAGTGCAGCAATGGACAGATTTTCCCACGAACCGAAGGAGCCGTCGTCCATCGCGCCATATCCGCCGCCACAGGAAACGATACCGACTTTGATCAGACTCAATCCGATCAGTAGTACGACAATGCCGGACACTAGCGGGGTGATGATATTGCGAAGATACTTGAAGGTACGGCTGACGACCATTTCAATAGGTGCGGCAGCTATACAGGAGCCGAATATCAACGGAAGTCCGCCTACTAATCCGGTCGCTATGATAGGACCGATAAAGGAGAAACTGGTACCTTGGATACAGAGCAGCTTCGCTCCTATCGGGCCGATACGACGGCATTGTATAAACGTAGATACCCCCGAAGCAAAAAGGGACATAGATACCAGAAAGCTTGTTTTTTCAACATCCAGCTTCAGTGCGCTCGCAATGATAAGAGGAGGTGTAATGATGGCTACAAAGATAGCCAACAGATGTTGCAAGGCAGCAAACAGGGCATCTTTAAATGGGGGGCGGTCTTCTACGCCATAGATCAAATCTGTTTTCATTCGATATTTTTATTCAATAATTGATGTATATCCACTGGGGAATTTTGTACTTCGAAGTTTAGTTCAGCGTCCACTTCAAAGCCAGTGTCGGAATTACATAGAAGCCGTCACGACCACCGAAGTTATTGCTCAGTTCCACTTCAGAACCGACACTCAGGTTAAAGTTTTTATTCACTCCCTTGATGCGGTTCAGGTTTACCCAGAATTGCGGTTCGGAGAGGAAGATGGTTTTTCCATACTTGGTTTCTTCACGCCACCAGTCGGCAAAACCGGAGAAGGTGAGCAAATCCTTGCAAAAGTTCATGTACCATGTTCCTGTCAACTGGAAGTTATTCGGGGATGGGTGCTTTTGTATATATTTGTACATGGCTGTCAATGTGAAGCCTCTGGAGAAAGAAGCGTTATTATAGGTATAGGTGGCTCCCGCCAGGTAAGCGTTGTTGTAGGAAAATCCTTTCGCCAGTCCGCCATTGTATTCGAGATGGGCGGAGAAAGGACCTTTCCAGAATTTCAGTTCACGGGCTATCTCCCAGTAAGCGGAAGCGACTCCTTCGGACGTATAGTCCATATCGATAAAGAAGTAGGTACTTCCCCAGTTGTCGGGATGAAACTTCTCGACAGTGGAGGTCAACAGCGGGCGTCCTTTCAAGTCTTTATCATACAGGGAACGTCCGAAATCATAATGTAACTGAATGTTTTGTGCCTGCAATTCCGGTACGGCAGAAAACAGCATACATAGGAAAAGAGCAGAAATGATCTTTTTCATGACAAATGTGTTTAAATGAAGGTGCAAAAATAGCTAAACCTATACATATATTCACATTCCGACACTAAAATTTTAATCCAGACTATTATTTCCTGTATCCCACCACAATCGGGTTCCTCCATGATCGGGTCCGCCCAAAGCCTCCACAAGAGCCAGGTATTGCTCTCTGTCTTCGGTTTGCAGCGTACCGGGAAAGTTGAGACGACGTACCATTGTCTCTGTGTCAATACATCCGTTCTTGCTATGGTTGAAGCGTACCGGAAACAGGCGAGGATATCCCGTGCGGCGCTGTTCCGCCCATGCCTCGCAACCTTCCGGGAATAAGGCAATCCATTTCTGCGTAATGATCTTTTCCAGCTTTATTTCCTTGTCGTCTGCGGGATTCCATTTAGGAGAAACCCGGCAACGGGCAGGAATGTTATTTTCGGAGTCTTGTGTGTCGATGAAATCGGCAGCCGTCCGCTCACTGTTCAGATAATCGTCCATCTGATAAATGCCGTGTTGATGAAGAGACGCCTTTATTCCGTTCAGATAACATTCTTCTTCATCTTCCGGAATCCATCCGCGCAAAGCAGCTTCGGCACGGAGAAACCAGACTTCGGCGGAGCTCATCAAAGGGGCATCCGTACTCTGATCGACGGACAATTTGGATAAGCCTGCATAATGATTGTGCGCAAAGCAGGTTCCCTGACGGATGCCGCGGTACTCTCCTGCATACGCCTTGTCGGTACAGGTTTCAAAGTAAACTTTCAATCGGGGATCATCGTAGCCTGTCAGAATAGATTCCATTGCAGCGCTCATATAAGTTTCATTCCATACCCGGTTGAGCTCTCCCAACGGGTTCGTGAATCCGGATTTCGTAGAGACTGCTACCCGTTCAGCTTCCGCTTCAAAGACACCAAATTCATTTTCCAGTCCCTTCCGGAACTCGGCGCGTGCCTTATCCGGATCAACCGCAGAAATACGCATTGCCAGACGCATACGCAACGAATTGGCAAACTTGATCCAGGAGGAATATTGACCATCCAGCAAGATATCAAAGCGGGTGAATCCATTGGAGTCGGGCTTCTTGTCTATATAATCGGCAAGAGAGACAACAGCCGAATCGAGTTCATTAAAGAACTCATAGTAGACTTCTTTCTGCGTATCAGGGCGATATTGATTCTGGGCATTCGCGAAATTCTTATAAATAACAGGGCCGTAATAATCTGTCACACGGTGCATGACTTCCACTTTCAGCACTTTGGTAATGCCGAACAAGGCAGGTTCCGTATCACGGGTGGCATTCTCCGACTGGTAGATTTGTGGAAAGATATACGAATACATATGTGTCCACATGGCGCTGTTCCAGCCATCCTGCATATTATAATCCGAGTTATGCGTACCTCCGTTCAAGGGTTTGCCGTCGTGCATATAACCGGAGAACATATCCGCGTTCAGATTCTGTATCAACTGGAAAGGCCAGTTCTTGCCTTTACCGAAATCGTAGTTAAAATAGATGCCTTGCTGGATAATCCCCAGACGAATACCGAAGCCATTGTCGTCAATCAGCAAATCATCGTCCGTAATTCCCGACTGGTCGGTATTAAATTCACGGAATTTTCCTGTACAACCAACAGAAAACAGCAGCATCCCCAGCAAGTATATATAAATATGTTTTTTCTTCATCATCTTCCCTCCTGCTCTTAAAATTCACATGTCAAAGTAAAGCCCAGACTGCGGGTGGTAGGCATACCGAACACTTCAATTCCCTGATTGTCATTGCCTGTAGAAAGTACCAGATCGGGATCGAAAGGCGCTTTCTTGTACAGAAAACAAAGGTTGCGGGCTACAAAAGAAAGTTGCAGGTCTTTCAGACAATTCGTTTTCTGCACCCATTTTCGGGGGAAGCTATAACTCAGCGATACTTCCCGCAGACGGAGGTTGGTAGCGTCATACATATAGTATTCCGTCACGCCGGCGCGTCCGCCCACTACATTTTTATAGAATCCTTTGACATCACTTATTTGCCGGCCTTCCAGCGAAACATATCCTTTATCACGGGCTTGCGCCGTCGCTTTCGATACTCCATAGAGGTCCATCTCCGCCTGGGGCTGCGAAAGGACTTCACCTCCATAGCGCCAGTCAAGCAGGAAGTAAAGGCTGAAACCTTTGTAGGAGAAGGAATGATTCCACCCCAACATAAAGACCGGATTGGCATTGCCCACCTTTACAGTATTTCCATCGCCTTCTACCAACGGAAGTCCTTTATAGTCTCCGTCCGTTCCATAAACGATGTGCCCTTCTTCATCACGTATAAAGGCTTTACCGTAAATATCGCCGATAGAGCCGCCTTTCACTAGTTTCATCGCATAACTGGACGAGAAGCTGGTAGGTCCGTAAACAAATTCTTTCAGTTCTTCATGGAGTTCTACAATCTTGTTCTTATTGGCAGAGAAGTTGAGAGAGGTCTTCCACGTGAAGTCGGGGGTCAGTACCGGAGTGGCATCCAGCGTTATCTCCCATCCCTGATTCCGGATATCTCCGGCGTTGACGTATCGATAGGCATACTTATCGCCCGCAAGCGCAGGCAGTTTGAAAAACTGCTCATACGTGTCGGTATGGTAATAGGTCAAATTTAATCCGAGGCGGTGCTGCAAAAACTTCCACTCTATACCCAATTCAACGGAATGCGTCATCTCCGGTTTCATCTCGGCGAAAGGGGCCGCATCGCTTGCCAGTATCTCTCCACCGGCAGTCACATACGAAACAGGATAGGTGATAAAGGGAGGCACCCCATTGCCAACGATACTATAAGCACCGCGCAACTTCGAGAACGAAACCCATTCGGGCATCTTTACCCACTTATCCGGAAGGAAAGAGACACCGACGGAAGGATAAAAGAATCCTTTCTTCTCGTACTTCGTGTAAGCCAGCGTAGACGACCAGTCGTTACGTGCGGTCAGATCAAGGAAGACTCCTTCTTTATAGCCAATCTGTGCCGTCGCAAAGACCGATTGCAGTTGGTAATGGGCATCTATTTTCTGATCGATACTGGCAGAACTGCTCATCACGATATTGGCAAGATTAAACACATTGGCATATTTCAACGAAGCATTCTTCGAATCAATGCGAGTAGAGTTAGTGATTCTGTCATTGATACTGCCACCAATGGCTACATCCAATGTGAAGTCATTCAGTTGCTTCTTGACCATCGCCATCACATCTCCGTACATCTGCGTTTCCTGATAATCCATTTCAATATAGCGCCCGTTCATCCCACAGAGTGCCGTAGCGGTGGAGGCATAAAATTTCTGACGCAGTTTATCGGCTGAGTAATCCAGATTGCCACGAGCCTGAAGTGTCAGCCAATCAGTGACTTTCAAATTGGCAGAAAGGGAAAGGAGCAGGCGGATACGTGCATCCTTACTCTGTATGCGGTTTTGTATCCAATACGGATTCTGTTCAAAGTCTTCGGTAAAAGTATGCCAGTTTTGTGTATTCAGCTTTCTGTCCTCGTCATAACGCTCATAGTTATCTTTATAATAAGCCAAGTCCTCGCCACGAGGAAAGCGGTATAGACCTACCAGCGGATTCATATAAAAGCCTCCCGATACGGGTTTATTCTTCACTGTCTGCTTCATGACATTCACGTTACCGTCCAGTTTCAGCCTGCTGTTGAAGAGGACGGCGGTCTCTCTCAGATTGATATTGTGTTTGGAGAGTTTATTTTCATTCAGAATGCCGCGACCGGTGGTGTTGGCATAGGAGAAATATGTTTGCAGCTTGTCATTTCCGGAGTTGACGGATACAGAAGTGATCGACGTCAGTCCGGTACGGAAAAAGTCACCCAAATTATCGTAAACCGTCAGATTTTCTTTTTCTCCCCAACTGTCTGTTACATCATTTACTCCGTAGCTGTTCTGCATTTCGGGCAGAGAGAAAGCCTTTTCAAAAGTCAGTCCGGTAGAGAAATGAATATCCCTCCGTCCTACGGTATTTCCTTTCTTTGTAGTAATAAGAATGACTCCGTTGGCCGCCTGGCTACCATACAAGGCTGCGGCAGGAGCTCCTTTCAGGATGCTGATACTTTCCACATCCTCCGGATTCAGATTTGAGATACCGTCGCCTCCGTCCCTGTTACCGGCATTTGCCGTACCGCCGATAGCCGAATAAGCCTGTTCCGAAGTAGAATTTAACATGGGAACACCATCTATCACGTACAGAGGCTGATTATCACCGGCCACCGATCGTACCCCACGGATACTGACTTTCGCCGATCCGCCCATGCCGGAAGAGTTCTTGCTGACCTGCACACCGGCTGCCTTTCCTGCCAAAGCCGTGATCATATTCACTTCTTTCACACGATTCAGTTCTTCTCCCCTCACCTTTTGCATGGCATAGGCCAAAGAGGATTCTTTCTTTTCAAGCCCCAAAGCAGTTACAATCACGTGGTCAAGCAGCAGAATATTTTCTTTCAGACATATTTCAAGCATTGACCTACCCTTTACACTGACTTCCTGAGACTCGTAACCTACGAAAGAAATTTGCAGAACAGCACTATCCGGAACGGATAAAAAGAAATTCCCCTCCACATCTGTCACTGTTCCATTCGCTCCGCCTTTCTCTCTGATTGTCGCTCCGATAAGTGGTTCACCATAGGTATCGATGACCCGCCCCCTTACCGTAAAACTGGCAGAGGAAACTTTCACACATTCTTTCGACCCCGGCCGTGAAGCATAACAATCTTCTTCAAAGAAAGCTAACAAGCTTATAAAACAGCAACTTATAATTATTCTTGTTTTCAACAGCATTTCAATAAGTTGTTTTTCACCATCTCCGTGCAAAAATAGCCAAATATTTTTAAATTTGTTTTTTTCCGTAACTATTTTGAGGGAAAAGAATAGATTCGTTATTTTTGTAGGAAATTACATCAATATGGAGATTGAAATCGAAAAACATCCTTTAGAACCCTTTCTCCCGCCAAAAGCAAAGCTGCTGATGCTGGGAAGTTTTCCGCCACAAAGAAAACGGTGGTCGATGGATTTTTATTATCCGAACCTGAACAATGATATGTGGCGCATTGTCGGACTCTTGTTTTTCGGAGATAAAGATCACTTTTTGAACGATACGCGGAAAGCATTCTGCCGGGAACAGATTATTGACTTCCTGAATGAAAAAGGAATCGCCCTGTTCGATACAGCCTCATCTATCCGGCGTCTGCAGGATAACGCTTCGGACAAATTTCTGGAAGTGGTGCAGCCGACGGACATTGCCGCATTACTCCGCCAACTTCCCGAATGCAGCGCAATCGTCACCACCGGACAGAAGGCAACGGATACGCTCCGTGCACAACTGGAAGTGGAAGAACCGAAAGTAGGAGACTATGCCGAATTTGTGTTTGAAGGACGGGCGATGAGACTCTACCGGATGCCTTCTTCCTCACGGGCGTACCCGCTTGCATTAGATAAAAAAGCCGCCGCCTATCGGATTATGTATCAGGATTTGCAGATGGTTATTTAGGTAATAGGTATTAAGTAATAAGTATTAGGTATTAATCGATAAATAGTATATAGTATGACACCTTTATTTTTGCAATATCCGGCGTGCAGTACATGCCAGAAAGCTAAGAAATGGCTAATCGAAAATAACATTGAGTATACTAACCGGTTCATTGTGGAAGATAACCCTACAGTGGAAGAGTTGAAAGCGTGGATTCCACGAAGCGGATTGCCAATAAAGAAATTCTTCAACACAAGTGGTTTGGTATATAAAGAGCTGAAACTGAGCGAGAAGCTGCCTTCCATGACTGAGGAAGAACAAATCGCATTGCTGGCAACGAACGGTAAGCTGGTGAAACGCCCGTTAGTAGTGACAGACAGCTTCGTTCTGGTAGGTTTTAAGCCCGATGAATGGGAAAAATTAAAATAATTGGAAATTTATTTACCCTAATATTTGCTGGTTCGAAAGTTTATACTACCTTTGCAGCCGCAAACACGGGAGTAGCTCAGTTGGTAGAGCACCGGTCTCCAAAACCGGGTGTCGGGAGTTCGAGCCTCTCCTCCCGTGCAAGGTTGAATAGCTGTAAATCAATAGTTTACAGCTATTTTAATTTAAAAGTGGGACAAAATCGGGACACTTTTAAAATATTGATTTTCAAATATTTACGTTTTTCAAACTTGAAAAAACGTAAAAAAAAATGTATTCTAGAGTCAGTAAACAAATATCACTCAAGGAAATTATATCCTACACTCTTCCAAAGTTACACACCGGAAAATACTGGTACGTTGATTTTTGTTGCCTGGATCCTGTAACCAGAGAAATGAAACGAAAAAAGTACATGCTCAATAATATCGAGAAGATAACAGAGCGGAGAAAAATGGCAGCAGAAATAATAGCCAATGTGACTCACAGGCTTCGTTCTGGTTGGAATCCTTGGGCTGAAGTCAGCAATTCAAGACAATACACTAAATGGGAGGACATCATTCTACTTTATAAAAGATATCTTGAGAAGTTATATGTAACAAAAGTCATCAAAGAAAGTACCTTAACTGATTATCAAAAAAGAATCAGAGTACTCAATGAATATAGCCAAAATCTCCCCATTCCTATTACATACATATATCAATTCAATTTGAGTTATATTAGTGATTTCCTTGACTATATTTTGCTCGATCGAGATTCTTCGGCAAGAACACGTAATAATTATAGAACATGGTTATCTTCATTCTGCACCTGGCTCATAGAAAAACAGTATATGGATACTAATCCTGTAGAAAAAATAAAGAGCCTTTCTGAAGAAGCTAAAAAGAGAAGTGCATTGTCACATAAAGATTTGCATCGGTTAAAAGAATATCTAGAGGAGAACAACAAATACTTCTTATTAGTATGTAGAATGGAATACTACACTTTTATCCGGCCAGAAGAATTGTCGAACATACGACTTCGGGATATTAATCTCAAAGAGCAAAAAGTATTTGTTGAATCCACTATTTCTAAAAATAGAAAGGATGGAATGGTTGGACTGAATGATGAGCTTATTAAAATGATGCTTGATCTGCACATCTTTAATAATGATACTAATTGCTATTTATTCAGTACTGATTTCAAACCAGGCTACAAAAAGATGACTACACGATGTTTCAGAAGTTGTTTTAATAAAGCTCGTAGCATTCTAAAATTTCCAGATAGTTATCAATTTTATTCACTTAAAGACTCAGGAATCCGAGATCTGGCCAACGAAGAAGGAATAGTTATCGCACGGGATCAAGCTAGGCACTCGGATATATCTACGACAAATAAATACTTAAAAGGTAACAATTTAAGTGTGCATGAGGAAACTAAGCATTTCAATGGTTCTTTCTGATCTTTATGGTAAATGCCTCCTCTGCTAGGAGGTGTTTATTTTATATCATACGCTTTATTTTCTGTACCTACAGTCCTACTGTCCAACAAATAGAAATATCATTCAATTATTTCCATGCCTCCTTTCTCTATCTAATTATTAATACTACCTTTGCCTGTCATTATTTATATCATAGTAATTAGGGATATTTCCCTTAATGTTTGTTTTGTTTGTGTTTTATATCCGTCTTACTCGTGATGAGCAGGGCGGTTTTTTATTTAACAGCTCTTCTTGGTTTATTCTGTCTTTTGAGATAATGGATATATCCTACTAGCATATTTCGACCAAATACCAGCCGTTTTATAGGCTTCCAGAGAGCCATCCGGAACATAAAATTTACATGGTGTATTATTAAATGTAAGGTCCACAATAGTCGGAGGAACTACAGGATTCATTATGATGTATTCCATATTCGTACATTCAGCTATTGCATAAATCCCTAATGATGTTACCCTCTCTGGAATATCCAAATGCGTAAGATTATAGCATCTTCTCACTAATTCATCAGGAATAGATGTTATGGAAGATGGTATATGAAGATTTTCCAAAGATTCGCACTGAAAAAAAGCACCTTTTCCAAGAGTATGTATATTGTCAGTTATTTCTATCTCCTTCATACTTTTACATAACCTGAAACATGATTGTCCTATAGACGTTATATATTCACTTATGTTTATTTCTATCAAAGAGGAACATTCCCAAAATTGACTGGCAGATATCTCGGTAATATTCTCATTAACCGGATAATGAACCGTTTCCAAAGAGCTACATCCATAAAACACATACCCACCAACCATCTCTGTGATTGTATCAGGCAATATTATGCTTTTAATACCTGAATCTCTGAACGTCGAATTTTGCAATTCATATAAATTTCCCGCACTAAACGTCACGACTTGTAACTGCTTACATTTATTAAATGATCCAGAGTATATTCTTTCAACACTAGCCGGGATGTAGATATCTTCTATTGCAGTGTTATAAAAACTATTAGTATCTATAATTTTTAAAGACTCAGGAAGTTTTACAGACCTTAGGTTAATACAATTTTCGAAGAAAAAGCGATTAGTATTAGTAACTGAGGCAAAGTACATGAATTCATTGAACGAAGTAATATCACTATTACCTCTGAAAGAAACATCTAATGATCTAACAGTCTGTATTTGCCCCATAGTTACCCCTTCTCCATCTCCATATTTATCTATAATAAGACTTCCTATTACAGAATCCTTAAATCTGACGTATTCCTTGCCAGTGACATTCAATACCAGTTTTTTGAATGTATTCCTCAAAGCTTCTATTGAATCGGCATAATGGTTAGCTTCTATATTCAAAATTCCGTCCAAGACCGGATATTTATCCTCTCCGGCTATGCCTTCAGAGCTTAATCCCTCATAGCTTCCATCGGCAAGCGTAGCGAGCTTATCCAACATGCCTGAATCATTGTAGGTTTCCTCAAAACCTACAGCACGGATACGCTTCAACGAATGGTTATCTCCCTGCCCTGTCTGCGCATTCATTATATCAACAAGCAGCTGCATGGGAGACAGGTTCGGACAGTTCACGATAAAGAAGTCCGTAATGACATCCCTACACAAATCAATCCCGATGCCTTCCGTTGTCAGTAACGGATAATTAGATAATGACAGGTATTGGTTAAGCCTGCTGTATTGAATTACACGAAGCCCTCCTCCCGATGGAAGCACAATCTGCGTCAAGGATGTACCGTCCGCATATATCTCCTGCAGATGTGAGCATGCGGACAGGTTCAATGTACCGGCCAAGGTGGCGATGTTCGACAGCAGCAGCCTCTGAAGGCTTACGCAATTGGACAACGTCAGGGAGGATATAGAGATGACAACCGGGGCGTCCTTGCTTCCCAGCCGGATATCACGGAGCATCCTTCCCTGAATGATCATAGACCCGGTAACGTTCTTATTATGCCAGTCCCCTATATCCTGTAGGTAGGATGCTCCCTGTATCGCATTCTGCTGGTCTCCCGACCCGGAAAGTTCAATCTCCATTTCACATACTTCTCCAGCTTTCGTCCTTCTTCCCCGGATGATACTTGTACCGTTGGCAATCGCAGGATACATATCCATCGCCGGAGTCAGTTCATACCTGATTGTGTTACCGGCAGCGCGTACGGTGATAGTATCCGTCCCGTTAGCAGAAAATAGTCCGAACGAATACTTTGACATCATGTACAGAATACGTTTCGTAATCCATCGCTGTTCCGCAAGATAATGGTCGCCCAGCGACTGGGTGATCGGGTCGGTATCATTCGAATAGTGTCCTTTGTTGTATGCCAGTTTCCCGTTTTCATAGCAGTACTTCGCATCCGCATTATAGGCATTGGCGGGAAAATATTCCTGAGCCTGGTCAAAGTAGTATTTCTGATAAAACGCAAACAGTTTTTCAAGGTCGTTGCCGCTTTTCAGCCCGCCCAGCGTCTGCATGGCGGTCATTGATTTGCGCATGCTGGCAATCTTTTCTTCCGGGAAAGCCAGTTCCATCAGGTTGAAGAAATTGTTTGTTTCGCCGTTCCAGACGGATGCTCCGGTTTCGTCCGTATCATGCGTTTCCACACTGTACTCCTTATCCGGTAAACCACGATTGGTTGTATCAAAACGGGTGTCGGCATCATCGACACGCCAACGCCACCTGGATGTCTCCGTACCGAAACAGTATGGATAGGTATTCTTCGCGCGTTCGTCGGTTCCGGCATTGAACTCTACGTTATTCATAAAGAACAGGCAGTCGTCAATATCCCAGTATGCGGGAGCGTCCATGCGGAATTTCTGTATACGGGCGTTAATGAACAGGGTGTTTAGTTCGTCATCCGTTTTCCCGGCAAGATCGGAAGTATTAAGCCCATATCCCTTGTCTGCAAGCTGCGACAGCAGATTGATTGTTCCCTCCCCGATATCAGATGGCATGAACCTTCCTTCTGACGACTCAAAATAGTAAACATTATATTGATTGATGTCACCGGATTTGGCAATCCAGAACTCGCAAGGTTCGTTCTTGTATCCGGATAATTGGGCGTTCAATTCTTCCAATGTGCCGTTAAACGGTTTCAGCCTTGGCGAGCACTGGTAAACACAATTGTAGGCAGGAATAAAGCTTGATATGTTTTCCACTTCCCCTTCGCCCAGGTCGAAGCTGTTCTGGCCATTGTACTGGAATGCCTCTTCATCCTCATTATAGGCTATCAATCCCTTTGCCGGATTCCACGGCACACGGAACAGGGTGAGCAAGGGAGAATTATCCGATCCCTCAATACTCAACAGGTTGGGATAAGTATCGGTGTTATAGCCGAAAGTGTCGGCGTCACCCTTATCAGGACCGAAGGTGTACAATCCCCGGAATATGTATATTGTTTCCCCTTCGTCATTGGTTTGCTTCTCAAAGCAGACGAACGGAGCTTCCCAAACTGACACGCGGACCTTCGCATCTGCGCGCATCGCCTCATTCAGGATACCCACTTCACGTATAAGGTCCGTATAGGAGTTTACCGCACCGATCTTATGAGACTGCATACTGGAGGCATAGTTCTTCTTTGCCGTAAACTTGCGTCCAGCCGGAAGAGACGGTGTCATTGACCACTTCGCTCCCGCGGTGGAGTCCGAGCCGTCGGCGTAACGAATGACGGAGAGTTTCTTGTCAAGCTGGTAACGGGTATTCCAGATCCAGTATTTCATGGATGACGTACCCTGCCCCTTGGCGGTCACGTTGCTGATTGAAACATTCCATTCCGGATGGTCATAAAAGAACACTTCCAACATGCCGGTACGAGTTGATTGATCCGCCATGTAAGGAATTGTATTGTCGAATGTCATTACGTTAAACTGGTCCTTCGTATTTTCAAAATCGATATCCGAACCGTGCAGGTCCAGGATGTCATTATTCTCTGTCACAATTGCCTTGGAATCTGTGGTGTTCAGCCAGTTGATGTAATTACGCAGGACTCCCTGTGAGGTCAGTCCCTGGTTATATTCCCGTATTCCGTATATGTCCACGTCCGCGTATCCGGAACCTATCACGATCATCCCGTTATGGGCGAAATAATCATTGCTCTCGTAGGTGAATTCCCTGTTCTTGACACCGTTGACATACAGTATGCAAAGGTTGAATCCGCTGTTGCCATAGGCGTCCGGCAAAATGGTCAGCGTGAGTCTTGTGCGTTTTCCCTCGAACGTATGCAAACTTTGTACATCATCGTTTTTAAGTGACTGGGAGTGCATGATAATGTCATCCGCATAGATGTTCAATCCGACAAATGAACCACCGGACGGGGACGATATGGTGATAACCGGTTCGGAATAATCCGTCACGTTATCAACCTTATAGTCAAGTTCGAGAGTCTTCCCGGTGCGGGCGCATTCATTTTTAAAAGGGGAATATCCCATGCGCAGCGATGAGCCGGCCATAAGCCGGAGTACCTTGTTCCCGTCTTCGTCCGATTGCCAGCCGTCATTGCCCCAGTTCATATTCTCCCAGCTGCCCGGGATGACGGAACCGTCCATTTCATTTATGATTTCCTGACGATTCCCCTGCCGGTTGGAGCGGGTCTTGGGATTCATATAGAATACGGAGCCCGACACGGCCGAATATCCCAAGGAGTTGTTTACCTGATAGGTGATTGGGGATGTCAGCTCCATATCGACATCGAGGATATGGGCCGTTATTTCAAATTCCGTATTATCCATTGTCTCAATCTCCATCGGGAATGAGAATGTATGTCTGGCGGAACATGCGATACTGTCTTCTTCGGAAGTAAAGACATCCTCACCATCTTTTTTGATGGTGAATTTAGCGGAGGTAATGACATTGTCGCCATCGTACATCGCGTAATCGAACAATGAGTTCTCACTCCAGTTGGTCGCCCTGCCGAGGATGTTGTTAACGGCTACCAGCTTCCTTTGTTCGCCGGCTACCGCGCAAATGACATTGAACGATATCGTTCTTGTCTTGACCGTCCCGTCCGAGTTCGAGACATAAGCAGATATATTGAATACGCCTGTCACGCCCGGGTGGATTACAGAGTAATTGTAGGCGGTTTCCGTATATACGCCTGTACCGATCTGAATCTGGTAGGATTCATTATAATCCTTCCCGGTAACAGTCACATACAATGTTTTTGAAATATTACCGCTGATATTCAGAGGAAGCGTAATAGCACCGGTGTAAGCCGTCCACCATTTAAAGTTGTCCGCACTGATGGACAATGAAGTAAGCTGTACCGTGTATACAAATGCCGGAGCCGTCACTTCCGTCACTTCTCCCGTTACTTTGATCATTACATTGTTTGCTCCGGACGCCAGAAACTCCGCAACGTCAATACTGAAAGGAGAACCGGAACTGATATACAGCTGTTTGACGACAAGATACTCAGCGCTGTTGCTGTTTTTAACAGAGATCTGACAGAACCCACGCTCTCCGGTATCTTCATAAGGTTCGTTGGTGCTGTATCTTTCCTGGCTGATGAAAGTAAAATTCAAATGGCAAGGTTCCCCTTTGCTGGCTGACAGGCTTTTACTGTCCAGGTTATTGATTATACGCAGGTTTCTTTGTATCCCAGTTTCTCCACCTCCGCCGCTATGTGAGGAAATATAGTTCATTAAGTCTTCAAAGGTGGTTATAATAGATCCGTCCTCCGCAACTCCGGTGGGAATAAACACTCCGGCAGCAGGAGACCATCCATTATTGCCGTACAGTAATACGGAACCGTCTTCTGCCGTATCGGATTCAGGGGAGACATTCTTTAATTCTCCTATTGAAGAAGGAGTATTTGCGTTTTTCTCCAATTCCTTGACGGTATCGATCAGATTATTGAATTCTTCAGCCGACAGACGTCCGCGGGAATTCTTGCCTTCATTTTCTTCCTTATGTTCTATATTCAGTGCCATAAAACTATTCTCCAAATATTAACGGGAAGGCATATGGGAAGCCTTCCTCCTTGATTTCTATTTTTCCGCGTGCTGAAAGCGCGTGCATGATCAGGTTTGTCTCAAGCATACCGGTATCAGCCATGTCGCTTTCAACACGGCTGATCACGGTACGGGTGGTATTACCCTTGTCATCCGTTTTGCGCACACTTAAAACAAACTTGATATACCCCATACTACTTGTTCAACTGGTTGATTATTTCTCTTTTCACCGCAGCTATGAGACGTGAGTTCTTCACCACCAGTTCCATCGCCTTGCAATACCGTTCAGGAACTTCTACTGCTTCACTTGAGTAGTAGATCTGCTTTGCCAGTTCCTCAAAACCGATATCCAGCAGGATGCTACCGTTATACATCATTTCGTTACCGACCGTTTCAGCGGTGTCGAAGGTCTGTTTACCGCCTTCGAAAGAAGTCTGCGCCTCGATTCTCTTAAAATTGATTTTCATATTCTTTTTGTTTATTATTTAGGAGTTCCAAATATTATCAGCGTAAAGAATCTAGGATAGCATTTATTATTACCCGGATCCCAAAAGATAACGTTGAAAGAGTTTGTGCTAAGACCATTATAGCTAGAGAAACAAGCTTGCCAACTTTCGCTTTCTCTTTGTCCGGTAGGAAGCACTAACGGGTAATAGTTGGTGTGGCCCAAGTCATGCGTAAACCAGTATTCTCTCGAACTGTTAAGACTAATGCCTGTTATATTTATCCCATTACCCCATCTTTTATTTATACCATAGGTTACATCATTTCCATTTCTTGTGGTAGAAATTTCAAAACATCCCAGGACCCCAGGCATGCACCAGATATCATCAGACGATGACAGCTTCCATAAGCATCCTCCAGCAGCGGCTATTGCATAATTAGCTCTTCCGCCTTTTGTCTGATCAAATTGAGTACTTCCAAACGCATTAATCTTAACAGCTATATTTTCATCGCTACCTGACGCCTGAAACATAGAAGCCGTTTCAAATCCGGCAATGCCAGGCAGACCATTGCCAAGTACCGCTTTTCTTGTCGCAGTATAAGTTTCACCCATTGATGTTCGTGTCTTTTGTGTTTCAATGCAAATAAACGCATCGCTGTTATCATAATTAGATAATCCATATCTGTCGATTTCAAAACCGCCTATGCTGCCGGACGTAGCTGTCACATTATTAAGCGTTGCGTTATTAAGCGATACGTCATTAAGTACCGCATCATTCGCTGTGATGTTATTCATCGTTATATCCCCTGCTTCATTTACAAGGAATGTATCGTTAGCTATGATGTTGCCGTTGAACCTAATCTGATCTGCGGATATCACTGCGTTCGAAATCAATCTTCCTGCATCATCTTCCGTGATGAATGTACTGATTTCAGCCCTCTTTACGTATCCGTCAGCTTCGGCTTGTTCAGTAAACAACTGAGTGAAACCTGATTCAGTAACAAGACCGGATGTGCTGATATTGCTGACATGACCTTCTGCGTCAAAGGTTATCTTTTTAGATAACAGTACATTGAAATCATCGGTTGTTACCAATCCGCTCGTATTAATGTTTGTGATATTACCGGAATTATCAAAATGGATTCCTTCTACAAGAGCGGCAATAGAATCCTTAGTCACCTGTATAACAGACGTATTTTTATCTGCCGTTTCCTGTGCATCTCTTGCAATTCCCAGAGCGTTTAGTGCGTCCTGAGCAGCATCATACGCATCGCTGATACCTTGATTGGCTAGTCTTTTTGCCGCTTCGATGCCTTCCTCCGAATCCGTTACGGCTGCGAGTATCCGGTCACCTAAATTCTCAAGATAGGCAGTGGTAGCCGTTGAGCTAGGTTGCCAGTGTTTTATAGAGAAGGTTGTTCCTTTTGCCTTGGCAGTGATGCAGACGAGAGAGTCATTCTTATAAGAGATGCCTTCGCCGGAATAGGTCGCATTCGCCCACATATCGCCGATATCATAAACATCGGAATCCTTTGGCTGGGATACAAATACTCGTCGTTTCCCGTCAGCGGTATCCTGAGCCTTGGATGCGTCTTCCAGTGCTTTCAGCGTCAGATGGTCCGTTATATCATTCCAGCTCCATGAACTGCCATCCTTTTCGAATCTGTATCCATGTCCCGTCAGACGGTTATAGAACATGTCCTGCTCATGCATGGTTTTAAGTTCGTCAGTAGTCCAATCGGATGCCGGCAGGTTCTCCAGCGTGGGATCGTAGTCAAAGAACCACAGAGTGTATTCCTTATCCGTTTGCTCCCTGACAAGATCCATATCCGTTTGAAGGTCATTAATAGTATCGTCTATATCTTTCCCTGTGGCCTGATTAATGAACTTAGCGGATATCTCACTCAGTACAGTATTCAGGTCGATAAGTGGTTCCGGCATTGTATAGGAGTTGATACCTTTATATATACGAATGTAGGGACCGCCGACTGTTACACTGTCCCAGACGATTGCGCCTTGACGTACCGGATCTGTTTCGTTACCAAGCTGGACGATATTATCACCCACAGAAGGCACATCACTACCGGATGCGCAATTCGTTTTGGAGAGTTCTATATAATCATCACCACATCCGCTCACATAACGCCAATAAAATGTTGTTCCGGTCTTCAGTGCAAAAGTCTCACTGATAGCAAAATCACCGACTTCAAAGGTATTTCTGACAATCCGTCCTTCGGCATCGGTCGTTTTGAAATAGCATCTGTAAACGTCTCCCCTGTCCTCAACCTTGTTACAGATGATTCCACCATTAGTGTTGTACTGTTTCCCTCCTATATAGGTAGACTGCTGCACTTGTATCTCGTTGATGCTTAACTTTTTTCGTATGTCAACGAAGTCTATATCAAGATGATAATTACCTTGTTCATCTTTATAAATACCGAATCCTGTACTGCCGGTGGAGAAATTATTAGAAATGATGTCACCGACAAGCTTTATCTGTTCGAGCGTGGATGTCCCCTTCGCATTGATACCTTCAAGGAAGGTCATCAGCTTCTCAATCGTTTCAGCTATGTCTTTTCGTACATACCGATCATCATTGTCGTTGTTGCTGCCGATAATGGCAAGCTTGAAATGTTTCTTACCGTCAGTTTCAGGGATGCTGTCATCCTTTACGAGTTTATAGATCATTCCATTCTCAATGACGGAAACTACTTGTCCGGCATAAGGAACATAAGCCTCCGTGTCTGTATTACGGGCATAAACACGGGCTTCCTCCAAGGTTTCCCATACATCTGTCGAATCAATCGAATAAGCATTGACACGCTTATATCTGCCAGCGAAACTATCCCCTTTTATATTAAGTGCCATAATCAGTTCGTTTTAAAAGTGAAATTATCCGTCTCGGTGCTTGTCGTAGCCGTACTGAATACATACATTGTATATTCCAAAGGAGCACTTCCGTTAATACCTTCAACATTGATCTTTCGCGGAGAAGCTGCGGAATCCAAATCCATGAAGTTATATTGGTATCTCTCCAGTGAAACATCCTTGATGGTACCGTTTGGAATACAGATAACGAAAGTCTTATAATTGTTTATCGTAAATTTGTATGCACCTGCCCCCTTATACAGCCCGCTGCCGGAAAGTGCCCGTACCTCCGCCGAACTCGCAGGAATTGAATTACAAACTCCGGCGAACCACTTACGCCTCACATTTACACTGATCGTATTGTTTATAATCTTTCTTGATATATTCCCGTCTTCACTGGCACTATATATAACTGTTGCCTTATATGTCTCACTTTGAGTATATACACCTTCCAACTGCCTTACAGCCGTTTGTACACCGCCTATTTCTTCAGAGAAATTCAACTTATTATTAGATGCATCGTCATAAAATGCCGCCTCCATAGGACCTTGACCATTCCTAATAGCAGTATATGTTATAAATCCTTTTTGACTACCGAATTCGACGTCATTTGCTGTTGAGATTTTACTCTTCAATTCTCCTGTTGATTTTTGCGATACCATTTTAATGAAAGCATCCTCTATTGTAGTTCCAGATAAAATGATATCACCTGCCTTATAATAACCGATTTTATCGATCGTAACCATCACATCTTTTGAGAACTTTGTTACAGTATCCACCCCATCATACTTCTTCCCTATCTGCTCTGTTACATAGTCATTAATAGCTCCGATAGTTGTCGTATACCACTTCTCTGAATAAGGTTCCTGGATTGGGAATAATGCCCCCTCGGACAAAAGCAGACGAGGGAATTCAACAAGTCGAGGGGGCACTGTAAAAGAACCGACTTCAGGCACTACAATTTCAAGTGCTTCCGATGGAAGGTCAGTTCTAGGAAGATTCAAGAATGGTTTGGCATCAGCGTATTTATAAGTAAAAGTATAGTTGCTGGGCAACTCCTTATCTGTATAAGACACATTACTTTCTACCACTATGATAGAACGAAAATATGAGTTGATATAAAGATACTTTTTCAAGGAAGGGAAAAAGTCCAATAACCAACGGCGTTCTTTCATGTTCAGATATCCTGTATCTTTTTGAAACTTTCGAATAGTATCGACACGATATTCAAGGGAAACATCTTCAATTTCAGCTATATTATGTGTATGCTCTCCCGTAAAATCCGAAGAGCCATAAGCCCGAAACGTATCGATACCTCCTAATGAGTTCTCAAAAAGCACCCATTGTTCGGTTTCCGACTTCATATCCGAAGCATAGTATCGCTGTACATAAGTCAAACGCTCTCCATTCAAGTTTTCAATCCATACGTCATAATAAGCAGGCAGTCTATGCTCCAGCCTTTCTGCTACTGAAGCATATTGTAATGGAATAGTATATGCTTTTCCTGTTTGTAATTCAGCAAGATCAATATCATTTTGAGAAATGACATTGCCCGACTGATCAGTAAAATAAGCATGAAGCTTTGCTTTACAGTTTAATGTTGCATAGTAAGTAAGAAATTCCGGAGAATAATAAGTAACCGGTTTTATGCTTGGCTGCCAAGTCAGAAAATTCTGCGTAAGAAAGTTCGTTGCTGAATCTGCAAGCATATCAACACCGGTACGAATAGCTTGGAATGTCACTTGCGTGCCTGATATTATAGCCTTAAAAGTAGACACCAAAGAAGGTTGTTCATATATCACCGATGAGTTTTTGAACAAGAAAGACAAACGTGCATGGACAATATCCTTTATATTGATGATAACAATACCATCTACACCTGGAGAATAACTCCGGGATACAACTTCTTCCCCACCCTGTTGGAGTACGAACGAAATTGTATCCGTAGTACCGATACGAAACTCCTTAATATTTCCGCTTAATGATAAAGCATCAGGTTTCTGTAAAATGGTCATAGCTCTTTTTTATGACGAAATTAACGGAAGCATGTAGCAAACTAAAGGACAGAAAACATATCAATAAGGAGACTTTATCGGAGTAAGATTAGCCACAACGCGATAATAATTTCTTTTTCCTTGTCTGTCATCCCAACAAGCTGCGTATGATCGCTCATAATATACCCCTCCTGCAGCAACCTGCTCCTTGGTTGGAAATGGAGGGTAAATAGCAGGAAGAGTATTGCCGCTTCTAGCAGCTGATATTTCGAACTTAATTAGTTCTGCATTATATTCAGCTTCTGAGATATCATATACGTTTCTATTTAATCTCCAGCAAACAGCATCATCCCTAAGTGGAAATCGTTTTTCCTCTGCAATGGCTGAGTGTACCGGTTCGTACAAACGGGTCGTATAAAAACTGGATTCAGTCGGTTCATTATCTCCCCCGATACAATATTTAAGCTTATCGATAAAAAGTTCCTGACCGTTAATGATCACTTTTCGATGTGAAGGAATAGTCATCTTTTGATGATCAGACAATAAGATATCACCTTTAACCTCATGCATTGAATTTCTCAGCAAGTCATCCAAAGAGCGATAAAACTTCTCATAGATTCCGTCGGGACCATTGTATAGCAATGAATAATCAGCAAACTTCTCTTCACTATTCTTGTAATTTGTATTTGTCCCGATATTATATCCATCAGTTCCTTTATAGATTAGACTTAGCATTGGGGCCTGCTCTTTATTTGATGCCGTTTCATCAGGTTCGGCATCTTCACTTTCTTCGGAGGATGACGAGTTAATTACTAAGGTGGAATTTAACGAACGGCCTTCTCCAATATAGGGAACATAAACCAGTGAACGTTTATCTCTTAGGGCGGAAGGACGGTCCGAACTTGGAAATGTTTCAAAGACCAAAGAGAACATGGCATCAGGACAAGTAATTTTCTTCTCCTTCAATGAATTATCTCCATCTAAATAAGGTATATTGGCAGAGCATATACATTGTTTTACAGTAGAATCATCTGTAAATCCTATGCGGTAATATTCTCCTGTAAGTGGATATAAGCAGGCATTAGGATATTTAGCTTTCAGATCTGAAGTGGAATCATAAGTATCTCCCTCATCTGAAATAACGCTTTCGGAGGAAAGATTTACTTTTTGATATTCCGGCACATTAAACCCAAGTCCGGAAGTCAAGCAATCGGTCAGATCCGTCTCAGCTTTCATTTTAGATACATCATTAAAAAGTTCGATTGCCACAGTCCTCGTCACTTCGTCCGGAATAAATTCACATAAGAATTTCTTTCTAAATACATTCAGGATAGTATTGCATTTGCAATCCGGGACCAAGTGCGAAAGCAATATAGTGGAATTTACAAGAGAGTCGATGGTATTGTTGACAAACACCATCGACTTAAATGGTTCGGTCACATCGAAGAAGTTCTCCAGCAAAGTATAACCGAAGAAAGAAAATATTCTCCTCAAAAGGTAAGGTGCACGAATAAACGGACTCATATAATACCCCGGATCCAATTTGATTTTAACATCATCCACCTCCTCGACACGTGGAAACACATTATAAAAGTCAAGAGTCCCTGTTTTAGTCCCTTTGATATAGCCTTCACTATCCATAAATTCAAGTCGGTTTATATAGCGCCGTGCATTATCAAAATCGACAAATACCGGGAATATTGAAAACTGAGGATGTTCGTTCGTTAATAGTGATCGGCAAAAATCAATCCCTTGCTGTACCGTCTTTACTCCCGGAATTGTTTCATCTGCAAAAACGTCCCGTAACGATGCTTTAGATATCTGAGACAGGAATGACCCCTCGTTCAGATAAAATGATGTAGAAATTGTACTCTTACGCTTAACAGTCAAGATAGCCTGTCTGCATGCCGAGAAATATTCACCCGATGAGATGGTAGCCTGAATATCAGATGGCAGCTTCCGCATCCCTGTTATGTCCGGATAGCCCAACGCTTTCTGATTCCAGTCCGAATCAGGTATATCAACCGGCAATGTCTGTTCTCCCCATTCATTGAAAAACAAGTTAGGACGTTCAACCTCAAGCTGTGTGCCGGGAGTAAGCTGGTAAGCTATTCCCGTTTTAGCATTCGTGATTTTCATACTTTATCCTTTTGATCCGATTAAACGACTGCGATCACGGAGTGTCTGTTTCTTTTCAAAGTCACTTAGAGCAACAGACGCATTAACTCCCTTCTCATCAAGATTAATAATAGCTTGAGCAAACTTTTCCATGAGCTGCGGTGGCAATGCCGCACCACTTCCGTCATTTTTAGGACCGGGCAATGGATCCGGTTGAGAAATACTTCCTCCAGAAGCAAAACCTGCCATTCTTGAACGAATGACCTGATTTAGATCTAAAGTTCGAATGGTCCCGGCTTGCTGCGACTTATCAATCATATCAAGAATAGGGGCTACAGTCGGATTATCTACGGCGGCATTACTGGCCACCCATTCCTTTGACTGCCCAGCCGGTCCTTCTCCCACGATTACTGTCGGCTTGTCTATGAATCCACGCGCATCCGGATCATAGTCAGCATCGGCAAACAGCTTTCCATCCTGAGCACGACGTACATCAATCTTACCGCCATCTTCACGTCCTGTTGCAACCCGTTGCCCGGAACCTTTCGATGAACCGCTCCCACCGGAGAGAGTCATATTCTTAACCTTTTGTCGTTCAGCATTAGCCGAAGCAATCTGAGCAATACCCGTGACTCCCATGAGGGCAGCAGCTACAGCTCCGGCAATCGGACCAAGATCGGCGAAAGCCTTCATTATAGATACGGCAGTATCAGCGATGATTTGTGAAGTTTTGATAGCGAAGTTTACATCTGCATATTTCTTCTGAATATCCAGTTTCTTTTGAGCCTTCTCCTTCTCCAGGCGTTCAACCTCTTCCGTATTGCCCTGTGCCGCTTCAATCTCCGCATCATATTGAGCATCTACGTTATCCATTTCAGCTTGTTGCAATGCCTGAACAGCACCGGCAAACAAATCTGAATAATAGTCAAACTGCTTTTTAAATGAATCACGTTTCAGATTTTGAACAGCCTGTTCATGTTCCTCATGAGTAAGAGTCTCATTGTCCAGATATTCTTGCAGTTGCTGAAGCTGCATATCATACTGTTGCTTTTGATTTAAAAGCCCATACTGATTCCGAATCTGATTAATACGGTTCTCACTATCCTGAACTAACTGTTCTTTTGCTTTCAGGTAAGCAGCATCAAGTTCCTTGGTATCAACATTCTCTTTTTCAGCAAGTGCCTTCCGTGCCTGATAAGTCGCATCCAGCACTTTCATTTGTGCCTGCAAATCTTCTCCGACTGTAGTGAGTTTAAACTGACTCTTAAAATCCTTAGTCAGATCATTCATTTTAGTCTGAATAGCCGCACGTGCATTCGCCGCTTCCTGATCAGCACTAAGTACAGCATCATTTGCCTTTTTCACGGCATCGGCTTTCAACTTGCCATTCTTCAGTTCAAGATCATTAATGTCATTCAGATATCGTTCTTCAATAGCCAGCCGAGTCTCCGCACTGGCTGTATTCAAAGAAAGTATCATCATATCATACTGTTCCTGAGTGATACGTTTATTCGCTAATTCACCAGTCAAGAAGATTTGTTGAGACTTGGTTACCTCCTGTTCTCTACTTAAATCTTCCTGACGCAGTTTCTCAACAGCAGCGACCTTCTGTTTCTCCATTGAAACTTCCGTATCGATCAACTTAGATTTCGCATCTACTATTTGCTTTTGATATTCAGATTTTTTTGCAGACTTCGTAGCACTACTTTTGAACTGCTCAAGCAGTTTGATCCGCTTATTATAATAGTCCTGATCAGACTTAAGAATAGCCAAATTGATTTCTTCTTCCGCTTGTTGCTTTTCACGACCGACTAAACGAATCTCATTTATTTCCGCTTCATGATCAGATTCTTGATTCTTGAGTGCAACAGCATTCGGATCTGATTTATCTTTCTCTGCATTAGTCGACGGGAAACGCTTATTATAAATCTCTTGAGCTATTTCCTTGTATTGGTCAGATGCGTTCTTCTCATCCTTTAGCCATGCTGATAGCATGGATTTATTCATGCTATTGAATCTAGCTTGAGCAGCTGTTAAATCTTCCTGTGACTTAATCTTATCTTTGACAATTTTCTCTATACCGTCTCCAGATATCATGTCGAGTTGCGCATTGATACCGGCTAGATCCGTCTTTAGTGCTTCAATTCTTGCCGCATTAGCATTTATTTCCGCATCAGTCATCTCGCGCATACCTTGATCCTGAGTATTCCCATATCCTGTTCCACCGGCCCAAACTGTCCCTTTTTCATTTTGAATTATCAGTGAGTCCATTTCTGCCTGCGCTTTTTCCCTCTGAGATTGCAGATTCTTTATTTCTTCTTTATGAATAAAATTCAGACGGGCTTTCTCAGCATCTATATAATCATATACTTTCTGTGTATTAATAGAAATAACATCCCCATATTGATTCCATTCAGAAATGGCAGAAGGAACAATACTGGATATACGCTCGATCAATGAGTTCAGTTCCTTTTGTTCTTCAGCATTAAGATCAACTTTTCCAGCAAGTTCTTCATAGCGTTTTGTCATCCCAGGCAGAGTTGTCTCTAAATCAACAACCTTCTCTAACTGGTTCTCAAAAGCATCTGACAAAGGCTCAAATACTTTCGTTATATCCCCGACAAAGTCCGTAGCCCAAGAAAGTCCTTTTTTGAAGAAACCTTCCATTCGCTTACCAATCGTATTCCATAGATTATCTAAAGTATCCTTCAGATTAGACTCCATTCCCTCAAGTTCTTTCATCTGAGTACCCATTGATCCAGCAATACCGTCTAACTGTCCCAAGCTCAGCATATAATTCTTTATAGCTTCCTCGGAATTCTGCACTTCTGTAGTGACACCTCTGAAAGTGTACTTAACTGTATTCCCACTTTTACTTGCCTTGATACCGAACTCTTTCAAACGTTCATTCTCCCCGGTCATGGCATCAAGTATCGCCTCTATGAGCTGATCTACGCTCTTACCTTGGGATGCAGCCAAGTCACCAATATTCGTAAGTTCCGAGGTAGTAGGCTTAATTCCCCTGTTGACAAGTTTAATATAAGCCTCTGTCCATTCTTGAAGGGATCCCGGTGTATCGGCAGCAAGCTTTTGCAACATCTTCATTGCAGTAGCAGCCTTTTCCTGCGACTGAAGGGTATTACGAAGTACAGCTTCATATTTAGCAAACTCTTTTCGGGTGGCGTATGCATTTTTTGCAATATCCTTAAGATATCCTCCCAATTTGACGACAATAAAAGCTACGGCCACCGCCTTTAGTTTAGACAAAGCAGTTTGTGTCAGGTCAAACTCTTTTTCCACATTTTTGCCTGAACTTTTTAGTTCTACCATTCGAGACCGTACCTCACCCAACCTTTTATTTAGCCTGGCATATTCTTCCGGATCCGCAGCTTCCGACATATCATCAAGAGCAGCCGTTAACTCTTTAGCTACCTTCTTTAACTGCCTACCAGTCATGGCATTTATATCAAGAGAACGAGTGAGTATACTAATCTTATCATTATTGTCAGATACCTGATTAGAAAGTGACTTGCACTCCTTTTCTAAATTCTTATACTCCTTTGTACTCTTTTTCCCCTGAGCTTCAAGCTCAATCATAGCTTTACGTCGTTCTCTTTCTTCCTTCTTTAGCTCTTTTGTAGCTTTAATCAAATCATGTATTTCCTCTTGAGCTTCGCTAGAATCTGCGGAAACCACATACTTTATTTTGTCCTCAGACAGATGTTTCTTTCCCATATTACCAATTTTGAGACTGTTCATAGATTAATGCTTGCTCCAATTCCTTGCGAATAGAAGTACGAATCGCTTCATTGTAGCCATAACGGAGTTCCGGGAAAGTCTCATGGTAGAGTACTCCCCAAACTGTGCGATTATACAATGCCAGGTTGCTTCGAATATGACGAGAAATGCGATCATTTCCCCTCCGATATCGAATGTCAAGGTAACGGAGATACGGGAAAATACGAATGAAATATTCTTGCTTTCCTTCAGACTCCTGAATTGTGAATGGTCTGCGTTGTAGGCTTCCCAGCAACTTGCCCGAACGAGTATTCAGGTAAGTACGAACAACATTCTCTTGAGTCTCATAAATAAGATTGATACCTTGAGAAATGATATCATGCACAAATCTCTGTTTGACTAAATCTTCTGAAATCATATTCGCTGTTATTTTCAGCGAATGTAGCAAGTAGAAAAAGGAAGGTAAAGGACAAAAAATATCCGGAGAGGAAATCTCACTCTCCGGATACTAGCTTATTTGGAAGGTTTAAGTTCAAGCATCCACCGAAAGTCGCATCCCGATGCTCCGGGACGGTTCTGGAACTTAAATCCGGCATTTGTCATTGCCTGGAAGATCTGCTCTTTCGTGATATCAGCCGAAGGATCCAAATGCTTAATAGCAATATAAACTTCATCAGTAGAGAACCAATGAGTAGTATGTCGTGCATCAGATGCAAGACGAAAAGTTGCTTGTAAGCCAGCAATATAGATGCTGATATCGGTGATTTTCTGTTCTTGATTATTCATGATTCATAGGTCTTTTAAAAGATGATATATGTTGTGCCAGATAACGAAGATTACGTACAATACGAAGACAATCCTCATCTGATTCTAAAACGGCAGGGATACCTTCATCAATAACGATATCTATAATTTCGTTAATTTGATTCAATGTTTCTTCAACATAGTTTTCTTGTTGAAGAAACTTGATGGCACAAATAGCTTCGGGAGTAATAACAGCTCCATCAATGTTCGTTGCCATTGTACTATCCCTTTGATAGGTCACTATCTTATCGACGATTATTCCTTTACTTAAAGACATGACTGACCTCCTTTCTGAATTGAGATCGTCATATACTCTCCAGGAGCAACTTCGATAGAAGTTTTGTTACCCGACTGGGATACGAGGTAAGTTTCACTGTTTTCTGCAAGCAGATTAGCAAGTTTACTAAAATAATTCTGCAACTTGCTTACCGGCACTTGGACCGATTGATTTTTCTTTTTCATAACTGTATTTGTTTGACGTTTCGGCAATTATAAGACATAAGAACGGCCGCCGTTTCCCATGTCGTCAAACAAATACAGATTTCCGCCCGAGAGCAAAATTGTATGGGAAAGGCAGCCGCCTATTTCGTATATATCGTATTCCTAATATCGGGAATACGATTGGTAAGGGCATAAAAAAAGCCCTCGAATTTCGTGAGCATTAACCGAAGCTCGCGGCACGGAGAACACTCCGTATTTGTTTGACTTTGCAAATATGAGGATAATATTTGAATATGCAAAAGAAAAAACTAGAATTATTTATATACGTCATCCCATGTACCCTTTTGTTTCTCCTGTCTCTCTCTTAGCCTTTCTTTTTGAACTCTTTCTTGTTCCTTGTACTTACCTAAAAGAATTATACCATTCATTATAGATTCATCTGGAGCTAAGTCTTTTGTTAAAATATACCTATACGTTTCTGCGCCTCCTTGTCCCTTTATAGCAGAAGAATAAGCTGTGTGAAGCTTCCAGCCACGATCAGCCATATAATTAAGTGCAGTTATCATTGATAAGAAATCAATCACTTTCCCCTCCTCATCCACTATTTGATTATCATCTGAAGCTTTATAATAATATCCCTGTTCTCCAAAATCAAATGATATTTTAATACTTTTTCCTGAAAGACTCCCACTACCAATCATCTCACAATAAACAGTATGGACCTGAGCAAACGAAACAGTGCTGCACAATAATAGCAAAAGAAATATTACCTTTTTCATTTTGTGTGTTTTTAAAGTTATCCCACAAAGATAAGATTTGAAAAATAAGGAAACAAAAAAAGCGGAGTTTTTATTCCGCCTTTACTACACTATACCTTCTATTTAAGAATCATCTGTACTTTTAACTCACTTCATACGCTTTATGCTTAAAATTTGTATTAGGAAAGAAGTTTACTTTTAACTGATCAAATAAGGTTCCATCTGGACGAATATTCTCAAAAAAACCATAATCATCTAACCATAACAAATATTCTTTATTCCCATAAAAAACAACATTATAAAACATAACAAATAATTCTTCATTACTCATTTGGGCCTGTATTATATCAATATATTCTCGTTGTTGCTTTTCATTAAAAGCACTTTTGTGAACCAGTTTGATTATATGATATAAATGACGAAAATAATGCATATCAGAAGATATATCCACATGTGGAGATGGTTGATATCTTTCCTTTATAATTTTTAAAGCATCATTATATTTTAGTGCGCTTGAATAATCTGGTGATCGTAAACCTATTATACTACCTTTTCTATGTATAAAATGTCCTTTTCCTAAAGAGGCTAAAATTTCTCTCTGAATTTGTAACATATTAAAGAATGTGCTGTCAAATTGTAGTTTATAATTAGAAAAAGCCTGGTTCTCATTAGCTACAATCTGACTCCTATTGGCTATTACCTGATTCTTATATGCTATATAAATAAAGATCAAGGATATATAGGCAAACAAGGCCGTGATGCATGCAGAATAATCACTCCAATCCCTAAGTTCCTCTGATATATCGCTCCCTTTGAATTTTAAAACAAATAATATGAATGAAACTGATACTATCAACGTAAATAGCACAAAAAAACAAATAGCTATTCGATTCCAGATTGTTTTTTTCATGACTCCTCTTTTTTCTTTTCGTATTTTTCTAACTCATCAATCAATAACTCATAGCAATAGGTCATCTTATCAGATATCCAAATAAGATTCTCTTTCGTTAAATAAATCTCCATGTTCCCATCTGGTCTGTCAATCACCTTTAAGAACTGATTAAGCCTATGTATTGCCTCTATGTGACGCAGTTCATCTGTAACTCCGTCTCTATGCACACAAGCATTCCTTATTTGCAGAAAATCTTTAATACATCCCCAAGAGCCAATCCATAAAGAACTAAGTTCTAATCCCTTTGCAGATCGAATTGCTTCACAAGCACTCTCTATTACTCCTCCGTATGGAGGATCATAGCCTGGAGAAACTATTTGAGCTAACTCAACCATTTTCCTCTCAAACTGAGAATATAAATACATTAGTCCTGCATTTAATACACTTCTCAATAACCAAAAATTATAAACTTCTTTCTCCTCCATCGCAATATTAGCATAATCAGACTCATCTTGACAGGCTGCATAACGTTGGCTCAATTCTATTTCTTTATCATTAAACAGCTTCACATTATGATCTAAATACTCACGAAATGTACCGACTATCAATTTCCACCAATCTTTGAGATGCCAATATCTCCCCATTGTAATAGTAGTATCATATATCATAACATAAATATTATATCATTTTATACTAGTTATTGAAGGAGAATCCTCTATTATTTTCTCAACTATTTCTATTTTCTCAACATAATCACTAAGATTATTTTTCTTAAGCAAAACAATTAATCTATCTTTCAAAGTATTCAGTCCTGGGTTATATGATTGTATTTCAAACATTTTCTCTGCCTCTGCCCCCACCTCTGTACCTACAATTATACCAGTGGATGCTATTGCAATATAATATCCATATAAATAACTACTATAATCCTCATCAGGAAATATTGAAGCAATCTCTATAAACGACAATCTTTTATTTTTATCTTTTGACAATTTAACAGCGTATAATAAGAAAGTTCCTAAAGGAGAACCTGACAAAGCAATCTCTAAAGCCTGTTCTTCTGATATCTTATTGCTTGACTTATTTTCTCCTATTTCAGCAGAAGCTTTTAATATCCTTCCCTCTAACAACTTATTTACATTTTCTCCTATTGAATCTATTTTTTCTGTTTTATGATATATATCAATCAGTAATTCAGACAATTTATCAATTGATTTATTCACATCATTCGATATATTCCCCATCACTTTCGCCGATTCTTCTATTTTTTGAGGAGTATTTTTCAAAGTCTCATAGATTTCTTCAAACTTACCAGATGCCTTATTCATTTCAGCTATCGAAGAATCAATAGTACCAGGCACATCTTTTATTTCATCATGTAAATCCCGAAATTTATGAAGAAGACTATTTATAGAGTCACTAGATACTACTGACATTATAATAGCAATAACAGACAATATTATTGATGATATTGTAGATGCAAATGTAAATTGATCAGCCAACACTTTATTTGAGCAATGCATTAAAGCAAATTGATTAATTACAAAGAGGCTTATAATAATGATAGCACACCACAAATATGTCCTCTGATTTATTAATTTGGCAATCTCGCCTTTTAAAGGTTCCTCCTTCTTTTTCTCTTCCATTATTACCGAATAATTATATTTATAATATTTTTGTCGCAATATCAATCTGATATACACGCAAATATAAGTAATAATTTTTAATCTAAAGAAGATAATACAAAAAAAGGCTTCCCTTAAAGGAAACCTTTTTCATTTGAAAGCTGTGTTTTTTAAAGCGATGCTTCCTCAAGTGTCAATATCTGAACAATTACGAATTCAATTATATTATAATATTGTACTTCATACTATTATTATTATTTTTGTATCAAAATCAATGAGTTATGAAAGATGAATATAAATTAAAGCAGCTAGAAGACAGAATCAACGAAATTTCTGAGAATTTTGACATTCTACAAGATTCTATCAATCGGCTTCCAGCCATAATTTTAATATGTTTTTTATTGGGGACGATAGTAGGATTCCTCCTATAAACGATATTATCCCAATTATAATATTTAAGTTTTTAAGACGTATATTCCTCTCCTTAAGATAAAGAATCTCTCTTTGAGACAATTTCATTTTTTTCTGTTCCTTACAATATGCATCATAGGTACCATACAAATCAATTGCCTGATAACCTTTAGGCGTTATTTTAACTAGAGAATATATATCTACAGAATCTTGTTCCTCTATCATTCCTTGCATAAAGAGACGCCGGCGTATCAACATAATTTTCTTATCAGTCTCTTCTACTTTTAAAGGAACTAAAATGTTATCCTGAATTGAAAGATAATCAGGTACATGATATAATGCTTGCAGAATAATATCTGCTAATCTATTATCATCCATCGCTCTAATAATCACAAATTAGATTTGTTTTTCAAGAAAACGCAATAGTAGCCTTATTCAATTTAGATGCTACATCCTTCAATGCGTCCATCAAAACGCCTAACTCCTTATCCGTAAAGGCAGCAGCCTTACCATGAACAATATTTCCGTTCAGCCTCTGATAAAACCAAGAGGCGCTTTTCCCGAAATAGTCCTTAGCTAAAGAAGAAACAGAGATATATGGCAAAATAGGTTCCAATTGCTTTCGAATTGAAAGTGTCCTCCGTATATCTGCAACTTCATGACGCAGACGTTTAAAATCATCACTAACACCCGCAATTAAGTTCTCTCGTTCGGTATCATTCATAGAATCCATCAGAGTAGAAAGTTCACGATCAATATCAATGCGTTCTACTTCAGAAGCTTTCTTCCATAGTTCTTTTAATTCAAAAAAACGTTTAACCTTATCCATACTACCCATCTTTAAAATTAAACAATCAAAAAAAGGAACTCCGCTCCCTTGGCCTTTGGGAGCGGATTCCTTTCTACCGGAGTTGTCTACCAAGTTGCTTGATTTCATCCTCAAGCCATTTGATTTCCTTATCCAGTACCGCTTTCATGTTTTTGCTCCGAGGAGCTAATTCATGATACTTGCGGAGATAGAAAATGAGGTCTCGCTCTAATTCTTCTATCCGAGCTTTTAGCTCATTGTCATTATTCATAAGAGCTCTTGTCTTAATGACAATACAAAGATAAGGTTTTTATTATCAATAGCAAAATCTTTGATAATATTTTTATTATCACATTAATTATTTAACACTAAATACATCTGAAAACAAAGATGCCCTCGCGAAACACGAGGGCACAGCCTGTCATTGACAAGCAAACTTCTACACCACAAATATACTACTTCTTTCGTAGTCTGTATATCATCCGACCAACAATAACAAGCGCAAATACTATAATAACACCTAGCGCCCACCCGCCAAGCTCCATTTTAAGGGTTTGCCAACGAGTCAATCGCTTCTCAACCGGATAAGGAACTTGAATGCTATCCGTCTTCAGAATTGTATCCGTACGATTAATAAAGAGGTATTTATACTCGACCTGCTTCACATACTTATACACGGTATCCCCCTTGATCAAATAGAATATACTATCATGCTTGTAGATACTGTCATATCTGACACTATCACGAGTCTTATACTCTGTTCTCACCGTTTCAACCGGAATGTATTGAGTACGACAGGACGACAAGCATATTGCTGACGCTAGCAATATGATAAACAAGTAGATTAAACATTTCATGGTCGAATGACTGTATTACGCAAGAAGTTGGTAAATTCACTCCGGACATCAAAACATGGACACGCCTTGATGTATTCTGCCGGCTCAACTTCACCGGATCCGTCCAAATCAGGAGATGTATCACGATGTCCCAAAAGATCGACTATAGGATACTCCTTACAAAGCTTTGCAACCAGTTCACGCAAAGCTACCTTTTGTTTTGGAGTACGAGTATCAGCAGGCTTTCCACTTGCATCCAAGCCTCCAATATAGCAAATACCAATCGAATGCTTATTGTAAGATGATTCACTAAATCCTTTCGTATTACAATGTGCACCGTCAATAGAAAGCGGACGGCCGTTTTCTACAGTACCATCAAGATCGATAACAAAGTTATAGCCGATCTGATTAAATCCTCTCTGCTTGTGCATACGATCTATATCTTTCGCACGCAAATCTTGCCCGGTACGTGTAGCCGAGCAATGAATGATAATAGCATCAATTTTCTTCATTTTACTGTCCATTTTTTATATTAAAAGTCACTGGGTGGTTCACGTTCCGGGCATCTTCTGACATCACATCTCCGAAATTCCGCTTCTTTCAATTTCAATTCAACTTCGTGCCGCTTATGGATTTCGTCTAATAAAGTGGACTGAGTTTCCCGAAGCTCGACATAAAGCGCATCTATCTTTATGTCCCGTTGTGAAATACGATCTTCAAGCCATTTAACTTGTTTCCGTTCATTTTCATCTTCCATACCATCCGCCGAAGCATCTTCTTTTCGAAGCTCTACCTTTCGATTCATCCACCATTTAACAAGTTGCTTTATTCCTTCAACACCCCCTAAAGCTGTTGCTAAAACTACCCAATCATTAAACTCCATATTATTCCCGATTTATTAGTGTCTTTAAATTAAAGATATCACTCCCCTCTCTCTCAAACATCAGCGTCCACCCCACTGAAGAAAATTCTTTCGCCACAAATGGCTTTATCTGACAAGAAAGGGATAACTCTTTCAGCCAAGGAGTACGCGCCTGATCTGATAACATAATCGCTCGTAGCTGCTGCATCATGGCGAGAGTACATCTCGATTGTATTGCTTCCTCTATCAAGTCCATTTCAGCGGATTTCGCCGCGATAGTAACAGCCATTTGCACTTCATCCTCGATATTATTCTTCTGATCGCGCTTAGACATAATATCACCAATTTCCACAAATAAGTATGTTCCGGCGAGAATGCTATCAACACGCTGCTTAACCGAATCGAAACTCTGACCGAAGATATAATAGTCTAATCCGGTGATCCGGGAGTAATCAGGCATTTTTTTAATTTCTTCCTGAAGAATCCCATATTCAAGAAGTTCACTTCTTCCTTTTGAAAAGATCTCAAGCACCTTATTGTGATCCGGAAACTGAGCATAATATTTTAGAATCTCGAAAATCATACTATCTGTTTTATTAATGAAATTGGTAATCCAGTATTCTTTGCTATATCCACATGCTTTACGTCAGCATAATGCATGCTCTTTACCGTTTCTATGAGCTTCTTACGAAGTATAGAAAGGTATTTAATAATATTCATCTGTTCAACCGCAGAGATATCACCATACCCATCACTACTAAGATTGTAGAGAGACTCAAGAGGGCCGGTCGTTATAGGGCTAGGTTTCTCATGTTCACCGGCTACTAATACCCAAAACTCAGTTTTAGTAAACAGAAAATTGACAAACGAGGAAAAGTTAAACGCAATACTCTGCAAAGTAACTAATGACAAGCGTTCAAATGACTTAGCTAATGCATGTGCCGACTCCGAATCATATTTTCCTGGATGATATAAAATAGCCGCAAGAAGTGGCAGCATTGTACCATCACATCCCAGCATAGAACGGGCTTCGATAAACTGTAAAGCTGTCAGAGAGCACGTTAATTGACCAAAGCCAGTATCAACAACATACCCTTTATACATCTGCCCATGAATGCTAACGAATGGAAGCAGCTGTGCACAGAAACAGCTATTCAAAGTAAATTTATAATCCAGCTTAGACAGATAACGGGCAATTGGCATCTTCAGTCTCTCCGGAGGAGTTTTCTTCGCCTTGGCAAACTCATCCTTTGACAAGTCCTGAAGCGCAGCATCATGATCCGGATACAAAATACGGAAAATAAAGTCTACCTGTTCGCCTAACCATGCTAAATTAGACATCGTATCTTCATCTTTAAAATGCGCTAATCGATGCGATTCCCATCCCATCACTCGACAGACATGTTTTATCTGTAGCATGGCCGGTGACAGCTTACCAGAAGTAACAAGGTTCATATCGGCCATAATCCCTTCAAACAATTCCGGGGTAAGCTCCTCCCAGGAATTTGGAATTTTATATTTCTTCTGATGTACACAAAACTCTATCATGGCATCAATTGTATCTTGTCTTCAGGCAGATTAAAGGATGTTTCCGTCTCTATATCGGTATCCTCAGAGTCAGTCAACAATAAGTCGACATCTTTGATCAGGCTATTCGCCTGTTCCCGTAACTCGGCAGACAAGCTCAATAACCGTTGCTGCTCTTGAGTACCATATCGCATAACCTTTGAATCAATAAAGAGATTCCGAATCGTTGACGGAAACTCTAAAATGTCGAACCTGGTTAAAGCAACAGATACAACCATCTTTGCTAATGCCCGATTAATCAATGGCAAAACCGAAGGTTTATTCTTTGCACGATCCACATATCCGGATAAAATTTCTTCTAAGACCTCTACTTGGATTGGTATACAGCGGAAAAAGAAGAGATATGACAGATCGATACAATACAATAAATCAAAATCTTCCGTTGTCTTGATCTGCAATTTTTCAAGCATACGATAATACCTGGTTTCATCCCACCCTAAATCCTCTGAGGCATTCAGAAGAGAAATTATAGAATCCATTGCATTATAGTAATTTTCGTAATAAGCCCTCCGGAGAGCTTCCTGCTCATACTTGTAGATTTCGATATTCGCCTTGCGTTTACGAACTACATCAAAAACAGTATCATTTGCCATAGTGAGATTAGCAAGTGCCGTCCGAAGATGATCGTAAAGCTTATCTTCTTTTTTCTCAAGAATCTTCTCATACACAGGAACGCTTATAATGTTAGCAATCCGCTTATAGGCAGTAACGGCATGGCTATTGAGTGATGATAAATTGGTATTAGCATCAATGCCAGGAACAAATTCCGCAAATCCGGAAATATCGGAAAACAAATCTTTCAGTATCATGATTGCTGTTTATTTAGTCGTTCATCAGGAGTTACTTCTTCTTGCCGGCTGGGAGTCTCACGATAAAATCCGAAGCGATATCCTTGTCTATATAGTTCCGGAAAGTTTATCTGAATAGCCATATTGAAAGGCTCAGAGCATATTTCATCATCCGGAGTTAGTGACATCAGGTATATCAGATAATTGTAGTATACATCAGCTCCTGACTTCGATATGACGCCATCTTTTGACACGGATGAAATGGAGGAGTCGAGTCCGACCGATGACAAGAGGACTTCGTCAGCACGTTTATCGTAGGTAATAAGAGCATCAATATACTCTTTGTATTTCAGGTCCAAAACCTCAAACTTCCAACGCTGTTCCTCACCAGTCCCTGTTTTAAAACTCATGGTAGCATAAGCTTTTCCTTGATTGTCCGCTCCAGACAGATACTCACTAATATTACGAAGTTCCTGTTTGAGATATTTTAGAAAGTAAGATTCTTTAAACGCAATTCCAATCTCAATCCCATTATAAGTCAGAAGAGGTTCATTTTTACTTTTCCGTTCCTTATTCTCATTACATATCTTTGTTATCTGAGCACGTTTAGATTCAGCCCATGCATTTGGAATTATAATATGAATCTTAGCGGCCAAAGAGTTTTTAAGGAATGAGTTTATGTAATTCGCAGTGTCATTCGATCCCTTGATGTATGCCTTAGTCCCTTCATGTGTTTCATTTACTCCGTAAAACTCACTAACAGACTTCTCACGATGATGGGAAATTGCAGCATACTTTATGTTTCGGATATCCTTTATCGCCATGCGTGGATAAAACAGATATTTAGAAACTCCATAGCTCCAACGCCCTACTGCGATATGAGTAAAGTCCTTATAATTGATTAATTCCGTGATTACATCCTTTTTCTGAGTAGCTAATCGACAACGCCTGTTTTCCATCAATTCAAGTCCTGCAACCGGACGCTGTTCACCAATACGATTGCCTAGCGTCATACGCCATTTTACAAAGTAATCCCGGAAATAATAGTAGTTCTTTATATTCCCTTTTGCTACCTCTTTATAATCAGACTCCAGTCCCCGGTCTTTCCATGATTCAAGCCATGCTGTTATTTCAGGACAGTCTATCCACTCTTTAACAAGCTTCCCATCCTTTATACTTTTGATATATATAGCCGGACCTAAGCCATAGAGCATATTAACTTGTTTTGTAATCAATCGAGGCAATAAACGATTCTTCTTGATATCTGCTTCGACTTCTTCACACTTCATGTTATTCTCTCCGCGTGAGCACACGTTGAACCCTCCTATCGACTGCCAGTTGTAGTCTGCAGGAAGAATAATATTTGAATTAATGAAACCCGGATCCTTTAATCCTGCGGTTGGATTAGTTCCTAATTGAAAGGAAATTATATTGCTGTCGTCAATATAGCATCCATAATTTCCCATCATCTCTACACTATCACTCATAACCAGTCTATTTTATGCAATTTATACCCATCTTGCGGAAACCCCATGTAACGAATAAGTATACGATAACACATCTTAGGGTCAGCATTCTCATCGTTAAAGAGAAAGAAGTTCTCACTATCAATACTGAAACGTTCTTTCGGGAGCTGTGTCCGGAACGTACACCTTTCCTTCACTACTAACCTCTCAGAAGCCTCCCCCTTCTGCCTTGAATAAGGAAAGAAGGCAATGGTGAAGCACCCATTTGGCAGTTTTGATATTTCTTTTGCCCACTGAAGGGCTACTATGCCTGACATCGTCGTTTCCATGACCGAAATTACCGTTTTTGCTCCCCTCCTAAAAGGACGTCCCCGGGTATATGTCATATTTCCTTACAAAAGGTCGATTTTGCACCTCAATCGGCTTTCTCAGCGGTGCGTGGAGAATTCCGTCTTTCGTTTTTTTCTATTTTTATTTTCAAAAAGTCTTTTGACTGACAGCCTGTGATTTAGCTATAGAAACGATGTCAACAGGATAGTATTATACCAGATTTACACACAATGATATCACCTTAACCAGTACACTATAGCCCTATATTGTCAGGTAAATCATCCGGGATATTACTTAATTCTCCTTGTATTCTATCACCATATAATCCAAAAAGCAGGTAGATAAGTGCAGAAGGAAGCTGTGTTGTCAGTCCTGCCTGATGTTTAAGAGGAACTTTCACCTCCGACGACTTATCCAACTCAACACGACCATCTGTTTTCTTCAATGGAGAAAGAGGAATAGCACTACAAAGATTCGGGCATTCATTCTCATCTATTCGACACACCGGCAGTGCGTTACTCCGTTCACCGAATAATAGTAATAGAAGCTTAAATTGTTGCCAATGATAAATAGTAGATTGTCCTTCGTTCATGAGCTCAACAGAAAAGCCATAACTTTCCAGTTCCCTTTTCAATATACGTGCATCAGAAGTTATTTTCTCAAGATCCTCACGACGTTTATTCGCTGCCCGGTCATGGTAAAGTACAATCTGTTTATTAATCGCGTCAGCTCCGAAAAACTCAAAGATTTGCTTTGCCAGTTCCGGTTGTTCCGCCGGATAATAGCAAGTGAATTCTTTTATAACCCGGAGTTCATGCCCATAATCTTTCTCTTGAGCAGCAACAATACTGGAGAAGTGTCCTGGGTCGTATCCTAAAAATATCTTATCACGTTTATCGTAATACTTCAGATACCTAGATGTTAAAACAAAGTGTTCCCGCAAATCCAGTTTCAGTATTGATTCATAACGATATCCATCAGAGAACTGGTGCTTATCCTTTCGATAGTTCGCAAAGAATTTATTAACGACCTCTTTCTTCCTGATTGCACAAATAGAAGTTAAGAATTCATCTATATCAAGCGATTCAAGCTGCGTTCGAAAGAACTTGGGGCCTAAGATATCCTTATTAGAAAAAGAAGAAGCCCGAATATAGTAGCTCGCATTCCTACGCATATCTGCCAAGCGTGGTTCCCAAGTGGCTATTATTCGTTTTGCCTTTTCTGTTTCCAAGCGAAGAGATTCGATTATCACAGGATTCTTTTCCTCTTTCATTCGATGATTATTTCTGTATATTTTGTACAGAGCAGCTTGGTAATACAAAGAAGCGGATACTATCTCATTGATAAGCTCCTGATTAACGTTATTCTCATATTCTTCATACCAGTTATCTTCACCTAAATCGAGACGCGCCGTATCAGATACCCCCGTTATTCCCTGATAATAAGGCGACATGCGGATAGCTGCAGAAGAGCCACGCAGGGAAGGGAATAATCGTGTCTTTAGCTTCTCACCCTTATTATGCTTCATTTCCTCAATGAAAGCATGTACACCACTTCTACCGGCAACAGACTCCGGCTGATCAGAACTCACCATCTGAAGATGATGTCCATTCCTAAATAATATGCTGTGCTTTGGATATGCAATCGGATATTGAGGCTTTTTAAAATGAGAGGGTATTTTACTTTCTCCCACGATATAATCAATTCCATACTCAAGCATGGAGCGCCGGCCATCGCCAACCGGTCTAGAAAAATATGCCTGAATATTTGGCCATACGTTTGTCATGAGGGCTACGTATGTCTTATGTACCAAGAAGGAAAGTTCTGCCGGCATATCATTGGCGACACGGATAATACGTGGTCCCATCACACCTTCAGTCTTACCTGTTGCACGACCGGCTTCTACAATGAGTACATTCGGATCAATAACATTTGCCCGAATCTGCATCGCATTCATGTAGTATTCCTCAAATGATGCAGTTAAGTCAAAAGTCGTAGAACCTACACTAAGCGATTGTGTAGACTGTGAATATAGTTCGATACCCATATACTATTCCCCCGTCTCTTCAGGTTCTACAATTTCGGCCTCCTGAATATCAGCATCACGCAACAAACGCTTCTTATCCCCTTTTTCAATAGGAAGAGAATCAATAAGATTGATATAAAACCCTTCATTATTTTTTCGTGCTATCTCCTTAATTGATTTCTTCTGGAAACCTAATTCTTCCGGAGTAAGATTCGGGGATATCAAGAATACAATGCCAAGGTCACGATCCGCTTCGGCAATTTCTGAAGCTCTACGCCGGCATTCTAAAGCTGCATTATAGCATTTCTCCTGAGTCTTATAATCTCCCCTTACAGCGCACAATTTCGCTAGATCCTCATATTTATCTGCATAATTAGATTCCCAGACTTTGATAGATACATTATTATCGATATTAAAGTAGTTTATAGCAGCGTAGATACGAGCCTTACAGGTTCGCTCATCAATATTAATTTGCTGGGTAGCATTGATCCGTTGCCGCAACATCTTTGCCGCACGTGTGATGTTTCGCTCGTATTCAAAGATCTCTGCTGCCCATTGAAGCTGCTTTAAAAATTTCTGTATATCCTCCGGAATACCTGAACAACGCCCAGTCGTCAGGAACTCCGAAATCAGATCGGGATGTATCTTATCAAGGGTGTCTAATTGCGTCATACTCCAAATAGTTGTTTTCGAAGGTCTAGTTCAATACGTTGATTCTTTCGCTCTTCCAAAGTATTAATGGCTTCAATATCACCGGCTTCAGCTTTCTTCGCCAATTCTGCATCAATATTATATTCACCTAACGCACGGCCATTATTATAGGAATCATAATATACGTCTCCCGGCAAAGTGATCCGGACGATCAAAGCCAATTTTTCTTTTCCACGTAGTCCTAATAGACTGCAAATGCGTTGCGGAGTGTATCCAAGTGCACCAAATGTGTGTACTTGCAATACATATTCCTCACCAATTAGAATAGCTTTATCCACATCAGATGTGGGAAGTAATACATCTTTCATACTGATTTCATTTTAGAATCTTCTAGTACTGATTTAAATAAAGCCTCTCTGTCACGGAACCGGCGAAGATGTTCTTTATCCTGCGACCGTTTATCTTTACGATCAGATCGCTTAAGAAAGGATTCGTATCTGCGAATGTTATCGGAACAATTTTTATATCGCCGCAAGAATTCTAACGGATCTGATACACATAAGCGTTGTAACTCTGCTCTCTCCGACCGATGAACAATAAGCGGATGTTTATACCGGAATATCGCAGTGTCGTTATACGTTTGCAGCTCGGAGAATGCCAGTAAGTTTCGGATCCGTAGTTCAGCCATATCGATGACTGCACGCTTGGTCGGTTTCTTATCTAGTAATTCATCGAGCTGCTTCATCTTTTTCCACGTGATCACACGATCATTATACAGGATGGTGGCTATTTGGACGTTTTCGTCTTCGAGGTTTTCCCAGTCGATTTGCGGGTACTCTTCGTGCTTTTGCTTTTTGGAGCTACCTTGGCAGGTTCTTTTTTTTTCTCTTCTTCCAAGGCTTGCTCTGCCTGTTCCGCACGGTCTTCAGCTTCTACTCTTGCCTCCTGCTCCGTTTCAAGTTCCTCCTTCAGCTCCTGATTCTCCTGTTCCAAGACTTCTGCATTTTCTTCTTTAGCCTTTTCACATTCACGGCGATTCAGACGAATCTCATCCTTAGGCTTAAAGTCCAGCAACGTATATAGGATATCATTCGCATAACGCTGTGGGTTACGTGCAAACATCTTAAGTTTAGGATGTGCCGGAGCAGCCAACTGAAGCAGACTTAAATCCGCTTCGGCTGCTGCTGAATTACGTAACTCATTAAAATATTTGTTTTTCTCCTTAAATCCGTACATAACTTATGCTGTTTGAATTCGACTTCCTGAAACTTCAATAAGAGTAGAAGGATCCAAAACCCGGAAGGTAATAGAGGAACCAGCCTTCGCCGTCCAAGTAGCTCCATCTTCCAAAATAAACGTTGTACCATCAGCTATTGTAGCAGCCTTATCAGTACCCATACCGTTTAACGTAATAAATCGGCCTTTATCGTTATTTGTCAGTCCTGTTACTGTAGCAATAGCATACGTCTCGGACGAACCATCCGGAATCTGATAAGAGTTATTGGTTGCTTTGATGGATAAAGCTGTAGCGCCTGCTGTATGCACTTCTGCCGGAGCGCTTATAATATCGCCAACATATTTATAATACTGCATGACAGATGTACGTTCAAAGGTAAATGTTACATAGCGACCATCCTTGTCATTTTTAGCTTCATACGATTTTAAAATCATAGGCCTGTCATATTCACCCAAAATATACCATTGATCTTCTCCAATCTCTTTAAACAAAACGACAAACTTACCACCCGCATGATCTTCGATAAAATTCAATAGTTGATCACGCATGCCTCCCATGATGATGACAAACTGATTGGTTCCGGACGTGGTTATATCACCTTTCTCGCCGTTGCCCACATAAGTGGGAATATCATGTGCCTCAAAGTATTTCATATATTCCCCGCCCAGCATCGGTATGGTTGCAACTTCACGATTGCCATTAGGCTTAGGAAATTTCACATCCGGATTGATTTGGTGAACATCGATCAGATAAACCTTATAGGCGATGTTAGAACCATGTGTCACTTTATCCGAGACGTCATCAATACTTCCAATTGCCATCATACCGGCTAAGGAGGTACCTGAAAATCCTGTCATACAAAACATTGAATGATCAGGATCCAGGAGCATACCAACAACAAAGATAAGAGCAAATAGAACTGCTAAAGACAAGAATAATCTCATCTGCATTTTGCGAGCATATTGATTTCCCTTTTGATAGGGATTACTGATTTTATTAGCTTTCATAAAATTTTAATTTTGTGATTAGAAAAAAGGGTGGGCAGAACACCCACCCCCTGAAAACAACCCTATTATGAACAAAAAGCACTATCTTACACCAGGCAGATTAGGTTGCAGATCTGCATTTACAGTACGAGTTCCCCCAACGCAACGCTCCAGTTCACGGAAGTTACCTTTACTGTTTAGAAGGACAAGGATATAATCACCCACCTTGGTCGGAGTATAATTCGCTGTAATATCTGCAAACTTACCAGTCTTAGAAATTGTAGAGGCATTAGTCACTGATCCGCACTCAATAAGATATGCAACACCTGCCTTCGCATTCGTGATATCCGTAATTGCAGTAGCTTTAGTATTTTCAACTGTGACTTGCCAAAACCCAGTTTTAGCATCAATGGTAGTAGCATCAGTTTCTACATCTACAGAAGGCTTATTCATGAAAATCTGCTGCCATTCATAGTTGTTTGCAACTAGTTCTTCATGTGTCTTGAAGCGACGTCCCAGGAATGCTGCCGCTGTACCTTCTTTCCAAGTTGACCAGCATTTCACCATTTCCATATCGTCTTTTGCTTTGAAAGCCATCATTTCGCCAGGAATGTATTCAAGGAACTGAAGGTTACCCGGAATGTCCAGGAACATCAAGCAGCTTTGTCCGAGGTAGGGCAGCCACTTAATATGAAGCGATGTATCCGGTACAATATTCAAATAGCTGTCAGGTCCAGTGAAGTCAAGGTCTTTACCATATTTAGCCCGGCAACCTTCTTTCCACCAAGTTTGATGCAGACTATTGAGGTAAATAACATGTTGATCCAAATCCATGTCCTCTGTACAGTTTTCAATGATATCAGCAACAAATTCCTTCACTGCATCGACCATCGTTTCTTTGGTATATGCACGATATGCTTCGTCATCGTGCAACAGAATCTTATTCTCATGGAAATAGCGGATCAGTGTATAAATGATACCAGTAGAAGCGTTCAAGAAATGAGAAGGAACACCCGATTCAGGAGTAGCATAAATACCACGAATGCGACGCTTATTCTGCTCTACCTGGGCCGTTTCCAGAGAATTGACAATACAATACTCAATCAAAGACCACTTGATAGGATCAGAACCTTCTTTATTGAGATAAGCGATGTACATTCGTTCCAACTTCTTCATTGGTCCAAACTTCATCTTGATCATTGCATCGTCAACATGACCCATCTCGTTCTCAAGCTTCATTCCACCTTTCCAAACTTCACCTTCTTGCCAACCTTGAGAAACTTCATCGAAGAAAGTATTGAACACCAGGTCATGATCCTGAATACCATAGCGGATCGGGAAGAACTGAGTTAAATCACGTGCTTTCAGAACATGAGCAATCAGAGCATCCTGACGACGAATAACATACTGATCACCGACCTTTGCATCGTCTACACCAGCAAAATCAGTAGAAAACTCACCTGAAGCTAATTTTACCGGATCAAGCAAATGGTTCTTATTCAGATATTCATAACGCCGGGCAAGAGACTTAGAGAAAGCAGCTACTTCCTGGAAGAAAGCTTTTTCCTCGCCTTCCTCTATCTTAGTGGAAGAGTAATCAGGATTTTCTGCAATCTTATTCCAGCGTTTCGACATGTCAAACATCGGCACTTCAATGCCAAAAAGATGTTTTGCAGTAGTACCAGGACCATTTATTTTCATTGTAGTAATAGTTGTTGTAACAGCAGCAGCGTTGTCTTCCGCTGTCTGATCTGCCATTGTTTTGACTAGCTTCTGTAATTCATCATTCTGTTTCGCAACGTTTTTAGCCAACTCAAGAATACCTTCCGGAGTAGCTTCTGATTGAACAGGACTATTTCCTGAATTACCTGGCGCTTCAGATGCTTCAGCAGGAACGATACCAGCCAATAAGGATTGTAACTGGTTCATTTCTTCCTGGGACATCTGCTGTTTAGAGTCAGCATCCATATCTTCTCTAAGAGTTGCTTGAAACTCCTTCTGATAACGGGTAGCAATTGACGCCACGTCCTCTGATGTAAGTTGCTTATCTTTTGCCTTCTGTGACAAATCAAGAAGCTGTAAGACCTTTCGTAGTTTTTCTTTAAAATTCATAATTAATAAAGTATTTAATTAGACATACTGATTTATTTTATTTCGGAGGGAAATGCTGTCCAAATATTCCTGCCCACGCAAATTCGCATGGGCAATAGCTTCAGGAAGGGTCATTACAGAATCAATCAACCCATTATCAATCGAATGTTGAGCATCAAAAGTTTCACCCTGAAATACCGGATCATCTTCGAGGAGAGTGGCAAGCTTAGGACGAGAGGATTTTACCTCGTTTAAAAATTGAATAGCAAGCGGATCCAAAACTTCTTTAATATACTGTTCCGGATGACCGGAACGTAAATCCTCGAATTTCTTATTCTTGAGTGGAGATAGACTTGATTTTTCTTGGATAAGTTTAATTCCTAATTTCTCATAATAAGCAGAGAAATCGTAAAAGCCGACCATTGTACCAATACATCCGATTTGATCGTTATTCGTCAATGCATGTATTCCATTAGCACTATGACAAGCAATATAGTAACCGGCAGAAGCACAATACTGCTCAACTAAAACTTCGACAGGTTTCTTGAGTGAACGCATTGTCTCCGACAGGCGATCTAAATACCAGGCTTCACCTCCGCCGGAATTAATATGTAGGAAATGCACAGATATTGAAGAATTGCTCTCCGCAGCAATCAAATCTCTCTCAAATTGTTTTGAGGAGAAATACCAGGAAGAATTAGATGTAATTGTACCAAATATACGATGATAAGCGATAGATCCTTCAGGCAGTTCCTCTGATGAGAAATCATTGGTTAGACTTATGTCTTTAAGTCCTGCAGTACATGCTATTTCTTTTTTAAGTCGGGCAATCGCTTTGTCCACCTGGTCTTTATAGGTTGGTGGATCCGCTAAAAAGAAAAAAGCTCCAGGCACAGGATTCTTTTGGTCCAGGAGCGGAAAACAATCCATCATGGCAGCAGCATAAGCTTCTGCCGTGATGAAGAGCTTAGATGTGATAAGTAAGTTACGAAGAAATGTCCTATTCATTGTAGCGCATCTTTTCAGCGAAGGTAAAAGATGAGAAGGAGGCTATGAAGGACCGTTTATACAGGTAAAAATGGTGAATGAAGCATTTTACAGGATATTTTCAATGTTGCTGTATTCAAGTTTGCCGATATTGACACCAAGGCTGGAATCTCATCAGATCCTATCGTAATATTCTTTTCTGAGGAATCACGCAAGTAAACAACAGCATATCTAGAAATAGAAAATTCCCGAAGAGTATCCACATCCGGAGTTTCAATCGTAATATCTTTGCTGCAATCAAACAACTTACCAGATGCCGAATCAGCAATGGCAGGAGCAAAAGAAAAAGGATCAGCAAAAAAACGATACTCTTCCTTCTTCATTTTCCGAACAGGTTTTACCCTCAAAATAATAGATAATTCTTTCATAATCAGATATGTATTTAGTAATCAACAAGTTCGCCACACAACGGACATTTTTTCGCCATTTTGAGACAAGAACAATAGTTTGGTCGGTTATTTTCTAACAGAATTTTAACTTCTTTTTATATTCTCTACGGACCTTTCTTTTACGCATGTTTTCTCTCCAACGATAGAAGTTTTTTAAAAGGGCATCTTCAGAAACAGAGTCAATGCAATAAGAACACATAAAATGGTGTACAACATCCAAGTTATTTAAAACATGTCCGTTCAAATCATTCTCATCCATTGCTGCATGAAGTTCACGGTTGAACATACGGCGTATTTCTTTCTCTATCATCTTGACGGAACTAGGAGAAAGGAAATTATAAACTTTAGGATCCTTACCTATTCGTCTTTCAGGTAGAATGAATGTCAGATTACCACTATCAACAGGAGATTGATTCTTTTGCCGTTTAGCCATCAATGTCCAAATTGTATGGTAAAGATCTGTATTGTCCGGTATTCTGAATGCTTCTTCGCAACCATTGTTATACTTTCCACGTATGTATTCAGCCAAATATGGCTCAATGTTAATACTTGTCGTAATCATAGTCTTTTCTTTTAAAGGATATTTTCTAAATGCTTTTATTCATTTTTGCTTCCAACTGTCCAACCGTCCAACAGTCCACCCTATTACTATCATATTCTTCTAATTATCAATCTATTAAATTTTCAGCAATGCTATAAAATGGCTGTTGGACGGCATCCTACATATCCAACATAAGGTTTTTCGATGCTATTTTGTTGGACAGTACTAAATTTATTATGTTGGAACGTAGAAAATAGTAAATCCAACATGTCCAACAATGTCCAACAGAACAACAACTACTGTTGTATATATATATACTACTTGATTAATATTATACTACTATACTACAGGCACTTACATTTTAAAAAGATTTCTGTTGTTGGACGGTTGGACGGTTGGACGCTATGTTTTGAAAATTACCTTTTCAAAACTCCTGTCTCTTTGCTTATATTTTCTTTAAATTCAGGGGGTCCGGGGGAATAATAACAATAGTCATAAATACCAGGATTGATTCATATTGAGAAATGTCCGTATTATTATAAAAGAAAATACTCCTCTACCGACCGAAGTTGGAGGAGGAGTATTTGTCCATGAGTACGGAATACTAAAATGGGAGAGGCTGCTTCGCACTATCGTTTGATTCCGAAGAATCATTATCTGAACGTAGAAGATCAATATCATACAATTCTCTAAAGATGTCATAGTTAAGTGCAATACAACTAGAGTTTATCGTTTTTTTCTCCATCTTACGAACCATTGTGTTATCAGCAGTTACCTGTGAGCTATCAGAAGACGGATTTTCAGCAAATCCACCACGCGGTACTTCAACTGTATCATAATAGTTAAAACGCCGTGCATGAATCAAACCGATATAACTAGGATGCGAACGAAGGTTTTGCTCAATAGTAGATTGTGTTGATTCCTCACTATTATAAGAGCTACGTGCAAACTGTGTATAGATTGTACTTAAACGTAAAAACAATATCCGGGTCCCTGCCGCAAAAGCCACTTCTTTCTTATCTCCTCCAGGCATTTTGATCGTAACCTTATCCGGAGTATCAATAGAGAAATCTCTGCCTTCCCGAATCGCTTTAGTATCAATCATCACATCCATCGCCTTGAAGAATGTAGCCAGCTTGTCGGTTTTACTTATCAGCTCAACCTGGAAGCGTATCTTATTACAAGCTATTTTGAGAAAATCTTTATAGGTAAATGGCAGTTTCATATCAGTATGGTTTTCAATTAAATTACATGTAGCCAAAAATAAGGATGCCGTTTTCATCAAACGATCTATCTCTCCTGCATTAAGCAACTCAGCCTTCAGTTCATCATAAGCTTGTTGCTTGAGTGCCCGGAATTTGTCCATGACCAAAGGTCTGAGTTTTAAGATCTCGAAAAGAACATTGGAAAGACCTATCTTATCCGGATCCTCTATCTCTTTTAACTGATTAAACAAATCCACTTCCTCCTGAGTACGGTTTTTGGGCTTAGGAACTTCACATACTATGATACGTGACATAAGTGCATTGTCGTCACGCTGTGGGGTCTCCTGACCACATAAGATAACAGGTGCATACACTTTATCATTTTCAATTTCTTTCCCAGATGTACCTTTTCTCTTCTGCCGACCATCACCATCATAAACGATACCTTTCAATGCTTGAAACTTAGCATCTGAAATATCCTTATTATTGTACTCATCAAGCACAACCGGCATATCACGAAATGTGCTCATCAAGGTAGACATAGCTGCATCAGTACCAATATTTAAGTTGAAGATCGGATATTTAGGAGAAATGAACATAGAACGGATAGAGATAGCAATTTGCGTTTTTCCTGAAGACATTGGTCCCATAAAAAAGGGAGCTGTGAACAGGCGGTCGATACAGTGAATATTACTTCTAAAGGCACACATGATAGTAAATAGGATAGCCCATTTTCCGTTATCATTAATCTTATATACTTGATCCATCAGCTCTGCCCATTTCTCAAACGAACATTGCTTCTCAGCAGGAATATCTTTATATACGAGCTGGGAAATCATCTCGTATTTTTCTGACTGCCGGCCGGATCCCGCATAAATAGTAGAGAATGCCGGCAGATAATAGTTTCGGTTATTATGCATCACCACGCCTAATTCATTGACCGGATCAAATCTTGGGACTTCATCCACAACATGAAATATACCATTTGCAAAAGCATAAAACATGTGATCCTCACGTCTCGATGTACCGTCAGGTTGTTGATTTCCATAGGTTAGTACTTCAGTACAGGTTACAAAATTTCGACTCATATATTCTTTTATTTTAGTCCAATGTTTTTCTTCACCATCGGTAAAGTTAACAGCTTCCAGGTTTATTAATTTTTCTTCAATTGTTGATTTCTTCAAAAGTGCTTTTGAAGGAACCTCAATGTACAAAGGCGTTTTATAATATTTGCGATTAATTTTAAGTACTCGTTTATTTGCATCATCTTCATCGGAATAAATATGTAGAAGGGGAGTCATAAAAAAGTCACCCACCATCGTGTAGCCGGAGTTGTTGCTATTCCTAAACATGTAGCACACCGGTTCTCCATTTGCATTTAGCTTTGGATAAAAACCACATTGCTTGTGCATAGCATCATAATCCGGATTGTCAATAACATAAGCAGGCAGAGTATTAGGATCATAATCTTCGACATCGTCATCTGACCGCTGGGCATTGATGGCCATACGCGACTTCCTTTTAGACAGATAAGGTTTAAGTATCTCATTCAAAGCGCCTTTTGTTATTCCGAGATTTTCGTAATAGTGCTTTTGATTAACGACTCTTACAGAATCATCTGCATAACTAATTAAATCCGCACAGCGTTCAATAAAAGTAGTCCGTTCTCCAAGATAAGTTTTGAGAAAGCGTCCATACACCATCACATAGTAATTAATATAGCTCCAGGGAACTTCTCGCCGATGAATCTTACCCTGCCCATCTTCCTCTTCTTCCTCATCCTCAATCTCATCCAGATCAGACGGAGGAACAACAACAGTAATATTCGTCATTCCTGCACGGTAGATAGAAGACAAAGCAAACATATATTCAGACTCATCGCCATCACCATTCACCGTAATACCATACGAATCTGTTGTAAAAAAGGTATACACCTTACGAAGTTGCTGTATATCCGTGATTGAAGGTATACCGGAAACAAGAAGAACTGGAGTGTCTCCATATAGCTTAAGAAACAAATCGAAATCAGGAGTCAGTACACATGGCTCCCCTTCCTTTCGCAATTCCTTTATTAATTCTATTCCATGAATCCCTGACTTTATTTCTTCCTTTTTCGGAGCATCTTTCACATTCCGAAGAAGATCACGTATTTTACGCTCGATAATTTCCGTATTAAGATCAAACTTTGTGGCCATTGACCTGATATAATTCAGTCGCAAAGTTTCAGAAGAGATACATGCAATCAGACTACATATAGTGTTGAGAGCTTTCTCTTTCATTTCCGGATCATCAAAATCCTTTTCAAAAATATCGGCAAAATAGGATGCAAAATCAATCCGCCGATTCATTAACCATTTTCCTGTATTTTCTTTTTCTTTAGAGGCTATGTTATCGGGATCTTTCCCTTTAGGAAGGATTATACATTGAACTGTAAATCCTGCTTTCAAAAACAATTCGCAATTCTTAAGCGAAGCTTTTAGCCCGGCATCATCAGCATCATAGACCAATGTTACACTCTGCGTAAACCTAGATAATAACCGGATTTGATCCAAGGTTAATGCAGTTCCTGAACCAGCAACTGTATTTTCTACTCCTGCAGCATGCATCGACAATACATCAAATTGTCCTTCTACCAGATAGACGTTATTCATACGTCCAATTGCTCGCCGTGCTTGTAAAAGCCCATATATCTGAGATCCCTTTCTAAAAAGAGGAGTGTCACTGGTATTATGATACTTACCAGTTTTATCTTTAGGAACTACAAAGCGACCTGTGAAACCTGTTACATTACCATTCAAATCAAAATAAGGAAACATGATCCGATCACGGAAGTTATCATAGACCCTTCCATTATTCTTATCCTCCTTCAAGACATCGATTCTCGTTAATACAGATTTAGAAAATCCGGCTTTTAGCATCTCTTGAGTAGCCTGATTTCCTTCTGGAGCATACCCGATTGCAAAATCCCTTATTACTTTATCCGTTAATCGAAAGCCGCGCTCAGCAAGATAATTCTGTGCTTCTGGAAGATGTTTCTGAAAGAAAACGACCGTTCCTTTCAATGCGATCCGCATGGCCTCGATATCTTTTGCCTTGCGAGTTTCTTCTTCAGTCAGTTCCTTATTTTCTATTGCGATACCGGCTTTCTTTGCACACCATTCTGCCGCTTCAGCGAAAGACATATTCTCATGCTCACGGATAAACTGAATGACATCACCTGAATGACCACAAACAAAACATTTATAAGTTTGCCTGGATGGACTAACCACCATTGATGGACGCCTGTCATCATGAAAGGGACAAACTCCATTAAAATTTGATCCGGTCTTTCTTAGGGATACAAACTCCGAGATAACATCAACGATGTTCAGTGCTGATTTGATTCGCTCAAGTTCCTGTTTACTTATCATAATTATTCTTCATTAAACATACTTAGCTGCCTTGCCTCAAATGCCTCCTGGAGTGTTAGTCCAAAGTATTTAGAAAGCGCAAGGTATTCTGATTGCGTAACCTGCTTGCGGCCGTAATAAATATCCCAAAACCGCATTTGGTTAATTTCGACTTCACGATAAAATTCCCGTGTTGGAGAGAAATTCTCCGGATGCCGGAACTTAATACGCAACATCTCCTGTACCAAGTTTCGTTTGACCGTTTGCCCTACAACTATCTTCTTTCGATGCATAAATAGTTGTACGGCCAACGGTGATTTTCCAATATGCTTAGCCATCTCCTCAAGTGTTTTTTTACCTGCGTTTTCTCGCACGAAGCATTCTTCTTCTTGTTTCCATTTCCCATTGTTCATACGACTCTTTCCTCCATATTTGGGTAAAATCTTCATTAAACTCATATTCCGGATGCCTGTATATATACAGACAACAGAACTTTATAAATAACTCTTGATTCTCAGGTTGTACATCTGTAATATCATAGAACTTATTAATGCCTAGTTTTTCAAGGGCTGAATAAACACGGGCTTCAAATTTGCAGAATTCTTCCGTGCCGAGACGAGACAGATATTCATCAATCCAACCGCAGCCGACAATCTTATATTTCTCCAAACTTTCGTTCATATTACAGCATTTGTCTTTCTGATTCTTTCTGTTTATTAAATTCTACAATAGTCATCAGAGGTAAATCATATCGACGCTGTCTCACATTGGATTGCAAAGAAAAGCAACGACCAACAGCATCCCATCTGAATTTCTTCTCCTCAATGATCGTTCGACGATTACCAGAGATTGTTACTTTCTTAGGAATACTAACACGTCCCTCAATTTTACGCACGTCTTGAGAACCGTCAATATACACAACCTTATCAGCTATATAGCCACAAGAAATCATGGCTGTTTCAAATATTTCTTTTTTGTACATACTAGTTTTCAGTAGGAAATTGGTTCATCATGTGTTATTTCAGGGAGGGGAATTGTAGAACTGACTTTATTGGAAATTCTACAATTCCATTCTATTTCCACATTAGATATAGCTTCCATAATCTTTCCAAAAAGGCGAGCTGGAATTTCGTCGCAACAAGGGTCTATAAAAGATACACGACCTTTTTCATCTATACGATACCGCATTAAAAGTTGTTTACGGTCATCTTTTTTTTTCTTTTTACTCATAGTCTAATCAATATTTCTTATTTTATCTGCTAAATCCTTCACTTCCATTTCCCAACGAATCTTTTTTATAAGCCAATATGCTGGTCTGTTGGTTAGCCAAAGAAGTATATTCATCATAGTATTTTATTTCCTTTCTTCAAACATCCACTCTGACCATGACCACATATATAGCTCACGTGTACCACTTCCTTCATTATCTGTTAAAACATATTTTCCGTTATCACTAATATGTCTTACAGTAAGTTCCTCACCACAATGCTTTTGCATATTATAGCAAAATACATTCGTATCATTGTCACTTAGTACCAAACCAAAACTATCTTTATTCTGATTATACCACTCTATAGATTTGATACGAACTTTATCGCCAATCTTATATTTACTCATAACTAATTTGTATTGATTATTCGTTTATATTAGGAACCTGTCCAACTTTTATATAGTAGTCAATGCTTTCAGGTGCAGAGGGTATCTTTCCTTTTATCATATCAACTACATAATTCCATGAACGCATTACGTTCCGATCTAAACATGATTCTCTTTTAGGGGAATCAAGCGCATTTGCTACCATCCGAAGTGTATCAGCTATTTCTTTTAGCTCCCAAAGAGGGACTTTTATCATTTTAGTCAATTCGCTCATATTTAAATTTTTATGATTTAACATTCTGAATACTCACACTGTACGTAGTCGCCTTACTTGAAGACTTCCCAGTTTCGTTCTTATACGGACGGGTAAAGTCTCTAATATGGTCGAGTACATCATCAATCTCAGTATCAACAAAATCTTTGCGTTTCTCCCATTCCCCACAAGATGGGTGATTCATGTCCACCTCTATTTTTATAGTGACTATTTTCTTCATTTCTTTATCGTTACGAATTAAAATGCTTGATAAGTTCTTCGGCTGTTGCCTTGTGAGTTTTTGAGTAGTCGAATTTAATTAACTGGAAATACTCTTTTAGTTCAAGAAGAGAATGGATATCGCTGATTACCCATTTCTCACCATCAGTAAACCATTGATGAATATCTGAATCATTTCGCAGGGATGCTAAAGCAAGAAACAAATCCTCACTTTCTTCACAATTAATGAATCCGGCTAAATCATTCAATTCACCGAATGATATAATGTTCGTGGATACTCCACAAACACAAGGATATGTAATATTCTCTGGTATTCCATATACTTTTCTGTCGCCTATACTTTTTAATGCTATCAGTAGACGATTAGCGTGATTTCCGTCTTTAACAGCCATATAGCATGGTGTTGTAAATCCTTTATTTTTCTTCATTTCTTTTCTTGATTTGTATTATTTAAAAAATCCCAATTCTTTACTTAGTCTCTTTTTTGCTATGTCTATATAGTTAGGATTAAGCTCAGCTCCTACATAATAGCGGTTGAGCTTCCTGGCAACTACGGCCGTAGTACCAGAACCCATGAATGGGTCAATTACGATACCATCTTCAGGGCAGCCCGCTTTAATGCAATCAACTATCAAATTCTCTGGAAATACTGCAAAGTGTGCATCTTTATAAGAGGATGTTGGAATGTGCCAAACTGAACGTTTATTAGCTTTGTCTGCATACTGATATTCACGTGTCGTACTCTTCCGGAACATCGGATTGGATTCCTCCAAATTGTTAGCAGTCGCAAAAGCCTTATATCCTACATTCTCAACTTTGCCAAGCCTACTTTTTACGCTTTGAGAAGCTGTCTGCTGAATAGATTTACTATCAAAATAGTATTTTTTACTCTTTGATAAGAGAAAGATGTATTCATGCGACTTCGTACATCTATCCGTAACACTTTCCGGCATCGGATTAGGTTTACTCCAAATGATATCCTGACGCAAATACCAACCATCGGCACGAAGAGCAAAAGCAAGCATCCACGGAATGCCTATTAAATCTTTATTTTTGCATCCCGTACACTGTTTTACCAATGTAGCTTTACCAAGTGTCCCTCTATTTGTTCCTTGCTTATAATTCATTGCATTATCTGGGAAACGCGCTGCACCTTTCATGGAACCAGCATAGCTGTCTCCGATATTCACCCACAATGTACCATCGTTTTTTAAAACCCGATAAACCTCATGGAATACATTCACTAATTTCTCAATATATTCTTCCGGAGTTTTTTCAAGTCCTATTTGAGCTTCATTGCCATAGTCACGTAGCCCGTAATATGGTGGAGAAGTAACACAGCAATTAATACTCTTATCTGGAAGTGATTGCAACCAAGTAAGACATTCTGCATTATATATTTGATTTAGATTCATATCTACTTAATTTTGGTTTCTATTCTTCAATGAAGGTATTAGTAGTATTTATCACGCCAGCGGAATCAACAGTTTTGCCATCACGGATGAAAATTTTATCATACATTAAAGCTTCATAATTTGACTGGGTGGTCCAAAATGCGCATACCCGTCCATCGGCATACAATTTACATTTCACTAAATCAGTCCCTTTAACAGGACCAATAACATCTATTTGTAAAGTTCTTTTCCCATACTTCGTTTTTGTATTTTTAAACGTTTGCCTAGTACCGGGCAAACGTTCGGTTACTACTTCCTAAAAAACATATCTCCTGAGATACTCCTAGCAGTATCATCATTCGTAAGCCGGATATAGCGGAAGAAATTCTGTTCGCTTCGATGTCCCGTCAGTCGCATAATCTCCAATGTCTTCATGCGACCTGTCAAATACATATTCGTTGCCGCAGAACGCCGTGCCGTATGACTACTTATTAACTCCCATTTTTCCTTTGTCACCGTCTGAAGCTTTCCGCCTCTGGTATATGAATAAGTAATCTTATCATCCAATCCGATTTCACGCATTACTAGCTTTAAGTATTTATTAAAATGCTGGATACTAAGTCTACATGGGATATCACCTCCATATTTTTCAAAAATCTCTTTTACGTAGTCATGTGCGGGTACCTTGACATCTACGTTCGTTTTTTTAGTACGCTTTACAATGAATCCATTGATCATATTCTGATTGGTTAATGTTGAGTAGTCCGAGTAACGAAGAGCCGTAAAACAACCGATAACAAATAGGTCACGTATGCGTTCTTTTGATTTTCGTTTGTCCTGATGCTCAAATTTATAGTAATAGATTCGGGTTATCTCATTCAACGAGAGGAAAACCGCAAATGTTGGTTCTACATCCAAATCTACTTCGTCATAAGTCGTATCTACCGCATAATTATATTGCCCAGCACGTCGGACTAAAGTTTGTATTTTCCGTATATATCCGACAATGGTGTTGTGCATCAATCCTCGCTCTTCAAGATAAATGATAAAATCATCTAGAAATTCTTCCGTTATGGAGTTAGTGAAGATATCACAATCATTTTCTTCTGAGAACAGGTCTATATGCTTAATTATAGCATCATATACGGCTGCATAGTGTTCAGACTTTCGTCTGCTTCGCCTTTCAAGAACTTCCTTGGCAAACGTTGTGAAATAAACACCTTCAAGGGGTTTCGATTGCCGGAAGTGATTTATATAGTCCTTTCTTGGCTTTGCCTCACGGACTGAATAAGATACTGATAATGCTGCTTTGATTTATCATTTTAGTCGTTACACACTATAATTCGCTAATTGCTTCTTTAGTAAGTCTTTTGAGGTAAATATCCGACTCTTAACTGTACCTATTGGTACCTTCATTTTCTCTGAAATCTCTCGATACTTAAATCCGTTAATATACATGATAAACGGTTCATAAAGTGCATTGGGTAAAGTACCTATTATCTGTAAGATCTCTCTTGTATCCATATCGCTATCAACAGAATACTGAGCAACATTTAAATAGTAAAGCTCATCTGTCGTATCAGTATAGGTTCTTTCTCGAATAGCTTTACGGTATCTATTTACAAAAGAGTTACGCATAATAGTATGGCACCAAGCCGAAAAGTTTGTGTCTGGAGTATATAACTCCTCATTATTTAATACTGCAAGAGAAGTTTCTTGGAGCAGATCACGGGCAGCATCTACATTTGCTGTCAGCCTACAGGCAAATTGATATAATTTGTCTTGAATAGCAAGCAGATTGCTGACAAAATTGGGAGTATTCATAATTCAACACCTCCTTCCAATGGACCAAAAGTCTCATTAAACATATTATTCATTAATGGATCAAAGGCAGGATGAAAGGTATCAGGATATACAAATAAAACATCTATTAGCCCATCCTTATTTTCTCCTTCATTGATTTCAACAGGGAGATTTTCCTCATGCACCTTCTCTACGATATTACTCAAGAGTTTAGCATTCAATAATCGTCTTGTCTTCATGCTACTTATTTTTTGATATTAGTTAGATAATAATTCACCATTTGCCCAACGGTTTTTAATTTTAGTTTTGCTTTTATATTTTCCCTATGCCGATTCACTGTAGCCGTTGATATAGATAATTCATCTGCTATTTCAGCTGCTTGTAATCCATCTGCTATTAAAGCAATGACCTCTATCTCTCGAAAAGATAATTTGGAATCCAATTGCGGTTTGCAGATAACACCTTCGTCCTGGCATTCTCCTCGAAGAGGACAGCGTACCTCTTCAAATTGAAAGTATCCATGACGATCAATATCATAGTTCTGCTGATCATATTCACCAAAATCTCAACGAGCAAAACGATGAACTATTTTATATTCGAAATGATTTCTATTCCTTTCACTCTTGGAATAAAGTTCACTAAGCCTTTCAAAAGCTACTGGATACCTATCCCTAATAGTAATAAAAAGTGTTTGAACTAAATCACGGTTTGTTTCCTCTAATTTACGAACCGGATGATTGTGTTCTTTAATCATTACCTCGCCATCAGGAGTTGAATAAAATTCAATATTACTTAGAGCCATCATAAGCAATCTGTTTCAGTTCCTTCCATACTTCTTCGGTTATTATAGTTCCATTCCAGGGAGTAACAACATGAGGTGTTTTACTCATTTCCTCTTTAAAGCCATTCCATTCTTTAATGATATTGTCAATAAACTTTAGTTCTAATGGCTTAAATGAGTCATTCCGTAGTTTATAATAAAATGTAGGATAAGACATTCCACTTTCGGCCATTATCGCATTTCTAAGAATTTCCTTCTCAACATTACACAAGGAACTATAATAGTCTTTAAATACCATTTTACTCATTTTCTGTTCTTTCTCCATGCTCAGTATAATTTTTAGTGTTATATTTATATCGCAAATATAAACTATAGTTACGACGTAACAAAACTATTGTTATTAAAACAAACTATCGTTTATGTTATTTAGACAAAATATAAATTATAGTTGTGTTATGTTTATAGGAGAAAGAATAAATAAACTTTTAGAAGAGAGGAAAATTACTAAGGTAAATTTATACACCTCTATTGGTATTAGCGGGCCGGGATTAGATAAAATGATTGCAGGAGCTAATGTACGAGTAGGCAGTCTTGAAAAAATAGCCGATTTTTTCAATGTGCCAATAGATTATTTCTTTGATAGAGAATTAGACAATGCTCATATTAATATCGGACATCATGTTAATGGCATTGGTAATAATGTATCTGGAGATATTACATTAAGTGAGTGCCAAAAAGAATTAGCGCATTTACAACAATTACTTGAAGAAAAAGAAAGAACTATTCAAATCTTGATGAGACAAAACAATAGTTAAGTATTTTATTGACTATGTATCCAAGGGATAAAATCAAAGTATTTTGAATGTAACATTTTAATAATTAAAGTGTTATCCCAATTTTGCAGGGACAAAAATGGGACAAATAATAGCAAAATGAGTATTAATCAGAGAATGTAAATACCTGAAAATCAACAGCTATAAAGCGAAAAGAGAGTAGAAAGAAAGTTCGAGCCTCTCCTCCCGTGCAGAAGTAAACCGCAGGTAATCGTCGATTATCTGCGGTTTCTCTTTTATAGTCCATAGCTTAGTAATTGCATTGCAGATTCTATTTAAAATTTATGCAAATCCTAATTCGTTCCACCTAGGTTATCTTTTAGTTCGACCCAGGTGATCGTTTAGTCCCACCTAGGTCGAACGAAAGGGAAACGTATATGGAACGAACTAATCAATGCGAAACCATACATTGATCTATGCTGATCACCCTTTTAATTAACCTATACTATTACTTCTTTTCCGCTATCTCCCGTTTCATCCCTTTGGCAGTTTCTACCAGACGGATAAATTCTCTTCTGTATCCTTTTTCATCATTATTCAGTCCCTGTTTGGCAAGGCCGATCACTTTATCATAGCTTGCCGCTCCTTTAAAGTCAGAGTCCCGAAGCAGCTGACCGAACATAGCCACGGCAGAAGCGAAACGGAAATCGGAAGAAACATTATTTCCTTTATTATCCACAAAGGGAACTTCCATCTTTTTGCTGACGTCCTTGTCCGGAGCTTTATAGCGCAGTTTCACGGTCAGCAATTCATTAGAGCCGGTCGGCTGTACTGGCTCTTTTTGTTTCTTCTGATATTTCAGATCATCTACCTTTCCTACGTAGTCATTCTTCACGCCTACGGGAATCACTTCATAGAAAGCTGTCACCGTATGTCCGGCTCCCAATTCTCCGGCATCTTTGGCGTCATTATTAAAGTCTTCGTCTTTCAGCAAACGGCTCTCATAACCAACCAGACGATATGCCTGCACCTGAGCCGGATTAAATTCCACTTGCAGCTTCACGTCCTTTGCTACCGTATGAAGCGTAGCGCCAAACTCACCCACCAGGACACGATTGGCTTCCTGCAAATTATCGATATAAGCATGATTTCCATTCCCTTTTTCTGCTAAAGCCTGACCTTTATTGTCTTTATAGTTACCCATTCCATAACCTAGCACACTCAGGAATACTCCGCTCTTACGTTCATTTTCTATCAGCTGTTCCAAACCTTCCACAGAAGAAACACCTACATTGAAATCTCCATCGGAACAAAGAATGATCCGATTGTTTCCTTTAGGAAGGAAGTTCTGTTTAGCCACTTTATAAGCCAGTTGGATACCTGCGCCACCGGCCGTAGAGCCACCGGATGTCAGTTCGTCTATCGCATCACGTATTTTCTGTTTGTCACTGCCCGGAGTAGATTCCAGTTTTACGCTGGCGTTGCCCGCATATACAACGATGGCTACCTTATCTTTTTCACGCAGGTTATTAACTAATAGCTTCAGAGATGACTTCACCAGATCCAGACGGGTAGGTCCCCACATAGAACCGGATACATCAATCAAGAATACCAGATTAGATTCCGGAAGTTTGTCAGTCGGAATCTCCCTTGCTTTCAGTCCGATACGTACCAGACGATGATCAGCATTCCAGGGGCAAACACCAGCCTCCATTGTAATCTTCACCGGATCGCTTCCGGTCGGCTTCGCATAATCGTAGGAGAAATAATTCACTAACTCTTCTGTACGGATAGCATCAGGCACCGGCAAGGTACCGCTGTTGATCATACGACGCATATTACTGTAAGAAGCGGCATCCACATCAATAGAGAAAGTAGAAAGCGGAGATTCTCCTACCTGCTTAAAACCATTTTCACTGATTGATTTATATTCTTCCGTATTTACTGCATCCATACGTACGGACGGGTGTCTGAGACTTGCCAGATTGACGGTTGATATGACGCCGGTAACAGCTACCTTTCGCTGGCTGCCGTATCCGACGACAACACATTCTTCCAAAACATCAGAACTAGCCATAAGGCTTACGTCCATCTTTGCAGAGAATATGATTTTTTCCACTTTCTCAAAACCAATATAGCTGAAGATAAGAGTTTCCCCCTTGTTTGCTTCAATCCTGTACTGCCCTTGTAGGTTCGTAACAGTTCCACGGGATGTTCCCTTCACCGTCACCGCACATCCTACCAACGGCGAACCGTCTGATCCGTCCGTCACCGTTCCCTTTACGATCAAAGGCTGCGCCCATACCGTACCACCCAATGTAGTAATCACTAACATCACCGTGAGCATCATTGCTCTGAGTTGATTTGTCTTCATAACTTTATCTTTTTAATTTTTAAAATGTTACAATTAATCCGCTTTTACTATAGAGATGCAGATTCCACACGGATTCCATAAACCAACTGAAGTTTTTTTTATTTTTCTTCCACACGTTGCTATTTTTAATTCCTATGCCTATCTTTGACTGCAAAAAAAAGCTGTGTTCTTTAAAAGAAACATATCGAAGCTATCGGACGAGGAACTACTGACCCATTATATAATGTCCGAGGATACGGAATATTTCGGTGAACTATACAACCGTTATATCCCGCTGACGTACGGACTTTGCCTGAAATATCTGCAAGATGAAGACCAAGCGCAGGAAGCGGTGATGCAGATGTTTGAAGACCTGTTACCTAAAATAATCAATTATGAGATAAAAGCATTCAAGCCGTGGCTCTATCGGGTGGCGAAGAACCATTGCCTGCAACTGTTACGAAAGGAAAACAAAGAAATTCCGCTGGATTATACCATTAATATTATGGAATCCGATGAATTTCTGCATCTATTAAGTGAAGAGGAAAGTTCGGAAGAGCAGCTGAAAGCATTGCACCACTGTCTGGAAAAGCTGCCCGAAGAACAAAGGACCAGCATTACACGTTTCTTCCTGGAAGAAATGTCGTATGCGGATATTGTCGAACAAACCGGATTTACTCTGAATAACGTGAAAAGCTATATCCAGAACGGAAAGCGAAACTTGAAAATTTGTATTAAGAAACAAGCCCTATGAAACTATTGGACTACATACGAGGACTCCGCAAAGGGAAAGAGGCACATCGACTGGAAAAAGAGTCGATGAAAGACCCTTTTCTGGCTGACGCTATGGATGGGTACCACCAAGTAGAAGGGGACCACGATGAACAGATTAATAAATTGCGGATGAAGGTAAACGCCCATTCGGCAAAAAAAAGAAATACGTATGCCGTCACCTGGAGCATTGCCGCCTGCCTGATTATAGGAATCGGAATCAGCAGTTACTTCCTGTTTCTGAAACAGAACGTTGGAGAGGATGTGTTTATAGCTAAGGAGCAGCCCGCCGCCACTGCAACTGTTCCTGCTCACAAAGAAGACACTTCCCTATCCGCTCCAAAGATGGAACCGGATTCCGGTCGCCCTTCTGCCACAAAGGAAACGGTCGGAAAAGATATAATCGCCAAGACAAGGCAGGATTCTCCATCCCAAAGTACACCTTCGAGGGCTACTTCCGCAACGGTTCCTAAAGCGACGGCTTCTAAAGCAACAGCTCCCAAAGCAACGCCTGCCGGAACTCCGATAATGGAAGAAATAGTTGCTCCGGCAGAGGAGCTGGAAGAAGCGGCTATCACAACGGTTACAGATACTTCTTTCCTGGATGCCAACAGGAAAAAGATGAAAGTAGCTCAATTAGCCACCCAAATGAACAACATGATCAAAGGGAAAGTGACGGACGACAAAGGAGAACCACTCATCGGAGCTAACGTCACTTACAAAGGAACAACTTATGGAACGATAACGGATATCAACGGAGAATTCTCCTTGCCCAAAAAGGAAGGTAATGCGATATTAACTGCACATTATATTGGCTATAATCCGGTTAGTATACCGGCAGACACCAGTAAGACTATGCTGATAGCCATGCATGAAAATAAAACAACACTTAATGAAGTCGTAGTAACAGGATATGGCACACAGAAAAAGGTAGCTGTGACAGGAGCCATTTCTGCCGTATCAATCAAAGATTTGAAAAAAGCTTCGGGTGCATTGCAGAAATCAGCAACATCAAAAGATGCTGATATTTCCCAAAAGACCGATACATTACAGGGGGCTGTCATTCCGGAACCCGTAACAGGAATGAAGCAATATAAAAAGTATCTGAAAAAGAATCTGGCATACCCTGCGGATGACACTTGCGCAGAAGTCAAAGGCAAGGTTACCTTGACTTTCTTTGTTAACAAAGAAGGGCGTCCCTTCGACATCAAAGTCAAGGAAAGTCTTTGCAAATCTCTGGATAAGGAGGCCATACGTCTGATTCAAGAAGGTCCGGACTGGACTTACGGAAACCAATCGGCAGAAATCACAGTGAAATTCCACAAGTAATGTGGCCGGCAGAGTTCTTATAAGAGCTGATTTTTTATGAATTAGCTTTCTTATAAATGATGAATACAACAAGAATTATACTCACTTTAATAAGAAAAAGTTCTCACCACAGTGAGAATTAATTCTCATAGGCTTGAGAATATTTTCTCATTGCAATGAGTATTTTTTCTCACTGTGGTGAGAATTTTTTCTCATTGCGATGAGAATGGTTTGAGAATAATAAGCGCCTGTCAGTCGTTATAAGAGTCTAAATCCAAGTTCCTTTACGCCACAGAAATTCCAACGGTCCTTGTTTATGACGGGCAAGCCACCAGCGGCTGAATATCAACTGAATAGTGAAGATAAGCAATGCAATCAGCAGGCTTCCCGTTGCTCCTGCATACTTGTACATTGACAGTCCGAATCCGTAATAGATGGTTACTCCCATGATTGACTGAGAAATATAGTTTGTCAGACTCATGCGGCCGTAAGGAATCAGCAGACTTTGCCAGTTATATCCTGTGTCCTTCTTAAACCAAAGCAAGGTAAAGACAGAAACAAGAATGACCATAAAAGCAAAGTTGGCATAAGACGGAACAGCAATCTTATACGGGACCATTATAGACGGGTTTGTAATCAAAGCGGGTATAAAAGTTTTCAAGCAATAGAGAGGGATAAATGCAAGGATGGCACCTGTCAGCATCTTCTTCCAAAAACGCAGGGACTCTTCGCTTTTCATAAAATACTTCCGGCGTCCTAAAAGCATTCCGAACATGAATAAAGCTGCCGTCTGGAACAGGCGACCGTTTTCTACTTGCCAAATATTGCTATACATCTGTCCGTCAGTGATATTGGAACGGAGTACTTCAAAGAAACTACCATTGGATGTCACTTCCTGAGCAAGTTCGAAGTAAGGAATAAAATGTCCTGTTGACGGTACATACTCCGAATTGATCATTGCATAGATGGCACGCCCCCATTCATAAGGTTGCAAAAGTAAGATGGCAGCAATCCAAAAGACCGTCTTATCTTTGAGCTTGCAAACAGGAATCAAGGCAAAGCCGACTACTGCATAAAGCAAAAGAATATCCCCGTTGTAGAACAAGGCATGTAACTGTGCAAACAGGAAAAGCAGGCACATCCGCCACGCAAATCGTCCACGGAAATCTGTTCCGCGCTTTTCCGCATTATGAAACTGGATATAGAAACTAAATCCGAACAACAAAGAGAACGTAGCATATGCCTTCCCTGCAAACAGGAAGAACATGGTATCCCACGCATACTTATCTATAGTCTGCAACCATGCCGGTAACGTATAATCCAGCGGTAAAAACAGATTATAGTGTTCAAGGTTGTGCAACAATACAATAGCCAGCAGGGCAAATCCACGCAGAGCATCTACTACTCCGAGCCGTTCAGTCGTTTTAAGTGTTTGAGTCATCAGATATGTTTATTCAAGATTACTAATTAGGCGGTAAAAATAGTAGAAATATCTGAAGTACAAAAGTTTATAAATATTAATTATATCAACTCATAGCTTGCCATTTGTATCGGCATATCCAGATTATGAAGTACCTTTTCCAGTAGAATCCCTTCTCTGTTGTCATACTCATAGCCGAAGGTTGCCCGAATCCCTTGCAGAATAAACTGGGTAGCACGGTCCAACGCCATCGGAAGGCTGTCTCCCTGCATCAAGGAGCCGGTGATCACGCTTGTAAAAGTATCCCCTGTACCCGGATAGTGGGCAGGCAGATAAGGGCAAGTCACCTTCCAATAGCGGTTTCCCTGACGATTGTAGGCATATACAGAAGTCTTATGAGGCTCATCGTGCACTGGAACACTGGTGATAATAACCACCTGCGGACCTTTGTCGGACAAGAGACGGAGATATTCTTTCAGTTCCTCATCCGTACTATCCGCTTTATACGGTTCGTCCAGCAAATAAAACAGTTCTGTCAGATTCGGTGTGATCACATCCGCTTTGGTTATCAGATGACGCATTTCTTTCACCATCTCCATATCAAAGTTGGTATAAAGCCGGCCGTTATCACCCAGCACCGGATCGGCTACTATCAAACTATCCGGCTGACGAAAATCCTTGATGAAATCGGAAACAATCTGAATCTGCCTCGGGGAACCCAGATAACCGGTATAAATGGCATCAAACTGAACCTCCAGTTTTTTCCATTCGGCTATGATCTTCGGCATTTCATCCGTCAGGTCCAGAAAGGAGAAGCCGGGATACTGCGTATGGTTGGACAATACTGCCGTAGGAAGCGGACAAACCTGAAAACCCATAGAGGATAAGATAGGAATAACGACTGTCAGAGAAACACGTCCCATCCCCGAAAGGTCATGAACGGCAGCTATCTTCTTTACTTTATTTGCATACATACTGTTTTTTATTATTTAGACGATTATAGTTCTTTCCATGGATGAGACAGAAAACAGAGGCTCTATATATCAACAACAAAGGCTCTGTTTCCTATCAACAGAGCCTTTGTTTATCTTATACAGAAGCTCCATTTTTTCTTTGTCCTAACAAAACTAAGCTTCTATTGTTTTAAATCCAAATTTATTTTAGAATAATAAAGCGGAGTTACGTCAATATGACCAAAACTTCCCGTGCTCCATGCGCTCCCATGACCAATGCCTGTTCGATGTCCGCCGTCTTTGACGGGCCGGAAATAAAGGTACCGAACTGATATTCCTGTCCGTCCAGTTTGCGATAAGCGTCGTACATGGTATCCACAATCTTATTCCGGTCGATCAGAATCACCAGTTTCTCCGAAATAAAATAAATCGCTTTGTACTTCACGGTTTGCGGTATCCAGACAGCGCCGTTCTCCGCTACTCCGATCTCTCCCCGAATAACGGCTACCTCGGTTCCGTCCAGTTCTTTCGGGTCGTCCACCATATCCGGATTGAAAGTTGCACAAGATATATCCGGCAATACGGAAGCAATGCGCATCGCATCCGGATACGTCCGGCGAATGACGGCATTCACATCTTCGCCTTCGCCCAATACCACTGCCGTACCGCCTACCGCACGGCTGATAGCGCAAAATTGCTCCATTTTGTCCGGATACGTCAAACGTTTCATATCTGCTATATCCGGTTTTTCGTAGCGTGTCTGCGTATGCTTACGGATGCTCGCCAATATTTCTTCTCTGCTGCTCATTTTGATTCCTCCTTTCCCTGTACCTCGTTTTTCTTCCACATTTCGTTGAATGACTCTTTGGCAAATTCCGGCAGTTCGCGTCCTTTGCCCCAATCGTCAAAGTCATTGTATTTCATAAAGCGTGGCAGGCCGTTCACCATCGGAGCCGCCCACAAAGCCGCATTGAACAATGCAGGACGCTCCATCAGGAACTTCATGCCACCGGACATTATCTTCTTTCCGGTATTCGCCTTTCCCAATCCGTCAAGGTCTTGACGCCACTTGTAAATCTGTTCTGCCAAATCCACTTTTACCGGACAGACATCGGAACAGGACATACACAAGGAGCAGGCGGAAAGATTATCATAATACTTCTCCGGATCATGAGCCATCCCCAGATTGATACCGATAGGGCCGGGTATAAAGTAAGTGTAGGAGTATCCCCCACTCCGGCGATAGACCGGACAGGTATTCATACAGGCACCGCAACGGATACAGTTTAATGTCTTGATATGGTCGGGCTTGGAAAGGATCGTACTCCGGCCGTTATCCACAATAATAATATGATATTCGCCACCTTCACGCGGACGGCGGTAATGAGAGGTATAGGTAGTCACCGGCTGTCCGGTTGCCGAACGTGCCAGCAGACGGGTGAACACACCCAGCGCATCCAGATCCGGCACGATCTTCTCCATGCCGAAAGCGGCTATATTCAGTTTGGGATAAGAAGTACCCATATCGGCATTCCCTTCATTGGTGCAGACTACAATGTCTCCGGTAGAGGCTACGGCAAAGTTGGCGCCCGTCATGGCGGCTTCCGCATTCAGAAAGAGGTGGCGCAGATTCTTGCGTGCGGCATGAGTAAGGTAGGTCGGGTCGAAGTTTCCTTTTTCCGTACCCATCTCCTTTTCAAACAGTTCTCCCACTTGCTCCCGTTTGATGTGGATAGCAGGAAGAACGATATGGCTCGGCTCGAGATGCATCAATTGCAGAATACGTTCGCCCAAGTCGGACTCTACCACGTCTATTCCGCGTTCCATCAAGAAGGGATTCAACCCGCACTCTTCGGCAAGCATCGACTTGCTCTTGATGAAATGATGTACATTATGCTCATTCAGTATTTCGTACACAATGGCACAATATTCGTCCGCATCTTTTGCCCAGTGCACAATCGCTCCGTTGGCAGTGGCGTTCTTTTCAAACTCTTGCAAGAGCTCTTCGAGGTGGCTGTTGGAATAAAGTTTCAGTTCACAGGCCTTGTTGCGAAGCTCTTCCCATTCGGGAACTTCCTTGCTCATCTTGTCCCTTTTGGCTCGGACCATCCAAAGGGTTTCGTTATGCCATGCTGCCATCTTGCTGTCCTGCAAGAACTTTTCGGCAGCCTTTGAATGTTTGGTACTCATGATTGCGACGCTAAAATTTCGACAATGTGGATAATTTGAATCGGCAGATGCTCCCGTTTGATCACACCTTGCATGTGCATCAGGCAGGAACTGTCCGCTCCGACAATGTATTCGGCTCCGGTAGCCATGTGGTCTTTCACCTTATCACGCCCCATGCAGACGGACACCGCCTGCTCTTCTACGGCAAACATACCGCCAAACCCGCAACATTCGTCTATATGGCTGGGCTCGAAAACTTCGATGCCTTCGACCATATCGAGCAGATCGCGCAATTTATTGTAATAAGGGATATTTAACTCACTGGGAGCGGAAATCAAGAGCTCGCGCACACCGTGGCAACTGTTGTGGATGCTGACTTTATGCGGGAAGCGTGCGGGTATCTTCGTCGGTCTAAGCACATCATGGATAAACTCGCAGATATCATAAATCTTCCCCGCACTCCGACAGACATGCCCTTCTTTTTCAAGGATACCGGGATGATTCTCTTTCACAAATGCCACACAACTGGCGGAAGGGCCGACAATGTAATCGTACTCCCGGAACAGATCGTCAAAACGGAGCGCCAGCTTCATCGATTCATCTTCAAAACCGGCATTCGCCATCGGTTGTCCGCAACAGGTCTGATCCAACGGATAATCGACATCTACTCCTAAACTTTTCAATAGTTTATACGATGCTACCCCCACATTGGGATAAATAGCATTGATATAACAAGGAATAAATAAACCTACTTTCATAATTATATTACGTAAAATTTAGATGCATCCTCTGCTACTACATCCGTTTTATCTGCTTACCGGATGTCGATTAGTTTGTGCGTTTGCAGGCTTAGTCTCCATTTAGGATGTCGCATTACACAGTCCACTGTCAAAGCAGTGTTATTACAAGAACAAGGCTGGAGGAAAAAATGTTCAGCGGGAAGCAGTTCATAAATACTTATATCTTGCCCTTCGTAGACAACTTTCACTTCATCCATCCGGGTAATCCCTAATTTGACACCCTGCTTGGGCGAACAGGTCACCCAGTCGACGGACTCCGGCAGCGGTCGTGTGCCGTTGGTTTCGATACAAACATATTTACCCGCTTCGTGCAGACGGTCGATCAGTGCGTCGTCTATCCAGAGCGAAGGTTCTCCCCCTGTGAGGATAACGGTAACGGCGGGATATTTGCTGACTTCGGCTATGATTTCGTCGTCAGTCATCAAGGTGCCTGCTTCGTGTTGTGTGTCGCAAAAGCTGCATTTCAGGTTGCATCCGGAGAAACGGATGAAGACTGCCGGAGTACCTGTGTGATAGCCTTCACCCTGTAGACTGTAAAAGATTTCATTAATCTTTCTCATCATTTGAGTTGTTCTTAAATTTCTATTGTCTATTCTGTCTCTCCTGCTGCCGGAGTTTTCTCGTTTGCCGCAGCATCTTTCTCGTAGATGACAATGTTTCCTTCGGACTCCTGCACTTCTACTTTATAACATTGCGGAATCTGCTTGCAAACCCATCGGGCAATGTTTTCTGCTGTCGGATTAAATGGAAGTACTTCATTCAGATTCTGATGGTCCAGTTTCTCCGTGACCACTTCTTTGATTCGGGTAAAATCCACCACCATTCCTTCGGAATTGAGCCGTGAGGAACGGCAATAGACAGTGATAATCCAGTTGTGACCGTGTAGACTGGCGCATTTACTGCGATACGGGAGTACCAGCTTGTGAGAAGCTGATATCTCCATGCGTTTGATTACTGTAAACATGGCTGTATGTATTTATTATAGTTACATGCATCTAATGTCACCTCGATGCAAGGACAAAGGTAATATAAAAAGAGCTTTCATCCAGCAAACCCGATTATTTTTTCCTGTTTTTACACTATCTTTGCCGAATGAAAACTCTTTATATTGTTTTAGGAAGCATATCTCTCGGACTCGGCATTCTCGGCATCTTTCTGCCGTTACTGCCCACTACCCCTTTTCTGTTACTGACCGCCGCGCTTTATTTCAAAGGGTCGCCACGATTATATAACTGGTTGCTGAATCACCGGCACTTCGGTCCATATATCCGCAATTTCCGGGAAAACAAGGCAATACCGCTCCGCGCCAAGATTATCTCCCTTGTGCTGATGTGGGGAACGATGCTCTATTGCATCTTCTTCCTGATTCCACTTCTATGGGTGAAAATCCTTCTGGGACTGATAGCGGCAGGAGTCACCTATCATATTCTTTCTTTCAAGACATTGAAATAGTTCGAAAGTCCCTGACGGGCGTCGGCAAGTTTGTCCTCCCAATGTTTCACGGAGTTTTGTCCGATAATGTCGGTCACGTACTTCACAGAAACAAAAGGAATCTCTTTGGAACGGCAGACGAAGGCTTGCGCATACGCCTCCATGTCGACGACATCTCCGCTTACGTGAGTCAGCTCCGTCAGGAAACCATCTCCCGTATTACAGATTCCCTCTTCCGTCCAATGCTTGCAGAAGCCTTTTGTTTCAAGCAAAGCGGAAGAATCTATTTCGCATTCCAAACCTAGTCCGGCTAGTTTCTGCATATCGCGGTCTATAAATTTGCGGCAGACAAAGATATCCCCTACCTGATGATTGACTGTTCCTGCACTTCCGAGATTCAAAACGAGATCGGGCTGCACCTGGCGGATCGCTTCTGCCAGATGAAAGGCGGACTTCACTTTTCCGATCCCCGTACGGATGTAATAAGGCTCTACATCGGGCCACTTTATCTCTACAAATTCGCCTTGAACGGCATACGTTACTAATATTTTCAGCATAAGTTTTCTGTATAAAAAGACATTACCACATGCAAAAATAAGCATTTATACTTGAAATGGTCAGAGATTGTTCTAAAATGATCAGTTTTTAATGATGGTTGCTTCCACAGTTCGCTAACTTTGCCTACATAACTTAAAAACAAAATATCATGACTCAAAACTCTATTGCGGACAACCGGATGGTCTGGCTGGATGTTGTCCGTTGCGTCGCCATGCTAATGGTAATCGGCGTACATTGCATTGACCCTTTTTACATTTCTCCTACGATGCGCGTTATTCCCGAGTACACACATTGGGCAGCCATCTACGGTTCGCTTCTCCGCCCTTCGGTTCCCTTATTCGTAATGATGACCGGATTACTGCTGCTACCGGTCAGGCAACAGCCTTTAGGCACTTTTTATAAGAAGCGCATCTTCCGCGTACTTTTCCCGTTCCTCATCTGGTCGGTACTTTATAGTATGTTCCCCTGGTTCACGGGGCTGCTGGGGCTATCCAAAGAAATCATCGGCGACTTCTTCTGCTATACCCAGGGACATGAGTCGCAAAGCCTCATCGATTCTCTGAAAGATGTAGCCATGATACCGTTCAACTTCAGCCATAAGGAGAACCATATGTGGTATATCTATCTGCTCATCGGATTGTATCTTTATATGCCTTTCTTCTCTGCATGGGTAGAGCGGGCAAGCAATAAAACCAAACAAATATTCCTTTTCATCTGGATTGTTTCCCTGTTTATCCCGTATATCCGCGAATATGTAGCCAATATGCTTTTCGACCGGAGCGGCTATGTATTCGGCACTGACACGTGGAACGAGTTCAGTATGTTCTACTACTTTGCCGGATTCAACGGCTACCTGCTGTTGGGACATTATCTGAAAGAAGGCGGCAACGGAAATGCACTAAAAATTTTCTGGCCTTTTAGTGGTTCGCCAAAAGATGATCGTCTTACTAATGATTGGAGTGTTTGGAAGACATTCCTCATTTGTGCCGTGATGTTTGCCATTGGATATTATGTGACGTACACAGGGTTCAGCACAACTGCCGCCAACCCGAATGCTACGGAGACTGAGATGGAACTTTACTTCACATTCTGTAGTCCGAACGTGTTGCTGATGACTTTAGCTATGTTCCTGATGTTGCAGAAAGTAGTAATCAATACACCTGTCATCGTCAAAGCATTAGCCAACATGACCAAATGCGGTTTTGGAATTTATATGGTACACTACTTTGTAGTAGGTCCGTTCTTTCTGCTGATAGGTCCTTCGGAAATTCCAATTCCGTTGCAGGTTCCGTTGATGGCAGTTTGTATTTTCCTTTGCAGCTGGGCATTCACCGCACTACTATATAAGCTGATGCCTCACAAGGCAAAGTATATAATGGGATAAAGAAACTAAAAAAGATATACGATGAAAATTAAAGTTGGTCTTATTGGATTCGGTCGAATGGGACGATTTTATTTGAAAGAAATGCAGAAAAGCGGAAGATGGGAAGTCGCATACATTTGCGACATTAATCCCGACTGCCGCGAATTGGCAAAGCAATTATCTCCCGAATCGAAAATACTCGAAAACGAACAGGAAATGTTCGATGATGAAAGTGTGCAGGTGGTCGGGCTCTTTGCGTTGGCAGACTCAAGGCTTGACCGGATTGAAAAGGCTATCAAATACGGGAAACATATCATCTCCGAGAAACCGGTATCAGACACCATAGACAAAGAATGGAAAGTAGTGGACATCACGGAGAAAGCCAGTTGTTTTTCAACCGTCAATTTGTATCTCCGCAACGCCTGGTATCATCAGGCTATCAAACAGTTTATCAATCAGGGCGAGATCGGCGAACTTGCCATTCTGCGAATCTGCCACATGACTCCGGGTCTCGCACCGGGCGAAGGTCACGAATATGAAGGCCCCGCCTTCCATGACTGCGGAATGCATTATGTAGACATTGCACGCTGGTATGCCGGATGCGAATACAAGACATGGCATGCACAGGGCGTCAATATGTGGAGTTATAAAGACCCTTGGTGGGTACAGTGTCACGGGACATTCCAGAACGGTGTTGTTTTTGATATCACTCAGGGGTTTGTGTACGGACAATTATCCAAAGATCAGACTCATAACTCATACGTGGATATCATCGGTACCAAAGGTATCGCCCGAATGACACATGACTTCAAGACAGCTGTCGTCGATCTGCGTGGAGTGACACAGACCCATCATATAGAGAAGCCGTTCGGTGGAAAAAACATCGATGTGCTGTGCGACTTATTCGCCGACTCCATAGAGACCGGAATCAGAAATCCCAAACTACCGCTCATACGTGATTCAGCCATCGCATCGGAATATGCATGGACCTTTTTGCACGATGCCCGCACGCATGACCTTCCTGCCATCGGTGAATTGAAAACACTTGAGCAAATATGGGAAAGAAGAAGAAATATGAAAAATGGATACGGATTACTCCGAAAACCATAACGAACATTCAATAAAACAAGAAACTGAAATCAATTATTAACTCTTAAAAATAAAACCATGTCAGACTTTTCAAGAAGAAAATTTCTTAAAACGGGAGCCGCTGCTTTAGCAGGAATCACCATTGCTCCCAGCTCTATTTTAGGTATGAGCCATGGGCACGTTTCACCAACCGACAAACTGAACCTCGCAGCCGTAGGTATCGGCGGTATGGGCCATGCCAACATCAACAACGTGAAGGGCACCGAAAACATCGTAGCCCTTTGTGACGTAGACTGGAAATATGCCAAAGGCGTATTCGATGAATTCCCGAATGCGAAGAAATACTGGGATTACCGCAAAATGTACGATGAAATGGGCAAATCCATTGATGGCGTAATCATTGCTACTGCCGACCATACTCATGCTATTATCACAGCAGACGCCATGACAATGGGCAAGCACGTATATTGCCAGAAACCGTTGACCCACTCCGTTTACGAATCCCGTTTGCTGACCAAGCTCGCCGCCTCTACCGGAGTAGTTACTCAAATGGGTAACCAGGGAGCATCGGGCGAAGGTACCGACCTGGTTTGCGAATGGATCTGGAATGGAGAAATCGGCGAAGTAACCAAAGTGGAATGCGCCACCGACCGTCCTATCTGGCCGCAAGGACTGAATGCCCCCGAAAAGGCGGACCGCATCCCCAACACATTGAACTGGGATCTTTTCACCGGACCTGCCAAACTGAACCCGTACAACAACGTTTATCATCCCTGGAACTGGCGCGGATGGTGGGATTACGGTACAGGTGCACTGGGTGATATGGCCTGTCATATTCTGCACCAGCCGTTCAGAGCTCTGAAGCTGGGTTATCCTACCAAGGTGGAAGGTTCTTCTACTTTATTACTGAGTGCTTGCGCTCCTCAGGCCCAACACGTGAAGATGATTTTCCCTGCCCGCGACAATATGCCGAAAGTTGCCTTGCCGGAAGTTGAGGTACACTGGTATG